>Ga0070737_10000651_pt1 | contig 66428 bp, 60 predicted proteins | sample Coa_R1_10_FD_66438 | JGI IMG/M metagenome (GOLD analysis project Ga0070737, IMG submission 66438) | Surface soil microbial communities from Centralia Pennsylvania, which are recovering from an underground coalmine fire - Coalmine... | ecosystem: Environmental > Terrestrial > Soil > Unclassified...
CCTCAAGATCCGGACGCTCATCCCCCAGATCATCACGCAACAGCTCAAGCATCCCCTCAAGCGACGCCAACGGCGTGCGCAACTCATGCGACGCCGTCGCCACAAACTCACGCCACCCCCCGGCGGCACGCTTCGGTGCACCCTGGTCGCCCCCCGCGCCGGCCGGCGGCGAGGGGCCCGGCCGTCCCCAGGGGCGGGGCAGCCGGGCCAGGCCGGTGTGGTCGTCCAGGCGCACGAGCGCCCGCGCCGCGATCGTCAGCCGGCTGGGCGAGCGGCCGAACGCATCGGGGCAGGAGACGATCGTCGTCGCAGGTGCACGGTGAGTCGGCGTGGCACTCGGGTTCCTCATGCCTGTCAATTGCGCGGGCGGCTGATCTGTGACCGCCCTCTCTGCCGCGGTCAGACCCCGAACCGGCGGCCGGCGCGTATGCGCCTGTCAGTCGCCGTCGCGCGCGGCCTCGGAGGCCGCCGGCTCGGAGGCGGCCGGCTCGGACGCGACGCTCCGGGCGCCGTTGATGCGCCGGCCGGCGTCGGCATGGCCCTTGGCCTCCCGCTCGGCCGCGAGCACCGCCTTGGATGGGGCCAGAAGCATCGTCATGTTGCGCCCGTCCTGAAGCGGCGTCTGCTCCACGACCGCGATGTCCGAGAGCTCGCCGGCGAGGCGGTCAAGCAGCGCGGCACCGCGCTCCGGGTGCGTCACCTCGCGCCCGCGGAACATGATCGTCACCTTCACGCGGTCCTTGCCCAGCAGGAACCGGCGTACATGCCCCTTCTTCGTGTCGTAGTCGTTCTGCGCGATCTTGGGACGGAACTTGATCTCGCGGATCGTGATCTGCTGCTGGTGCTTGCGGGCGGCCTTCTGCTTCTGGGCCTGCTCGTAGCGGTACTTGGAGTAGTCGAGCACCCGGCACACGGGCGGACGCGCGTCCGGCGCCACCTCCACCAGGTCCAGATCGCGCGCCTGCGCGTAGGCCAGCGCCTCTGAGGTCTTCACGACCCCGATCTGCTTGCCGTCCTCCCCGACCAGGCGCACCTCGGGGACACGGATCCGGTCGTTGATCCGAGTCAGGTCCCGCTCTGGGGGGCGCCGGTCGAACCTGCGCGGGACCGGCACTAGCTGCGTGAGACGACGGCCCTGTTCAAATGCAGCCGCGCCGGAATGGGATAGGCTCGATCAACGCCAGCGAGTATAGCGGCGATCGCCACGCGCAGAGCGACTCTGCACCTCCTGCAAAAGCTGGTCCTGGAGCTCATCGACCGGCATCTGGCCCACGTCGCCGCCGGGGTGGCGCCTGACGCTGACCAGCCCGGAGCCGGCCTCGCGATCGCCGGCGATCGCCATGCACGGGACCCGGCGCAGCTCCGCGTCGCGTATCCGTCGCCCCACCGACTCCCCGCGATCGTCAAGCTCGGCGCGCAGGCCCGCGGCCCTGAGCCGGTCGCGCACCGCGGCGGCGTAGCCGGCGTGGCGGTCGGAGACCGGCAGCACGATCGCCTGCACCGGCGCCAGCCACACGGGCAGCTCGCCTCCCAGGTGCTCGAGCAGGATGCCGATGAAGCGCTCGTATGAGCCCATCAGCGCGCGGTGGATCATCACCGGACGGTGCTGGGCGTTGTCGGCTCCCGTGTAGCTGAGGGCGAAGCGCTCTGGCATGTTGTAGTCAAGCTGGCAGGTGCCAAGCTGCCAGGAGCGGCCCAGCGAGTCGGTCATGTGCATGTCGATCTTGGGGCCGTAGAAGGCCCCGTCGCCCTCGTTGACCGTGTAGTCGAGCCCCAGCTGGGCGAGCGCCTGCTCCAGCGCGCGCTCGCTGCGGTCCCACAGCTCGTCGGACCCGATCCGCTGAGCCGGCCGGGTCGAGAGCTCCAGGCGCACGTCGATCCCGAAGATTCGGTAGGTGGCAAACGCGAACTCCAGCACGCCCGCGACCTCCTCCTGCACCTGGTCCTCGGTGCAGAAGATGTGGCTGTCGTCCTGGGCGAAGTGGCGCACGCGCAGCAGCCCGTGCAGCGTCCCGCCGGGCTCGCGGCGGTGCAGCAGACCCGGCTCCCAGAGGCGCAGTGGCAGGTCCCTGTATGAGTGGGCGCGCAGCGAGTACAGCTGGCAGTGGCCGGGGCAGTTCATCGGCTTGATCGCCATCTGCCGGTCCTCGTACTCGGTCACGAACATGCTCTCGGCGTACTTGTCCCAGTGGCCTGAGGTGCGCCACAGCGAGCTGTCGTAGATCTGCGGCGTCTTGACCTCCAGGTAGCCCCGCTCGCGTCCCATCTCCCGGCTGAGGGCCACCAGGGAGTTGAACACCTCGGCGCCGGCCGGCAGCCAGAACGCCGCGCCCGGGGAGACCTCCGAGAACTGGAACAGGCCCAGCTGCGGCCCCAGGCGCCGGTGGTCGTTGGCGCGCGCTCGCTCCAGGCGCTCCAGGTGCTCGTCGAGCTCGCGTCCGGAGAAGAACGCCGTTCCATAGATGCGCGTGAGCATCTGGCGAGCGGAGTCCCCTCGCCAGTAGGCGCCGGCGACCGATTGCAGCTTGAACGCGCGGATGCGGCCGGTCGAGGGCGCGTGCGGCCCCCGGCACAGGTCGGTGAACGCCCCGTTGGTGTACAGGGACACCTTCTCAAGCGGGCGCCCCGCCTCGGCGGCCTGGCGCACGAGGTCCTCGATCAGCTCCACCTTGTAGGGCTGGTCCTCCTCCCGGAAGCGCTCGAGCGCCTCTGCCACCGGAACCTCCTGGCGCACGAACGGCTCGTCGGCGTCGATGTGCGCGCGCATCGCGCGCTCGAGCTCGGGCAGCTCGTCCTCGCCGACCGCCACCCCGTCGGGGAACTGAAAGTCGTAGTAGAAGCCGCCATCGATCGGCGGGCCAATCGAGATCTTGGTCCCCGGATAGAGCTCCAGCACCGCCTCGGCGAGCACGTGCGCGGCGTCGTGGCGCACGAGCGCAAGCGCATCCTCCCCGCTTCGGTCGGTCACGATCTCAAGCCGCGGCCGGTGCCCGTCGGCGGGCGGCAGCGGCCGTGCCAGGTCCCGCAGCTCACCGTCCACGCGCACCGCCAGCGCCGCGCGCGCCAGGCCGGCGCCGATCGCGGCGGCCGCGTCGGCGCCGGTCGCGCCCGCAGGCAGCGTCAGCGTGGTTCCGTCCGGAAGCTCGTAGTCCACCGGCGCGAGATGCTAGGTCAAGCCGAACGCGGGGCGGGCCCTGCGCAGCCGCGGACGGCCGGCCGCCCCTCAGGTGGCGCGCCGCCGCCGGCCGCGCCCGAGCGCCCGTGGGTTGCCAATCAGCGCACCCGCAGCCAGAAGCGGGCGATCACGCGCGGGGCGATCACCACCTGCGGGCACATGAGGCGTAAAAGCCCCACCGAGCAGGGCGTGCGAAGGGACTCGAGCACGTAGCCGGCGTAGCGCCCGGTGCACCAGCGGCCGCCGAGCCCGGCGGGACCCAGCGTGACGGTGACGCGCTGGCCGGCGGCCGCGGCGGGGAGCCTCACGTAAGCGCCCGCCACGCATCGCGCTCCGCGCGGCCCCGAGATCGACAGGGTGTCGACGACCGACCCGCCGCGCCCGGGCATCGTCGAGGTCGGCAGGACCAGGCTGAAGGTGAAGCGGGTGCGCACGCCTCCGACGCGGGGCTTGACGCGCACGCTGACCGTCGGGCCGATCAGGATCGCCGGCATGGCGCCCGGACGGGCGGCTGCCCCGATCGCGGCCGGTCGTGGCGAGCCGACCGCAGACCCCGGGAGCGCGCAGCCAAGTCCCGCGCCGGCGATGCCGGCGAGCGCCGCGGCGATCGTCGCGCGCCCGCGCATGCGCGGCAGTCTACCGAGGCCCGGCAGGCCCGCGTCTACCGAGGCCCGGCAGGCTCGCGTCTACCGAGGCCGCGTCTACCGAGGCCGCGTCTACCGAGGCCGCGGCCACCCAGGCCCGCCGCGACCCAAGCCCGCGGCCGCCCAGGCCCGCGCCGCCCGGCACCCTCACCGCGCGGGCCGCCCACGCTACATTTACCGCGCGCGGACGATTAGCTCAGCTGGGAGAGCGCCGCCTCGACAAGGCGGAGGTCGCTGGTTCGAGCCCAGCATCGTCCATCTGGCCGCGCATCGCACCGGGGCGCGGTGGCCGTCGCCGCGGCTTACGGATCCTCCGACAGCCGGGCGAACAGCACGCCGTCCAACCAACGGCCCCGCCGCCAGTACGCGCGCCGGCGCGCGCCCTCGCACACGAAGCCCGCACCGGTGAACAGAGCCTGGGCGGCGAGGTTGTCCCCATAGACCTCGGCCTGGAGGCGATGCATCCCGTGCTCGTCGAGCACGAGCTGGCAGGCGAGCGCGACCGCCGCGCGCCCGATCCCCGCGCGGCGCATGCCCGGCTCGACCATCAGCGACGACAGCTCGCAGATGCGGCTGCGGCGGTTTGAGACGCTCAGCGCCAGGCCGCCGGCGCGGCGCCCGCCGGCGGTCACGATCACGAACACGCCGGCCGGCTGCGGGCCGTCCACGCCGTCACGTGCCCGGCGGCGAAGGACCTCCGGGTCACCGGAGCCGACCGCCAGGTACGGCTCGACCGCGGGGTCGCGGGCGAGCCGCGCGAGCCAGTCGATGTCGTCTGGCGCCGCGCGCGCGAGCCTCACAGCGGACCTGCTCGCGGTCAACGAAGGGGGGCCCGTCGGCGCGCTCGGGTCGCCCCCAGACGATGGACGGCTCACCCCGCGGCCCAGAGGATCGAGAACCTCAAAGCGAGCTGGCGGCCGCGATGTCCCTGCGCTCGCCGGACCCGCCCGCGGACCCGGCGTGGGCGCCCGAGGCGTGCGGCAGCGTGCAGGTCACGGCCATGCCGGCGCCGGGCGCGCTCTGGATCTGAAACGTGCCCGAGCTCGCAAGCAGGCGCTCGCGCAGGGCGGCGAGGCCGATGTGGCCGTTGGCCAGGGCCTCCGCGCGCTCGGTCGCGGTGCACCCGCGGCCGTCATCGACCACGCGCAGCAGCAGGCGCTGGTCATCCAGCTCGACGCTCACCTTCACTTCGGCGGCGCGGGAGTGGCGCGCCGCGTTGATCAGAAGCTCGCGGGCGGCGGAGACCAGCAGTGCGTCGCTCATACCCTCCGCGCGCGGGTCGACCGACACGGTCACCCGGTAGCCGCCGCGCGCCGCCTGCTGCTCGGCGATCGCCGTGAGCGCCGCCTGCAGGTCCAGGTGATCGGCGACGTAGGGGTGAAGCTCCCTGACGGTGCTGCGGACCTGCTCGACCGCGAGCGCCAGGGCCCGCTCGGCGCGCTCGAGCGCGCCCGGATCGCCCGCGCTCGCCTCCGCCAGATCCTGGCGCGCGATCAGCATGTTCTGAAGCGCATGGTCGTGCAGCGCATCCGAAACCCGCCGCTGGGCGCGCTCCTCGGCATCGACGGCCTGGGCGACGAGAACCCCGGTGGCGCGCGCGAGCCGCTCGATCTCCCGCCGGCGCACACCGAGCAGGAAGGCGAGCACGATCGCCGCGAGCCCCACCCAGGCCACGTAGAGCCCCTCCACGGCGATCACGTCGAACTGCCGGGGGCCGTCGGCCGGGTGCACAGCGCCCACCAGCAGATACACGCCGATCGTCGCGGCGGAGACGAGAGCGGTCCGCCGCGGCGTGAGCGCCACCGCGGCGCCGAGCGGGATCACGAAGAACGCGGGTCTGAGGTCGGCGAACGCCCTGCCGGAGGAGAACGCCAGCGCCGCGACGAACGTCAGGTCAAGGGCGACCTCGACGCCGCCGGCCATCCGCACGCCCCGCCTTCGCAGCGCCACCAGCGCCAGGCTGTAGACGGTCGCTCCCAGCAGGATGGCGTCGAACAGCGTGCTGCCGACCAGCGGGTGGGACACCAGTCGGTCGCTGACCAACACGATCGGCAGCAGCAGCAGCCGCAGGACCCCCAGAAGGCGTGCCGCCAGCCGCGTGTCGCCGTGAACGTGATCCTGGGCGGCATCGCCCGGCCGGTCGCCCGCCGCGCTCACCGCACGAGCCCTCGCCGCATGCCCTCGGCCACCGCGGCGGCGCGATCGCTGACCCCCAGCTTGTCGTAGAGATGGCTCAGGTGGCTCTTGATCGTGCCGGTGCTCAGATGCAGCCGCTCGCCGATCTCCGGCGCGGAGGCCCCCGCGGCCACGAGCTGGAGTACCTCGAGCTCGCGCGCGGTCAGCGCGGGCACCTCGTCGCCGGCCCGCGCCCGGATCTCCTCCACCAGCCCCGAGTGCAGCCCAGGGGGCAGGACGACCTCGCCGCGTGCGACCGCCACGATCGCGTCGCACACCTCGCCGCGACCGGCGTCCTTGGACAGGAAGGCCTGGGCGCCGGCGGCCAGCGCGCGGAACACGAGCGCGCTCTCGATGTAGGCGCTGAGGATCATCACGCGCGTGCACGGCGCCTCGCGCGCCGCGGCCGCGGCCACGCGGATCCCGTCGACCCGCGGCATCTTGAGGTCCACCACGGCCACGTCGGGCCGCAGGTCGCGGATCGCGTCCAGCGCCGCCGCGCCGTCCGCCGCCTCGCCCACCAGCCGCAGCTCGTCGCGCTCGCATATGTGGCGGGCGAGGCCGTCCCTGAACAGCGGGTGGTCGTCGGCGATCAGGACCGTCGTCTCGGGCCCCGGTTGCACGCCAGCGGTTGTAACACACGGGCGCAGCAGACGAGGCACCACGACGCCGGCAGCCGCACCGCCGCCGGAGCGAGGTTCGCGAGGATTGCCCGCCGCACGGGACCGGGGGCTGCGGCGGGACAACCCCCGCGAAGCTCATTACAGCCCGCGGGCCGGTCGCGGTGCAACCGCCTGAAGGAGGTTTCGCTCGACCGATCCGCGCTGGCCGATCGGATGACGGCCGATCGGCCGATCACCCCGCCTCGCCGGCCGCCTGCCCGACAGGGCCGGCCGCCGCCGCGGCGCTGCTAGGTTGGGGCCGATGGCCACGATCGGAGTCTCGGCGCCCCGGCGCGACGGGCGCGCCAAGGTCCGGGGGGCGACGCGCTTTGCGGCGGACCTTCCGGTCGCCGGTCTGCTTTACGCCCGTCCGGTCCTGTCCCATGAGGCGCACGCCCTGATCCGGGGGATCGACGCCGGCGCCGCGCGAGCGCTGGACGGGGTGCTCGCCGTGCTGACGGCGGCCGACCTGCCGCTGGCCTGCTCGGGCCCCGGAAGGGCATATGAGCCGCTGGCGCGCGAGGAGGTGGTCTACGCCGGACAGCCGGTCGCGCTGGTGGTGGCGCGCAGCGAGGCGGTCGCCGACGACGCCGCACGGCTGGTGGCGGTGGAGCTCGAGCCGCTCGAGCCCGTGCTCGACCTTGAGACCGCCATCCTCCCGGGTGCCCCGCCCGCCCGCGTGCGGGCGACATCCCCCGCCGACAGCTCCGGCCTGGGCGACGCGCACGCCGCGGTGCGCGCCGCGCAGGTCAAAGACCACGAGCTGTCCGGCAACGTGCTCGGCAGCGCCCTGCTGGCCGACGGTGACGTCGAGGCCGAGCTTGCCCGCAGCGCCGCCGTGGTGCGCGGTCGCTTTGAGACACCGTGGATCTACCAGGGCTATCTGGAGACCCAGACGGCCACCGCCTGGCGCTCACCGGACGGCGAGCTCACGGTGGTCAGCTCCACCCAGGCGCCGTTTGCGACCCGCGACCAGCTCGCCAGGCTGCTCGGGCTGCCGGTGGAGCGCGTTCGGGTGCGCGCCGCGCCGCTCGGCGGGGCCTTCGGCGGCAAGATGATGATCGTCGAGCCGCTGGTGGCAGCCGCGGCGCTGGCGCTTGAGGCGCCCGTGCGCCTGACCCTCAGCCGCAGCGAGGACATGGCCGCGGCCAACCCCGCCGGCGCCCAGATCCTCGACCTGGAGCTGGGCGCCGACGCGGAGGGCACGCTCACGGCGATCCGAGGCCGGGTGCTGGTCGACCGCGGCTCCACGGAGGACTTCGGCGTGGAATCGATCGCCGCGATGCTCTGCGCCGGCCCGTACCGGTGGAGGGCGCACCGGCTCGAGGCGCTGGGCGCGGCGACCAACCGGGTCACCTTCGGCGCCTACCGCGCGCCGACCGCGCCGCCCGCGGCGTTCGCGGTCGAGTCGCTGCTCGACGAGCTGGCCCAGCGCCTGGCGATGGACCCGCTGGAGCTTCGCCTGCGCAACGTGCTGGGCGAGGGCGATCGCACCGTCGCCGGCTCGACGCTGCCCGTGTTCGGGGCGCGCGAGTGCCTGACGCGGCTGCGCGAGCATCCGCTCTGGCGAGAGCGGGGCAAGCTGCCCGACGGCGAGGGCGTCGGCCTGGCGCTCGGCTGGTGGCCCGGCGGCTACGAGCCTGCGGCGGCGATCTGCCGGCTCGACTCCGACGGGCGGCTGACGGTGATCACCGGCGCGGCGGACATGACCGGCGTGGAGACGGCGTTCGGCGCGATCGCGGCGGAGGCCTTTGGGGTCGAGGCCGACCGCGTGCGGGTCGTGGCGGCCGACACGTCAAGCGCTCCCTATGCGGGCACCAGCGGCGGCAGCAAGGTCACCTACACGGTCGGGCGCGCGGTTCAGCGCGCCGCCGAGCAGGCGCGCGAGCGGCTCCTGGAGGCCGCCGCCGAGGAGCTTGAGATCTCGCCGCTTGACCTGGAGCTGGTGGACGGGCGGATCCAGCCCCGAGGCGCTCCGGCCAAGGCGATCGAGATCGAGCGCCTGGCGGCGAGGATCCTCAGCTTCGGCAGCCGGCGGATGCCCGTCGAGGGGCATGGGCGCTCCGCGCAGTCGCCCGCGCCGCAGTGCGCCGCGCACCTGTCGCGCGTGCGCGTCGACCCGGACACGGGGGCGGTCCGGGTGCTGGCGCATGTGATCGCCCAGGACGTCGGAAGAGCGCTGAACCCCGCCCTGGTGCAGGGGCAGATGCACGGCGGCGTCGTGCAGGGGATCGGCTGGGCACTGCTTGAGCGGCTGGTGCACGATGACGCCGGGCAGCTCACCACCGGCACGCTCGCCGGCTACCCGATGCCGACAGCGGACGTCGCGCCCGCGATCGAGACGCTGATCGTCGAGGTCCCCGCTCCGGAGGGCCCGTTCGGCGCCAAGGGAGTTGGCGAGGCGCCCGTCGTCGCCGCGCCCGCGGCGATCGCAAACGCCGTGGCGGCCGCGTGCGGTGGCGCTCGCCCCAGGCGGCTGCCGATCACGCCGGAGTCGATCTGGCGCGCGGCCGCGCGCTGAGCTGCCGCCTTGCTCGCAGACGGATCGGCGCCGTCGAAGGGGGGCCGGCGCCGTCCATCAGGGCCTGCGCCGTCGATCGAGGGCCGGCGCCGTCCATCAGGGCCTGCGCCGTCGATCGGGGGGTGCGCCGTCGATCGAGGGACCTGTGCCCGCCACAGGCGGCGGACGCCATCCCCAGCGGCCCCCGCCCGCCGCCGTCCATGCGGGAGCCCCGCGGGGCGGCTTGATCCGCTCCGCGGGGCCTGACCCGGAGGTGGTCGCTTCGTTCAGCCGATCTGGGCGTACTGCTCAGAGGCTGGGGTCACCTGGAAGGAGTGGACCACACGCTCGGTCCTCAGCTCGTGCAGGGTGAGCCCCAGCAGCGCCAGGCCGACGAACGCCACGCCGGACGCGAAGCCCAGCCAGGTCACCGTGGAGCCGGCGAACACGAGGCTTGCGACGACGGTCCAGGCGCCGAGCACGGCGATGATGCCGTCGAGCACGCGCTGGGCAAGCCCGCGGCGCGGGAGCAGGGCGCTGCCCGCGAGCAGGATCGCCAGCACGCCCGCGGCGAACATGATCCACATGAAGACCGGCACGCTCCAGGCCTGAGATACGACCACCACAAAGCCGCCCATGACGGCGAGCGCGATGTTGGTCAGATAACGAGAGTTCATCGAGTACCTCCTTGGGTCAACCGCGGCGATCCAGGCCGCGGCGCGGCCGCCGGGACCTCGCCTTGCCTTCGGTGTGTGCTCTTCGACGACCGCATGGCTGCAGTATAGCTCAGTCTGATCGATCTGTCTAAGCCCTCAGGGTGATTGCATTTGGCGCTGTCAGAGGTCATACTTGTGTGGCGCATGACCCCTGACGGCCAGGCGATCGATCATCCGCAGCCAAGGGATCAGGCGGGCCCCGCCCCGCCTGCCCCGGCCCGCGCGCGCAACCAGGCCGAGCCCGCCGCCCGGGCCCCGGCGCTCAACAACACGGCCCGCGTGCTGCTGGGGATGATCGCCGAGGGCCATGCGACCGGATACGCGATCAAGAACGAGATCGAGCGCTCCACGCGCCTTTACTGGGGCGCGAGCATCGGCGGCATCTACCCGGAGCTGCGCCGCCTGCAGGCCGCGGGACTGGTGGCGGTGCGCGACAACCCGCGCGGTGGCGCGACGCGCCACGCCTACACGCTCACGCCCGCGGGCCGCCGCGCGCTCGAGCGATGGCTGACCGACGACTGCGAGCCCACCCTTGAGATGCGCCATGAGGCGCTTCTGAGGCTGCGCTTCGCGGGCGTGCTCGACGCGCGCGAGCAGCGGCAGCTGCTGGCTCGGATGCGCCTGGCGCACGAGCGCCGCGCAAGCGCGCTGCGCGCGCGGATCGCGGCCGGGCACTTCGACGACCCGATGCACCGCATGGCCGTGGAGTTCGGCCTGGGGTTCAACGAGTGGGCGATCGGATGGTGCGATCAGGCGGCGCGGCGGCTGCGCCGCGAGGCCTCGCGCGCGGCCCGGCGCCCCGACCCGCCGCGCGCGAGCGCAAGCTCCGAGGCGCGGGCGCGCGCGACCAGGAGCGCCGGGACGGGGAGCGCGGGGACGGCGGGCCGCGCGGGGCCCCTCACGGGCGCACGCGAAAGCCGGCGGGACCCGCGATCGCCACAAGCCGGATGAACTGCGGGCACATCTCGCCCGCCGGGCAGCGCGCGCGCACCAGCTGCACCACGCGGGCGGTCCATTCGCCCGCGCACCAGCGGCCCCCCAGCTGCGCCGGGCCCAGCCGCGCGCGCACGGAGGCCCCGGCTGGGCTGCGTCCAAGCGACTGAGCATGGGCCGACACGCAGCCCGGCCTCGCCGAAGCCGCCACCTCCAGCGACGGCGAGGAAGCGGTGGTCGTTGTCGATGCCGACGACACGGGCATCGTGAACGAGAACTCGAACACGGTCGCAGGGCCGCCAACGGCCGGCGACACCGACAGCGCAACCGGCCCGCGGGGAACGACGCCTCCCGAGGTGGCGGCCTGACCGGATGAGCGCGGGCCCGTCGCGCCCGACGAGCCACACCCGCCGGCGCACACGGCGGCGGCGATCAGAAGGACAGCTCGCGCTCGAGGCCCCATCGGCCAGATCGAGTGTAGGCTCCGGAGCCCGGTCATCTGACCCGCTTGATGGGTCAACTAGACTTGTTCGCATGGCGTCGGCGGCAACCGACAGCAGCCTGGAGGGCGCCGCGCTCGCGGCCTGGCGAAGCTACCTTCAAAGCCACGCATCGATCCTGCGCGTGCTGGACGCGGACCTCGTGGCCGAGCACGGGATCACCACGCGCGACTATGAGGTGCTGCTGTACCTCGCGCAGGCCGAGGGCGAGCATCTGCCGATGTCCGCGCTTGCCGAGAGCACGATGCTGACCCGCTCGGGCATCACGAGGCTGGTCGACGGCCTCGTGGGGGCCGGCCTGATCGAACGCGTGGCCTGCCCCAACGACGCGCGCGTCTCCTACGCGCAGCTGACCGATCGGGGCCGCGCCAAGCTCAGGGAGGCCGGCTGCGCGCACGTCCGAAGCATTCGCCGCCTGTTCCTCGAGAGCTTCACGCCCGAGGAGATCGAGCAGCTGGCGTCGCTCCTGGGTCGCCTGCCGGGCGCCCAGGGATCGCGCCCGTGCACGGCCGACCGACGGGGCGCGTCCGGCTGCGAGGGTTCGCCGCGCGACGCGGCCTGCCCGGCCGAGCTCCCTGAGCCTCTGGACCGCCCGCTCAGCCCGGCGGGGCCGGGCGAGAGGTCCGTCGCCGCAGAGCGCCCGGTCGCGCCGCGGTAAGCCGGCGAGCGATCGGCCGGCCCGGGACTGCAGTGCTTGACGGCGCAACAGTTCGCTGCTACGATTGTTGCTGCCTCAACCAAACCTGCGAACCGGAGGTACCCCATGTCCGCCACTGCTCTCTCTCAGATCCCGACCGGCACCTACACCGTCGACCCCGCGCACTCCAACGTCGGCTTTGAGGTGCGGCACATGGGGATCGCGACCGTACGCGGCCGCTTCGGCAAGTTCCAGGGCACGATCGACGCGACCGGCGACGCGCCGGCGCTGTCCGGCTCGGTGGAGGTCGCCACGGTCGACACGGGCGACGCCAACCGCGACGGGCACCTGCAGAGCCCGGAGTTCTTCGACGTCGCCCAGCATCCGCAGATCACGTTTCGCTCAAAGGCCGCCAGGCTCGGCGAGGCGGGGCGGATCGAGCTCGACGGCGAGATCACGATCAAGGGCATCACACGCCCCATCACGCTCACCGGGGAGATCGCCGAGAACGGCCAGGACCCGTGGGGCAACGAGCGGATCGGCCTGGAGCTGGCCGGGGTGATCGACCGTCGCGAGTTCGACCTGAAGTGGAACCAGACGCTCCCCAACGGCAACCTCCTGGTCGCAAACGAGGTCAAGCTGCTGGTCAGCGTCTCGGCCGTCAAGAGCGCCTGACGGCCATGCGGATCCTGGGAATCTCCGGCAGCCTGCGGGCGGCGTCGTACAACACGGCGCTGCTCGAGGCCGCCGCCGAGCTGGCGCCCGAGGGCGTCTCGATCGACATCTACGACGACCTCGAGCGCCTGCCCCCCTACAACGAGGACCGGGACACGGCCACGCCCCCGGCCGAGGTGCAGCGTCTGCGCCACGCGATCGAGCAGGCGGACGCCGTGCTGATGGCCACGCCCGAGTACAACGGCGCGATGCCCGGCCAGATCAAGCACGCCGTCGACTGGGCGTCGCGACCCCATGGGCCGCAGGCCGCGCTTTGGGGCAAGCCGGCGGCGGCGATCGGCGCCAGCGTCACCGACTACGGAGCGATGTGGGCGCAGGACCAGCTTCGCCGCTCCCTGGGGATCGCCGGAGCACGGGTGCTCGAGGCGGAGCTGGCGGTCGGCGGCGCCCCGGCGCTGTTCGACGAGGGCCGCCTGGTCGACGCGCAGACGCGCGAGCGCCTCTCCGAGCTGGTGCGGGGCCTTGCCGAGCACGCGCGGCGCTTCGCGGCCGCCGCCGCGGCGTAAGCTGGTGTGAGGTGAGCGAGGTCACGACCCCGGCGGCCGCGCCAGCAGCGGCGCAGGCCGGCTCCGGATCGCCCGGGAGGATCGCCGCTGCCACGCGGCTTGGCCCCGTGCGCCTGACGGTCTCCGATCTGCGTCGCGCGCGAGCCTTCTACGAGGAGGTGCTCGGGCTCGTGGCGCGCGACGTGGACGGCAACCGGGCGTCGTTCGGCGCCTCGCCATCCGGAGAGCCGCTCGTGGAGGTGCTGGCCGACGCCTCCGCTGCACCGCTTGACCGCCGCGCCACCGGGCTCTACCACCTGGCCATCCTGCTCCCCTCACGACGCGATCTTGCGCATGCGCTTCTGCGCCTGGCGCGCTCACGGTGGCCACTGGACGGCGCCTCAGACCATCTGGTCAGCGAGGCCCTGTACCTGTCGGACCCGGACGGCAACGGGATCGAGCTGTACCGCGACCGGCCCCGAGAGCAGTGGACCTACGACCAGGGCGCGCTGCGCATGTCGACGCTGCCGCTGGACCTTGAGGGCGTCGCGCGCGCGGCGCTCGACGGCCAGGGGGCCGCAGCCGGCGAGCGCCCCGCGGCGGCCGGCCTGGCCGGCGGGCTCTCATCGCTGCCGGCGCCGCCCGCGACGGTGCCCGCCGGGACGGTCATCGGCCACGTTCACCTGCAGGTCGCCGAGCTTGCGCTCACCGAGGCGTTCTACGCGGGAGCGCTGGGGTTCGACGTCATGGTGCGCACGTATACCGGGGCGCTGTTCGTCTCGGCCGGCGGATACCACCACCACCTCGGGCTCAACACCTGGCACAGCGCTGGGGGCCCCAGGCCGGCGCCCGGTGCGGTCGGCCTGCGCTCGTTCGACGTGGTGGCGCCCGACCAGCTGGAGCTCGAGCGGATCCTGGCCCGGCTGCAAGCCGCCGGGCACACGCCGCTTGGGGGCCCGGGCGACGACATGCCGCCGGGCGCCTTCGGCGTGCGCGACCCGTCGGGCAACCTGGTCGTGCTGCGATCCGCGTGAGCGTCGCGCGCCGGCCGGCCGGTTGGCGCGCCGCTACCCTTGACGGCCTCGGCGACGTGGCGGAGTGGCTACGCAGCGGCCTGCAAAGCCGTCTACACCGGTTCGATTCCGGTCGTCGCCTCTTGGCCGGTTTCGTGAAATCGTGCCGGAAATCGGCTCACGAACAGGCCAAAGCAGATTGTCCGGTCGGCCCGCGGTAGAGCGGTAGCGGATTGGACGCCAGGAGACCCGCCAGCGGCGGGTTTTCTGCTCTAGAGAGCACGTGCGAGTCGTGTCTCGCCCAGCCGTCAGCCGCCTCTCGGGGCGGCTTTCGTGCTCTCGGCTTGAGATGAGCGCCGCGCGGCGCGCGGAGACCTAGAACGGACGGTCGTCAGGGTCGTCCGGCTGTGGGCCGGGCGGCCCGGGTCGGCGTAAGGGGTGCTCGACCGCCCCGGTGTTGATGTCGGTCTGGTAGGTGGTGGCGGTGATGCCAAGCGCGTCGGCCGCGGGGCCGTAGGGCAGGTCGAGCAGGTGCTCGCGGCGGTAGGCCTCCAGTTGGCGGACGGCGAAGTCGCCCTCGTCGCGCTGGCGTACGGCGTTGAGGTTGAGGCGGGCGTGGTTGCCGATGAAGCGGTGCCTGAGGCAGATGCGAAACCACTCGGCCAGGAGTGCGGCCGACGCGCGCAGCTGCTGGGCGGCTTGGTGGCCGCGGCGCTTGGAGCGGGTGGCCTGGCTGGTGCCGGCGACGGCGTAGCGGTCGCGCCAGTTGTCGAAGATGGACTCCGCGGTCTTGTGGGAACGGAGCAGGTCGTGGTAGCGGGCGTCCAGCCGGCTCATCGGTGTGAGCACGCGCCAGGCGCGGGAGCAGGAGATAGTGCGGATGCTCGTCTCGCATGCGGGGGTGTGGCGTAGCAGGCAGCGCACCCGCAGGCGCGGGTCGCCGGCCTGGATGGCGAACGGGGCGGTGCGGGTGTCGGGCACGGTTGGGCCGCCGCAGTGCTGGCAGCGCACGACGCCGTGCTCGTCGAAGTCGTCGCAGCGCAGGCGGCTCATGTGGCCGCCGCCGGGCAGGTCGCGGTCGGGCGCGACGGTGGCGATGCCCTGCAGAGTGTTGTGCTTGTAGGTGCGGGTGTTGGCGAACGCCTTGTCGAACACGTAGGACTCGGGCTTGCGGCCGAGGGTGCGCTGGACCTTGCGGTCGAGCTCGGGGAAGCCGAGGTGCTCCTGGATGTCGGCGTTGAAAATGTGGAAGGCGACGGGTGCTGCGAAGTAGTCGGAGACGGCGGGCATGAAGTAGGAGCCGACCCAGAACTTCGACTTGCGCGCGCCGCGCCGCGGCCCGTAGTAACGGGCGCCGACCTGCTTGTCGCGGCAGCGCAGCAGGTGCCCGCCGAAGGTGAAGAAGGTGAAGCTCTCCCAGTCAAGGCCGGCCGCGGCCGCCTGCTCGTCTGAGAGCTTGACCAGGCGGTTCTCCGGCGGCGCGGCGTCATCAGCGGGCTCGGGCTCTGAGGAGCGCTTGTGGCGGTCGGCCTCGACCTCCTCATCCCAGGCTCGGGTGAGCCGCTTGGCCGGCTTGTGCCCGTCGAGGCGGCGGCAGTGCTCGCGGCGGGCGTAGGCGGCGCAGCAGTGCTCAAGCAGCGCGTGCGTGTTGGCCGACGTGCCGTCGACGTGGAAGTGGCGGAACGCCCCGGGGATGAACTCGGCGGGCGAGGCGGATGAAGTGCTGGGCGGCCTCCTCGAACGCGGAGGAGAACCGCGGCGCCTCCAGCTCGGCGAAGCGCTCCTGGAACGTCGACCACGTCGGCACCCGCCCCGCGGCGAAGCCGCACACCTGCCACAGCGCGGCATCCGACTGGTGCTGGGCCCAGAACGGCTCCCAGTCGGGCTTGCCGGTCAGCACGTGCGCCAGGAACAGGAGCGCCCAGCTGCCCTCCATCCGCGGCCGCCCCGCCTGACCGGGCTGCCGGGTCACGGTCGTGCGCTCGATGAGGTGCTGGCAGACGTCGGGCGCGACCTCGCGGAATAGCTGGATGACCTGCACGGGGTCGCGCAGGACCGGGTCATCGCTGAACTCGGTGGCCCCCTTGAGCGTGAACAGCGGCGCGCTTCGGCGCACGCGCTGGGCCGGCGCGCCCTGCAGACGGCGCGACGCTCGCGCTCGCGACGGCGCACGTCCTCGCGCACCTGCTGCTCGCGCTGCGGGCGCGGGTGGCCCTGCCGGCGCGGGGACGCGGCCGCACTCATGCGGACCTCCATCCGCTGCTGACGGTGAGGGTGGTCTGGAAGGGCTGGTTGGGACGCGGCACGCCCTCAGACGTAGGGTGAGGACGTCGTGCGACCGCAGCCCTTGGTTTGCTGAAGCTACTCCCGTTTTGACCAGCAACCGGCCTCATGCCGGGCCCCCACGTGCTCAAGGTGTTCTGTCCTGAGCAGCATCGTAGGAACACGGGTTCGGTGCAGCAAACAGAAAAGTCCGGGTCCGCTGGCACGGTCGTCGCGGCATGGCCACCACCGCCCGACCACGCTCATCCACCGGCTCACCCGGTCGGTGCGGCCGCCCGCGCGAGTGGACCGACGCGCGCATCGCCGAGGTCCTGCTCGCCTATGCCGGCGAGGGCGGAGCCATGCCGACCGCGCTGGAACTCGACATCGCCGGACTGTCAGGCCTGCGCTACGCCATCGCTTCGACCGGCGGCACCCGCTACTGGGCCCGCGAGCTTGGGCTCTCGCTGAGCGACCGCCAGGCGCATGAGCCGACCCCAGAGGCCGTCCTGCACGACCAGGCGCGCAAGCTCGCCGCCGGGTTCGGCTACCTGCCCGGCGCGACCAAGCTACGCCAGCTCGGCTACGGCGCCCTGGCCCAGCTCGTCGTCCGCAGCGGCGGCAGCCGCGGGCTCTGCCAACAGCTCGGCATCCACTACGTCGACGGGCGCACGAGCGCTATCAGGCGGCGCCGCACTCAGCTGTAGTCGGGCTGCGTTGCGAAGAAGTCTGAGCTCGGCGTGCGCCGCCGCCAGCTCGACTCTCGCCGCCTCCCGCTCGGCCAGGGCTGTCAGCGTGGCCTCTCGCTCCTCCCGCAGTGCCTGGACCAGTCGCTCGACCGCCTCCAGGAGCGCCACGGCATCCGGCGCCTGAATGCGCCGGCGCACCGGGTTCTGCCGCGCGCGTTGGCACGCGAGCGCACTCTGCCGCGTGACGTAGGTCTTGCCGTCTGCGCCCGCGACGCGCTCGACCTCACCGCGCGCCATGAGCCGGTCAAGCGTCCGGCGGCTCACCCCCAGCAGTTCGGCCGCCTCGCCGGCTGTCAGCAGGTCGTCATCGCGGCGCGGCTGCCCTGACATCGTGGCTGCGATGCTGGCGGGAGCGCCGGACGTCGCCCCTGCGCCATCGCGACGCCGCGGACTGGCGCGATGGCGCAGCACTTTGGCCTGTGAGCCGCCGACCCATCGCAGGTCTCGCCCGATGAGCAACTCCCCTGCCCGGCGGTGGTGGCTGGTCATCATTCGGCACCGGCCGCGTGTCGAACCCGTGGCGAAGGGCCATGCGCCGCGTCGCCGGTGTGTCGCTGTAGGTCAACAGCACCTGGCCGCTCATCGCGCCCGCCACGCCGAGCAGCTGCTCGTGGCTGACTGCGTGGTGGCGGGACAGGCGCTAGCCCGGGCCGTCGTCACTGGCCGTGTACGGCGGGTCGATGAAGCTCATGACATCGGGCTCGTCCGCACGCTCCCGCAGGAGACGCAGGCAGTCTCCGTGAACGAACTCGATGCGGTCCCGCATCGCGTGGACGCGGGCGATGCGATGGGCCAAGGTCTCGGGATACCAGCGAGAGAAGAGCCCGCGGTCGGCCTCCCCGCGGCGCAGGGGCCCGCCGTCGGTGCCGAGCAGCCCGCCACGCGCTAGGCGATTGCGCAGCAGCGTCTGGAAGGCGATGTCAACCGTGCCGCGTGGCCTCTCGGTCAAGAGCTCCAGCGCGGCGCTCTCACACAGCGGAAGCTCCAGGACTCGACCGATGAGTACGGCTGCGTCGTCTCCGAGGATGACCTGCCACAGAGCCGCCAGACCGTCGTCGAGTTCGCACAGGACGGCGCGGCGGGCCAGGCCCTCGGCGACAGCCGCCAAGCTGACGCTGGCTCCCCCGGCGAACGGCTCCAGGAGGGTCCTGCGTGGGTTCAGCGACAGCCACCGGCGCAGGAGCGGCACCAGCCACCTCTTGCCTCCGGGGTAGCGCAGCGGGCTGAGCGCTGCTGCTCGGCGAGACGCCGGTTGATGCATGCCGTGCATCGGACTTGTGCACCCGGTGCTATGGGAGGGCTACGCCGGTCCGGTTCGCCAAAGGCGCTCGGGGCGCTCCGGCGCGTCAGGCTCGTTGGGTAGCCGCTTCCACCACGCCCGCCACGTCGGCTCAATCATGTCTTCGACCTGGCAGCCGAGGACGATGGCGCAGTTGGCGAGGTAGCGGATGGGTGGGTTCTCGTCGAGGTCGTGCTCCAGGCGCAGGTAGGTGGCCCGCGCCAGGCCGGTCGCCTGCCACATCTCCCGCTGGGTCATCCCGCGCTCCACGCGCCGGCGGCCGAGCTCCGTTCGGATGTCCGTCTGCTCAAGCCGCCGGGCCGGGTCACGGCCAGCCACGGTATCTGCCAGAGGCGACGCTGCCGGCGCTCGCTCTGGTTTCTGTCAGGCGCGCGGCTTATCGTGCGCAGTGGAGACCTGTCATGGCCCTGCCAACCGCCTACCTCACATCTGTCAAGAACGTCGAGGCCGTCTTCAACGCCATGCGAGCCGCGAAGGCCCCGCCGAAGTTCACGCAGCGCTTCCTGGAGGACCTCGGCTTCAAGAGCACGGCCGACCGGCTGTTCATCAACGTGTTCAAGGCGCTCGGCTTCCTGACTCCCGACGGAGCACCGACCGACCGCTACTTCGAGTTCATGGACCAGACTCAATCGGGCCGGGTGTTGGCTGAAGCGCTTGAGGAGGCGTACGCCGACCTCTTCCAGTTGCGGCGCGATGCACAGAACATGGAGCGCTCGGAGCTCCGAGGGCGCCTCAAGACTCTCACCCAGGGTCAGGTCAGCGATGCCGTCATCGAACGGATGGCGATGACCTTTCAGGCGCTCGCCAAGCTCGCCGACTTCGGGGCGCCGCGCAGCCAGCAGGGCGCGGCGAGGGACCAAGCTTCCGAGGAGGTGGTCGACGCGGGTGCCTTCGAGAACGGCAGTGGTCCGACGCGGCCGCCGGCGCCGCTGCCGACCGGAGCTGACGGGCTGCGGCTCGGCGGCTTCGTCTACAACATCGAGCTGCATCTGCCGGAGTCGCGCGACCCGGCCGTGTACGAGGCGCTGTTCAAGGCGCTCAAGGCGCACCTGCTCGGGTGAGCTCGGTCAACGGGATTTACGACTTCGCCTTCCGCGGCCAGATGGCCGAACAGGCCCTCGACCGCGAGGGCCGTCCGCACCCACGCCCGGGGCTGCTCGACGAGGACATCGCCGAGCGCGTCTCGCTGCACCAACTCGACGATGTGTTCGTCGAACAAGCCCGGCGGATGGCGACCGTCTACACGGCCATCGCCGCCTTCGAGAACACAGTCCGCGACCTCGTCAGCCGAGTGATGCTCGAAGAGGCGGGCGCCGACTGGTGGGACACCAAGGTCTCCAGCGGCGTCAAGACCAAGGCGAAGAAACGCCAGGAGGAAGAAGCCAAGCACCGCTTCCACACCCAGCGCGGCGACGACCCCATCAGCTTCATCGACTTCGGCGACCTGCTGAACATCATGCGAGCCAACGAGGCCGCGTTCGCCCCTTTCTGGCCCTCGCCCGAATGGGCACGAGGCATCTTCGACGCGGTCGAGCGCTCACGCAACGTCATCATGCACAGCGGCGTCCTCGACCCCGAGGACATCGAGCGCGTCGGCATGAACATCCGCGACTGGGTTCGCCAGGTCGGCGCGTAGGGCGGGCCGGGCACACGTCCGGCACCTACACCGCGGGGGCTCCTTACTGCCAGCCGCCGCCGTCGAGGCTGACCTGAAGGGGCTCGACCATCCGGACCGCACCGCCGGTCTCGCCGGCGGGCTGCCCATCCTCACCGGTCCGGATGACCCGGCAGCGCTTGCCGACCGCGTTCTCGTGAGCGGGGCTCATGCCAAAGCGCTCGGCGAACACGATGAAGCCGCCCTCGATGCGCCCGGGCTCATCCACGAGGACCGCGTGGAGGTCGTTCATCTCCGGAACCCCGGCGCCCTCCGAGATGACTCGATACGTGTACATCGCCGGCAACGCTACCGCGACCGGAGGACGTTGGACGTCGGCAGAGGCTGCGGCGTGCCTGGCGGGAAGGTCCTGCGGTGCCGGTCCGGCGCTGCGCCTAGGTTCATCCAGTGAGCGCACTGACAGGCACCTCCAGCCCGCCGCGCCGACGTGGGCGCGACTCCGCGCACAGCGACGCTGAGCTGCTCGCACTTGTCGCGGCGGTTGTGCGCGCGGTCGCTGCGGACCCGGCCGACCGTGAGACGGCGCCCGGCCGCGTGAGCATGTCCGCCTTCAACCGCCTACGTGCTCACGTCGACCGCGCCCGCGGCATCACCGACGCCGACCATCCCGAGAGGACCCCTACGGCCGAGGCCATCCACCTGCGCTTCAACAAGGACGCGGGGCGCAAGGTCTCCTGGCGTGAGATTGTCGGCGGGGCGCTGCGCGAGGACCCAACCATGTGGCTGGCAGCCCTCGGCCGTGAGCCGGAGCAGTTGGTCCCGCCGGAGGTCGTGGTCTACGCCCTGCGTCGGGTGGCGTCAGCGCTCGGCGTCAGCGTGCTCGGCCGCGAGGCCTACCGCGAGAGGCGCGCCGCCCTCATCGCCACTGACCGCGAACTCTTCGGCGAGGACGGTCTGCTGGAGCAGACGCTGCCGACGGTCAACCAGATAGAGGGCCAGTACGGGTTCGCCGATGCCTGCCAGATGGCGGGCTTGGGCGGCGCTCGCGCGATGCTGACCGTGGAGGCGGCCGCCGCCCGCCGAGCTTCACCACCGCCGCCACAACCCGTCGGTCTGCCCGCGCCAGTAGCGATGGCGCTCTACGCGGCCCTCAACGACAAGTGGCCCTCCCGGGACACGCTGCGCGCGTTCGCTGCCGCGAGTGGCTTCACGCTTGCGAGCGTCAAGGGTCTCGACTGGGAGGCGGCGATGGCCGAGGCGGGAGAGATGCTGCAGGCCGAAGGCGTGACCGCTCCCGAACTCGTCCGCGCCAAGCCGAACGGGCGCGGTCGTCGTCTCACCTTCCGCGCGCCGGTCGAGATGCCGCCTGGAGCTCCACGCCGTACCGAACGCCGGCCCCGCAACCACCAGTCCCTGTCCGAAGGATTGACGGGCACTGAGATTGAACGACTGCGGCGTGGCGACCCGGCGTTGTGGGCAGCCCGCCACGAGCTGTACCTCATCGCTCTGCGAGTCTGGCTCGACGGTCTATCGGCGCGCGACCGGCGCAGCCGATTGGCCTATATCGCCTGGCGACGGGGGACCGCGTGGCCGGCGCCGAACGGCTTCGACCGGGACGACCACGGCGGCTTCACCGCCCTTCGCGACGAAGCGTCGCGTCTGAACGCCGCCGAGCGCCGCCGCGGCCGCGCTGCGGTGCCTGCCGAGTTGCTCAACCGGGCCCGCGAGCTACAAGCGCAGCTCAGACCAGCCGATGCGCCACCGGTCCGGAGCGACGCGAGCGCGCGGGCGGCCGAGGTGTTCGAGTTCGGCACAGCACTCCGCGCGGTCCTCGCTGGCGAGTGCCGCGAGGTCCAGCGCTAGCGGTCCAGGCGTACTTCGAAGCGGTCAGCGTTCGGGTTCACGACCCGAAGACCATGGGCGCCGACGCGGAAGACTCCGGGCGGGGCGGTGTGCCCAACGCAGGTCATGGCGAACGGCGAGGAGCTTCCGCGGGCACAGGTTCGACTGTGACCGCGTCAGCTATCCCTGTTTGGCTCGGGCACGCCGGTGCCCTACCCGGCTTCGCTTCACGACCTTGTAACGGTCCGGCCAAGTCGCAGCGAGCGAGCCAAAGTCTGTCCGGGCCTCTCGGAGATTGTCCGCCGCCGAGCGGAGCATGTCCTCCATCTCCTCGCTCTCAACGGCGTCCAGCCGGCCGACGAGGTCCACCAGCCGAAAACAGACGAGGCTCAGCGCCTGTTGCGCATCATCCATCGGCCTCTCAGAGGCGCCCAGTTCGGCGTAGAACTGGCGTTCAGGCTGGCTGCGATGCACAAGAGAGAAGGCGACAATGGCGGCCGCTGCCTCGAAGTGGCGGTAGCCATTGTCATCCAACCAGTGCGGCAGCAGTCCAAGGTCGCTCCAGTAGCGCACCTGGCGTTCTGACAACCCCGTCAGCTGCGCCAGCTTCTTGGTGTTGAGCGGGTAACGCTTGCCGACAGAGTTCTCAGGATTGACCACCGCTGCCTGTTCGGTTTCGCCGAGACGGCGCCACAGGGACCGAACTTGGGGCAGCCGAAGCATCTGGTCTTGGTAGAGACCTTCCAGACGCTTGTCCGAAGGCTCGGGGACTGCATGGCCTTCGACCAGCGCCTTCTGCTCATCAGTTTCGCTTCCAGGAGCGAGACGACGCGCCCAGCGTGCGACTTTGAGCTGGTCGCCCGGGCTCATCTCCGCGACGTACGGAAAGCCCTCGACCTCGCGCCCGGCGAAGACGATGCCCCGCCGGTCGCGTCGCAGTTTCACGTCGCTAGCTTGGACCATGGGCAGAGGCTATCACAACCGGTTGTTAGGGTACGTCATTCTGCGGAACCCACTCGGACCCGTCCCACTCGGCCACGACCTCCCACCCCTGCCCATCCCAGCGGCGGACTTCGATGACGAGAGTGTCCGCTTCCACGCCCTCGTTGGGCGCGAGCCGCTCAATCATCCATTCGGACGCGTTGACTTGAACAAACGCCTCCTGCGCATCGCCGCGGTGCAGGACAAAGCACCAGGAGAGCTCGGCTTGGGTGGCTTCGCCGCCGAAGCAGTCAATGCTGACCTGCTCCCAGGACTCGCCGTCTGTCGGCTCAATATCGGTCGCATAGACGCCCCAGCCGAAGTTTGAGCGCGGGCCTGAGTAGAAGACCGGAAGCTCGTCGTCCATGACGTCGCGAGCGGCGCGTTCAGAGCAGTAGTGATAGAGCGGCGAGTCCTCATCAGACTCCGGCCACGGGCTTGCAGACATTGGCTACCGGACCCGCGTGATGCCGCCAAGCGCAGGGCCGGTCTCGGTGCTGGCACCGGGCCTTGCTGAAACGCCCAGGGCGAGGACGACAGAGCTGATTGAGCGCGCCGCCGCGCCTGCAGATGATGCCCCGCAACCCTCTGACACGAGGCAGACCCTACCCACCACCCGGACGGCGTGGGCTCCCCGACCCTGACACTCGGGCGCGCCAGAGCATCGCCTGCCATTTGCTTAGTGCTTGTACGTTGCGGTCGCGGCCGTCGGCGCTACGGCACGGCAGGACTGGGCTCTGCGGATTTCCGGCACTGGCCCTCTTCCTGGCTGGCGCCGTCGCGATAGCCCACGTCCATCGGGCCTACGGCGAAAACCGGGGCCGCCGCGGCCGCCCGGGCGTATGCTGGGCGCCTCGCATGACCCGCGCGCTAGTCACCGGCGCCTCCGGCTATATCGGCAGCCGCCTGGTGCGCGAGCTTGAGGCGCTCGGCGAGGCGGTCGGATGCGTGGTGCGTGATCCCAGCCGCGTGAGCTTCTCCGCGGCCGTGAGCGTGCATCGAGCCGACATGCTGGATGCGGACTCGCTGAGCTCGATCCCCGAGGGCTACACAACCGCCTACTACCTGGTCCACTCGATGGGCCGCGGAGGGGGGTCGGACTACGAGCGGCGCGACGAGGTGGCGGCCCTGAACTTCGCCCGCTTCGCGACGGCCGCCGGCATCGAGCAGGTCGTGTACCTCGGCGGACTTGGCGACCGCCCTGGATCACAGCATCTTCGCTCCCGGCTGCGGGTCGGCGAGATCCTGCGCGACCACGGGCCGCCGCTGACCTGGTTTCGGGCCGGGATGGTGGTGGGCGCGGGCTCGGAGAGCTACCGGACGCTGCGCTCGCTGGTCCAGCGCCTGCCGGTCATGCTCGCCCCAGCCTGGCTGGCCACGCCCACGCAGGCGATCGGCATCGGCGATGTCCTGCGCTACCTCCTCGACTGCCGTCACATACCGCAGGCCATCGGGCGAGAGATTCAGATCGGCTCCGCGGAGGTGCTCACATACGGCCTCATGCTCGACGAGATGGCGGACGCGCTCGGGGTCCGACGCAGGCCGCGCATCCCCGTTCCGCTGCTGACGCCATGGCTGTCATCGCACTGGATCGGCCTGATAACACCGGTGGACGCCGGGGTGGCCCGGCCCTTGATCGAGGGCCTGTCCACCGACACCACGGTCACGGACCCCTCGGGCATGGCGCTCTTTGACTTTGAGCCGAGATCCTTCAGGCAGGCGCTGCGCGAGGCGATCGCCGAGGCCGACGGCGCCCCGGCGCAAGCGCGCGACCGCGGCGGCGCCCCGGGGTAAGAGCGCAACCCGGGCGGCGCCCCGGCGCAACGGCGCAACCGCCCCCGGGTGAGGGCGCGACCGCGGCGGCGCCCCGGCGCAGGGGCGCAACCGCGGCGCATCCAGAACAGCCGCCGGCGATCAGATCCCCGCGGCGAACGTCCGCGCGACGATGACCGAGCTCTGGACGGCGCCGCGAGCGGTGCTCTCAAGCAATCGGACTCGCAGCCGGTAGCGGCCCGGGGCCGGCGAGCGCGAGAGCGCGAGGGTGACGGTGCGGCTTCTGAGCGCCGCCCCGCTGAGCTGCGCGGGCAGCGACGTGGCGACCGGATGCCCGCCGCGCAGCACGGCCGCGGCGATCGACAGCCACGCCCCGGCGGGCGGGTGAGCGAGACGCAGGCGGACGCGCAGCGCGCGGCGCCCGCGGCCGAGCGAGACCAGCGACGCGCGTGCGACCGACGCAAACCGGCGCCCCAGAAGCCTGCCGAGCACCCTCCGCGTGCCTGGATGACCGCCGCCGCTGAGCGCCACCAGGATCGGCGCGCGTCCGAGTCTCTGCCAGCTCTGCGGAGCCACGCGAAGCGTCGCGCCGGCGGCCAGGCGCACAGGCCCGAGCGCGACGGCGATCGGATGGCCGTCGGCCGCGAAGGACGAGAGGGTGAGCGAGATCGCGCCGGGCGCTCCCCTGTGGATGACGGTCAACGCGCCCGCGTGCCGAAAGTCGATCACATCGCCGCCGCCTCGATCAAGCGAGGTGGAGAACTGCACGATCCGCTCCGAGAGCCCGCGACGCGCATCCACGGCCAGCCCGCCCGCAAGGGCGCGCGCCTGATGGGAAGTTGCGGCGGTCGGTGCGGACAGCAGAGTGCCGTCCAGGCGCGTCCCCGAAGCTCCGGCCGTGTACCCGATCGCGTCAGTGCGCGGGTCGACGCTGACGTGGTCAAGCTGGCCGGCGCGAGCGCCCGCATGAAGCGACGCCTCGAGCCCCGGCAGGTACACGGACATCGCTCCGCCGCGTGAGCTGCGCGACACGGTCGCGGTCACCGTGCCCTTCACCCGCGGGCTCAGCCCGATCAGCTGCAGCGGGCCGCGGCCGCTCGTAAACGAGGGCAGCGGCGCCACCCCGGCGGGCCAGGTGCCGCGGGGGGGCAAGGCCTCGGCCCCTGAACAGCTCGCCGCCACCGCTTGACGACAGCTGCGTGACCGCGTCGCCTGAGGAGCCGAAGGCGACCATCAGCGTGCCGGTGAACACGTTGGGCAGCGCCGGCGTCTGGCCGTTGATGATCGGCAGCACGTCGTGTGGGTAGACGACCAGGTCCGCCTCTGACCCAGACCACGGCTGTCCGTTTGAGCCCTGGAAGTCGGCGCCCTCCGGGAAGGTCCAGTTGCCGCGGTCGATGATGATCTGCGAGTCGGTGAACTCGCGGCTGTCGTGCGCGCTCGGGCTGGTCTCCTCGCTGGTCAGATACGGCTCGTTGGAGTTCACCACGTCGACCGCGGTGCGGCCGTCGGGAAGCTGCTCGGTGCGGTAGGCGAGCACCGTGTGTCCTTCGATCGAGGCGCCGCTCCAGTGGATCATCCCGATCAGCACCGGCTCGTCCGACGCAAGGCCGCTCCTGATCGCGTCCAGGTCGTCGTTCGTGCCGTGGACGCCGGCGACGGCGTTGACCTCCACCGGAATCAGCTGATCGGTGAACTGCAGCGAGAAGCGCTCGACGATGAAGTCGACCAGCTTCTGCTCGAGCGCCGGCGTGGAGGTGTCGATGTGCCATGGATCGCTGCCGCCGCTGGTCGCAAACGCCGACATGGCCTGCGGATGATCGAAGAACTCAAGGCTTGAGTAGGCAAAGCCGAAGCACAGCCCGCCGGCGACGTGGTTGTTTGTGATCGTCTGAAACTCGTAGGCCTCCGGCTTGCGCACCAGCCAGCCGAAGACGTTCCAGTTGGTCTGGTCGATGCCGAACAGCTGGTCCTCCATGTCCTGGCTGAGCAGCGTGTGGTAATCGCCGTTGGGGATCGAGAACCCCCAGGTGTTGCGGAAGGTGCGCACCGTCAGCGACGGGCCGGTGATCAGGGCGCGCTCGGATGGGATCACGTCGACCGGGCCGGTGGTCGCCCCCAGCGGCGTGGAGAACGTCAGCGAGGTTCCGTCGCCCGCCAGCGCGGTCGGCGCGACCGCGCTGCTGGGGTCGCCGACGTAGACCGTGGAGCCCGGACAGAAGCCGGCTCCGACGAGCGTGATCGAGCTGGCCGCGTCGGTGAGCCAGCTGGTATGCACCGTGCCCGGGCTGTATGTCGTGCCGGCGCTGTAGACGTGGTCGATCTCGCCGGTCTCGATCGCCAGCCGGCCGCTGTCGTTGAGCTGCGCCGGATAGCCCGTGGCCTCGGCGGTCACCTCAAAGGCCGTCGGCGGGCCGGGCGAGGCCCCGGAAGGGACCGACAGGTCCAAGGTCGCGGTCGCCGCCCCGTTTGCGGGCGTGACCGTCACGGTCGCGTGGCTTTGATCGGTGACCGTGCCGGGCCCGTCCGACCCGGAGATCCCGGTGATCCTGACCTGCGGCTGGCTGGGAGTCGCAACCGCGATCGTGACCGGCTCGGTGAAGCCCGAGCCCGTGTCCACCGTGAGCGGGATGGCGCGAGGCGTGCATGGCGCGAGCGTGAAATGGCCCGGGTTGGCGACCGTAAACGGCGAGCTGATCCCGAGCGGGATCGTCACCGATGAGGTCAGCGTGCCCTGCGTGCCGGTGACCGTGACGCTCCACTGTCCGACGGGCGCGCTGTCGGCGACGGTCAGCGTCATCGTGGAGCTCCCGCTGGATGCCGGGTTTGGCGAGAACGAGGCCGTGACGCCGCTCGGCGTGACCGCCGACAGCGCCACCGGATAGGCCGACGGGTTGGGATTGTTGAACCAGTTGATGGGGATCGCGATCTTGACGCTCGCACCCTCGGCGGTCGCCGAGGCGGCAGGGTCGGCGCCCAGCGAGAAGCCGGCGGCCGGCGGCGAGGCCGGCGGATCGTAGGTGAGATCGTCGATGTACAGGTAGCTGTTGCCAGCACCCTCCGTCACGCCTGTGGGCGAGGCGGTGTTGCCGTCAACCGAGCCCAGCTCGACGGCGACATAGGCGATGTTGTCGCTTGCCGAGCTGACCGACACCTGATTCCAGGCCGAGGCGAGCGTCGTCGTCACCTGGTCGACGATGCTGTGGTGCACGTCGAACGCGGTCGTCACTACCGTTGCGGCCGGGGCGCTCGCGCCGTTGGCGTCCACGTAGAACGAGACCGAATCGGTCGTGTACCCCATCGCAAAGAAGGTCGACGTCGGCCAGAACTCACCGCCGCCGCACCCGTCTGCCTCAAGCGACTGGCCGCCGTCGTAGGCGTAGCTGCCGCTCACGTGCCCCGGGCCGCACTCCGCGGAGGTCCATTCGCTAAAGCCCGCCGCGCCAGGGGTCTCGAACGTCGGACCCTCCGGGATCCCGCTGTTGATCGCATACTGGCCGGTGACCTGCGTGCCGGCGCTCAGATCCTCGAAGCCGATCGTGACCGGCGCGGCGATCGCGGGAGCGCTGGCCAGCAGCAGGCCGATCAGGCACCCCCCGACGCACAGGCACAGTCGGCCGAGCCTCACGGTGGCTCCTAGAGCTTGACGCTCAGCCTCAGCGCCTGATACCCGGAATCGCCTACCGTGACGGTGATCCGGCCGTGTGGCCTGCCGCTGACGATGAGCTTGGCGTCGCCGTTGGAGTTGGTGGTGGCGCTCTTTGCCTTCGCGGACACGGTCGCCCCCTTGACCGCGTCTCCCGCGTCGGTCACGTTGACCTTCAGCCTGAACTTGTCCGCGCCCAGAGCGCTGACCGCGATGCCGGCGGACAGCACCGGCAGGATGCGCGCGTAGTAGATGCCGCCCGTCCCGCAGCAGGTCTTCGTGGTCGGCGTGCCGCCGATCAGCAGGTCAAGCGGGCCAAGCCGCCCGTCCCCGCTGAGCGTGAACAGGTATGACCAGTCGTACCTGTACAGGCGCACCGGCTCAAAGCGCGTCACCGCCCTGTTGGAGCGCGTGACGGCCATCGTCCCCTGGCCGTTGATGGTGCCGTACCAGATCACCCAGATCCGGCCGTCGTTGCCGGTGGCGGCACCCCAGACGTTCGCGTGCAGGCCCCTCACCGAGGAGACCGCCACCGACCCGCCTCCGTAGCGCATCAGCCTGATGTGCGTCGTGTCTCCGTAGTTGGCGGGATAGGCGCCGAAGACACCGGGGCCGGTGTCTCGAGCGGCCAGGATCAGGGCGAGGCCCGTGCCGTACTGCGCCGGGACCGGGACCTTCTGCAGTGCGCCCCGCGTGGGCGCGATCTGCTGGGCGTAGACTCCCCCGGAGCCCGCGTTCGACGTCCAGCTCGCGACGACCGCGCCGGTCCCGGCGTCCGCGGCCAGGTCGGTGTTGCCCGCTGCGTTGTCGGTGCTGTCGGTCAGCAGGTAGGTCGGAGCGCCGGTGCCGAAGCCCTGTTGGACGACGATCCCCCCGCAGCAGCCGGCCGCGAGCACCGGCGTCCCGCCCGACACGGCAACAGGGACATAGCTGTCGCCAAACTCCATCGAGCCGCTGCCCACGTCGACCGGCGCCGACCAGGTCGCTCCGCCGTCGCCGGAGGAGATGCCCCAGGGCCCGTCGTCGCCGCTGGGCGAGCCGCCGAACGTCGCCTCCAGCGCCCCTGAGGGCAGCACGGCCAGCCCCGGGATCCCGTTGGGCGAGCCGCCGCTGGGATCGTCCCAGCTCAGAGCCTGGACCTCCGCGCCCACGTGCCCGGAGGGGCTGATCGACAGCGCCCCAACCCCGTTGAACGCGTCCCCCCAGCTTCGGTTGGATTCAAAGGCGACGTGCAGCGTCCCGTCGGCGGTCCGGGCGAAGGCCGGCGGCGTGCTCCCGTAGCCGACCTTCGCGATCAGCTTCGGGCGCAGCGCCGTCGCCTGGACGGTGGCCGGTGCCAGCAGCGCGAGCGCCAGCCCCAGCGCGATCGCGACCGGCGGCCGCCCCCGCCCGCCGTGTCGCGACGCACGCCCCCACAGGCCGCCCGCCGACCCAGCTCGCTCCTGGCCTCTTTCCATGCGCAGCGGGACGCTACGGCCCGCAGAGAGAGAAGTCAGTAGCGCGTCGGTCGCGTGTTGGTCTCACCCGTGGCCCATAATCGGCCGACCGTGGGCACTTTGGGCGGGACCGTGGACACCCTGGGCCGGGCCGTGGACACCCGCGGCTCGACCGCGGCCACCCTCGGCGGGATCGTCTCGAGCCTGGACGCGGCGCGGTTCGTGGGCCGCGCGGCCGAGCTCAAGCGGCTCGGCGAGCTGCTCGACGACGGCACGGCGCGCGTCGTGTTCGTGCACGGGCCCGCCGGCGTGGGCAAGAGCGCGCTGCTGCGCGAGCTTGACCGACGGGCGAGAGCGCACGGCCTCGGCGTCTACTGGGTTGAGGGACGCGAGCTCTCCCCGGGCCCGGACGCGCTCAGCGACGCGCTGGCCGCCGCTCGGGAGCACCCGCGGCCGCTGATCCTGATCGACACCTTCGAGCGCATTCAGTCGGTGGGCGGCCATCTGCGCCAGACGCTGCTGCCCACGCTGCCCGCCACAGCGCGGGTCGTGATCGCCAGCAGGCGCCCGCCTGGGCGCGCCTGGCATGAACGCGGCTGGGACAGCGTCGTGGCCGAGCTCAGGCTCGACGGCCTAGCCGTAGACGAGGCGCTCGAGCTCCTGTCGCGTCACGGAATCACCGCTCTGAAGGCCGAGCAGCTCGCCGCCTGGGCCCGCGGCTCGCCGCTGGCGCTCACGCTCGCCGCACAGGCCCCCCGAGCGGATCGCTCGGCTGCCGGGGAGCCCACCAGCCCGGAGGTCATCGCTGCCCTGGCCGCGCGGCTGATCGACTCCGAGCTTGACCCCCGGCACGCCCGCGCGCTGTGGGTCGCGGCGATCGCTCGCGTGACGACCCCCGAGCTGCTGCGCGACGCGCTTCCCGGCTCGGACGCCGATGCGGAGCTGGGCTGGCTGGTCTCCAGAACGTTCGCCGAGCCGCTGGGCGAGGGGATCGCGCTGCACGAGCTGGTGGCGGATGCTCTGCGCCGCAACCTGGACCTGCGCGACCCGGTCCTCGAGCGGGAGCTGCGCCGGCGCATCTGCGACCACTTCTACGAGCGCGCCCGGCGGGGGGATCTGCTGATGGCGATCGACCTGTCGCACCTGAGCCGGTCCCCGGCGATCCGCTGGGGCTTCTCGTGGCAGCCCGCAAGCCGCCTGCGCCTGGACGAGCTGCGCTCAGGCGACGCGGACCGAATCCGCGCCGCGCTGCGCGGAACCTGGCACGAGCGGCTGCTGCCGGGAACCGAGCGATTCATCGAGCATGGGCCCGAGCACATCACGACCGTCAGAGATGGGCGCGATCGACTGGTGGGCTACACGATCGCCCTCACCCCGCCCGACGCGCCGCCGTTCTGCGACGACGATCCGCTGCTGGGGCCCAGGCTCGTGCACGCCCGGCGGCTCAAGACCCCCGAGCGCGCGGTCCTGTGGCGCGACGTCGTCGACCTCACCGCCCGGGGCGACTCCGACGTGGTGTCCATGCTCGGGATGGCGGGCATCCTGCGCGCCGCGCACTCAAATCCCCGCTGGGCATATCTGCCGATCAATCGGCACCTGCCCGGTGCGCTGGAGTTCAGCCGGGCGCTGGGCGCGCGGCGGATCCAGGCGCTGGACGCCTCGGTTGGCCGGGTGCGGCTTGAGTGCCACCTGGTCGACTATGGGCCGGGTGGCCTGCTCGGCGCCCAGCGGGACCTGATCTACCGGGAGCTTGGCCTTGCGCCCGGCGCGGTCGCCGACGACCACGCTCAGCTCGCGGCCGCCGTGCGCGCGGCGCTTCGCAACCTCCAGCGACCGGACGCGCTCGCCCGGTCTGAGCTTGCCAGCGGAGCGACGCTCGAGGAACGAGCCGCCTCCGTCCGCGCGCTGCTGATGGAGGCGGCCGAGCGGGCGTTCGGCCAGAGCGCGGGCGACCAGCTCACCCGCCGCGCGCTGATGGCCGGCTACCTCGAGCCCCAGCCAAGCCACGAGCTGGCGGCGGAGCTGTTGTCGCTGAGCCGCTCCGCGTACTTCCGGCGCCTGCGTCGCGCAACCGAGCGCCTGGCCGGCTACATCGCCACCAAGCGCGCCCCCGGCTGAGGCGCGGCTATCGCCCTCACGCCAAGCGCGACCTCGCCCGCCACCGAGCCCGCGCTCGCCCACCGACCGAGCGCCGCCCTCGCCCGCCACCGAGCCCCGCTCGCCCACCGACCTAGCGCCCCCTCCCGAGAGCCCCCTCCCCCAGCGGCCGAGCGCGCCCGCTTCCCGGATGCGTCCTGCCCCGTTTAAGCGCCACTTGTGAACGTGGTGTAAACACCGGGGAATGGATTGGTCGATCACCCACTCGCTCAACAGCTTCCTGGTGTCCCACGACGCGATCGAGGACCCGCTGCTGGCCTACGTGAAGGTGTCCGAGGTGCTGTTCCTCGGCATGCTCCTCGTGGTCTGCGCGCTGGCGCGCCACGCGCCCGCGGCGCCGGTCAGGCGAACAGCCGTGGCCGCGGGGCTGAGCGCCGCCCTGGGGCTGCTGGTGGGCAAGATCATCACCGAGTTCTATGACCGCGCCCGCCCGTTCGTGGCGCATCCGGGCCAGATCCACCTGTTCGCGCCCCATCCGGCCGACGCGAGCTTCCCCTCAGACCACGCGACCGCGTCGATCGCGATCGCAACTGCGATCCTTCTGCGCCACCGGTTCCGGTGGGGGTCTATCGTGGCGGTGTTCGCGGTGATCCTCTGCTTCGGGCGGGTGGCGCTCGGCTACCACTACCCGACCGACGTGCTGGGCGGCGCCGCCATCGGGGCGCTCGCGGCCACGGCGCTCTGGCTGCGTCCGCTGCGGGAGCTGATCGACCGGATCTCAGACATCGTCGGCGGCGCCTATGACCGAGCGCTGGACGCGGTCATCCCGCGCCGTGGCGCCGCGGTGCCGACGGCCGCCGCCGGCGCCCGGTCGCGGGCCGGCTCGCCGGACGACTGAGGCCGGCCGCCGCGCGGCTATCAGGCGCCGCCGGCGCGCGCGGCTATCAGGCGCCGCCGGCGCGCCCAGCTATTGGGCGCCGCCGGCGCGCCCGGCTATCGGGCGCCGCCCTCGGCGCGCGGCCCCGGAACGCCGCCAGCGGCGCGCGAGCGCCGGCCGGCGCGCGATCACCAGAGCTTGGACGACGCCATCCGGGCACCCTCGGCCATCGCGCCGAGCTTGGCCCAGGTGATCGCCGGATCGACCACCAGGAAGCTGGCGAAGGTGGCAAAGCCGCAGTCGCTTCCGGCGATCACGTTCTCGCGCCCCACCAGCTCCGCGTAGCGCACCAGGCGCTGGGCGACCAGCTCCGGGTGCTCGATGTAGTTGGTGGTCGAGTCGATCACCCCCGGGATCAGGATCTTGCCCTCCGGGAGGCGAACATCCTCAAACACCGTCCACTCGTGCTCGTGGCGGGGGTTGGCGGCCTCGAAGGAGATCGCCGCGGGGCGCGCCTCCAGCACGATGTCGATGATGTCGGCCAGCGGCACGTCGTGGTGGTGGGGCCCCTCGTAGTTGCCCCAGCACAGGTGCATGCGCATCTGATCGGCGGGGATGTCGCGCGTCGCGTGGTTGATCGCCTCCACGTGCAGCCGCGCCCGGGCGCGGAACTGCTCGAGCGTCTCGTCGCTGCGCATCTGGCGCGTCATCGCCAGGTCCGGGCAGTCGAGCTGCAGCACGAGCCCCGCCCGGTGGATCTCGTCGTACTCGGGCTTCATCGCGTCGGCCAGCGCCGCGATGTAGTCCTCGTGGCTCGGGTAGTGCTGGTTTTGCAAGAACACCGAGATCACGCCCGGCGAGGCCGCGGTCATGAACACGTCCTGCACGCCGCCCGCCTGCGCGACGGCGTCCCTGAGGTTGGCGATGTCGGCGCGCACGGCGTCGAGGCTGCGATAGGACACGGGGCCGATGCAGGCCGGCATCGCGAAGTCAAGCGCGGTCATCACGCGCTGCATGTAGTCGGGGAACTCGACCATGTCGGCGGGCATCTCGCCGAAGCCGCCCTCGCCCCCGAACCCGTCCAGGCGCTCCTTGACGTAGGTGGAGTAGCCGATCTTCCCGGCCTCCCCGTCGTTGACGACGCTCACGCCGGCCTGCACCTGGCGGGCGACGACCTCGCGCACCGCCTCGCGCACCAGCGAGTCGAAGTCCGCTCCGTCGCTCTCGCCCCGGTCTCGCCGGCGAAGCTCCTCAAGCAGCTTGGGGGGACGCGGCAGGCTGCCCGTGTGGGTGGTGAGGATCTGCTCGGTCGAGCGCTTCATCTCCCCTCCTATCGTCGCTAGGTCTGGCACCTCCCGCGCGCCGCGAGCCGATTATCGCACCGCGGCTGCGCGCCGCCGGGGCGCGACATCCCGCCCGGCGCGCCTTGCAGCCGGCCTGCGAGCGCGTGCATCAGACTGGGTGGACGTGCAGGACGCAGACCCGCCCCCGCGCCGAGCCGGCCACCGCGACGACGATCAAGCGCAGACGCGCTCGCGCGCGCAGAGCGAGCGGCGGGCGCTGGCCGCTGCCAGGCTCCTGGCCCGGGCGCTGGGCTGGCTTGCCGGCGCGGCGCGCGGACGGGTCGTGCAGATCGTCGGCGGCCCGGCCCGCGCGCGCGTGATCGTCCTCTTCGGAGGCGTGCTGGCGCTCTCAAGCGCGCAGATCTCGACCGTCGGAGCGGTGGCCCCGCAGCTGGAGCACGCGCTGCGCATCGGCAACGCAAAGATCGGCCTGCTGAACTCGGTCGCGCTCGTGATCGGGGCGCTGGCGGTGATCCCCGTCGGCCTGCTGGTCGACCGCTTCCGCCGGATCCCGATGCTGGCCACCAGCATGGTCCTGTGGAGCGCCACCACGATCGCCGGCGCGTTCGCCTCCTCCTACTCGACGCTGCTTTTGACCCGCGTCGGGCTGGGCGCTGTCACAGCCACGGCCGGCCCCGCGATCGCGTCGCTCACCGGCGACTACTTCCCCGCCGTGGAGCGAAGCCGCGTGTACGGCTACATCCTCACGGGAGAGATCGCGGGCACCGCCGCGGGCTTTGTGATCAGCGGCGCGGTCGCCAGCCTGTTCTCCTGGCGGGTCGCCTTCTTTGTGCTGGGGCTGCCGGGGCTGGCGCTGGCCCGCTCGCTGTGGCGCACGGTGCCCGAGCCCATCCGCGGCGGCCAGAGCAGGCTCGAGCCCGGCACGGTGGACCTGGAGGCGGCAGCCTCGGGCCGCCTGGCGGCGCGGCGCGCGGCGCGGCAGGCCGCCCGAGCGGACCGCGCGGAGGGGCCGCCCGACGAGGGCGGGCGGGAGGCGTTCGACGCGTTCCGGGCGCGCGGCTTTGCGCCTGATCCCGAGCGCGTCCTGCGCTTTGACCCGGACGCGATGCCGCTGGCCGCCGCCGTGCGCTACATCCTGCGCGTGCCGACCAACGTGCTGATGATCATCAGCTCCTCGCTGGGCTACTTCTTCTTCGCGGGGCTTCAGACGTTCGCGGTCGTGTTCCTGCGCGGCCACTACCAGGCCAGCGAGGCGACCGCGACGCTGATGCTCGGGCTGCTGGTGGTCGGCGCGCTGATCGGGACGCTCGCAAGCGGGCCGCTGTCCGATCTGATCGCCCGCAGGGGCCACTTCGAGTCCAGAGTGTGGGTCCCGGCGATCTGCTACCTGGCGTCGGTGGCGGTCCTGATCCCCGGGCTTTTGAGCTCGAGCCTGGGCACCGGCATCTGGTTCGACGTGGCGGGCGCGGCGTTCATCTCGGCGGCCAACCCCCCGCTGGACGCCGCTCGCCTTGACATCATGCCCTCCGGGCTTTGGGGGCGAGCCGAGAGCGTGCGGACGTTCCTGCGCTCGATCGCGCAGGCGCTGGCGCCGCTGCTGTTCGGCCTGGTCGCCGACCTGATCTCCGGCCTGTCCCCGCAGCAGGCGCCGATCGGCACCCGCACGCATGAGATCGTCAGCACGCGCACCGGCACCGGGCTGCAGGTGGCGTTTTTGATCATGCTGGCCACGCTGGCCGCCGCCGGCGTGTTCCTTTTGCGCGCGCGGCGCACCTACCCGACCGACGTGGCCACCGCCGGGGCCTCCTGGCGGCCCGCGCCGTCGCCGGCGCCCGCGCCCAGCGGCTCGCCCTGACCCGGCCGCCGCCCGACGCGCGGAAGCGGCCCCCAGGTCAGCTCGGGGTCCCAGTCCAGGACGCGGTGCAGCTCAAGCGCGCTCGCTCGGCGCTCGGATGCGCCCTGCCCGTCGAGCGCGCGGGCGGCATCGGAGGGCTCATGCGCGGCCTGCCCGCGTGGGCGCTCGGGCGCACGTTCACCGTCGCGCGCGGGCTCGCCGCCGGGCAGACGGAAGGCCTCCAGCGTCGGCTTGAGCGGGCGAAACAGCCAGATCGGCCGTCGCAGCTCGCCGGCGGCCGGGCGCGTGGCCGAAAGCCACTTGCGGTACACCGCCCGGGCGCGCGCGAAGTCGACGTGGATGTCGCCGTAGCGGTCGCCGGGGCGCGCCGGCGAGACGCGCACCTTCTGATGCCAGCAGTGCATGCCAGACACCGGATCGGGGTGCACCGGGAAGGTGATGTTCTGGTGCACGCCGGCGTCGCTCCACCAGATCCGCCGGGATGAGGGGTCCTGGGAGTCGAAGGGGCGCACCCCCTCCAGCTGGCGGAACTGCACCGCGTCGCCTGACTCGCTCATCGCCACAAGCGCCGATGCCCAGCGCTCCATGCCCTCGTTCTCGCGCAGCCGCCAGCGTCCCATGTGGTGAGAGGCGGCCACGACGCCGGGGCGGATGCCGTCGGTCACAAGCGCCCTGATCACAAACCAGCCGATCTCGGTCTCGACGCGCACAAGCTCGCCGGTGTCCACGCCGATCCGCCGCGCGTCGGGCGGACAGATGAGCAGCGGATGCGAGTGGGCCAGCTCGGTGAGGTACTTGGCGTTGGCGGAGCGCGAGTGGATCAGCGTTGGCAGCCGGTAGGTCGGCAGGAGAACGTACTCGCCGCGCTCGTGGTCGATCAGCGAGTGGTGCACGTGCGAGCGGGCGTAGACCGGCGTCGCCAGCTCCGGCCAGCCCCACTCCTCCACTGTCTCCGAGTAGAGCTCCAGCTTGCGAGAGGGGGTGTTGAAGCCGCGCCGGGGCACCCCGTCGACCTCCGCGGCGATCGTGTCAGGCATCCCGGTCAGCGGCAGGTGGGAGGTGTCAAACGAGACAAGGGCGACGGTGCGCTCCAGCCCGCGGACCTCCACCTCTCCCTCCCGCAGCTCGACCTCCTGCTCGTGCTGCAGGTACTCGTCGCGCGCTATCTCCACGCACCCGTGCCGGCGCATGTACTCAAGCGGCTCAAGCCCCTCGGCGGCCGCCTTCTCAGGCAGCCCGGGCACGGAGTTCTCGAACATCCACCGGTAGTACTCGGCGAGCGTGATCTTCTCCCCCGGACGGTAGGGGGACTCGTAGAAGCGGCGGATCCCCAGCGAGCCGTCCGGGTCCGCGCGCCAGGACAGCTCGATCCAGAACTCCCCCTCCTCCCAGACCTCGCCGGGGTTGGCCTCGTGGGTGTGGGTCACCCTGCGGCCGGCGCGCTCCATCGCGACGCGCTGCACGGGCTGGCGGAACCCCAGCCAGCGCCCGGCGTGCGTCTCGTAGGAGTGGGTGTCGTGTCGCTCGGGCCCCAGCCCCATCGGCAGCACGTAGTCGGCCCACCAGGCGGTCTCAGACCAGGTGGGCGTCAGCGCGCCGTGCAGGGCGACCTTGTCCTCGTCGCGCAGCGCGCGAAGCCACGAGTATCCGTCGGGGAAGGTCCAGATCGGGTTGAGCACGCGCGTGAACAGCACCTCCTGGCGACCGCGCCCATCGTGCAGCAGATGCGGCCAGAGGATGCTCATCTCGTTGTGCGCCAGGGGATACTCGCGCGGCCAGTTGAGCTCGTTCCAGGTGCTGATCGCGGGCGGCCGGCGCCAAGGCTCGGGGATGAACTTGTTCCACGCGTTGGGAGACACGCCGCCCGGGCGCCCGATGCAACCGGCGAGCACGTTGAGCAGGTGAAGCGCACGGGTCACCTGCCAGCCGTGCAGGTTGCCAGCGGCGGCCGCGCGCCAGATGTGGGACGCGAACGCGGGCCGGGCGGCGGCGATCTCCCTGGCGACCTGCTCGAGCATCGAGGCCGCGACGCCCGTCTCGCGCTCGGCGAACTCGAGCGTGTACTGCGAGTACTCGCGCCGCAGCGCGCCCAGGAAGTTCTCGAACGTCGGCTCGTCGCCGGGCGCTCGGTGGGCGAGGTAGGTGCGCCAGTTGACCCAGCGGCGGACGAACTCACGGTCAAACCAGTCGCGCTCGAGCATGAGCCGCGCGATCGCCAGCAGCGCGGCCGCCTCCGTGCCCGGCCAAGCCGGCAGCCACAGGTCGGCGCGGGAGGCCGTGTTCGACAGCCTCGGGTCGATGACGGCGATCTTTGCGCCTCGCTGCTGGCCCTCGACGATCCGCTGCGCGTGGGGGTTGAAGTAGTGCCCTGACTCCAGGTGCGCTGAGAGCAGCAGGATGAAGCGCGCGTTGGCGTAGTCCGGCGACGGGCGGTCCGTGCCCGACCAGATGCCGTACCCGCAGCGACCGCCCGACGAGCACACGTTGGTGTGCGAGTTGTGGCCGTCCGAGCCCCAGGTCTCAAGGAAGCGCTCGGCGAACCCATCCTCGCCGGGGCGCCCGACGAAGTACAGCACGTCGTTGGGCCTGCCGGCCGCAAACGACTCGTGCATGCGCTCGGCGAACGTGTCCAGCACGTGATCCCACGAGACGCGCTCCCACTCGCCGCCGCCGCGCGGAGTGCCGGGCCGGCGGCGCAGCGGATGCAGGATCCGCTCGGGGTCGTGCACCTGGTTGATCGTCGCCGGTCCCTTGGCGCAGTTCCGCCCCCGTGACCCCGGGTGAAGCGGATTGCCCTCGAGCTTTCGGATCTCGAACGTCTCACGGTCGACGTATGCCGTCAGCCCGCACGCCGACTCGCAGTTGAAGCACACGGTCGGCACGAGCGTGTAGCGCCGCTCCACGCGCCGCGGCCACGCCTGTGCGTCAAGCTCGGTCCAGTCGTCCCAGCGCTCGAACGGCGGGAAGCTGCGCAGCCGGCCGCTCATGCCCGGCTCACCCTCTGCGGCGCGGCCGTCACGCGCGCTTGCACCAGCGGCGTGGCCGTCGCGCGCGCTTGAGCCTGCGGGTCGACGGTCATCTCGCGTTGATGCCCTGTGCGCCATGAGGCGGCCATCTGACCTCCATGCTGTCTAGCTGAGCGGGACGCTCTGCCCCGCCCTCACCCACGCGTCCTCGTACAGCCACAGGCCGACGAGCGCCGCCAGCCCGCCGGCGGCGAGCACCCCAAGGCCGGATCCCACGAGCAGGAACACGGCCGCCGCGGCGGCCGGCGCCGCCAGCCCGACCGCCACGCCCGACCAGAACCGCGCGGCGAACATGTCGCGCCTCAGGTTGCGCGCCGCTCGCTCGGCCTGCGCCGTCGGGTGGCGCCCGTACACGTCCTGCGCGATGATCGCGGCGCTCGCGGCCGCCGCCAGCAGCATCGCCCAGGCGAGCGCCCGGTGCACCCCGCCCGGGGCCGAGACCCCGAGCGCGACGAGCGCAAGCGCGCCGGCGCCGGCCAGCAGCGCGTTGACCAGCGTGTGCGCCAGCAGCAGCGGGCTCTGCCACAGGTCGCGCCCCTCGCACTGGTTGAACAGAAACGCGGTGTAGCCCGCGAGCAGCGCCCCGGCGAGGACCATCGCAAAGCGAAGCGCGTCGCTGAGCGCATGCAGCCCGAGCACGGCCGCGACGGTCCACGCGACCGCGACCGCCGCCGCGAGGTTGATCGCCTGCGCCCCGCGCGCCAGCCAGGAGCGCCACTGCGGCCGCGTGAACAGGTAATGGAAGCGGCGCGGCCGCTTGAGGTCCCACACCAGCAGAAGGCCCGTGACGCCGATCCCCGCAAGCGCCATCACGCCCGGCACGAGGTCAGCAAGCCGGGAGCCGTGCGCGCCCACGACCGCCATCAGCACCGCGAGCATCATCGCTCCGGCGGCGATCCCCTTGGAGAGGAAGTAGCTTGACACCCGCCAGCCCCACGGTGCGGGGTGGCCGATGTCGCCGGTGGCGCGCGCCTGCGCCTCCGCGGCCAGCGGCTTGAGCTTCTGCGCCTGCCAGGGGGCGATCTCGGTCGTCAGGTACGCGTCGCCGCCGACCAGCAGCGGCTCGATGGCCGCCCGATCGGCGCCGATGTAGTGGACGTTGGGCCCGGTTCCCTGCTCGGGCGCGCGCACCTGCGATGGCAGCCGTCCGAGGATGCGGCTGACCTCCGAGTCCGGGTCGTCGGCGTCGCCGGAGATGATCGCCCCGACCGGGCAGACGACCTCGCACGCCGGCGCGAGGCCGCTGTCGACGCGGTGCGCGCAGAAGTTGCACTTGGCCGCGGTGTTGGAGCGCGGGTCGATGTACAGCGCGTCGTATGGGCAGGCGTTCAGGCACGCCTTACAGCCGATGCAGCGGTCGGGGTCGAAGTCGACGATTCCGTCCTGGCGCTTGTACAGCGCCTTGACGGGGCAGATCTCCACGCACGGGGCGTCCGTGCAGTGGTTGCAGCGAAGCACCGAGAAGTGGCGACGCGTGTGCGGGAACTCACCGCGCTCCACGTACTTGACCCAGGTGCGAAACACGCCCAGCTCCACCCCGTGCTCCACCTTGCAGGCCACCGTGCACGCGTGGCAGCCGATGCACCGGCTCTGGTCCAGCACGAACGAGTAGCGCGCCACGCGCCGATTGTGGGGCGCGCGGGCGGCCAGATCCATTCCAATCGCTCTTACTCCTATTCTCAGCGGGAATGCGACACGTGATCGGAGAGCCGCTGGACGCCGGCGAGCTGGCTGCGTTCGTGGCCGCCGTCGAGACCGGCAGCGTCACCGCTGCGGCCGACGCGCTGGAGCTCACCCAGTCGGCTGCGAGCAAGCGCATCCTGATGCTCGAGCGCCGTCTCGGCGTCCGGCTCCTGGAGCGAGGGCGCCTGGGGGTCAGCGCAACCGACGCGGGACGGGCCCTGTATCCGGAGGCCCAGCGGGCGCTGAGCGCGCTGCACCACGCGGCGGCCGTGGTCGCAGCCCACGCCAGCGAGGCGCCGGCGCTGCGCCTCGCCGCCAGCCACACGATCGGGGGCTACCTGCTCCCGGGCTGGCTGGCGGGCTTTCGCGCCCGCGAGCAGGGCAGGTTCCGCGCCGAGGTTGAGATCGTCAACTCGCGGGGCGTGCTGGCCGCCGTGCGCTCCGGCGAGGCCGAGATCGGCTTCATCGAGTCGCTGGACCGCGCGGAGGGCCTGCAGCAGCTGACGATCCTCCACGACGAGATCGTCGCTGTCGTCTCGCCGCGCCACCGGTGGGCCGGCCTGCGCGCCGTGCCGGCGCGAGCGCTGGTCCAGGACAGCTACCTCACGCGCGAGCTCGGCTCCGGCACGCGCGCGGTGGCGACCGCGGCGCTCGCGGCCGCCGGGGTCGAGCTTGAGCCGGCGATCGTGACCGCCTCGACCCAGAGCCTCAAGCGGACCGTTCTCGAGGACGGCTTCACGCTGATCTCACGGCTTGCGGTCGAGGCCGAGACGCGCGCGGGCACGCTGTGCGCCGTGCCCGTGGCCGGGGTGGACCTGCGCCGGCCGCTGCGCGCCGTGCGCCGCCGCCGCCCCGCGGCCGCGCGTGAGGCGGCGAGGTTCTGGCGCTATCTGCGCGCGCTGGCGTCCGAGTGACCGCCGAGCCGGCGCCAGACCGTGCGCGCCTCATAGTCCTTCACGGAGCCGCGCACCCGCCAGTCCTCGACCAGCGTGCCCGGCGAGCGGACCTCGAAGCGCAGTTCGTAGCGGTCCGCGGCACATCCGTGCACCGCCTCCCATGCACCCGGGCGCAGATCAAGCGTGATGAACTCGCGCCCGTCCATGAAGCGCAACACGACCGCCCCCGCATCCGTGTCGAGGATCGCGAGCTCCCGGCCGGCGCGCATGCAGACCGATCCCAGGCGCAGCCGGCCACGCTCCTCGTAGCGAGCGCGACGCGATCCGGCGCCTGTCGCCGGGATCGGCCGAGCGGCCTGCTCGGTCAAGCTGATCTCGGCGATCCCGTCAAGCCGGCCGCACCGGTCGGCGCGGTGGTCGACGAGGCGACGCTCGATCGCCCAGCGGCCGGTCAGGTAGGCGAGCGTGTCCTCTATCTGCACACCGGCGATTGTGGCGTGGCCTGACCTGCCTGCGCGCGCGTGGCGCGCATGTCGCAGCGGCGCGTGCGTGCCCGTGGCGAAGCGACCTGTTTGCGCGCGTGGCGCGCATGAGCCGCGGCGCGCCGGCCGGCGGAGACCGGGTCCGGGGCGCGCGTGGCCGCAGGCGGCACGGCGCGCGCCGTGTGGCGCCAGAAGATCCGGCGGCCGCTTGTGGCGCAGGCATCCGGGGCCGCTCGTGGCGCAGGCGATCCGGCGGCCGCTCTTGGTAGGGTGCTCGCGTCCTGTCCGACGGCGACGCCGCGAGGCCCGAACCGCCGGCTCGCACCCTCACGGAGGAAAGATGAACGAAGCAGCGACACTCCCCCGCCGCAGGCCGCTCGTGCTGGCCGACCTGATCCCCGACGTGGCGCCCGACGCGCTGCTCGTCGTGGGCGGCGCCTGCCTCGTCGGCCTGCTGGCGCAGATCTCGATCCACCTGTCCTTCACGCCGGTGCCGATCACCGGCCAGACGCTGGGCGTGCTGCTCTCGGGCACCGCGCTGGGCTGGCGGCGCGGCCTGGCAGCGATGGTGCTCTACGGCGTGGCGGGCGTCGCCGGCGTGCCGTGGTTTGCCGGGCATGCGAGCGGCTACGTTGGGGCCTCATTCGGCTACATCATCGGGTTCGCGCTGTGCGCCGCGGTGTGCGGCGCGCTGGCCGAGCGCGGGGCCGACCGCAGGCTGCTTGGCTCGGTGCCGGCGATGGTCGCCGGCGAGGTGGTCATGTACGGCGTCGGCGTGACCTGGTTGGCGTTCTACCTCCGCGTGAGCGCCGGCACCGCCATCTCGCTCGGGCTCACCCCGTTCATCGTCGGCGACGCGATCAAGGCGGCGCTGGCCGCGATGCTCCTTCCGGCCGCATGGCGGCTAGCGGGGTCCGACCGCGCGCGCCGGCGCTGAGCGGCACGGGCCCCCGCGGAACCGAGCAGCAACCCGCCCGCGGAACCGAGCAGCAACCCGCCCGCGAAACCGAGCAGCCGCTCCGCGCAATACCGAGCGCGCTGCGGCCCGCGAGACCGCTCGGAGGCGCGGCCCTGCCCGGGCGCCGGCCCCCGCCCCCTGCCGCCGGCCGCCGGCCGCCGGGGCGGGATAGGATGCTCTGACCGTGAGCCCTCACTCGCAGAGGCCGCTGCTGGTGCTTCAGCACATCGCGTGCGAGCCGCCCGCCGCCTACGAGGATGAGCTGCGCGACTGGGGGCTGGATCTGCACCGCGTGATGGTCGATGAGGGCGACCCCCTGCCAGACTGGCGCGAGTTCGCCGGCATCGTGGCGATGGGCGGCCCGATGGGCGCCTACGAGGATGACCGTCTGCCGTGGCTGGCAGCGGAGAAGCGAGCGATCGCCGAGGCCGTGCGCGCGGGGCTCCCCTACTGGGGCGTCTGCCTGGGAGCGCAGCTGCTGGCCGCGAGCCTCGGCGCTCGGGTCTACGCCGGACCTGAGCCGGAGGTGGGCGTGCTGCCGGTCCAGCTCACCGAGGCGGCCCGAACCGACCCGGTGTTCGCCGGCGCGCCCGCCGAGTTCCACGCGCTCCAGTGGCACCAGGACACGTTCGAGCTGCCCGACGGCGCGGTCGCGCTCGCGCGCTCGGACGCCTACGAGCGCCAGGCGTTCGCCGTCGGGCGCGCGTACGCGCTTCAGTTCCACCTGGAGGTCGATGCCGCTCTCGCCCAGGAATGGGGCGCCGTGCCCGAGTATCGACATAATCTGGAGAGGATCCTCGGACCCGGTGCGCTCAAGGGACTGGTGGACGAGGTCCGCCGCTCCGAGAGCAGGTCGGTGTCGCTCGCCCGGCGACTGTTTCGCAATTGGCTCGAGCGCGTGGTCGGCCTGAGCCGGCCCGCGTCGCTGCCGGGCGCGACCGTCTGAGCCGTGCACTCCGAGTGTCTTTCGCCGGTCGCCGCGCACGGCCAGCCGCCCTTACCAGCATCACGACACTCCACGCTTGCGGGCTTCTTCGGAGGTACCGCTACCGGGATTCGAACCCGGGTTTCCGCCGTGAGAGGGCGGCGTCCTAGTCCCCTAGACGATAGCGGCACGCTTGGACGATCGCAGCTGCGCTGCGAATAGCGCGGCTCAGCTTAGCGTGGCGCCGGATCGCCGGCCGACTTAGCGTGGCGCCGGATCGCCGGCCGCCCCCTCCCGGATCCCGGGCGCGCGGGGACGGCGGCGGGCGGACGGCTGGCGCGCGTCTGCGTGACTCGCGCGCGCTTGCTACCTTTTCAGCCCTCTGGCGGCTGTGGTGAAACTGGTATACACGCACGGTTCAGGTCCGTGTGGGCGTGAGCCCGTGGAGGTTCGAATCCTCTCAGCCGCATCCCCTGACGGGCGGGATGCTGCCGGCGCGGCGGCTGGTGCGCCGCCGGCATGAGCCCGGCGCCACGCTGGCGCGACCTCAGGCGATCACAGCCAGCCCCGCTCCTCCGCCAGCCGGATCGCCTCGGCCCGGTTGCGGGCGTCCAGCTTCTGCATCACCGAGGAGAGGTGGTTGCGAACGGTGCCCGGCGACAGGTACAGGGCGGCCGCGATCTCGGCGATCGTCGCGTGCTCGCGGCCGGCGAGCAGAACCTCCCGCTCGCGTGGGGTCAGCGGGCACTCGCCCTGGGACAGCGCGGCGGCCGCGAGAGCCGGATCGACGACCCGCTCGCCGCGGAGCACGCCGCGGATCGCGCGCGCCAGCTCGGCGGCCGGAGCGTCCTTGAGCACGAAGCCCGCGGCGCCCCCCTCCATCGCTCGCCGCAGGTATCCGGGACGGCCGAAGGTGGTAAGGATCAGCACCCGGCAGGACGGAAGCTCGCGGGCCAGCAGCTCCGCGGCCTGAAGGCCGGTCGCGCCCGGCATCTCGATGTCGAGCAGCGCCACGTCCGGCGAGGCGCGCCGCGCGGCCTCGAGCACCTCGTCGCCGCGAGAGACCTCCGCCACCACCTCAAAGTCCCCCTCCAGCTCCAGCAGGGTCGTGAGCGCGCCGCGGACCATCGCCTGGTCCTCCGCGATCAGGATCCTGGTCACGGGCGACCGGCCGCCACTGGCACCGACACCGCCAGGCGAAATCCGGGACCGTCCTCGCGGCGCCCGCTGCGGATCGTGCCCCGCAGCCGCTCGGCGCGCTCGGCCAGCCCGGAGAGGCCGTGGCCGGGCGGCGCGTCGAGCGCCGGCTCTCGCTCGGCCCCGGCGCCATCGTCGAGCACCTCCACCGTCGCCGTATCGGACCCGGTCGTGATCCGCAAGTAGCAGCTCCGCGCGCCGCTGTGGCGGATCACGTTGGTCGCGCCCTCGCGCACCGACCAGGCGAGCACCGCCTCGACGTCCGGGTCCAGGGGCTCGTGGTCGCGCTCAACCTCCGCTTGGATCCCGGCGGCGGCCAGCGCCAGCAGCGCCCGGTCTAGCTCGCCGTCCAGGGTCGGGCGCCGGTAGCCGCCGACCGCATCGCGAACCTCGCGCAGGGCCAGTCGCGCGACGCGCTCGACGTCGGCCACCTCAGCGCCAGCGCGGTCCGGGTCCTCACGCAGCATCCGCCCGGCGAGCTCCGCCTTGATCGCGATCACCGACAGCGAGTGGCCCAGGAGGTCGTGCAGGTCACGCGCGAACCGCTCGCGCTCGCGCGCGACCGCGGCCTGCGCGAGCTGGGCGCGCGCCTCACGGAGCTCGTCGTTGCGCTCGGCAAGATCGGCGAGCAGAACCATCATGTAGCCGACGCCCACGGTCGCCGCCCCGTCGCCGAGCGCGAGCCCGCTCGAGCCTCCGGCCAGCAGCGTGCAGCCGGCCGCCAGCGCCGTGCAGCCCAGCACGGCGTGGAAGCGCAGGCGTGAGGGAAAGCCGCATCCCGCGCAGGCCGAGGCGTAGCTGAACAGGAACGCCCAGCTCGCCTGGTCGATCAGCGTCAGGCCGGCGGCGATCGCCGCGATCACCGCGCTTAGGGCCATGCGCGCCCACAGCCGGTCGTCGCGGAACATCGTCGCCAGCACCCCGGCGTACACGCCCACGAACGCGATCGCGACGGCGATCACCGCGAGATGGGCGGCGGTGGAGGGCTGGTCGCTGGTGATCGCGTTGGCGACCGGGAAGACGATGAACGCGACCCAGATGGTGAGCGCCACACTGCGCATCGGACGCGACTGCGACGCCCAGGGACGGCGGATGCGCACGGTCAGGTCGGCCATGCGCTGCGCCGTGCCACGGCGCAGCGGCCCGCCGGCCGCGCTGCGGGCGCTCATCTCAGGCGACCTCGCCCTGCGGCTGGCGCAGGAAGCGCGCCATCAGATACACGCCGATCGCAAGCCAGATCGCGAGCGTCCGCAGCGCAGGCCCGTCAAACAGCGAGACGTGCGCGTGGCGGGGATCGAAGACGTACTGGAGCGCGGACGCGAGCGGCCGCATCGGGAAGATGCCCGCGATCGTGCGAAGGACGCTGGGCAGCGAGGTGGGGGGAAACCAGATGTTGGAGATGAAGCTCAGCGGGAACACCAGCAGGTTGACGATCACGGGCCCCGAGTCGGCGGTGGGGATGAAGCGCGTGAGCCCGATCCCGATCGCGGTGAACGTGGCGCTGCCCAGCAGCAGGGCGACGATCAGCGCCGGCAGCTGGCCGACGCGCAGATCAAGCCCGTAGACGGCGACGCCGAGCCCGATCACGACGATCGTCATCACGAGCGTCACCAGCGAGGCCGAGATGATCCGGGCCGCCATATAGGCCCAGGTGGGCAGCGGAGTGCCCTGCATGCGCTTGAGCACTCCCGCGTCACGCAGGATCGCGGTGCTCATCGCCAGGTTCACGAACGTGGTGGTGATCACGCCGTAGGCGAGGATCCCGGGCACGAAGAAGTCGTCGTAGGAGATGCCTCCGAGGCTCGAGATCCGCGACCCGCGGTCGAGGCTTGCGAAGATCACCAGGAACATGATCGGGAACACGAACGTGAACACGCCGCGGCCCCGGTTTCGCCAGTAGCTGCGCTGCTCGTAGCGGACCTGCCAGCCCACCAGGGACAGATCCCGCGCCAGGCCCGCGCCCGTCACCGGCCGTTCCCCGTCGGACAGGGCGCGCCCACCGCCGGCCGCGCTCATTGACGCACCCCCGATGGCGCCCTCATGACCCCACCTCCGAGGGCGCCCTCATGACCCCACCTCCGAGGCGTCCGCGCCGTTCGCCTCGCCGGTGAGCTCCAGGTAGATGTCCTCGAGCGTGGGCTGGGTGACCGAGAAGCGGCCGAGGTCCACGTCGTGATCCAGCGCCCAGCCCGTCAGCTCGTGCGCGGCGCGGACGGGGTCGCGCGTGACGATCAGCACGCGGTCGCCTGCCACCTCGCGGCTCGCCTGCGGCAGCTCGGGCAGGTCCGCGGGCGACCATGGCGCCGGCAGCGAGAAGCGGATCTCGGCGGGGCGCACGTCGCGTCCGCCGAGCTCGTCCGGCCTGCCCTCGGCGATGATCGTGCCGCCGGCCATGATCGCGACACGGTCGGCGAGGTGCTGCGCCTCGTCCATGTAGTGCGTGGTTAGGAAGATCGTCTTGCCCAGCCCGCGGAGCGAGTCGAGCGTCGACCAGGCCTGACGGCGGGCCGCGGGGTCAAACCCGGTCGTGGGCTCGTCCAGGAAGATCAGCTCGGGATCGCCCACGAGCGCCAGCCCCAGGTCAAGCCGGCGCCGCTGGCCGCCCGACAGCCTGCGCGCGCGCTCGTCTCGCTTGCCGGTGAGCTCGACGAGCTCGAGCACCTCGTCGACGGTCCGCCGCCGGGAGTAGTAGCGCCCGTACATCTCCAGCAGCTCGGAGACGGACAGGTCCTCCTGCACGCCGCAGGACTGCAGCACGATCCCCACCTGCTCTCGCAGCCGGCGCGAGCGGGCGGCCGGGTCAAGCCCCAGGACCCTGACCTCACCGCCGCTGCGCGAGCGAAACCCCTCGAGGATCTCGACGGTGGTCGTCTTGCCCGCGCCGTTGGGACCCAGCAGGCAGAACACCTCCCCGCGTCGCACGCTGAAGCTCACGCCCCTCACCGCCTCGGTTTCGCCGTAGGAGCGGCGCAGGTCTCGGACCTCGATCGCGTGCTCGTCGCCCATTTGCCGCGCAGAGTACGGGCCGCTGCGATCGGCCGAAAGTGTCGCGCCGCCGAAATCTCGTGTGACATTCGTCACGGGCCGCCCCGCTGCGGCGGCGCGGCGGACGTGCGGCCCTCAGGCGCTCCAGCGCTCGAGCACCGCGGTCTGGCGCTCGTGGCCCAGCACGCCGAGCGATCCCGCCTCCAGCTTGAAGCGCGCTCCCGCCGTCACGTCCATCTCCAGCCACAGCGCGGTCAGCACCCTGAGAACGTGGCCGTGCGCAAAGGCGATGCAGGTCCCGGGCGTCGCCCGCAGCCGCTCCAGGACGCGGTGCACCCGCGCCGCCACCTGGGCGGGCCGCTCGCCGCCGGGGCAGCCGTCGGTCCACAGGTTCCAGCGTGGCGCCCGCTCCCTGATCTGCGGCGTCGTCAGCCCCTCGTAGTCGCCGTAGTCCCACTCCCGAAGGTCCTCGCAGAGCTCGGCGCGCTCCCCGAAGCCGGCCAGCTCGCACGTCTGGCGGGCGCGCAGCAGCGGACTGCAGAGAACCAGGGCCACCCGGTCGCGCTCGGCGGCCAGGCGCGGGGCCAGAGCGGCCGCCTGACGCCGGCCCTCGGGCAGAAGCGGCAGGTCGGTGCGCCCGGTGTGGCGCATCGCGACGCTCCACTCGGTGGCTCCGTGGCGCACCACCAGGACGCGGTCGGCCATCGCTCAACCGCCCCGGGGACCGGCGGATCCACCGGCGCCGCGCCCGCGCGCCCCTCCCGTCCCGTCCCCCCGGGTGCGCTCGATCTCCTGAACCTTCGCACGGCGACGCACATGGCGTTCCTCGTCTGACACGCGCGCGCGGAGGAACGCGGTCACGATCTCGGCCGCCACCTCGACACCGACCACCCGCCCGCCCAGGCACAGCACGTTGACCGCGTCGTGCTCGACGCCCTGGTGGGCGGTGTAGGTGTCGTGGATCGTGGCGGCGCGCACGCCGTCGATCTTGCAGGCGGCGATCGACACGCCGGCGCCCGAACCGCAGACGAGGATCCCGCGCTGGGCCCGGCCTTCGGCCACCGCGCGCCCCACATCCAGCGCCCGATCCGGGTAGTCATCCTCCTCGGGCAGCTGGGCGCCGAGGTCAAGCACCTCGTGGCCCTCCTGGGCGATGACGGCCAGCAACCGCTCCCGCAGCACCAGCCCCGCGTGGTCAAAGCCGCAGGCGACGATCATCCGGCCGCACCTGCGGGAGCGCCGGACGGGCCCGCAGCGCAGGACGGGCCCGGAGCGCCGGACCCTTCGGCGGCACTTGAGCCCGCCGCACCGGCGCCGGGACCGGCGAGCTCGTGCGCGGCGAGCAGCGCCGCGCCCAGCACGCCGGCCTGCACGCCGTGCCTCGCCAGACGAATGGTGGTGCGCCGGCCCGCGCCCGGCAGGACGTAACCCTGCGCGACCCGGCGGGCCGGCTCCAGCAGCAGCTCGCCGGCCTGCGCGCCGCCGCCGCCGATGACCACCTCGTCGGGGTCGAAGGTGTTGATCGCGTTCGCGATCCCGATCCCCAGCCGCCCGGCCCACAGGCTGACGATCTGGGCCGCGTGCGGGTCGCCCGCGCGCGCGCAGGCGACGGCGTCCGCCCCCGCCACCTCCCCTCCGGCGGCCACGATCCGCCCCAGCCCGCCGTCCGGACGCTCGCGCGCGAGCTCGCGGGCGAGGGCATCGAGCGCGTGCCCGGACGCAGCGCGCTCCAGCGAGCCGGGCTTCGGGAACGGGTCGCCGGTGGGCCAGGGGGCCCTCAGATCCGCGCAGACCAGGGTGTGACCGAGCTCGCCCGCCGCGCCGGTGGCGCCGCGGTAGATGCGGCCGCCGAGCACGAGCCCTCCGCCGACACCGGTGCCGATCGTGAACATCACCAGGTCGCGCGCGGTCATCGCAAGACGCTCGTCGTGAGCCTCGGCCAGCGCGGCGACGGTGGCGTCGTTGTCGACGAACACGGGCACACCCAGACGCTCGCCGAGCACGCGCCGCAGCGGCACGTCGGCCAGCGGGATGTTCGCGGAGGCAACCACGCGACCGGTCTCAAACTCCACCACCGAGGGCACTCCGATCCCGACGGCGTCCAGCCGCGGCCCGCGGCAGTCCTGGACCATTGAGACCAGCTGGTCGATCAGGCGCTCCTGGCGTCCCAGCTCGGTGGGCGCGATGGCGGGCTGCGACAGCTCGCCGGCACTGAGGCGTGCAACCGCCACCTTGGTCCCGCCGAGATCGACGCCGACGACCTCGGCGCTGCGAAGCTCGGGCGCGATGGCCCGGTCTGTCACCGCCGCCTCCCGGTGGCCCGGTCTGTCACCCCCGCCCCCCAGGTGCGTTCGGCCCCGGGCGCCCCGCCTCGCCGAGCGCCGGCCCCGTCCCGCTCGGCGCCGACTCCGAGCCGCCGATCGCCGACCCCGACCCGTCGAGCGCCGACGCCGAGCCGCCGATCGCCGACCCCGACCCGTCGAGCGCCGACGCCGCGGCCTCGTCCAGCAGCACGGTGACGCTGGCCGCCTGCGCGGCGACCAGCGAAGCCGGTGTCGCCGGGTCCGGTCGTGCGTGCGCTCCGAACGCGCGCGCGACCGCGGGCGCCTTCGATTCGCCGGTGGCCAGGAAGACCACCTCGCGGGCGCGCGCGATCGCGGGCAGGGTCAGCGAGATGCGCGGCACCAGCGGCTCGTGGCCGGCCTGCGGCACGCCGACCACCAGCCGCTCGCGCTCGGACAGCGACGGCTGGTTTGCAAACAGCGAGGCGCAGTGGCCGTCGGGGCCGATCCCCAAGAGCACCAGGTCAAAGCAGGGCGGGCCCGCGGCGAGCAGCTCGCGCTCGTAGTCCTCGGCGCCGGGGCCGGGCCCCAGCTCGCCGCGCATGCGATGCGCCGCGGCCGGACGATGCTCGGGTCCGAGCGCGTCCAGCAGCGACTCCGAGATCATCCGCCAGTTGCAGCGCTCATCGTCTACGGGCACGCACCGCTCATCGCTCACCCAGAAGGTCGTGCCGGACAGGTCCATGTCGACCGTGCGCACGGCCTGGGCGAAGTGCGAGTAGGCGCTGCGTGGCGTGGAGCCGCCGGTCAGCACGATCTGCCCGCCGCGCAGCGCGGCGCCGACCATCAGCGTCGCGCAGCTGCGCGCCGGGTCGGCCAGGATCTCGATCGAGACGCTCACCGGCGCCCCCGCGTGCCCGCAGCGCCCCCGTCGAAGGGGAGGCGGGACGGGCCGATCCGCGCCGATCCGCCGCCCGCGGAGCCGGTGTGGCCTGATCGCCTCGCGCCGCACAGCGCCGTCGCGGCTCCCAGAGCCGGCTCGTAGGTCGGATCCCGAAGCAGCGCCTGCCTGACGCCCTCGCCCAGGATTCCCCCCTCGCCGCGCGATGCGCCCAGGATCCGCCACACCCGCTCGGTCCCGTCGGCCGTCACCTCGCATGCGTCCAGCCCGCCCGGTCCCCGCTGCAGCGACAGCGACGTTCCCCCGCTCGCCGAGACGGTCACGCCCGCCAGGCCGGGCGCCTCCTGCTCGACCGGTCGCAGCGCGATCAGCACCGAGTCCGGGGACCCACCGGGCCCATGGGACCCGGCGGGCTCGGGGGACCCGACGGACTCGGGGGGCCCACCGTGTCCAGGGGACCCGGCGGGCCCATGGGACCCGGCGGGCTTGCGGGGCTCGCCGTCGCCATCGCCCACCTCGGGCAAGACGGGTCGCCGCGCCACGCCCGCCAGGCCGCCGCCTGCGGGCTCGAGCGCGCCCGTCGCCCAGCCCAGGCGCGATGCGAGCCAGCCGACGAGCAGCAGCCCACTGGCGGCCGAGGTGCCGCGATGACGAACCTCAAGGCGCGCCAGGCGCCGCAGCTGCGGGCGGCGCGCAGGCAGGTCGAAGCTGGCCGCCAGCCGCTCGCGCCACGGCGTCGTGCGCAGCCACGCCAGGTCCACGACATACGCGGCGCGCGCGAGGCGCCGCGCCAGATCGAACGCCTCCGCGGGATCGTCGCGGTCGTCTGAGTCGACCAGCACGACGTCCATCAGCGCCCGCATCGCATCGAGCGCCTCGTCGTGGTGGTGGGGCGACCAGACGACCGTCGGAAGCTCATCGACGAGGATCGGGTCGACGATCGTGCCCAGCGCCGCCAGGTGCCCTGCGCCGATCTCCAGCACGACGCTCTCGCGCATCACCCTCGGGGCGCCCGGCGCCTGCTCGTCATCGGACACCGTCGCCACCGCGTCGATCGCGGTGCGTCCCTCCTCGACGGCGCACAGCACGGTGCGGGACGCGTTGTAGCGGCCGGCGCGCTCCAGCCGGTTGGCGATCTCCCCCCTCCACTGGCGGTCGACGATCACCACCAGGTTGAGCACGCGCGCGGGCGCCAAGGCCTCGTCGGCCGCGTGTCGCGCTCGCAGCAGCTCCCGCAGCGCCGCCTCGATCGCGTCCGGCGTGGTTCCCCGCGCCGACCAGACCTCCTCGCTCACAGCCGCCGCCAGACCCTGCCGCCCTCAAGCAGCGCGTCGGCCTCCGGCGGCCCGGCCGAGCCGGCGTCGTACTGGGGGATCGTCGAGGAGCGATCGGCGTCCCACGCCTCGAGGATCGGGTCGACGATCCCCCACAGCGCCTCAACCTCGTCGTTGCGCGTGAACAGCGTGGCGTCCCCCCGCATCGCGTCCAGGATCAGCCGCTCATAGGCCTCGGGAGACTCCGACAGGAAGGCGGTGCCGTAGCGGAACTCCATGTTGACCGGCTGGATCCGCATCCGCGTGCCCGGGATCTTCGCGCCGATCGACACCGAGACGCCCTCGTCCGGCTGGATCGTGAGCACGATCTGGTTGGCCTGGATCCCAACCGAGCCGGAGCTCTGAAACGCCACGTGCGGGATCTCCTTGAGGATCACGGCGATCTCGGTCAGCTTGCGCGCCAGCCGCTTGCCGGTGCGCAGGTAGAACGGCACGCCCGCCCAGCGCCAGTTGGAGACGTGCAGGCGCAGCGCGGCGTAGGTGGCGGTGCGCGAGTAGGGCGCCACCCCGGGCTCCTCGCGGTAGCCGGGCACCTGCACGCCGCCGACCACACCCGGCGCGTACTGGGCGCGCAACGCCATCGAGCGGACCTCGCCAGGGCTCGGCGGCACGATCGCCTCCAGCACCTTGAGCTTCTCGTCGCGGAGGCGGTCGGCGTCGAAGGCCGTGGGCGGCTCCATCGCCACGAGCGCCAGCAGCTGCAGCATGTGGTTCTGCACGAGGTCGCGCAGCGCGCCGGCCTGCTCGTAGTAGGCGGCCCGGCCGCCGATGCCGATGTCCTCGGCGACGGTGATCTGGACCTGGTCTACGTAGTTGCGATTCCACACCGGCTCAAACAGCGCGTTGGCGAAGCGCAGCGCGATCAGGTTCTGGACCGTCTCCTTGCCGAGGTAGTGGTCGATGCGGAAGATCTGCCGCTCCTCGAAGACCTCCAGCAGCTGCGAGTTGAGCGTGCGCGCCGAGCGCAGGTCGTAGCCGAACGGCTTCTCGATCACGATCCTGACCTCCACGTCCTGCGCCTGGTGAAGCGAGGACTCGCCGAGCATCGCGGCGATCAGCGGGAAGAACTCGGGCGCGGTCGAGAGGTAGAAGACGCGGTGCAGCGGCATGCCCGCGCGCTCGTCGGCCTCCGACAGCGCGCGTCCGAGCTCCGCGTAGACCTGCGGCTCGTCGAACGACCCCTGGATGTAGCGCACCGAGGAGAGCAGCCCGTCGAGCACGTCGGGGTCGGGGGCCCGGCGGGAGTGGCGCTCGATGCAGCCGCGCACGACCTCCCGGAAGTCGTCGCTCTCCTGGTCTCGGCGCCCGATGCCGATCACCTCAAAGCGCTCGGGCAGCTGACCCTCGTGCGCGAGGTTGTAGATCGCGGGCAGCAGCTTGCGCCGCGCCAGGTCCCCGGTCGCTCCGAAGATCGCGAGCACGGTCGGGTGGACGGGAAGCCGCTCGAGCCCCTCGACGAGCGGGTTGTCGGCGCTCTCGGCGCTCAGCGGCCGGGTGGCGCTCAAGTTATGCCTGTGCGTCGCCGTGGCACGGGTGGTCGCGAGGATACGCCCCGGCCAGGCGTCAGGGCCGCCCACCAGAGCAAGCGACCGGCCTTCAGGCGCCGGTCCGCTTGCGGATGCCGTCCAGCAGCTGGCTCATCGCGTCCTCAAACAGCTTGACCCCGTCGGCCAGCAGCCGGTCGGTGACCTCCTTGAGGTCGACGCCGGCCTCCCGGATCGCGTCCAGGTCGGGCTGAGGATCGCGCGTGGCGCTCGGGCCCGGCACCCGGCCGTGCTGTGCGAAGGCCTGCAGCGTGGCCAGCGGCATGGTGTTGACGGTGTGCGGTGCCACCAGCTCCTCCACGTACATCGTGTCCGGGTAGCGCGGGTTCTTGACGCCGGTCGACGCCCACAGCGGCCGCTGCACGCCCGCCCCTGCGCGGTGCAGAGCCTCCCAGCGCGGGCCTGAGAAGATCGCCCCAAAGCGGCGGTACGCCAGCCGGGCGTTGGCGATCGCGGCCCGTCCCAGCAGGTCCTCGCGCCCGAGCGCCTGCAGGCGCTCGTCGACGGCGGTGTCCACGCGGCTGACGAAGAAGCTCGCGACCGAGGCGACGCCGAGCGACAGGCCCTCGGCCTGCCGGCGCTCCAGGCCGCGCAGGTAGGCCTCGGCGACCCGCTCGTAGGCATCCACGGCAAACAGAAGCGTGACGTTGACGTTGATGCCCTCGTAGATCGCCTGCTCGATCGCCGCCACGCCCTCCTCGGTGCCCGGGATCTTGATCATCAGGTTGGGGCGGTCCACGCGCGCCCAGTAGTCGCGCGCGGCCTCCAACGTGCGCTCCGGGTCGTGGGCGAGGTCCGCGGGCACCTCCAGGGAGACGAACCCGTCGCGATGGCCGTTGGACTCCCATGTGTCCCGGAACACGTCGCAGGCCGAGCGCACGTCGGCGATCGCGATCCGCTCGTAGACGGCGTTTGCATCCAGGCCGTGGCCGCGGGCGTGCTCCAGCTCGTCGTCGTAGTCGTCGGACTCGAGGATCGCCTTCTCGAAGATCGACGGGTTGGACGTCATCCCCCGCAGCGAGTCCTCGGCGATCATGCGCGCGAGCTCTCCGCTTGAGATCAGCGAGCGCCGCAGAAGGTCGAGCCACGGGCTCGTCCCGGCCCGCAGCAGCGAGCTCAGGTTCGCGTTGATCCGGCTGGCTTGCGTGGTGCTCATCTGCGCGCCTCCCATGCTGGAGTTCCGGCCACCTTCACCGAGCATAGACCCCCTGTCACCCGGAGGCCGTCGCGAGCCTCAGCGCAGCAGCACCCCGTAGCGCTCGTACTCGGAGACGGGCACGCGGCGCACCTCTGAGACGGCCTCGCGCAGCGACACCTGCCTGATCTCGGTGCCTCGCAGCGCGGTCATCGTGCCCCAGCGGTCGGCGTGGGCGGCGTCGACCGCGGCCAGGCCCAGGCGCGTGGCCAGCACGCGGTCAAAGGCGGTCGGCGTGCCCCCGCGCTGGATGTGCCCCAGCACCGTGGCGCGCGTCTCAAACCCGGTCCGCCGCTCGATCTCGCGCTCCAGCAGGTGGCCGATGCCGCCCAGCCGAGGGTGCCCGAACTCGTCGACCTCGCCGGTGGCCACCGTAAGCGTGCCCTCGCGCGGCGTCGCCCCCTCGGCGACCACGACGATCGCGAAGTAGCGGCCGCGTTCGTGGCGGCGGCGGATCAGCTCGCACACGTCCTCTATGTCGAACGGCAGCTCGGGGATGAGGATCACGTGGGCGCCGCCCGCCAGCCCCGCGTGCAGCGCGATCCAGCCCGCGTGGCGGCCCATCACCTCCACGACCAGGTTGCGGTGATGGCTCTCGGCGGTGGTGTGCAGGCGGTCGATCGCCTCGGTGGCCACGTGCAGCGCTGTGTCAAACCCAAACGTCACGTCGGTGCCGCCCAGGTCGTTGTCGATCGTCTTGGGCACGCCGATCACGTTCACCCCCTCGTCGAAGAGGCGGCTTGCCGCACCCAGGGTGTCCTCTCCCCCGATCGCGATCAGCCCGTCCAGCCGGTTGGCGCGCATCGTCTCGCGCACGCGCCGCACGCCGTCCTGGTGCCTGAACACGTTCGTGCGGCTGGAACCCAGGATCGTCCCGCCACGCGTGAGGATCCCGCGCGTGGACTCCTCCGTGAGCGCCACGGTGGAGTCGTCGAGCACGCCCCGCCAGCCGTCGCGAAAGCCCAGCAGCTCGTCGCCGTAGGCGACGATCCCCTTCCTGACGGCCGCCCGGATGACCGCGTTGAGGCCGGGGCAGTCGCCCCCTCCGGTGAGGAGTCCGATCCGCATCGCGCCGGGAGGTTAATCGCATCGCAAGGCGCGCCTGCGATCGTGGTCGCCACGCACGCCCGCTGCGCGGCGGATCGGCCCCCGGCGCAGGGCAGATCGGCCCCCGGCGCAGGGCGGATCGGCACGCGGCGCAGGGCGGGTCGGCCCCCAGCGCGAGCGATCGGGGCGCGGTGATGCCGCCAGCCCTCAGTCGGGCGGCTAGGGTAGGTGCGTGACCCCGCTACGCGACGAGCTTGGCGTCTGCTGGGTGCTCCGGGAGGACCCGGAGCTCGCCGAGGCGGTCGATCCCGATCAGCGCGAGCGCGCCGCCGACGCGCTGGTGGCGCGCGAGCTCGTGGTCGCGCCGGGACCCTGGGCGCGCGGGGAGATCTCGCTGGACGGCGGGATCGGGCTGCTCGTGCTCGACGGCGTCCTGCTGCACAGGGTCGGGATCGGCGAGCGCTTCGGCGCGGAGCTGATCGGCTCAGGCGACGTGCTGCGGCGACCGTACCCGGAGACCGCCGCGTCGCCGCTGCCACTGCACCACCAGTGGTCGATCCTGCAGCCGACGCGGATCGCGGTGCTCGATGGGCGCTTCTCCCGGCAGCTGGCCGGCTTCCCGGCGGTCGCGGGCAGGCTGTTCTCAAGATCGGTGGCGCGCTCGCGCCAGCTGGCCGTCAACATGGCGATCGTCCAGCAGGCGCGCGTTGACGCGCGGCTTCACCTGTTGCTGTGGCACCTGGCAGGCCGCTGGGGCCGGGTGCGCACGGATGGCGTGCTCGTGCCGCTGCGCCTGACGCACTCGGTGCTCGCGGACATGGTGGCCGCGCGGCGGCCAACGGTGACCACGGCCCTGACGCTGCTCCGAGAGCAGGGGCTCGTGCGCGCGACCGAGGAGGGCTGGCTGCTGTGCGGCGATGCTCCCGGGCATGGAGACGGCCCGTGAGCGAGCGGATCGACGTCCCGGTGGCCGGCGGCGCTCTGGCCGTGTACGCGCTCGGCGCGCGGCGCGCCGGCGCGCCCGTGGCGATCGCCGTCCACGGAATCACCTCCACCAGCCGCACCTGGCTGGCGGTTGCGCGCGCGCTGGGCGACCGCGCCAGGCTGATGGCGCTCGACCTGCGGGGACGCGGCGCGAGCGCGCGCCTGGGACCGCCCTTCGGACTGGATGCTCACGCCCGCGATCTGCTGGCGGTGCTGGATCACCTCGCGCTGGAGCGAGCGGTGATCGCGGGGCACTCGCTCGGCGCCTACGTGGCCGCCAGGTTCGCCACCTCCCACCCCGAGCGGGTGCGCAGCCTCGTGCTCGTCGACGGCGGGCTGAGGATCCCCGAGAGCGAGGGGGTCGACCGGGAGCGGTTCCTGCGCGCGTTCCTCGGGCCGACGCTCGAGCGCCTGGAGATGACCTTTCCGGATGTGGCCTCCTACCAGCGGTGGTGGGCGGCCCACCCGGCCGTCGCCGGGGGAGACGTGGAGCGGCGGGACGTGGACGAGTACGCGGCGCACGATCTGGGGGGCGAGCCGCCCGCGCTGCGCTCGACGATCGACCCGCGGGTGGTGCGGGACGACGGGCTTGACCTCTTCGACGCCGACGACGCGCTGCGCCTGGAGGTCCCGGCGGTGCTGCTGTGCGCGCCGCGCGGGATGGTGGACGACCCCAATCCGATGCAGCCGCTTTCGCTGGCGCGCGCCTGGGAGCGCGGCGATCCGCGGCGACGGCGCGCCGTGCCCGTCGACGATGTCAACCATTACACGATCGCATGGGGCGCCCGCGGCGCGGCCGCGGTCGCGGACGAGATCGCCCGCGCGCTCGCGACGGACCCCGGCGCGGTCGCGATGGCGCGACCGTAGCCCCAGATCGCCTCGCGGCTGCTTCCAGGAGCCCGCGGGGCCTCAGGCTCCGCCGAGCACCAGCTCCAGGTAGCCGTCGGCGATCTCTCGGGGGCTGAGCTCGCCGCGCGGCGAGTACCACTGGGCGGTGTGGTTGACCATCCCCAGAAGCGCCAGCAGCGCCAGCCGCCCGCCCCCCCTCGGGCCGGCTCGCTCCAGCAGGCTGCCGACCAGCTGCTCAAACGCCTTGCGCGCCGCCCGCACCCCGCGCCAGTCCTCGCCGGACTGCAGCTGGTGGCGCTCCTGCTGGAAGACGAGCATGTGGTCTTGGTGCGCCACCACGTGCTCGACCCACAGTCGCACGACCGCGCGCAGGCGCTCGCGCACCGGCGCGTCGGCGGCCGCCAGCTCGGTGGCCGCCGACAGCAGCGGTTCCATCAGCTGATCGCAGATCGCGATCAGCAGGCGCTCCTTGCCGGGGAAGTAGTGGTAGAGCGCCCCCGTGGCCAGGCCCATCGTCGCCGCCAGCTCCTGCATGGTGGTCTGGTCGTAGCCGCGCCGCGCGAACGTTCGTGCGGCCTGGCGCACGAGCTCGTCGCGGCGGCGGTCGTAGCGTGCGCGCAGCTGCGGTCGCATCGGCCTGGTCGCCATCGCCGCCTCAGTCTAGCGCCGTGCCGAATATGCGTTCGAAGTCCGAATGGTCATTCGCTATGATCTGGGGCCATGGACTTCGAGCTCGACGACCAGACGCGGCTCATCCGGGACACCGTCAGGGAGTTCGCGCAGGCGGAGGTGGCGCCGGTCGCCGAGGAGCTGGATCGGACCAAGGCGTTCCCCTACGAACTGGTGGCCAAGATGGGAGCCCTCGGCTGGATGGGGATCCCGTTCCCGGAGCGCGTCGGCGGCGCCGGCGGCACCACGCTGCAGTACGCGATCGCGATCGAGGAGCTCGCGCGCGTGGACTCCAGCGTGGCGATCACGGTCTGCGCGCACACCTCGCTGGGCATCCAGCCGATCCACCTGTTCGGCACCGATGCCCAGCGCGAGCGCTGGCTGCCGAGGCTGTGCGCCGGCGAGATCCTCGGCGCGTTCGGGCTCACGGAGCCCGAGGCCGGCTCGGACGCCGGCAACACGCGCACGCGCGCGCGGCTGGTCGACGGCGAGTGGGTCATCAACGGCGCCAAGCAGTTCATCACCAACGCGGGCACCCGGATCTCGGGCCTCGTCTGCATCACCGCGCGCACCGACGACGGCCGCGACGGCTCCCCCGAGGCCCGCTCGGACAGCCAAGGCGCGCGGCGCCGGCGCGAGCGCGCCCCCGACGCAGAGCGGGGCTTGAGGGAGATCTCAAACCTGATCGTCCCCAACGGTACGCCCGGCTACGAGCAGGGGCCCCCGTACCGCAAGATGGGCTGGAACGCCTCGGACACCAGGCCGCTGACGTTCACCGACTGCCGCGTTCCGCAGGAGAACCTGCTGGGGCAGCGAGGCCGCGGGCTGGCGCAGTTCCTGCAGGTGCTTGACATCGGGCGCATTGGCGTCGCCGCGATGGGGCTCGGGCTCGCCCAGGGGGCGCTTGACCAGGCGCTGTCCTACGCGCGCGAGCGCCGCGCCTTCGGCCGACCGATCTCCAAGTTCCAGGCGATCCAGGCCAAGCTTGCGGACCTCGCGACCGAGATCGCCGCCTCCAGGCTGCTGGTCTACCACGCGGCCTGGCTCAAGGACCGCGGGCTCGCATTCTCTCTGGCCGCGGCGCAGGCGAAGCTCAAGACCGGACGGCTGGCCGTGCGGGCCGCCGACGAGGCGGTGCAGATCCACGGCGGCTACGGCTACATCGAGGAGTACCCGGTCTGCCGCTTCTACCGCGACGCGAAGATCCTCACCATCGGCGAGGGCACCGACGAGGTTCAGCAGCTGGTGATCGCCCGCGCCCTGGGAGCCTGAGGTGGAGGCGGGGCTGCCCCGGCGCGTCCTGATCCGAGAGGTGGGACCGCGCGACGGCTTCCAGAACGAGCCGGAGGTGATCCCGACCGAGACCAAGGTGCGCCTCATCGACGCGCTCGGCCGCACGGGGATCTCCCGGATCGAGGTCACGAGCTTCGTGCGGCCGGACGTGATCCCGCAGCTGGCCGACGCCGAGCTCGTGCTCAGCAGGATCGACCTGCCACAGCATGTGAGCCGCTCGGTTCTGATCCCCAACGAGCGGGGGCTTGAGCGCGCGCTGAAGCTCCGCGAGCGCTTCGATGAGGTGTCGGTGTTCATGTCGGCCAGCGAGACGCACAACATGCGCAACGTCAACCGCTCGGTCGCCGAGTCGCTGGCCGGCTGCGGACGGGTGCTCGTGCGCGCCCGGGCGCAGGGCCTGCGCTGCGAGGCGGTGATCTCGGTCGCCTTCGGGTGCCCGTATGAGGGCCGTGTGGACCCCGAGCGGGTGCTGGACATCGCCGGCAGGCTGGTCGACGACGGCGCGCAGGAGATCGCCTTCGGGGATACGACCGGGATGGCCAACCCCTCCCAGGTGCGGGAGTTCTTCGAGCGCGCGCGCGACCGCCTCGGCGGCGCCGGCGCCCCGCAGCTGACCGCGCACTTCCACAACACCCGCGGCCAGGGCCTGGCCAACGCCTACGCCGCGCTGCAGGCCGGCATCGACTCGTTCGAGTCCAGCTTCGGGGAGCTCGGCGGCTGTCCGGTCCCGGCCGGGGCGACCGGCAACATCGCCACCGAGGACCTGGTGTCGATGCTGCACGAGATGGGGATCGAGACGGGGATCGACCTGCCGGCGCTGCTGGCCTGCGCGCGCGCCGCGCAGTACCACCTGGGCCGGCCGCTCGGCAGCCACACGCTGACCGCCGGACCGGTCCAGTGGCACACGCCGTGGGAGCGGGCGAGCTGATGTTCGAGACGGTGCTGATCGCCAACCGCGGCGAGATCGCACTGCGCGTGATGCGAACGCTGCAGCGCCTCGGGATCGCGTCGGTGGCGGTCCACACGCCCGCCGACCGCCGCGCCGTGCACGTGCGCCGGGCCGATCTGGCGCTGGAGATCTCCTCCTACCTCGACGCTGAGGCGATCGTCGATGCGTGCCGCCGCAGCGGCGCCCAGGCGCTTCACCCGGGTTACGGCTTCCTTTCGGAGAGCCCCGAGCTGTCCCGGGCGTGCGCGGCGGCCGGCGTCAGCTTCGTCGGTCCGCCCGCGCAGGCCGCCGAGGCGCTCGGCGACAAGCTGCGCGCCAGGGAGCTTGCGCTCGCGAGCGGGATACCGGTGGTCGGGAGCCTGACCGTCGAGCAGGCGCGCGCCGCGGGCGCGAGCGCGTACCCGCTGTTGATCAAGGCGGTCGCCGGCGGCGGCGGGCGCGGCATGCGCGTGGTGCGCGATCCCGCCGACCTCGACGCCGCGCTGTCCGCCGCCGCGCGCGAGGCGCGGGCGGCGTTCGGCGACGGGCGCGTGTTCATCGAGCGCTACCTGGAGCGCGCCCGCCACATCGAGGTGCAGGTGATCGCCGACGCGCACGGCGGCGCCGTTTACCTGGGAGAGCGCGAGTGCTCGCTGCAGCGCCGCCACCAGAAGCTCGTCGAGGAGTCCCCCTCCCCGGCGGTCGGCGAGCCCCTCAGACGGCGCCTGGGCGAGGAGGCGGTGGCCCTGTGCCGCGCCGCCGGCTATGTCAACGCCGGCACGGTCGAGTTCATCGCCCACGCGGACCGTCCCGAGGAGCACTACTTCTTGGAGGTCAACGCGAGGCTCCAGGTCGAGCACCCGGTCACCGAGATGCTCTTCGGAGTGGACCTCGTCGAGCTGCAGCTGCGGGTCGCGGCCGGCGAGCCGCTGGGCATCTCTCAGGACGAGCTCGTGGCGCGCGGCCACGCGATCGAGGCGAGGGTGTGCGCCGAGGACGCGGCCCGCGGCTTTCTGCCGGCGGCGGGACGGGTGCTGGCGCTCGAGCGCCCGCGCGGCCAAGGGGTCAGGGTCGACGACGCGCTCGCCGTCGGCGCGACGGTCTCGACCGACTACGACTCGCTGCTGGCCAAGGTGATCGCGCACGGCGAGGACCGGCGGCTGGCGCTCGCGCGGCTTGGCCGGGCGCTGCGGGAGCTCAACGTGCTCGGCGTCACGACCACGACCGCGTACCTGCGAGGACTGCTCGAGGACCCGGACGTTCGCGCTGGGCGGCTCGACACCGCCCTTGTGCAGCGGCGCGGCGTGCCGGTCGCGCCGATGGACGAGCGGGCCGTCGCATCCACGGCCACGCTGCTCGACCTCGCCCAGCGGGCGGCGCTCGCGACAGACGATCCGTTTGAGCGCGTCGACGGCTGGCGGCTGTGCGGCGGGCGAGCGGCCGTGCACCGGCGCCTCTCGGTCGCCGGTGCGCCGGCGGTCGAGGTCGAGGTCCCCACAGCGTGGCTTTGCAAGGTGACGGCGCTCGGAGACGATCGCTTTGCGATCGACGGACGCGGCGAGTGGCTGCTGGCGCGAGACGGCGAGACGATCTGGATCGCGCACGGTGGATGGTCCTGGCCCGTCGCGCCCGCGCGCGGCGCCACAGACGACCGGCGCGACGGCACGGGCGAGCTGCGCGCCCCGATGCCCGGAAGGGTGCTCGCGCTGCACGCGCGCGCCGGCGATCGCGTGCGGGCCGGCGACCCGCTGATCGTGCTCGAGTCGATGAAGATGGAGCTGGTCCTGTCGGCGCCCGCCGACGGCGAGCTGGGCGAGCTGGCGGTGGGCGTCGGCGACCAGGTCGCCGTCGACCAGCCGCTCGCGCGCGTTATCCCGGTGGCCATCGGCATCGCCGAGGACGGCCGGTGAGCGTCCTCTCAAGCCGCGTCAACCCGGCGTCGGAGGAGTTCCGCGCCAACATGCGCGCCAACCTGAAGCTGGTGGCCGATCTGGAGCGCCGGATCGCGGACGCCGCGCGCGGCGGCGACGAGCGCGCCCGCGAACGCCACCTGGCGCGCGGCAAGCTGCTTCCGCGCGACCGCGTCACACGACTGCTTGATCCCGGCTCCCCGTTCCTCGAGCTCTCCCCGCTCGCCGGCCTGGGCCTATACGAGGACGAGGCGCCGGGCGGCGGGATCATCACCGGGATCGGCCGGGTGAGCGGACGCGTATGCGTCGTCGTCGCAAACGACGCGACCGTCAAAGGCGGCACCTACTACCCGATCACCGTCCGCAAGCACCTGCGCGCGCAGGAGATCGCGTTGCACAACGGCCTTCCGTGCATCTACCTGGTCGACTCGGGCGGCGCCTTCCTGCCCCTGCAGGACGAGGTGTTCCCCGACCGCGACCATTTCGGACGGATCTTCTTCAACCAGGCGACGATGTCCGCCAGCGGGATCCCGCAGATCGCCGCGGTGCTCGGGTCCTGCACAGCCGGCGGCGCCTACGTGCCCGCGATGAGCGACGAGGCGGTGATCGTCGCCCGCCAGGGCACGATCTTTCTCGGGGGGCCGCCGCTGGTCAAGGCGGCCACCGGCGAGATCGTCACCGCCGAGGAGCTCGGCGGCGGCGAGCTTCACTCGCGCATCTCCGGGGTGACCGACCACCTGGCGCGCGATGACGCGCACGCGCTGGAGCTCGTGCGCGAGATCGTCGCCACCCTGCCCGAGCCCCCGCCGGCGCCCTGGCGGCGGCAGCCGGTCACGCCGCCGGCGGTCGACCCCGAGTCACTGCTGGGCGTGATCCCGGCGGACTTGCGGCGGCCATGGGACTCGCGCGAGGCGATCGCCCGGATCGTCGACGGCTCGCGCCTGCACGAGTTCAAGGAGCTGTACGGGAGCACCCTTGTGACCGGCTTTGCCCACATTCACGGGCACCCGGTGGGGATCCTCGCCAACAACGGGATCCTGTTCTCGGAGTCGGCGCTGAAGGGCGCGCACTTCATCGAGCTGTGCGATCAGCGCAGGATCCCGCTCGTCTTCCTTCAGAACGTGACGGGGTTCATGGTGGGCCGCGACTACGAGGCGGGCGGGATCGCAAAGCACGGCGCCAAGCTGGTCACCGCGGTCGCGACAGCCCGCGTGCCGAAGCTGACCGTGATCATGGGAGGCTCGTTCGGAGCGGGCAACTACGGGATGTGCGGACGCGCGTTCTCCCCGCGGATGCTGTTCATGTGGCCGGGGGCGCGGATCTCGGTGATGGGAGGCGAGCAGGCCGCCACCGTCATGCAGGAGGTCGGGCGCCCGGAGGAGGGCACGCGGCTTCGCGACCTCTACGAGCGCCAGGGGCACCCGTACTACGCGACCGCCCGCCTGTGGGACGACGGCGTGATCGACCCGCGTGACACGCGCGACGTGCTCGGCCTGGCGCTGTCGGCGGCCGCGCATCGACCACTTGACGAGATCGGCCGCCCGCTCTTCAGGATGTGAGCACGGCGGCCGATCGGCGGCACAGCGTGAGCAGGGTGCTGATCACCGGATCGGCCGACGGACTGGGCCTGCTGGCCGCGCGGCGCCTGATCGCCGAAGGCCACCACGTCGTCCTGCACGCGCGCTCGAACGCGCGCGCCCACGACGCCCTGCACCGGGCGCCGGAGGCGGTAGCGGCGCTGATCGCCGACCTCTCGCTGCGTTCGGAGGTGGTGCGTCTGGCAAACCAGGCGCAGCGGTTCGGGCCATTCGACGCGGTGATCCACAACGCCGCGGTCGGCCCCGGACAGGTGCGCCGAGTGCTCACCGAGGACGGCGTCAGCGAGATGCTGGCCGTCAACGTCCTTGCCCCGTACCTGCTGACGGCGCTGATGGAGCCGCCCTCCCGGGCGATCTACATCAGCTCGGCGCTTCACCGCCGCGGCGAGCTCGACCTCTCGGATCTCAGCTGGCGCGATCGCGCATGGGACGGCCGGCAGGCCTATGCGGACTCCAAGCTGCTTGTGTCCGTGCTGGCCATGGCGGTGGCCAGAAGACGCCCGCGCACCGTGGTCAACGTGGTGGAGCCCGGCTGGGTGCCCACGCGGATGGGCGGGCCCGCCGCGCCGGAGGACCTGCATCTCGGCGCCGACACGCAGGCCTGGCTGGCGGTCAGCGAGGACCGGGCGGCTCGGATCAGCGGCCGCTACCTGTACCACCGGGCGGAGCGCGCCGCGCATCCGGCGGTGGGCCGCGCGGACGCGCAGGAGGCGCTGCTTCAGGCGTGCGCGCGCCTCACCGGGGTGTCGCTGGAGGGCGGCGGCGACGCCGCACCCGGCGCTCGCAGGCCGCTTGCGATGGTGGCGCTGGGCGGGGCGTCCGGCTGACCGCCGGCCCGGCCCCCGTCCAGAGCGGCTGGTCCACCAGGCGGAGCTAGACTACTTCCCGCGGAAAAACTCTTGAGGGCAGAACCGCGAACGGCCGCGCCCGAGTGGATGAGGCGCGGCCGTTGTTGGAAGTGATGGGTTGCTCTTGTCGAAGGAGCGGTTGGGAGTGTTTCATCGCTCCCGGACGGTGATCGTGTCGAGGTTGTAGGCCAGGATCCCCCACTCAGTCCAGATCTGGCGGCCCTGGTCGCCTTTCAGGCGGGATCGGTCCAGCCCGTAGCGGCGTTTGAGGTGGCTGACCCGGCCCTCCGCGCCCGTTCGGTAGCGCCGCAACCGCCGTTGGGTGCGTTTTGAGCCTGGTTCCTGGCGGCCAGCGATGAACACGTTCTTCGGCTGAAGGCCCTCGAGCGCGCTGCTGGTCGGGCCGACGTTGAACCCGCCATCGAGCGCGACCTCCTGCACATTGATTCCGAGTCGCTTGAGCTCCGCGACCGTCTGTGGCAGCAGCGTGTCCTCGGCCGGGTTGCCGATCTCCGTCGATGCTGGCAGGATCAACCCGCGCGCCCCCGTCTTGGTGTTCTCGGTCACCTCCGCCAACTGCGCCACGAACCCGAACTCCGTCTTCTTGCCGAGCTTGCCCTTGCGGATCGGCCTGGCGTCGGGATCGTGCAGCGACACGATCCGGTCCTTGATTGGCTCCCCCGCGACCCGATGCGTGATCTGCTTGGCGACCTTCTCGCAGCGATCGGCCATCTCCTCCAGCGCGGCGGCCGCCTTGAGCTTCGCCTTCGCGCCACGCCCACGCGCCTTCGCCCTGGCGATCTTCGCCAGCCGGCGTGCCTCCTTCACAGATTTCGACAACAGCTCGCCGGTCTCGCCGGTTAGGGCCCGTAGATAAACAAGGTTGCAGGACTGCGGTTTGCGGTCGTAGAACTATGGCGGCGTGGCTGATGAGGCTGCGATTGGTGAGAAGTTCAGGGCGCTTGCGGGGGAGTTGAATGAG
>Ga0070737_10000652_pt1 | contig 66372 bp, 57 predicted proteins | sample Coa_R1_10_FD_66438 | JGI IMG/M metagenome (GOLD analysis project Ga0070737, IMG submission 66438) | Surface soil microbial communities from Centralia Pennsylvania, which are recovering from an underground coalmine fire - Coalmine... | ecosystem: Environmental > Terrestrial > Soil > Unclassified...
AGCGAGCAGCAGAACGCCTCGGCCTGGTTGCCGTAGAGCCGCTGCAGCTCGAGGTGGCACGCGGCCGCGGCGCGCTCGAGCGCCTCGCAGGAGGGCTCGAGGGCTGCGGGGTCGGCCGCACTCACCGTGACGTAGCCGGAGAAGCGGAAGGCCGCGTGGCCGTCGGCCAGCTCGACCTCCCGCCGCAGCACCGCCTCCTGCTCGCGCCGGCGCCTCGCGGTCAGGGCGAAGCCGTGCTGCCGGCGCAGCGCCGCGTCCGCGGCGCTGGCGGTCCGGGCGTGCTCGACGGCACGCGCCGCGACGTGGGGCGCGACGGGCGCCATCACGAGCGAGACCGCCCGCCTCAGGCGCGCCCCGACGAGCAGGGGGTGGAGGAAGTCGGTGCCGACCGCGGCGCGCGGCCACTCCGCGATCCAGTAGGTCGCGTGCCAGGTCCCGTCGGTCCGAAACATCGACCACTGCTCCTCGATCGCGACGGGCCAGGGCCAGCTGCTCCGCGCGCGCCCCTGGGGATCGACGCCGCGTGAGACGAGGGCGGCCAGCGCGGCACGCGACGGGACCCGCTGCACGCTGAGGCCCGCCTCCTCGCAGGCCTCGCGCAGTCCTCGGAGCACCCCCGCGAGCGTCGCGGCGGCGCGAGCGGCGCGCTCGTCGTGCCGGTCGGCTCGTGGGCCGTCGACGCTGACGACGAGGAGGAGCTCGTGGACGAGCGTCGCGGCCACCTCGGCATCGAGCAGCGAGGCGTACGAGCGCCTCGCCCGGAGCAGCGCGGGCGAGTCGTTCGGCGCCGCCTGCGCGAGGCGCGCGCGGTAGAGCTCGCCGCGGTCGGGCAGTGTCCGCTCGATCCACTGGAGTCGGGCGAGCGAACCGGAACGAACCTGGCCGGCGAGCAGGCTCGACCAGCGCGCGACGCGCGCCGTGCGCTCGGCGTCGCCCAGCAGCGCGAACCCCTCGCCGCCCACCTCCAGGACCGCGCTGAGGCGGCCCTCGCCGCGGTCGAGGAGCGCCCCGAACCGGCCGAGCGCTGCGCTCTCGACCTCGAGGAGCTCGAAGGCCGCGAGCGGCCCCGGGGCCCGCCGGCCGCCGGGGCCCCGCTCGATCGCCACCACCTCTCGCGACGCGCCCGAGAGCGCCTTGCGCGAGAAGCCCGCGACGACGGGGAGCCACTCCTCGAGCGTGCGCCCCCTGACGGGCCAGAAGGCCAGGGCGAGCGCCGCGAGGACGAGGACGAGCGCGAGCGGCACGCCGAGCGCGAGGCGCAGGGTGCGCAGGAGGGCCACCGCCGCGACGAGGACGGTGGCGAGGAGGAGGGCCTGAGAGGAGCGCACGCCCGCGATGAGTCCCCTCCGGTCCCGTGGCCCGAAGCTGACGCGGCGCGCGGCCTCAGGACGCATCGCCCGCGCCGGGACCGTCGGCCTCGGCGTCACCGGCGAGGCCCGCGAGCGAGCGCTCGCGCGCCGCCAGCTCCGCGCTGATCTCGGCGAGCGCGGCGTCGAAGTCGGGGCCGCCGACGGGCGAGCCCTCGGCGAGCTCGAGCTCGGGTGGCTCACCGCCCCCGTACGCTGGCACGCTGGCGCCGAGCGCGAGCGACGCCCCGGCCCGCACGCCGCGCCGCGCACGGCCCGCGACTCCCTCCAGGTGGGAGACGGCGCCCGACTCGACGACGGGCACGAGGCGCAGGAGGGCGAAGGGGGCGGTGCTCGCGAGCACGAGAAGGGCGACGCCCTCGACGGCGCCGGCCATCCCCGCCTGGGCGCCGATCACGGATCCGGCGAGGGCCAGGACCCCCGCGATCACGAGCTTCGAGGCGAGCAGCGCCGCCACCGTCTCGCCGAGGCGGCGCGCCCAGTGGGACGTTGCCGGCCACACGAGGCCGGCGAGGGCGAGCGGCAGGAAGAGCGCGGCGACAGCGATCGCCGCGGCGCGCACGACGAGCTCGAACCAGAGCACCACCGCGACGAGCGCGGCACACGCGGCGACGAGCGCGCCGCCGAAGCCCGCGCCGACGACGCCGTTCGAGAGGAGGTCGGACCCGAGGCCGCCGAGGAGGCGGTGCACCGACGGACCGGCGCTCGCGAGGAGCGCGGCGCTCAGCTCGTCGGTCGCCCGCAGGCCGAGGCCGACGAGCTCCACCGCCGCACCGCCGAGCAGGAGCGCGAGCGGCAGGCGAACGAGGACGGTGCGACCGAGCGACGCCAGGTCCTGGTGCAGCACCGCCTGGATCACGGCGAGCAGGAGCAGCGGCACGGCGACGAGGGCGCCGAGCGCGACGGAGCGCTCGAGCACCGGGGTGGCGCCCTGCCCGAGCACGGGCGTCGTCGTCGACGTGAGCGCTCGGCCGAGCGACGACACGACGAGCGCCGCACCCGAGGCGACCCAGCGCGTCAGCTCGCGCAAGATGAGGTCGCCGATCGCCTTCGGCGTGAGCGGGATGCCGAGGAGGGAGAGGGCGAGCCGGGCGTCGAGGAGCCCGCGACGCGGTCCCATCGCCTAGTGGAAGCTCTGGCCGGCGCGGAAGAGGAAGTTCAGCACGGTCGGCGCCGCCCCGATCACGAGGGCGGCGGCCCCCGAGACGAGCACGGCACGCCGCCCCGTCGCGGCGTGCTGGTAGTTGTTCGTGTGCGAGCCGAGGGCCCACGCTGCGGCGCCGACGACGAGCCCGACGAGCGACGCGAGCAGCGCCCAGAAGCCGAGACCGTTCGCGAGCTGCTCGAGCGTGTGGCTTCCCGGCAGCGCACCGGCGCTCGGGTCGAGGCTCAAGCCGGCGGTGGCGAGCGCGATGCGGTGGGACATCCGAACCTCCTTCGTCGGAGGAGCTGACCGGCGGACCGGTCGCGACGGTGGAAGGCCGGGGAGTCCCGACGAGCCGGGGGCGCCAGTCGCGCCACCCGATGCGATCCTAGGCGCGCTCTCAGTGTACTTCAATCCCCACCGGGCGCAGGCTCGCAGCTGCCATGCTTGCACCGTGCACGAAGGAGTGCCCAGCTGAACGCGCTCGTACAGGTCAGCACGCTCGAGCTCGCCGTCGCCGCCGCGGCCGTGGCCGCCGCCCTCGTCCTCGCAGCTGCCCTCGGGCGGCGTCGCAGCGCGCGCCCGCTGCGCCAGCGCCTCCTCGACCTCGGCTCGCGCCTCGGGGCCGAGCCGCCGACGAGCGAGCCGCGCAGCCTGGAGGAGGCGATGAGCCACCTCGAGCGGGCGACGGAGGCGGCCGCGGAGACCGTCGCCGAGGCGAGCGCCGAGGCGATCCGCCTCCGGCGCGCCCTCGACCGCCTCGACCAGGCGGTGATCGTCTGCGACGAACGCGGCGAGGCGGTCTTCCGAAACTCCCGGGCGATCGGCCTGCTCGCCAACCGGCACGCGGACGCCCTCGCCGCGCAGGCCGTCGACGAGCTCCTCGCGCAGGCCGCCTCGGGCGGCCCGAGCGAGCGCACGCTCGAGCTCTACGGGCCCCCGCGGCGCAGCCTGCACATGCGCGCCGAGAGCATCGACAACGGGCAGCGCTCCATCGGCGTCATCGCCGTGATCGAGGACGTCTCGGACCGCCGGCGCCTCGAGGAGGTCCGACGCGACTTCGTCGCCAACGTGAGCCACGAGCTGAAGACGCCGATGGGCGCGCTCGGCCTGCTCGCCGAGACGCTGCTCGCCGAGACCGAGCCGGAGGTCTCACGGCGCCTCGCCCAGCGCATCCACACGGAGGCCTTCCGTATCTCCCGCATCATCGACGACCTCCTCGACCTGTCCCGCATCGAGAGCGAGTCGTCGCCGCCGCGCGAACCCGTGCTCGTCAACCTCGTCATGGCCGAGGCGGCCGAGCGGGTCCGGGCCGCCGCGGAGCAGCGGCAGGTCACCGTGAAGCTGGAGGAGCCCGACCCGCCCCTCGCTGTCCTCGGCGACCGCCGCCAGCTCACCTCCGCGGTCTACAACCTGCTCGAGAACGCCGTGAAGTTCTCCTACGAGGGCGGCGTCGTGCTCTGCAGCGGCGCCGTCGAGGGTGACGAGGCGGTCATCGCCGTGACCGACCGCGGCATCGGCATCCCGTCGCGAGACCTCGAGCGCATCTTCGAGCGCTTCTACCGGGTCGACCACGGCCGGAGCCGCTCGACGGGAGGGACCGGCCTCGGCCTCGCTATCGTCCGCCACGTGGCGCAGAACCACCACGGGAGCGTGACCGTGGAGTCGCGCGAGGGCGAGGGAGCGACCTTCACCCTCCGGCTGCCCCTGCACGGGCGGGGCGAGCCGTGAGCGGGCCGACGACCGAGCACGCGTCCAGTGGCCAGATCAACGTGCTGCTGGTGGAGGACGAGGAGTCCTTCGTCGACGCGCTCGTCGTCGGGCTCGAACGCGAGGGCTTCGCCCTCACCGTCGCGCGAGACGGCATGGAGGCGCTCGCCAGGTTCCAGGAGCACGAGCCCGACCTCGTCCTGCTCGACGTGATGCTGCCGAGGATGTCGGGCATCGACGTGTGCCGCTCGATCCGGTCGCGCTCGTCGGTCCCCATCATCATGGTCACCGCCAAGTCGACCGAGATCGACACCGTCGTGGGCCTCGAGGTCGGCGCCGACGACTACGTGGCGAAGCCGTACCGACTGCGCGAGCTCGTGTCGCGCATGCGAGCCGTGCTGCGCAGGACGCCGCGCGAGCTGCCCCCGGCCGCGCCGCGCGAGAGCGCGCCGGCGGCTCCGCCCGCGGCCGGCAACGTGCTCGAGGTCGCCGGCGTCCGCCTCGACCTCGACCGCCACGAGTGCACCGTACGGGGCCAGGAGGTGAGCCTCCCCCTCAAGGAGTTCGAGCTGCTCGAGCACCTCCTCCTCAACGCGGGCCGGGTGGTGACGCGCGACAGCCTGATCGACCGCGTCTGGGGCCTCGACTACGTCGGCGACACGAAGACGCTCGACGTCCACGTGAAGCGCCTGCGCTCGAAGATCGAGCCGGACCCCTCGCGGCCGACGCTCATCACCACCGTGCGCGGCGTCGGCTACCGCTTCGAGGTCCCGCGCCCGCGCTGAGCGACCGGCGCTAGCCTCCGACGGGATGCCGAGCATCGAGGTCCAGGACCTCGTCGTCCGCTACGGCGCGCGCGTCGCCGTCGACCGGGTGAGCTTCGTCGTCGACCCGGGCGAGGTCGTGGCGCTGCTCGGGCGCAACGGAGCGGGCAAGACGACGACGGTCGAGACCCTGGAGGGCTACCGCCGCCCCGACGAGGGACGCGTGCGCGTCCTCGGCCTCGACCCCGTCGCCCACCACGACGCGCTCGTCGGGCGGATCGGGGTCATGCTCCAAGGTGGCGGCCTCTACCCGATGATGCCGCCGGAGCGGGCCATCCGGCTCTTCGCCGCGTACTACGAGCACCCCCGCGACCCGGCCGAGCTGGTCGAGCTGCTCGGCCTCGCCGAGGTGGCGCGCACGCCGGCGAAGCGCCTCTCGGGTGGCGAGCGCCAGCGGCTGTCGCTCGCGCTCGCGCTCGTCGGCCGGCCCGAGGTCGTCTTCCTCGACGAGCCCACGGCGGGCGTCGACCCGAGTGGCCGCCTCGTCATCCGGCGCGTCGTCGCCGACCTGCGTGCCGAGGGGGCCGCCGTCCTGCTCACCACGCACGAGCTCGCCGAGGCCGAGCGCATCGCCGACCGGGTGGTGATCCTCGAGCGCGGCCGGGTCGTCGCCAGCGGGGCGCCCGGCGACCTCGCGGCGCCCGAGGCGGCGATCCGTTTCGCCGCTTCGGGCCGCGTCGACCTCGACGCGCTCGGCGAGGCGCTGCACGCGCCGGTGACCGAGGAGGCGCCCGGGCGCTACCGGGTCGCGGCCGTCCCCGACCCCACCACCGTCGCCACGCTCACCGCCTGGCTCGCCGACCACGACGTCGCGCTCGCCGACCTGCGCACGGGGGGGCGCAGCCTCGAGGAGGTCTTCCTCGAGCTCGTCGGACCCGACGGCGACGGGCTCGGCGCCCGATGAGCCGGCGCGCGCTCGCCGCGCAGTTCGCCGCCGAGGTCCGCATGACCCTCGAGCGCGGCGAGTCGCTCCTCGTCACCTTCGGCATCCCGATCGGCCTCCTCGTCTTCTTCAGCGAGGTCCCGGTCCTGCCGACCGGCACCGCGCGGCGGATCGACTTCCTCGCCCCGGGCGTCCTCTCCCTCGCGGTGATGTCGACGGCGATGGTGAGCCTCGGGATCGCCACGGGCTTCGAGCGCAGCTACGGCGTGCTGAAGCGGCTCGGCGCCACCCCCCTCGGGCGGCGGCGGCTCCTCGCCGCCAAGATCGCCGCGGTCCTCGCCGTCGAGTGCGTCCAGGTGCTCGTCATCGGGGGCATCGCTGCGGGGCTCGGCTGGCGGCCGCCGAGCTCGACCGGTCTCGGCGTGCTCGCCGCGCTGGTCGCCACCGTCGCATTCGGCGGCATCGGCCTCCTGCTCGCCGGGACCCTCCGTGCCGAGGTCAACCTGGCGGTCGTGAACGGACTGTACGTGCTCCTCCTCCTCCTCGGCGGGATCGTCTTCCCGCTCGACAGGCTCGGCGGCGGCGCGCCCGTCGCGCGGGCGCTGCCGGCCGGCGCGCTCTCGGAGGTGCTGCACGGGACGCTCGGCGCGGGCGGCGGCGCGCCCGCCGGCGCGTGGGCCGCGCTCGGAGCGTGGGCCGTCCTCGCCCCCGCGCTCGCCGCCGCCACCTTCCGCTTCGAGTGACCTCGAGCCCGCTCGCAGCGGCGCTCCGCCCCGGCCCGAGGCGAGGCACCTCCTCGGGCCTTCTACGATGGGGCGCGGTGCGCTCCACTCGCGTCAGCCCTGCCGCGTTCGCCTGGATCGCCTCCCTCGCCGTCGTGTGCTTCGCGCTCCTCGTCGCGACCGGCGGCGCGGTGCGCCTCACCGGGTCGGGGCTCGGCTGCCCCGACTGGCCCAGCTGCTACGCACACCGCTTCACCGCGGCGGCCTCCTTCCACCCGATCGTCGAGTTCTCCAACCGCGTCGTCACGGTCGCCGTGACCGTCGTCTCCGCGGTCGCGTTCGTGGCGGCCTGGCGCCGCGAGCCCGTGCGCCGCGACCTCGTCGTCCTGTCCGGCGGGCTCGTGGCCGGCATCGTCGCCCAGATCGTGCTGGGGGGGCTCGTCGTGCTCTTCAGGCTGAACCCCTACCTCGTTGCGCTCCACTTCCTCCTCACCTTCGCCGTGCTCGGCGACGCCCTCGTGCTCGCGCACCTCGCACGATCCCCTCGGACCCCCCGCGAGCCGCTCGTCGGGCGCGACCTCCTCTGGCTGTCGCGACTCGAGCTCGGGACCTTCGCGCTGCTCGTGACCATCGGCACCGTCGTGACCGGCGCAGGACCGCACGCCGGCGGCCCCGGCGCGAAGCGGATCGACGTCGCGTTCCGCGACATCGCCGAGCTGCACTCGACCGTCGCGCTCTTCCTCATCGGCGGCGTCCTCGCGACCCTCTTCGCCCTCCACCAGGCGGGCGCTCCCGCCCCCGTGCAGCGCCGTGCGCGGCGCCTGCTCGAGGTGCTCGCGCTGCAGGGCGCCCTCGGCTACATGCAGTACTTCCTCCACGACGCCGCCACGGTCGTCGAGCTCCACCTCATCGGGGCGACGATCGCGTGGTGCGCGTTCGTCGGCTACTACCTGTCGCTGCACCGCCACCCGGCGACCGCGCCGGCCGCCGGACTCGGCGCCGAGGAGCCCGCCGCGCTCCTCAGACCGGTCGCAGGCGTGCGCGCGCCGTGAGCGAGCCCCTCCTTCCCAGCGCGCGGGCCGAGGGCGAGGGCCGCGTGGGCTCGACCGGGACGCTGACGCGCCTCGCGCACGACGAGGAGGTCGGGGAGGAGACGCGTGCCGACCACCCCTGGCTCGTCGTCGTCTGGAACGACCCGATCAACCTCATGAGCTACGTGACCTACGTGTTCCAGAAGCTCTTCGGTTACTCGCGCGAGAAGGCGACGAAGCTCATGCTCGACGTGCACCACAAAGGACGCGCCGTCGTCGCGAGCGGGCCGCGGGAGCGGGCCGAGCTCGACGTCGCCCGCCTGCACCGTCACGGGCTGTGGGCGACGCTGGAGCACCCCGATTGACGCGGCGGCGCCACCTGTTCCGCCCGAGCGCCCGAGGCGGCTTCGACGTCGAGCTGCGCGAGGACGAGCGCGCGCTGCTGGCGGCGCTCCCGGCGCGGCTGATCGCGGCGCTCGAGCGGGTCGGCGCGAGCGACGCGCCGGTGCCCGAGAGCCTGCGGCGCCTCCTCCCCCCCGCCTACCTGACCGACGCCGCGGCCGAGTCGGCCTACGTCCGGCTCGTGCGCAGCGAACTCGTCGCCGAGCACCGGGCGGCGCTCGACCTGCTCGTCGCAACGGCCGGGACGACCCACCTTCGTGCGAGCGAGCTCGAGTCCTGGCTGCTCGCCGTCAACGACCTGCGGCTCGTGCTCGGGACCTCCCTCGAGGTGACCGAGGACGTACGCGAGCTCGACCCCGACGATGCGCGCTACGGCGAGTGGGTCTGCTACCACTACCTCTCCTACCTCGCCGAGGAGGCGGTCGAGGCCTTGAGCGGGCTGCTGCCGCCCGCCAACCCGCTGGCAGGGGACGACCTGCCCGACGACCCGTGGGGCGACCCGCCCGGCGGGCTGCGCTGGGACGGCACGCCTGCACCGGGCGGATGACCGCCGCCCTGCCCCGTCTCGTCACCCTCATGGGGTCCGGCGAGCTGGCCCCGACCATGGTGAAGGTCCACCGCTCCCTCCTCGGACGCCTCGGTCCGCCGCCGGTCCCCGCGCTCCTCCTCGACACCCCCTTCGGCTTCCAGGAGAACGCCGGCGAGCTCGCCGCCAAGGCGGTGCGGTACTTCGCCGAGAGCCTGCGCACGAAGCTCGAGGTGGCGAGCCTCGACCGGCCGGCGGCCGGGGAGCCGGACACCGGCGTGCTCGCCGAGGAGGAGCTCGCGCTGCAGCTGCGCAGGGCCCGCTACGTCTTCTCGGGCCCGGGCAGCCCGAGCTACGCACTGCGGCGCTGGCGGGGGACGGTCGTCCCGCAGCTCCTCGCCGACAAGCTCGCCCACGGCGGGGCGGTCACCTTCGCGAGCGCCGCGGCGCTCACCCTCGGCGCCTACACCGTCCCCGTGTACGAGGTCTACAAGGTCGGCGAGGACCCCCACTGGCTCGAAGGGCTCGACGTGCTCAAGGTCGCGGGACTGAAGGTGGCGGTCATCCCGCACTTCAACAACGCCGAGGGGGGGACCCACGACACGCGCTTTTGCTACCTCGGCGAGCGACGGCTGCGCTGCATGGAGGAGCAGCTCCCCCCGGACTGCTTCGTGCTCGGGATCGACGAGCACACGGCGCTCGCGTGCGACCTCGACGCCCGACTCGCGACGATCGAGGGTCTCGGGCTCGTGACGGTGCGCCACGCGGGACGATCCACCACCTTCGAGCCGGGGGTGGTGCCGCTCGACGCGCTGGCCGAGGCAGCCTTCGTCGGGCGGTCCCGACGCCCGCGCGAGCGTGCGGCCACCGCCGAGCGCGAGGAGGCGGCCGCCGGCAGCCTCGCCGCTGCGCCGATCGCACGGATCGCCCACGACCAGGAGCAAGCCTTCGACGCGGCGCTGGGACGCGCCGACGCGCGCGGCGCGGTCGAGGCCGTCCTCGAGCTCGAGCGCCGGCTCGGGGAGTGGGCGACCGACATCCCCCAGGGCGACGAGCTCGACCGGGCGCGCGCCAGCCTGCGCGCCATGGTCGTCGAGCTCGGCAGGCTCGCCGAGCCGGGCGTACGCGGACCCGTCGAGATCCTCCGCCCCTTCGTCGAGCTCCTCCTTGCGGTGCGCGAGGAGGCGAGGGCGGCGGGGGACTTCGGCACCGCCGACCGCATCCGGGAGCGGATGGCTCGCCTCGGCGTCGAGGTTCGGGACACGCCGCACGGCCCGCAGTGGCTGCTGCGCGCCCAGCCCGACCAGGAGGGATCCGGGCCGACCCGCTGGTAGTCTCGGGCGCTCGCGCGACCGGCCCCCATCGTCCAGCGGCCGAGGACGTCGCCCTTTCAAGGCGGAAACACGGGTTCGAATCCCGTTGGGGGTGCGCCTTCGGCGGATCGCGCGTCGCGGCGCGGCCCGGCGCTCGGCGGTGCTGCCCGCGTTGATCGGCAGGGCGCGCCGCGTGAGAATGCCACCGGCGCGCCCGTCGCGACCCCGCCCCCGACCCGGAGCCCTCGATGCCACGAGCACGCACCCCAGCCCTCCTCGCCGCCGGCGCCCTCGTGCTGAGCGCCGGCCTCGCGGCGGCAGGCGCCTTGCCGGCGAGTTCGGCCGCGTCGGCCCGGGCACGGCCGGCGAGCGCCGGCGCCACCAGCGTCGTCTACAGCTTCGGGGTCGTCGGCACCGGGTTCGGGCCGAAGATCACGTCGCTCGAGCACCGCGTCCCGAGCCAGGTGCGCGGGATCCCCGGCACGGTCGTCGAGGTGGCGACGTCGAACTCCGACACCTACGCGCTGACCGCCGCCGGGACCGTGTGGGCGTGGGGCGCGGGCGCCAACGGCGAGCTCGGGAACGGCACCACCACCCCGTTCGCCGGTACCCCGGTCGAGGTGCACCTCCCAGCCGGCGTGCGGGTCACGGCCCTCGCCAACCCGATGCCCTACGACTCGGCGCTCGTCGTCGACTCCACGGGGCGCGTCTACGGCTGGGGGTACAACTGGCGGCACTCCATCTGCCTGGCCCGCACCGACGTGCTCACCCCTCGCCCGCTCCCGCTGTCGGGCGTGACCCTCGCGGTCGGCGCCGGGGGCCACAGCCTCTTCGACGCCGGCGGTCGCGTCTACGCCTGCGGGCGCAACAGCGCGGGCGAGCTCGGCGACGGGACGACGGCCGACGCGGCGACGCCCACGCCGGTGCACCTGCCCGAAGCGCCGGTGCGCGCGCTCGTCGCCTCCTGGCAGGACTCGGGAGCGCTGCTCGCCAACGGGTCCTACTACGACTGGGGCTTCAACCGCGGCGGCCAGCTCGGCGACGGCACGACCGTGCCGAGCTCGCTGCCGGTCAGAGTCCACCTCCCCGGCCCCGTCCGCACGGTGTCGCAGGGGGGCAGCCGGGCGACGAACGGCCAGACGCTCGCCGTCCTCGCCGACGGTTCGGTGTGGGCCTGGGGCGACGGCTCCTACGGCCAGCTCGGCGACGGCACGACGGCACCCTCGCGCCGCCCGGTGCGCGTCGCGTTCCCCCCTGGCGTGCGCATCCGCCAGGTCTTCTCCGGCGGCGACTCGAGCTACGCGCTGAGCGCGACGGGAACGCTGTGGTCGTGGGGCGGCAACCGCTACGGCCAGCTCGGCGACGGCACGACGACGCCGAGGGCACGGCCGGCACCGGTCGGGCTGCGCCTCAGCGAGATCTCGGCCACGGCCACGAACGCCGCCGGGCTGGTCTCAACCGGGAGCGCGGACGCCCGCCGACCGGGCGCGTGAGGCGAGTCCCGACGCGGCGCGCCCCAGCGAAGCGCGCGCGGCCGCGGTCGTCCACCGGCCGGCCCCGGTAGCATCGGCGCGAAGCCCGGGGCCCAGCCGGCAGCCGGCGCGCAGCCACGCCGGGCAGGAGGGCACGCCCTTGCCGGGAGGAGCCACGTGACCGTCGACGGAGCGCGCGAGCTGCCCGGCGCGAGCGCGCGCCCCCGGCGGCGGCGCACGATCGGCGCGATCTCGCTCACGGCCCTCGCGGGGACGGCCGCCGTCCTCGTCGGCGTGATCGGCCGGGGGGGCGCGACGCCGGCTCCGCCGCCGCTCGCGCGCGGCGTCCCGAGCGCGCTCGCGGACCTCATGGGCCTCTCAGCGCTCCCCGCCAGGGCCGCTCCCGCCTTCACCCTCGTCGACCAGCACGGACGGCGCGTGTCGCTCCGGTCGCTGCGCGGCCGGGCCGTCGTGCTCGAGTTCATGGACCCCCACTGCGTGGACGTCTGCCCGATCGTCGCCCAGGAGTTCGTCGACGCCTATCGCGACCTCGGAGGGACCGCCGCTCGCGTCGACTTCGTGGCCGTGAACGTCAACCCCTACCACCGGGCGGTCTCGGACGTCGCCGCCTTCACGCGCGAGCACGGGCTGAGCGCCATCCCGAGCTGGGAGTTCCTCACTGGTCCGGTGCGCCGCCTCGAAGCCGTGTGGCACGGCTACGACGTCTACGTCCACGCACCGAGCAGGAACGCCGACGTGATCCACACGTCGATCGTCTACTTCATCGACCCGCTCGGGCGCGAGCGCTACGTGGCCGCTCCCCAGGTGGACCACACCGCTTCGGGAAGGGCCTACCTCCCACCCGCGCCCCTCGCGGCCTGGGGCAGGGGGATCGCCACCGTGGCGCGCGACCTCGCCGCCTGAGGCGCGCGAGACCGCGAGGCGGCTGCCCGCTGGACCGAAAGTCCCTACCTGGTCGAGCCAGGCCTCCACAAGATGACCCCTGTGGAGGCGAGGCGCAGCGGTGAGGAGGCCGGCTCGTGGTGGTGAGCCCGGCCGAGCTGCACGAGCTTGCCGCTCGGCGCGGCGAGCCGGTGACCACGACCCTGTACCTCGACGTCGACGGCCGCCGGCGCCCGCGCCACGCGAGCCTGGCCGGCGAGCTGGCCGAGCTGGCGCGCGCCGCGCGCGCGGCGTCCGCCGAGCTCGACGAGGAGGCGCGCGACGCGGTCGCCGCCGAGCTCGCCCGCATCGAGGCGTGGTTCGCCTCGGGCGTGGACCGCCGAGGGCTGCGGGGGCTCGCCGTCTTCTCGTCGACGGACGACGGCGACGTCCGCGTCGTGCCCCTCGCCGCGCCGGTGAGCGCGCAGGCGCACGTCGGCGAGCACGCCCACCTCGGCCAGCTCGTCGCAGCGCTCGGCGACTGGCCGCCGACGCTCGTCGCCCTCGTGGACGACGAGCACGCTCGCCTGTTCCACCTGGAGCTCGGCGAGATCGAGGAGCACGAGGGCCCCGTCAGCGAGCACGCACGCCGGGTCGACACCGACACCGAGCTCGGCGCCTTCGAGCGGCGCGCCGAGGAGGCCGTCCGCCGGCACCTGCGCGCCGTCTCGGCGAGCGTCGAGGCCGAGGTGGCCCGTTCCCGCGTCGAGTGGGTCGTTCTGGCGGGACCATCGGGCCCCGCACTGGCGGAGGTGCTGGCGCCGGCGACGCGTCGCCTCGTCGCCGGCGTCGTCCCGCTCGAGGTGCGCGCGACCGCGGCGCAGGTCGCCAAGCGGGTCCGGCCCGTCGTCGAGGCGGCGATCCGAGCGCGGCGGCGGGCGCTCCTCGCCTCGCTCGCCGACGAGGCAGGTGCCCAGGGACGGGCCGCGATCGGTCTCGCGGACACGGTCACGGCGCTCGAGGCGCGCGACGTGGAGGCGCTCGTCGTGCGACGCGGCTACCACGTGCCCGGCGTCCGCTGCCCGGCCTGCGGCCTGCTCCAGGAGCGCAGAGCGACCTGCGCGCGCTGCGGGGCACCGACGAGGGGGGTCGGCGACCTCGTCGGGGAGATCATCGCCGAGGCCCTCCTCGAGGGAGCCGACGTCGAGATCGTCGACGAGCCCGTGGCGACGGGTTCCATCGGCGTCCTCGAACGCCACTGAGAGCAGGAGCGCGCGATGCCCGATGGCGTGATGCGGTGGTTCGACGAGGAGGCCGGCGAGGGCCTCGTGGTACGGGCCGGCCAGCGCTTCAGAGCCTGGGCGGGTGACACCGAGCCCGACGCGCGCCAGCCGGGAGCGCGGGTCCACTTCGACGCGAAGGAGGTCGACGGCGTCGCGCGAGCGGTCAACGTGTCGCTGCGGCACGGCACCCGCGTGTCGCGGCGCCAGGACGACTTCGCCACCCTCGCCGGCGCGCGCCGTGCCGAGGCGAAGGGGCCGGAGCCCTTCGCCGGCGTCCACCCCGAGCTCCTGCCCGCCTACCTCGCGCACCCGATCGAGCTCGTGCGGCGGTGGGCGGACGACCTCGCGCGCGGCGACGTCGACGCGGCCCTCGCGCTCTACGCGCCCGATGCGAGAATCTCGGTCGGGGACGTCAAGGTGGCCGGTCGGCGCAACCTGCAATCCCTGCTCGAAGGCCACCCGGTCCGCGGCTCGCGACGGCGAGCCCGCGTCCGAGGCGTGGACGGCGAGTTCGAGGCGGTGTGGGAGCCCGCCGAGCCAGGCGAGCGTGGCGTCGCCGTTCGCTGCCGCGTCGAGCGCGGACTGCTCAGCGAGCAGCGCTTCACGGACATCCACCCCGTCGGCCGCGCCGGCGCGCCAGCGGCGGCGCCGTTCCCGATCGAGGTGGTCGTGCGCGGGGCGGTGGCGCGAGAAGCGGTCGCCTACGCCCGCAGCCGACTCGCCGACATCGCCAGCTTGAAGGGACGGCGCGTCCTCTTCGCCCGGATCCGGCTCTCGGAGCTCGCCGACCCGGCGCGCTCGCGCCCGTCGGTCTGCGAGGTCGAGATCGACCTCGACGGGGACCTCCTGCGCGCGCACGTCGCGGCGCGCTCGATGCACGAGGCCGTCGACCTCGTCCAGCGCCGCGTGCGCGACAAGGCGGAGCACCTCGAGCAGCGGCGCCTCGCCAGGCGCCGCGAGACCGGGGCGGCCGCACCCGGAAGGTGGCGGCACGGCGACCTGCCGACGGCCCGGCCCGAGCACTACGAGCGACCGGTGGAGGAGCGCCAGCTCGTACGGCACAAGACCCTCGCCACCGAGGAGCTCACGCTCGACGAGGCGGCGTTCGACATGGAGCAGCTCGACTTCGACTTCTACCTGTTTCGCGACCTCGAGACGGGCCTCGACAGCGTGCTCGAGCGCCTCGACGGCGGGGGGTTCGTGCTGCACCAGCTCGGCGAGCCCGCGGGCGAGCCACCCGCTGCCACCGTGCCGGTCGTTCGCTCCCCCGCGCCGGTGCCCACGCTGAGCGTCGACGAGGCGATCGAGCGCCTCAACCTCGGCAAGGAGCGCTTCGTCTTCTTCCGCCACCCGCGCACCGGCCGAGGCGCCGTCGTCTACCTGCGCTACGACGGGCACTACGGGCTCATCACCTGCGAGGAGTCACCATGAGGACGAGCGCGAAGCGGCACGCGACGATCGGGGGCCGCCGATGAGCCCGGAGCGTCCAGGCGAAGGCGGGGAGCCGACCACGGCGGGCCCGCCGGGCGAAGCGGTCGAGGGTCCGCTCGAGGACGACGCGGCGGTGCTGCGCGAGCCCGTCACGCTCGAGCCCTCGCTCCTCGACGAGGCGGAGCTCGACCGGCAGTGGGCGGACGAGCCTTCCGACCTCGCGGGCGAGGAGGACGAGGAGGCCGCCGTCGAGGCGAGGACCGCGCTCGAGCCGCCGCTGGAAGCCTTCGACGAGACGATCGAGCCCGAGGAGCTCGAGGAGCGCCTCGAGAGCGAGGCCGAGGCGGCCGAGGAGGTGTCCATCCACGAGGAGGAGCCCGTCCTCGAGGCGCTCCTCGACGAGGGGACGCCGCTCGAGGAGCTGCCCGCGGACGCCGTCGCCGACGAGCTCGAGCTGGAGCGCGAGGGCGGGCCGGCGGAGGCACGCGCCGAACGGACCTGGCGGCCTCCCCCGCTGCTGCCTCGGGTGGTCCCGACGGAGACGCAAGGTACCGGGGGGACGATCGACCTCGAGGTCGCCCGCCGCCGCCTGCTCGCCGAGCGAGCCCGCCTCGAGCGCCTGCGCGGCGACCTCGAGGAGGGGGGGCTGCGCAGCCGGAGCGAGCAGGAGGACCTGTCCGAGCTCTCGGCCGTCGACCAGCACCCGGCGGACCAGGGAACCGAGACCTTCGACCGCGAGCGCGACGTCTCCCTGCGGGACCAGGTCGAGGGCGAGCTCCTCGAGATCGAGCGGGCCCTGCAGCGCGTCGAGGCCGGTACCTACGGCCGCTGCGAGGCGTGCGGGCGCGCCATCGGCGAGGACCGCCTGGAGGCCGAGCCGGCGACGCGCTTCTGCCTCGAGGATCAGCTGGCGGCCGAGCGCGAGGCCTTCGCCGAGGTCCCCGAGTCCGAGGCCTGACCGGGCGGCACGGCCCGGGAGCCCGCCGCGCCCGGCCTCGCCGGTTGCGCCCGCTCGTGCTCGCCGGGGATAGTTGCCGACGAGCGCGGCGGCCGACGGGACGCTGCCGGGTGCCGAGCGGGGGTGGCCGTGGACGAAGCGCAGTGCCTGCCGGACGCGCTCGCGGCCGGCGGCGTCTCGGCCGTGCCCCTCGTGCCGACGGCCGGCGAGCTCGAGCGGGGCACGCGCGTCGCGAGGATCGTGACGCACGGGGAGCAGGTTGCGGCCGACGCGGCCGACGACGCGCGAGCGAGCCGACGGCCGGGCGTGTGCCCGGCGCACCGGTCCGGCGCGCTCGTCGGGAGGAGGCGGGGGGCGCGCCGGCGCGCCGCGTGGCACGCCGGAATGGCCGGGCACGGTCGCGTCGCGGCGAGAGGACCGTCGGCGCGTGGCTCGCTCGTCGCCGTCGTGGGCTCTGCCGACGAGCGCGGCGGTCCGGCGACGGCCTTCCGTCCGAGCCAGCCCGCCCGCCCGCGGGGCGCGCGGCCGGCGAGGCCCGAGGCTGCGCCGGTGGCGTCGCCGCACCGCCAGTGACTCGAGCAGGAGGACCAGGAGGACCACACGTGCAGCACGCGCCCGCGGAGCCCGTCGCCCCCACCGGAGCCGAGGTCCTCGCCGAGATGCTCGCCGCCTACGGCGTCACGCACCTGTTCATGGTCCCCGCCGTCCTCCGGCGCACGATGGCGGAGCTCGAGCGCCGGACCTCGATCGCCCGGATCCACACCCACGGCGAGAAGGCGGCGGCGTACATGGCGGACGGCTACGCGCGCGCCGCGCGCCGTCCCGGGGTGTGCGCGGCGCAGGTGGTCGGTGCGCTCAACCTCGCCGCCGGGCTGCGCGAGCCGTGGCTCGCCCACTCGCCGGTCATCGCCTTCACCGGCGGGCGGGACCCGGCGACGAAGTTCCGCCCCGTCTACCAGGAGGTCGACGACCTCCCCGCCTTCGAGCCGGTGACGAAGCTCAACGCGACGATCGACGACGTCGCGCGCGTCCCGGACATGGTGAGCCAGGCCTTCCGCGTCGCCACGTCCGGCTGCCCGGGGCCGGTCCACCTGCAGCTGCGAGGCAACGAAGCCCAGATCGACGCCGAGCGCGCCGAGATGGGCCCCCTCGTCGACGCTCGCTTCGCCACGCTCCCCCCGTTCCGGCCGGTGGCGGACGACGGTGCGATCCGCGAGGCGCTCGGCCACCTGCGCGCGGCGCGCCGCCCGGTGCTCGTGGCGGGTGGCGGCGTCGTCGCCTCCGGCGCGGCGCGCGAGCTCGTCGCCCTCGCCGAGGGGCTCGCCCTCCCCGTCGCGACGTCCCTGAACGGCAAGGAGGTGATCGCGGGAAGCCACCCCCTCGCCGTGGGCGTCGTCGGCGCGTACTCGCGCGCCAGTGCCAACCAGGTCGTCGACCGGGCGGACCTCGTCTTCTTCGTCGGGACCGAGACCGGCAGCATGACGACGCACTCCTGGCGCGTCCCCGAGATCGGGACGCCCGCCCTTCAGCTCGACATCGAACCCACGCACCTCGGGCGGAACTACCCCCTCCTCGTCGCGCTCGCGGGCGACGCGAAGGCGACCCTCGCTCGGATGCTCGAGCTCGCCGGCGACGAGACCCCGGCGCGCGACGCGTGGCTCGAGGAGGTCCGGGAGCTGTGTGCCTCCTGGCGGCGCGAGCAGGCACCGCTGCTCGCCTCCGAGGAGGCGCCGACTCGACCCGAGCGCCTCTGCGCAGAGCTCGCCGAGCTCGTCGAGGACGACGCCATCGTCGTCGTCGACACGGGCCACGCCGGGATCTGGATGGGGGCCATGTTCGACGTCCGCTCGCCGGACCAGCGCTACCTGCGAAGCTGCGGCCACCTCGGCTGGGCGTTCCCCGCCGGCCTCGGGGCGCGCTGCGCGCGCCCCGACCGCCCCGTCCTCGTCTTCACCGGGGACGCCGGCTTCTGGTACCACATCGCCGAGCTCGAGACGGCGGTGCGGTGGGGCATCGACACGGTGACGGTCGTCAACAACAACAGCGCCGGCAACCAGTCCAAGCGGGGCTTCGAGCGCGCCTACGACGGCCAGCCGACCGAGCGCTCGCGCGAGCTGTGGACCTTCACCGACGTCGACTTCGCACGCCTCGCCGAGGACGTGGGCGCGTTCGGGGTGCGGGTCGACAAGCCGGGCGATCTCGCTGGCGCCATCGCCCGGGCGCGGGCCTCGGGCCGACCCGCGGTCGTCGACGTCCGGACCGACTGCGAGATCCTCGCACCCACGCCGTGGACCCCCGCCCCGCGGTGACGAGGCGGCACGGCGCCGGCTGGACGCCTCCCGAGGAGAGGAGCGAGCGATGAGCGAGACGCGGCCGAGCATCGAGACGGTGCGCGCCCTTGCGGCCAGGTACTCGAACTGGGGGCGCTGGGGCCCCGACGACCAGCGCGGCACGCTCAACCACGTGCGCGAGGAGGACCGGGTCAAGGCCGCGTCCCTCGTGCGCGCCGGCCGCGCCATCTCGATGGCGCTCCCGTTCGACGAGCACGGACCGCAGCAGGGCAGCTTCAACCGGTTCAACCCGATCCACCTCATGACGCGCGACGGCGCGGACGCCCTGGCGGGCACGTCGGTGCGCGACTTCTACGGGGGCGACGACCGCCACTTCCGCGGCACGGACGACATCGTGATCATGCCGCTGCAGTGCGGGACGCAGTGGGACTCCCTGGCCCACGTCGTGTTCGAGGGCAGGATCTACAACGGCTACGGGGCCGACCAGGTGTCGAGCAAGGGAGCGCTGAAGAACGACATCGCGAACGCGGCGAGCGACATGGTCGGGCGAGGCGTGCTCCTCGACGTCGCGCGCAGCCGCTCGGTCCCGTGGCTCGAGCCGGGCACGCCGATCGGGGCGGAAGACCTCGAGGCGGCCGCGCGCCGGGAGGGGGTCGACGTCGGGCGGGGCGACTTCGTCTTCGTCCGCACGGGTGCGCTCGCCCGGGTGCGCGCCGAGGGCAGGTGGGGAGACTACGCAGGCGGCCCCGCCCCGGGTCTCGGCCTCGCGAGCGTCGAGTGGGTGGCGGATCACGAGATCGCTGCCATCGCCACCGACACCTGGGGGATGGAGGTGCTGCCGAACGAGACGCCCGACGTCTTACAGCCGCTCCACATCATCTTCATCGTGTACCTGGGCCTGTCGGTCGGCGAGATCTTCGACCTCGAGCGCCTCGCCGAGGACTGCGCGAGCGACGGCGTCTACGAGTTCCTCTTCTGCGGGCCCCCGCTGCCCTTCACACGCGCCGTCGGGTCGCCCCTCAACCCGATGGCGATCAAGTAGGCCGTGGCTCGCCGAGACAGGTCAGGGCCCGAGGGCGACCGGCAGGCCGCGACCGGCGCGCCCGACCGGAGGACGTGGCGCTCCCCGCCGGGCTCGGACGGCGCCGCGCAGCGGACGGCAGCGGGCGCGCCGGCACGCCCGCAGCACCGCGAGGGCCGGTCGGTCGAGACCGCCGTCGACCTTCGACTCGTCCAGGAAGAGGGCAGGTGCAGTCGGTAGGGTTCATCGGCCTCGGGATCATGGGCGCCCCCATGGCGGTCAACCTCGCGCGAGCCGGCTTCGACGTCGTGGGGTTCAACCGCACCCCGGACAAGACGAGGCGGGTCGCCTCGAGCGGCGTGCGCCCGGCCTCGTCGATCGCCGAGGCAGTGACCGGGCGCGAGGCCGTGATCACCATGGTCCCCGACTCGTCCGACGTCCTCGAGGTCGCCCTCGGCGCCGGCGGGGTGTTCGAGCACGCCGCTCCGGGGCTCCTCTACGTGGACATGAGCACGATCCGCCCGGACGTGGCGGCGAGGATCGCGGCCGAAGGGACGGCGCGGGGGATCGACGTCGTCGACGCCCCGGTGAGCGGTGGCGAGGCCGGCGCCGTCGAGGCGACCCTCTCCATCATGGTGGGCGGCACCGAGCGGGCGTTCGAGCGGGCGCGCCCGCTGCTGCAGGCCCTCGGCAGCACGATCGTGCACGTCGGGCCGCCCGGCTCGGGCCAGACGGTGAAGGCGGCGAACCAGCTGATCGTCGCAGCGAACCTCCAGGGCCTCGCCGAGGCCATCGTCTTCCTCGAGGCGCACGGGGTCGAGACGGCCCGCGCCCTCGAGGTACTCCAAGGCGGCCTCGCGGGCAGCGCGGTCCTCGAGCGCAAGGCCCCGAGCATGCTCGCGCGCTCGTTCGACCCCGGCTTCCGCCTCGCGCTGTTCCACAAGGACCTGGGCATCGTCCAGGACGCGGCGCGCGAGCGCGGCGTCACGACGCTGCTCGGAGCGCTCGTCGCACAGATCGTCGGGGCCCTCGTGCGCCGCGGGGATGGCGACCTCGACCACTCGGCCGTGATCCGGCTCGTCGACAGCCTGTCGCAGCCGGCGCCACGCTGAGGCGGCGAGGGACGGCTCGGCACCCCCGGGGCCGAAGCGAGCTCGAGCGGCGCAGCCCGGCGCCTCGCGAGCCGGGCGAGCAAGCAGCCGGGCCCGGCGACGCCAGCGGCCACGTCGCCGGTCACCTCGCGCGCCGCCGGAGTCCCCCGCCGTCGTCCCGGAGGACGACGGCGGGAGTCTCAGGTGGTCGGGACCGGCGTCGATCCGGTGACCTCGCGCTTTTCAGGCGCGCGCTCTGCCAACTGAGCTACCCGACCCCGCCGGCTCGGCCTGCTCGTCCGTCGGGCGCGCCGTAGTGCGCGCGAACGGAGCGAGCCGGCTGACGCCAGCGCGCGGACCTGACGGGATTTGAACCCGCGACCTCCGGCTTGACAGGCCGGCGTGCACTCCGAACTGCACCACAGGTCCTCGACTCCTCCTCGCACCTGCAGGAGCGCACGTCGGCGCCGGCACTCGCCGCAGGGGCCGCACGATCCTAGGCGATCGCCGCGCGGGGCACGGCGGCCGCCGGCGAGGCCTGCCCGCGAGGGGCGAGGTGCCGACGCGCCCGTCAGCCCGTGAGCGCCCGCCCGTCCTGACGGGCGTAGAGCTCGCAGGCCCGCCAGCAGTACCAGGCGACGATCGAGCGGTAGGGGCGGAAACGGTCGCCGAGCGCCTCGAGCTGGCGCGCAGGCGGCATCGGGACCCCCCAGGCGAGGCCGTAGCCCCGGCGGACCCCGAGATCGCCCGTCGGCCACACGTCGAGCCGTCGCAGCTGGAAGAGGAGGAACATCTCCGCCGTCCACCGGCCGATCCCCCGCACCGTCGAGAGCCGGCGCACGATCTCCTCGTCGCCGAGCCTCGAGAGGCTCGAGTCGAGGACGAGCGTGCCCTCGTCGACCCGCCGTGCGAGGTCGACGAGGGAGGCGACCTTGCCGGCCGAGAGTCCCACGGCCCGCAGCTGCGCGGCCGAGGCCGACAGGACGGCTCGGGGCTCGACGTCCCCGAGCGCGCCGACGAGCCGCCCGTGGATGGCGGCTGCGGCAGGCCCTGCCAGCTGCTGGTAGACGATCGCGCGCACGAGCGCCGCGAAGTGGCTCGGCTGGGGCGGCCGCAGCCGAGGGGGCCCCAGCGCGCCGAGGAGCGCCGCGACGACGGGGTCGCGCGCCGAGAGGAGCTGCGCCGCGGCGCGCAGCGACCGGACGCGTGGCGCCTCGGCGCCCGGCGAGGGCAGCACGGCGGGATCGGGCGCGGGGCGCGCCGCGGCGGCCTCAGTCGAGGCCATGCGCCTCGAGGGTCATCGCCACCTCGCCTCCCGGCTTGCGCGCCTCGAGCGTCATCGCCCCGCGCTCGGCGGACGTCGCGAGCACGTCGACGGTGTCGTCGTCGAACACCGGGGCGCGCGCCCGGTACTCGACGCGCGCGAGCGGCCCGAGCTCCGCCTCCGCCTCGGCCGCGAGCAGCGTGGCGAGGAGCGGCCCGTGCACGAGCAGGCCTCGGTAGCCCTCGACGCCGACCACGTAGGAGCGGTCGTAGTGGATGCGGTGCGAGTTCCACGTTGCGGCCGAGTACCGGAAGAGCAGCACGGGGTCGAAGCCGAGCCGACGGCGGAATCCCTCGCTCGGGCTGGGCGCCGGCGGCGGTGAGCCAGCCGGAGACGCCGGCGCGGGTGGGGTGGGCGCTCCCCGGTAGACGAGGTGCTGGCGCTCGACACGGACGACCGCACCGTCCTGGAGGTACTCGTGGCGCCACGTGACGATCGCCAGGTCGCCGCTGCGCCCGCGCACCTCCTCGGCGCGCTCGACCTCGGAGCGGCGCTGCGCCGGTCGCCCGATAACGAGCGGGCCGCGGCGCTCGACGCTCCCGCCACCGGCCATTCGACGGGGGAAGCGGCCCACGTACGCGTCCGTCCTCGGCGGGTGGCCGTCCGGACCGAGCCCGGACGTCGGGACGAGCGCCGCGAAGTAGGCCCAGTGCCACAGCAACGGCAGCTCGTCGCCGGCAGCAAACGGACGGGGGTCGCCGATGGTCGCCCCGAGGCGCCGCGCGCCGTCCGGCGCGAGCTCGTCGACGGCCACCTCCAGCCCGGGTGCGCTCACGGCCGCCCCGTCCCGGCGATGCCGGCGTCGCGCAGTCGTCCGATCTCGCGCGCGCTCAGGCTGAGCAGGTCGGCGAGGACCGCCTCGGTGTCCCGGCCCAGCTCGGGGGCGGCGCCCACCGGCGAAGGTTCGGTCCCGTCGAGGCGCAGCGGGAGAGGGACGTCCCGGACGAGGCCCTCCCCATCCGGGGGGCGCGTCCCGAGGAGCGCGCGGGCGAGCTCGGGCGCGGTCTCGTAGCGGCTCCAGCACGCCTCGTGGCGCTCGAGCGCCTCGAGGACGGCTGCCGGCTCGAGGCACGCGCAGCGCCGCTCGAGGAGCCGAGCGATCTCGGCGCGCGCCCGGTAGCGGTCGCCCTCGTCGCTCAGGTCCAGCCCCCGGTCCCGCTCGAGCGCTTCGACCTCCTCGGCGATGCCGAAGGCAGCGACGAGGGCGCGCCACTGCCGGGCCGTGAGCGCCACGAGCATCACCCTCGACCCGTCGCTGAGCGTGAAGTCGCGCCCGAACGCGCCGTAGAGGTAGTTGCCGTCCCGCACGCGGGGCTGCTCGGCCCGCTCCTGCTCGTCGACGAAGCCGAGCGACGCGAGGACGCTCACCGCCACGTCCGCGAGGGCGATCAGCGTCGCGCTGCCCCTCCCGGTCCGCTCGCGCTGGCGCAGAGCGCTCACGACGGCGAGCGCAGCGCAGAAGCCCGTCGCCACGTCCCAGGACGGCAGGGGCGAGTTCACGGGCCCGACCGTCCCGGTCGGTCCTGTGAGGAACGGGATGCCCGAGCGCGCCGCGATCGTGTAGTCGACCGCGATCGCGCCGTCACGGTAGCCCTCGATCTCGACGCTGATGACGTCCTCGCGTCGCGTGCGCAGCGCGCCGTGCGAGAGGGTGCCCCTCGCACCGAGGTTGGTGAGGAGGATCCCGCTCCCGGGGCCCGGGCGCGCGACGAGGGCCGCGACGAGCTCGCGCCCCTCGTCGCGCCGCCAGTCGAGGACGACAGAGCGCTTGCCGCGGTTCAGTCCGTGCCAGAAGAGGCTGTCGCCCGCGCGCGAGCGCGGCCAGCGGTGGTAGTCGAGCCCCCCGCCCGGAGGGTCCACGCGGATCACGTCCGCACCGAGGCCGGCGAGGGTCATCCCCGCGAGGGGCGCGGCGACGAACGCCGACAGCTCGACGACGCTCGCACCTGCGAGGGTCACAGCTGCCCCATGAACCCACCGGGCGCGCGGGCGGCGTCCCGGGGAACGCCCTCGGTCGGACCAGCCGCTCCCGTCGAGCGGCCCCCGCCGAGCCGGCTGGCGGCCTCCGTCGCCGGGTCGGGCGCCGGCGCCTCCCCGGACCGCTCGCGGAGCCCTCCACCGGGCAGCTTGGCCACCTCCCGTCTGCTCGGACCGTCGGACCGAGGCACGCGCCTCGCGCGGCCACGCTAACGGATGACCGCCGGGGCGCGGGGCCCGGCCCGCCAGACGCGCCGGGGCGGGAGCGCTCGCGACGTCCGGCCGCCCGTGCCCGGTGCGCAGGACGCGCCGGCGCGAGCCCGCCCCACGCGCGAGGCGGGAGGCCGGCTCCGAGTTCGGAGCGCGGCGCCTGGCAGGTGCTCGGGGAGGAACCTCCCGGGTGATCCACGCCGCCGCGCCCGCCGCGCGCGAGCCTGGGCGGCGCGAGCGCGGGCAGGACGCGGCCCGAGGGAGCACCGGAGACGGCCCGCGTTGCGCCGAGCGGGCCGCGGCGGGGCCGACGCCCCTCACCGCCGCGCCGCGAACGCGTCGCGTGGAGGTCCGCACCCCGAACCCAGCCGTCCTGCTCGCCGGACGACCGTCCAGACGAGACGGCCGAAGCCCGCGGCGGTTCTCGGCGCGCTCGCGCGCCGCCCGCCCGACGCGCCGGCTCGGGTACGGGACGCCGGAGCGCGGTCGTCCCCGGGGCGAGGAGCGGTTCCCGCACGACGTCGCCTTCGCGCACGGACGGGCCCAGGAACCGCCGCGGCAGCCCGACCCGGACGGGCGAGCGGTGGCCGGAGCGCCGCCGGGGCGCCGGCGGAAGGTGTCGCGAGCCTGGGACGAGCGTCTGCGCGAGCGAGGCGCCTGGCGCTCGGCCGAGCACCTCGTCGCAGGCGCTGCCGGAGCAGGCCGAAGCAGGGTGGCGGCTCGTCACGCCGACCGACCGACATCGCCACGGCCAGCGCCGACGAGCATGCCGTCGGCGACCTCACAGGAGCCGACGACCTCCTCCACGCTCGGTACCGGGGGCGAGCGTCGAGGTCCGCATGCGTCGAGGTCCCAACGGCGCCAGACGCGAGGCTCGATCCCGAGCTCGCCGCCGGCGCTCGAGCGGGCTGCGAGTACCGACGCGCCGACGCCGTGGGGGGCGACGCGAGCCGCTCAGGCGAGCACCGCTGCCGCGAGGCCTCGGTCGCGGACCGGGACCGGCGTCGGGTACTCGCCGGTCAGGCACGCCGCGCAGAACCCGGAGCTGCCCGCCCCGATGGCCTCGACGAGGCCCTCGAGGGAGAGGTAGGCAACGGAGTCCGCCCCGAGGTGGCCCGCGATCTCGTCGACCCCCATGAGCGCGGCGAGCAGCTCCGCCCGATCGGGCGTGTCGATGCCGTAGAAGCAGGGCCAGCGGAACGGAGGCGACGAGATGCGCAGGTGGACCTCGGACGCCCCCGCCTCGCGCAGCATGCGCACGAGCTCGCGCGTCGTCGTTCCCCGGACGATCGAGTCGTCGACGACGACGAGTCGGCGGCCGGCGATCGTCTCGCGCAGCGGGTTCAGCTTCCGCCGGACGCCGGCGACGCGCGCCTCCTGGGTCGGAACGATGAAGGTCCTCCCGATGTACCGGTTCTTCACGAGCCCGTGGCCGAAGGGAATACCGCTTCGCGCCGAGAAGCCGACGGCCGCGGGCACGCCGGAGTCGGGGATCCCGATGACGACGTCGGCGTCCGCGGGTGCCTCCGTCGCGAGCACCTCGCCCATGCGGTGGCGCGCCGCGTGCACCTCGCGACCGAGGAGCAGGCTGTCGGGCCGGGCGAAGTAGACGAACTCGAAGATGCACAGCCTCGGCTCGACGCGCTCGGGCGGGAACGGCCGCAGCGAGCGGGGCCCGTCCGCGTCGATGACGAGCATCTCGCCAGGGTCGAGCTCGCGCACGAGCTCCGCCCCGACGACGTCGAGGGCGGGGCTCTCGGAGGCGACGACCCAGCCGGCCTCCCGGCCGCCGGAGGGCGCGAGGCGGCCGAGGCACAGCGGCCGGAAGCCATTGGGGTCGCGCACGGCGATCAGCCGGCTCGCGTCGAGTACCCCGAGCGAGAACGCCCCCTCGAGCCTCGGCAGCACGGCGAGGAGGGTCCGCTCGAGATCGCGGCCGTCCGCGGCGGCGTCCTCGTCGAGGGGCGAGGCCCGCGCGACGAGCTCGGCGATGAGGTCGCTGTCGGAGGTCGTCATGCCGGGGAGCATGCCCGCCTCGGCCTCGAGCGCCGCCACGTTCGTGAGGTTCCCGTTGTGGCCGAGGGCGAAGCCGGCCCTGCCGACCGCGCGGTAGACGGGCTGGGCGTTCTGCCACGTGCTCGGCCCGTTCGTCGAGTAACGCACGTGGCCGAGCGCGGCGTGCCCCTGGAGCGACGCGAGCGTACGGGCGTCGAAGACCGAGGTGACGAGACCCATGTCCTTCACCACCGTGATCGTCTCGCCGTCGGTCACGGCCATCCCGGCGGACTCCTGGCCACGGTGCTGGAGGGCGAAGAGGCCGTCGAAGACGAGCCTCGGCACGTCGGCGCCGGGCGCGAAGACCCCGAAGACGCCACACGCCTCGCGCACGACCCCATTGTGCCACCGGAGAGCCGCGCACCGGCCGAGGCTGCCCGGCGCCCTCCTCGAGCTCGGCGTGCGGGACGGAAGCGGCGGCCTCGAGCGCGACCCGCCTACGACGCGACGAGCAGGCCGGCGGGCGTCGGGGTGAGCCGTGCGCGCACCCTCGCCGCCTCGAGCACGGCGCCCAGCACGAGCAGGGGGATCGCGTCCTCGTCGGCGAGGTCGAGGAGGGCCACCGCGGCGAGAGTGTCGCTGAGGCGCCCCTCCTCGCGCAGCCGGAGGACGTCCCGGGCGAGCCGTGCGCGTTCCGCGGCGGTGTCGAAGCGCCTGGCGACGTCGGCGAGCGCCACCTCGCCGGTCCGGCGAACGCCGGTCTCGCAGGCGACGAGCAGGCGCTCGAGCGCCGGGTCGACGAGCGCGGGCAGCTGCACGGCGAGCTCGGGGAAGCGTCGGACGAGGAGCGGCAGCTCGTCCAGGAGGGCCTCGAGGTCCTCCTCGTCGACGGCCGCGAGCGCCCAGCGGCCCTCGCTCGCCGCTCGCGCGAGAAAGGCGCGCTCGAGCACCTCCCGCGGCGGGCCAGACGGCGAATCGCAGCAGTGCTTCGCCTTCCGGCCGCTCCCGCACCTGCAGCGCGCGTTCCTGCCCTGCTTGGCCACGGCCGCACCTCCGCCTCGAGGAACCAATGATGGCCTCGACGGGACCCGAGCTGGTGGATCCTCGTGGCGAGGCGCGCCTGGCGAACGAGCCGGGCGCCGGTGCCAGGCACGCGAGACGCTTCGTGGGCGACTCGCCCGAACCTCCTGCGCCGCGACCGCGGGCTTCAGCCCGTGGCGGCGAGCGCCACGACCCGTGCGCCGACGACGGCCCGCGGCTCGCCCGACGGGAGCCGGGCGCTCCCGAAGGCGTAGAGGCCGCCCGCGGCGGTCGCGACGAAGTAGCCGACTCCTCTCGGCGCGGCCGCGATGGCGACCGCTCGCGCCGTGCGCACGGACCCGAGGCGCGGGGCGCCGTCGAAGCCGTACACGCGGCCGCGCGCCGTGAGGAGCCAGTAGCCGGGGCCCGACCGCTCGGCGGCGATGCCAACCACGCGGCCGGCGAGCCCGCCTGGGCGCCGGCCGCGCGGCGCGGGCCCGACCGCGACCACGGCGCCCCGCGCCGTCGCGAGCAGGTAGCCGCCGCGCGCCGCCGCGATGCCCACGACGGGTCCCGTCCGTCGCCCGAGCACGACCGGGCCCAGTCGCCGGGCCGCGCCGAAGCCGTACACCTGGCCGCGCGCCGTGACGAGCCAGTAGCCCGGGCGCGAGCCGTCCGCGGCGATCCCGACGACCGGCGAGGCGAGGCGACGGGCGGGAACGGAGCCGAGGCCGCGCGTGCCCACGCCGACCACCCGGCCGTCACGCCAGGCGGCGTACAGGGCGCCTGCCACCGCCGACCCCGCGATGCCCGCGAGGCGCGAGCGGGGCGGGCGCGGGGCGCGCAGCGTCTCGGCCTGCGCGCCGAGCAGGAGCACCTGGCCGCTCGCGCTCGCGAGCGCGACCTCCTGGGGCGGTGGTGGCGGCGCGACGACGACGAGCGTGAGGACGCGCGTCGCGCTCGAGCCGAGGGCGTCGGTCACCTCGACGTCGAGCGTGTCCCGACCGGGGCCGCCCGGCCTGCCGGAGAGGACGCCCTCGGAGGACAGGAGCGTCCCGGGCGGAACCGGACCGCTCGCGACGGACCAGGTGTAGGGGGGCTGGCCCCCGCTCGCGGTCAGCTCGGCGTCGTAGTCCGCGCCGGCGGTCGCCGTCGGTAGCGAGGCGGTGGTGATCGTGGGGCCCGGTGCCACGGTGAGGTCGAGCGCGGTCGATGCCCTGAGCCCCTGCTGGTCGGTGACCTCGACGTCCACGACGAAGGTCCCCGCAGCGCGCGGCGTGCCGCTCACGGCGCCGCTCTGGGCGAGGGAGAGCCCTCCAGGCAGGCCCTGGGCACTGAAGGCGTACGGCGGGGTGCCGCCCGAGGCGCGAAGCGTCGCAGCGTACGGGGCGCCCGACTCGGCAGGCGGGAGGTCGCCGGCGAGCACGAGACCGCTCGCGTACGCCGGCACGCCCGCCGCGGCCACGAGCGCGGCGACGGCGAGGCCGAGCGCTGCGAGACCAGGGCCGCGAGGGGACCCGGTGCTCGGCCCCCTTCCGCAGACCAGCACGCGTGCTCGCCCCACTGGCCTCGTCGCGCCCCTCCGATGCCTCGTGCGAACGCTCGCCCACCCTAGCGAGTGGGCGCCGCCGCGAGCACGAGGCCGGGGTGGCCGGACGCGGGCGCGTCGCGGCCGGCTCGCCCACGGGCGCGCACCGCGCGCCGATCGGCGACAATGGGCGCCTGGTGTACGACGGGCGAGTTCACGGCGACGTGCGCGCCGCGGCAAGGCCGGGCGGGCGGACGCGGGCGCCCGGTGGTTGGTCGCGCCCGCCGTGCGCCACGCGCCCTGGCGTGCACCGGTGATCGGCCCCGGCGAGGCCGTCGGCGCGGGGGAGCGCCCGGAGCGCGCGGACGGGAGCCCCCGCCTCGTGCTCCCAGGGACGGCGGGCGAGGCGGCCGAGCCGGCCAGCGCAGAGGGCCCGCTCGGCCTGCTCGGGCGCCCCTTCAACCGGCGCCATCCCTTCTACCTCGGCCTCACGGGGGCCCTCGGCGTGGCCGTGGCCTACCTGCTCGTGCGCGGCCTCTACGACGTGAGCGGCGTGCTCGTCATCATCGGCATCTCGCTGTTCATCGCCGTCGGGCTGAACCCGGCGCTCGAGTGGCTGTGCCGGCGCGGCCTCAGCCGAGGGGCTGCCGTGGTCGTCGTCACCTGCTGCTTCCTCGGCGTCGTGGCCGCCTTCGTCGCCGCGGCGGTCCCGCCGATCACCCACGAGGCGCACGCGCTCGCCGTCAACTACCCGCGCTACAAGCGGGACCTCATCGCGGGCAGGGGGTGGCTCGGCAGCCTGCTCGTCCACCTGCACCTCACCCACTACCTCGAGGAGAGCTCGTCGAACCTGCACCTGCCCCTGGCCGGCGGTGTCGTCGGCGCGGGGAAGAAGATCCTGTCCTTCGGCGCCGCCACCGCGAGCGTCGTCGCGCTCACCATCTACTTCCTCGTCGCCCTGCCCGCCGTGCGCGAGCTGTGGCTCGGCCTGATCCCCCGCAGCCGGCGGGAGCGGGTCGCGCTGCTCACCGACGAGGTGTTCAGCCGCATCGGCGGCTTCATGCTCGGCAACCTGTTCACCTCGCTCGTCTCGGGCGTCGGGACCTACGTCTGGCTCCTCGGCTTCGGCGTCCCCTACCCGCTGCTCCTCGCGCTCTTCGTCGCCCTCTTCGACCTCATCCCCGTGGTGGGCTCGACCATCGCGGGAATCGTCGTCTCGCTCGTCGCGCTGACCCGCGGCGTCCCGATCGCGATCGCGACGGCCGCCTTCTACGTCGCCTACCGCTTCTTCGAGGACTACCTGCTCAACCCGAGGGTCATGCAGCACACCGTGCGCATCTCGCCCGGCCTCACGATCATCGCCACGCTGCTCGGCGCCGCGCTCCTCGGCCTCGTCGGCGCGCTCGTGGCCATTCCCGTCGCGGCGGCCGTCTACCTCATCGTCGAGGAGGTCGTCCTCCCGCGGGCGGACGAGCGCTAGGCGCGCGGTCCCGGCACGACCGTGGACGCGATCGGACCACGCGCTGGGCGCGAGGAACCCAACGGCACACCGCGCTCGAGGCCTGGCGGTCCGACCGGCGTCCGGGCGAGCGCGGCCGCGCGCTGGAGCGCGCTGCGCGCGAGCGCACGGCGCCTCGGCGCCATCGCGCGCAAGGAGCTCATCCAGCTCCGCCGCGACCGGCGGAGCCTCGTGCTCATGCTCGCGATGCCGCTCGTCCTGCTCGTCATCTTCGGCTACGGCGTGCGCCTCGAGGTGAGCGGGATCCCTGCGGAGCTCGTCGGCCACGACAGCGCGCTCGTGCGGCGAGCGCTGCGCGCCGGTGGCCACTTCATCGTGGCAGCCCGCGTCGCCCCGACGATCGCCGCGGGGCGCGCCGACCTCACCCAGGGCCGGACCTCGGTGGCGGTCGTCGTCGACGCGGCGGGAGCGCCGCGCGCCGTCCTCGTCGACGGCAGCGACGCCTTCACGGCTCGCAGCGCGCTCGAGTACCTGCAGTCGCTCGCCGCGCCGGGCGCGACGGCGCCGGTGCCCGTCGAGATCCTCTTCAATCCCACGCTGCGCTCGGCCGACGTCATGGTGCCGGCGGAGGTGGGCATGATCATGCTCTGGGTGGGGACGGTCGCGACGGCGCTCGGCGTCGTGCGCGAGCGTGAGACCGGGACGCTCGAGCAGCTGATGATGACGCCGGTCCGCCGCCTCGAGCTGATGGCCGGCAAGCTCGCGCCCTACGGCCTCGTGACGCTCTTCGACGCGGTCGTGATCACCGTGCTCGGCGCGCTCCTCTTCGCCGTCCCGTTGCGCGGCAGCCCGCTCGCCCTGCTCCTCGCCGCCATCTTCTACCTCGTCTCGGCCCTCGCGATCGGCCTCTTGATCTCGAGCGTCGCCCAGAACCAGCGCCAGGCGCTCCAGACCGCCACCTTCGTCCTGCTTCCCCAGATCCTCCTCTCCGGCGCCCTCTTCCCCCTGCGCGCGATCCCGTGGGGGATCCGCTGGGTGAGCGAGGTCTCGCCCCTCACCTTCTTCACCCCCGCAGCTCGCGGGCTGTTCCTGAAGGGGGTCGGGCTCGGTGACATCTGGCGGGACCTCGCCGTCCTCGTCGGGATGGCCGTCGCCTACACGTCGCTCGCCGTCGTGACGTTCCGTCGGCGCCTCGACTGACGCCTTCGTGACGGCGAGAGCTCGAGCGGTCCTGTCGACGTCGGTCCTTCGGTCCGCTGGGGTGGTCCGTCGGGAAGGTCGCCCCGTCTCGTCCATATCCTTCGCGCCGGTGACCTTGCGCCTCGAGCACGCTCGCCAGGAGCGCTCGCTGACGGATGCCCCCACCCTCGCGTCGCGGCGCCGGGCGCGCGCCTCGGCAGCGACGGCGAGTTGCCCGGTGCCGCCGGCGCAGCGCTCCGAGCCGGCGACCGCGGCCCGAGCGCTCGCCCTCGCCACCGCGTCGCGTGCAAGCTGGTGGGGTGCGCGTCCCGGAGCGTTCGCAGCGGCTCCCAGGTGATCGCGCCGGTCCGTCGAGGACCGTGCGAGGCGCGCGAGCGGCGCACGGGCTGCGCCCGCCCGGCCCTCGCCAGCGAGGAAGCGAGAGCCGGGCACGCCCCGCCCGAGAACGGACGGGGCCTCGCCACGTCGGCCACGAGGTACGGCCGCAGCGCCGCGCGGCGAGCGCCATCCCTGCTCGGGCGCGACCGCACGACCGCCTTCGCCAGGGGCGGTTCGCCTCCCCGGCGGCCCGCATCCGACGGCTGACCGGGCCTCCGCCGCTCCTCGGCGCCATCGACCGGGCATCCTCCGCCGGCTCCGGCCGCGCCTCGGCGGCCGGCCTCACGGCCTAGCGAGCGTCGTGGCCGAGATCGAGGCGACCGGGCTCGTGAAGCGCTTCGGCAGGAGGTCCGCGCTCGGAGGGGTCGACCTCGTGATCGAGCCCGGCGAGCTGTGCGGCGTCGTCGGCGAGGACGGGGCCGGCAAGACGACGCTGCTCCGGCTCGTCGCCGGCCTCTACCGCCCCGACGAGGGGCGCGTCCAGCTCGCCCACGGGCGCGCGTCGCTCGGCCTCGCCCCCCAGGGCTTCCACCTCTACGAGGATCTCACGGTCGAGGAGAACCTGGCCTTCTTCGCCGCGCTGCACGGGATGGCCGGCCGCACGCTCGCCTCGCGGAGCACGGAGCTCCTCGCCTTCACCGGGCTCGAGCACCTCCGCGCGAGGCGCGCCGGCGCGCTGTCGGGGGGGATGCGCCAGCGGCTCACCCTCGCCTGCTCGATCGTCCACCTGCCTGCCGTCGTCCTCCTCGACGAGCCGACGACCGGCCTCGACCCGGTCGCTCGGCGGGACCTGTGGACGCTCGTCGAGCACCTCCACGCCGACGGCACGACGATCCTCGTCGCGACGGCCGACTTCGACGAGGCGAGCCGCTGCGAGACGGCTGTCTTCCTCCACGCGGGACGGGTGCTCGCGCGCGGCGGACTGGAGGACGTGCAGGGCTCGCTGCCGACGCTCGAGGCCGCCTTCCTCGCCGCCATGCGCCGGTGACCCCGATCCGGCCGGCGAGCGGCTCGTCCCCCTCCGGGAGAGGGTCCGTGCCGTGACACGCGGCGGCCGATCCGGCAGGACTGGCCCGCTCCGTGCCCGGCGTCGGCGACGAGGGCGGCGCGGACCAGCGGTGCTTCCATGAGCGCGGCCATCGCCACGCACGAGCTGACGAGACGCTTTCGCGACGTCGTCGCCGTCGACCGGGTCAGCCTGGAGGTCGAGACCGGCGAGGTGTTCGGCCTCCTCGGGCCGAACGGGGCGGGCAAGACGACCCTCGTACGTCTCCTGTGCGGCCTCTACGCGCCGAGCGGTGGCGAGGCCGCCGTCCTCGGGCTCGACCTGCGGCGCGATCGCGCCCGCCTGAAGGCGCGCGTCGGCTACGTGTCCCAGGCCTTCGGCCTGTACGAGGAGCTCACCGTGAGCGAGAACGTCGCGTTCTTCGCCGCCGTGTACGGCGCCTCCGACCCCGCGCGCACCCGGACCGTCCTCGAGCGCCTCGAGCTCGGCGAGGTGGCAGGGCGCCAGGTCGGCACGCTGCCCACGGGCCTGCGCCAGCGGACCGCGCTCGCCGCAACCCTCGTCCACCGGCCGGAGCTCGTCCTGCTCGACGAGCCGACGAGCGGCATGGACCCCGCGGCCCGCCTCGAGGCGTGGCGGTTCGTCCGCGACCTCGCGAGCGAGGGGGTCACCGCGCTCGTCACCACGCACGTCATGGCCGAGGCCGAGCAGTGCGACCGGCTGGCACTGCTCGCCGACGGACGCCTCGTCGCGCTCGGCACGCCGCGCGCCATCGTCGAGTCCGCCGGCCTCACCGTCGCGCAGGTGGACGCCAGCCCCTGGCAGCTCGCCTTCCGCCAGCTGAAAGCCCGCTGGCCAGCGGCGACGCTCCACGGCAGGCAGGTGCGCGTCCCGCTGCGGCGCGACGAGGCGAGCGACCGCACGCTGCGGGATGCGCTCGCCGGGTGCGACCTCGGCGCGATCACCTGGACGTCCCCATCGGTCGAGGAGGCCTTCGTCGCGCGCTTCTCCGCCGCCGGACGAACGACGAACCCGCGGGCACCGAGCTGAGGACGCGAGAGCCGCCGGCGACTACCGTCCCGGGCCGTGCGGGCGCCCCCGTGCCCCGCCCCCCGGGGCCGGGGGAGGGCCCGTCTGCGCACCCGGCGGCGCCGCGGGGCCCGCGCCGGCAGCGGCTCCGGGATCCTCCGACGCGCCGGGCGCGGGCGCGCCCGGTGGGGGTGGCGGCGGTTCACCGGATCCGGGTGCCGCCGTGCCGGGCGAGGGCACGCCGGGCGCGTCCGTGCCCGGCGCGCTCGTCGCCACCGGCGGCGCCGGGCCAGCGGCAGATGCCCCTCGCCCGGCGCGAGGGTCGTCCCACGGCCGTGGCGCACGCCCGGCGCTCGGACGCCAGGACGAGCCTGCGGGACCGCCTCGCGTGCGCCAGGCGGTGACCGCCGGCTGGCTCGGCTCCTGACCGGTTGCCGTGCCAGTCGTCGCGGGTGCGCCGCCCCCCGGCGGACGCGAACCGGCGAGCACACCCGGAACCCGCCTGTCGACGGCGAGACGGCTCGGGCTCGGACGTGCGCCGTGCCCGCGCCAGCCGCCCGGCGGTTCCGCACCGGCGCGCGCGGTCGGACCGCCGTGCGGACCGGGGGGCGGGCCGGGACCCGGCGCCGCATCGCCCTCGACGCGCCGGCCCGCTGCGGGAGCGGGCAGGGAGCGCGGCGGGCCGTCCGATGTGGCGAGGCCCGGCGCGTTCGCGACCGTGCTCGGCGCAACCTCGGCGGGGTCGCCTCGGGCGCGAGACGGGCCAGCGGGCGCGCCGTGCGGTCGCCGCTGCAGGCGCTCGCGCACAAGCGGAGGCCGCTGCGCCCGAGGCACGCCCGTCGGCGCCGCGAGTCGCGGGCCGAGCCTCGCTGCGTCCGGAGCAATCGGAGCGAAGCGGGCCGTGATGCTCGGCGCGGCGGACAGCTGGGCGGGGCGTCCGGCGTGCGCCGGCTCGGGTGCGACGCTCCACAGGCCGAGCAGCAGGGGCACGCCGACCGAGATCGAGGCAGCGCTGGCACCGACCGGAGCGAGCCCCTCGAGCGGCGCGGCGAGGCGCGCGGCGCAGGCGCGCTGGAGCGACTCGCGGAGCACGCGCCAGCGCAGGAGCGAGCTGCCGAGCACGGCGACGGCGAGGGAGTCCTTCGCGCAGATGAGCAGGTACTCGCGTCGGAGCGCCTGCCGGGCCCGCCACAGCAGGGACTTCACCGCGCTCAGCTCGAGCTGCTCGTGGTGCGCGATGCGCTCGTAGCTCCAGCCCGCGTGCTCGCGAAGGCGCAGCACCTCCCGGAAGCGCGGCGAGATGCGCTCGAAGGCACGCGAGGCGCTGGCGGCCTCGTCCCGGGCGACGAGGGCCTCCTCGGGACCGTCGTCGAGGCAGCGGTCCGATCGCACGGCGAGGCCGACGAAGGGGACGGTGCGGCCCCGCCGGCGCAGGGAGTCGAAGCACAGGTTGGCAGCGATCGCCTGGATCCACGCCCCGAAGCGCTGCACCTCGACGCCGCGCGCGATCGCGCGGCGGGCCCGCAGGAACGCCTCCTGCGCGGCGTCCTCGGCGTCGTCCCAGTTGCCGAGCCGACCATGGCAGAACTGCAGCACGCGGACGTAGTGCCGGCCGTAGAGGACGGCGAAGGCGTCGCGGCTGCCCGTGCGCGCCTTCTCGACGAGCGCCGAGTCGAGGGCGTCCGCGCCAACTGGCGAGGCGGTGGCCTCGCTCGTCGAGCCCTCGTCGGGACCATGCGCCGCCGGACTGGGGCGGGTGCCCCAGCCGCATGGACCGCCCATCTGCCTCCCAGCCGACCCGCGTGCGGCGCGCCCGCCAGGCGCGGCGCTACACGCGCGTTAACGGCGCGTCCAGGCCGCGGGTTAAGCGGGGCCGCACGCAGCGGCGCGCTCGCGCGAGCCACGGCGGACCTGCTGCGGCCGGACGCGCGGGAGCGAGACGCGCCGAACGCGCTCGGCCGGATCGTTCCGGAAATCTCGCCGCGCCAACCGCAACCTCGTGGCGCCCCGAGCGTCTATTACCACGTTGAGTGACGATGCCGCCACTCAGCGTGGAGCGCGTGATCACCCGCCGCCGGCGCGGAGGAAGCGAGGAGGCAGCGACATGGGCACGATGCAGGACAGCTGCGTCCTCCCCTCGTCTCCTCGCGCGCAGCCCGACCTCGCGCAGCTCTGGCGACGGTACTGGGACGGGCGCGACCCCCAGGCGCGCAATCGCCTCCTGCTCGCCTACGAGCCGATCATCCATGCCGTCGTGGTCCGCCTCCCAGCGCACATCCGCGCGACCGCAGACGCGGAGGACCTGCACAGCTTCGGCGTGTTCGGCCTCATCGACGCCATCGAGAAGTGCGACGAGGCGAGCGACGTCGCACGCTTCCCCGCCTACGCCAGCTACCGAGTCCGCGGCGCCATCATCGACGAGCTGCGCCGGCTCGACTGGCTCCCGCGGACGGTCCGCCGGCGCGTCGCCGCCTACCGCACGGCGTTCGACGAGCTCGCCAGCGAGCTCGGGCGCCCACCCGAGCACGCCGAGGTCCTCTCCTCGCTCGACCTGGACCCCCGCGCCGGACTTCATCTGCTGCAGGACCTCGAGTCGTCACGCCTCGTGCACCTCTACCAGCACGGCGTGTCCGCGGACGTCCTCGCACGCTGCTGGCCGGTGGGCAAGGTCGGCAGCGACGACGACGACGAGCCCGAGCGCCGCGTGCTCGACGCCGAGCGCTCTTCGAGCCTGCGCGCCGCGATCGAGCGCCTCGTCGACCGCCAGCGCACCGTCATCACCCTCCGCTACCTCTCGGGCCTCACCCAGCAGCAGGTGGCGGCGGTCCTCGGCGTGACGAACGCACGGATCTGCCAGATCGAGGCTGCCGCGATGCGGAAGCTCCGAGGCCTACTGAGCGCGACGGAACGGGAGGCGTGCACGACGGGCGCTTCCCGGCCCTGCGTCGCGACCCGCCGGACACCGCGCTGACAGGCTGGCGCGGTGCCGCACCAGCGCGTCCTGCCCGGCCGGCCGTCGCCGCCGAGCCTCCGCCGGCAGGCCGGCGCGGTCGGCGCATCGCCACGGCGCACGCCCCTCGCAGCGGGACTCGTCGTCGCGCTCGCGACCGGCACGCTCGGGTCGTGGTGGCTCGCGCCCGCCGGGCTCGTCCTCGGGGCCGCGCTCGCGTCCCTCGCGCTCGCGGATCTTCGCTCGCTCCGCCTCCCGCGCCGCACGGTGTACGCAGCGCTCACGGCCGGTGCGCCGACGCTCGCGGTGGCATCGGCCGGGATGCACCGCTGGGGTGCCCTCGGACGGTCCGCGACCGCGGGGTGCGCGGCTTTCGCCGCCTTCCTCCTCCTGCACCTCGCGAGCCCGCGGGCGGTCGGCTTCGGGGACGTCCGGATGGCTGCCGCGTGCGCGGCGTTCCTCGGCTGGCTCGGCTACCGCGTCGTCGTCCTCGGCGGTTCGCTCAGCGCCGTGCTCGCCGGCGCGGCGGCGCTCGTGGGACTCGCCACGAGACGCCTCAGCGTCCGCAGCGTGATCGCGTTCGGCCCCTTCCTCGCCCTCGGGACGCTCGCGGCGTTCCTGCTCGCGGCGGCGCAGCTCCCGGCGCGCTGACGAGCAGCCGCTCGGCACGACACGTCTCGAGCGCCGCCCGCGAGCATGTCCGCGCCCTGCCTCGCGAGGCGCACCCGCTGGGCTTCGGCGCGCACCCTCGCCGGCGACGCTGCCGCGGTCTCGTCGCGCCGTCAGCCGCGACCCCGCAGGCGCCGGCAGCGAGCGTGGCGACGCCGGCAGCGAGCGCGACGGCGCCACCGCTCGCCGCTCGGCGCGTCGCGGCGGGCGGCGAGCCCAGGTCCCTGGCCGGCACTCGGGCGAGGCGACGCGAGGCAGAACCGACGCGGCGGAGACGGCGGCGAACCCGCTCGCTCGGCGCGGCCTTCCATCGGCAGCCACTCGAGGTCTGCACACCGCTTCCCGTCGCGCTCGGCCATCCGAAGGGGTCCCTCACCGTCCGGTGGCGGGCAGCCAGCGCCCCAGCCGGGTCGACTGGCGCCGGCTGCCCGCCGTCTCCTACGGATTGGCGATGTTGTTGCCCACGTTGTTCAGCGTGTTGCTCACCGAGTGGCCGAGGAAGACGAGCGCACCGATCGCGACCACGGCGATGAGCGCGAGGAGCAGCGCGTACTCCACGAGGCTCGCGCCCGACTCGTCGGACTTCAGCGCTGCGAGCCAGGAACGGATCGCGACCTGCCACAGAGCCACCTTGTCCAGCATCTTCGCTCCCTTTCCTTGTCGGCGGCCCTCGCCTCGAGGGCACGGTGCCCTCTCGGCGAGCCCACCACCTCCTCGGCACGCAGCGGACGCGACTTCATGGTCCGTTCGGCCCAATTCCGGCACCGGCGACGCACCTCGCGCACCGCGAGCGAGCGCGTCGGCGGAACCGGGGTGGCGCACCCGGGACGCAGGCGGGTCGAGGCAGGTTCGTGACGCGGCGCAGCCGGCAAGGAGCCCGGCGCCCACCGCCGACAGTGTCCCGTACCGAGAGCCCGCAGCCATGCCGTGCTCGGGACACGGCCCTCGAGGACCCCGTGCGCACCGGGGGCGCGGGATCGCCGCGCCGCCCCGACCTCGCTCGCGCCGCCGGCTCCGGGCGTCGGCGCGGGATGCCTCCGGGTCCAGTCCCCGGCGCCCGCGCTCGGGGACGGGTCGTGCCGAGACGCCGCCCGCACGAGGCGCGCGTCGCGGGCTCGGCGGCTGTCCCCGCCGGGTGCAAGGGCTCGAAGCGGCGGCCGGCGCTCCGTCGAGGTCGCCACAGCGACAGGCCTCGGTCCCGCGTTCGGCCCTGACCGCTCCCTCGGCTCCGTCGCACCCGGCGCCGGCCTGCCGCCCTCCCGAAGCCACGGTCGCAGCCTCCCTCGTCGGTCGCCACCCCAGCGACCAGCCGTCGGCGCCGAGCTCGACGACGCGATCACGACGGCCGCGTCTCGGCGCCACCTCGGGCAGCGGCGCCACCCGGCAGCTCGACGATCCCCAGGCGTAGCCCCGCGAGCACGGCCTGCGTGCGGTCCCGGACGCCGAGCTTCGAGTAGATCGATGCGAGGTGGTTCTTCGCGGTGCGCGCACTGACGAACAGGTGGCGCGCGATCTCGGCCGTGGAGGCGCCCGCGCCGGCGAGCCTCAGGACCTCGATCTCCCGTCTGGTCAGCTCGTGGCGGCGGCTGCCCCGATCGCCGCGCGCCCACGACGACGCCGGCAGTCCCGTCGCGCCCTCGGCGACCGACCGCACGACGGCGACGAGACGGGACATCGGGCAATCCTTCACGAGGTAACCCGCCGCGCCAGCGTCGGCGGCGCGCTGGCGCGTCTCGTCGTCGTCGAACATCGTGAGGACGACGACGCGCACCGCGGGCACGCGAGCCGTGAGCTCGCGCGTCGCGCTGATCCCGTCGCTCGCGGGCAGCGACACGTCCATGAGGACGACGTCCGGCAACGTCGCCAGCGCGCACGACACCGCCGCGACCCCGTCGCCGACCGCGCCGACGACCTCGAACCCCGCCTCCTGGAGGGACGCGCGCAGCGCCTCGCGCACGACGGTGTGGTCCTCAGCGAGCAGCAGCCGCGTCACCCTGGTCGCTCCTCCGCACGATCGTGACGGTCGTACCTCCGCCCGTACGGTCGGCGATGTCGAGCACTGCGCCGATCGAGCGCGCCCGCTCGCGCATGCCGAGGATGCCGAAGGAGCTCGGCCGTTCGCCGGTGCCGTCGAGGCCACGCCCGTCGTCGCAGACCTCGACGCGCACCTCGCCAACGTCGCGCTCCACGCGCACCGAGATGAGGTCCGCGCGCGCATGGCGCTCCGCGTTGAGGACCGCCTCGCGAGCAATCTGCCACAGCTCCTCCTCGACGGCTGGCTCGAGCCGGTGCGATCCCGTCACCTCGAACCGGGTACGAACTCCCGAGCGAAGCGACACGCGCCCGAGGAGCTCGCGCAGCTCCTCCTCGAGGGCAGCGTCGGGCTCACGTGCGCTTCGCAGGTCCCACAGCTGCTCGCGCACGAGGCGCACGACGTGGTGCAGCTCCGAGACGAGCACCTCGAGCTCGCCGCGCTCGCGTGCGGCAGCGGGCGTCGTGTCGCAGAGCCGATCGAGGCCGAGCGCGATCGCGACGAGCGACTGGCCGAGCCGGTCGTGGAGCTCGCGTGCCAGCCGCCCGCGCTCGGCAGCCGCGGATGCTCGCCCGGCGACCTCGCTCGCCGCCGAGGCCTCGCGCTCGTGCACCCCGCGTCCGTACGCGCCGATCGCACCGATGCACGCGAGCGACGCGACCGACGCGGCCACCCGCAGCGTCCCGGCGACGGCTCCCGTCACGCCGATCCACGACACCGCCCCGACGACGGTGGTCCCCGTCGCTGCGACGACACCGGCGATCCCGGCCTCCAACCCGGCCACGAGGAACGACGCACCGAGCGCGAGGAGGATCGGAGAGCTCCAGGCCCCGGACGCGAAGCTGAGCACGAGCAGCAGCCCTGCCTCGAGGCTCACGGCACCGATCGACAGCGCGCGTCGCCGCGGCGGCGACGGCGCGCTCGCGCGGACGAACGTGTAGAGCGCGAGCGCGCCGATCGCGAAGAGGGCGCGCGCCGGCAGGCGGGTTCCGAGTGCGACGAACACGACGAGGAGGAGTGCCGCCCAGCGAACCGCCGTCGTGACGGCGCCGAGCGGGCCGGCGCGGGGCACCGCTGGGGCACCGCCTCGGACGCCGTCTCGGGGCGATCGTGCCTCGACACGGTCGAGCCTCGGGCTGCCTCCGCCAGCCGTGGAGCGGGCGGCCGTCCGCGAGCGCGCGCCCGCAGCGAGGCAGGCGCGCTCCTCGCCCTGCCACGACTGCGTGCTGTGCGTACGGTTCCCCATGGCCGAAGCGACGGCGGCGTGCCGCTCAGGAAGGATCGGCCGCTCCTGCGAGGCGATTAAGCACCTGCAGGCACCGTGCTCGGGCGCGAGGGGCGAGCGGCGTGAGGACCGGCGCCTCTGTTGACTTCGCGGCGCTGCCTGACGATATGGCTCGCGTGGGACGAACGCCCGACGGACTCGGTGCGCTGCGCGCCCCGGCCTCGTCGCCCGCCGCGACGCGACGGCCCCGCACCGCCGCCCTCAGCGGTCCGTTGCCCGGTCGAGCGGGACCTGCCCGAGCGCCCGGAGGCGACGCGCGCGCGCCGAGCTGGTCGCGCGCCGCGCTGCACCCCGCGTGGGTCGTGATCGCCGGCGTGGCGGCAGCGCTGGCACGCGTCGTCATGCACTCCGGGCTCGACACCGACGTCTTCTGGCACCTCGCAGCGGGTCAGTGGATGCTCAGCCATCACGCCGTCATCCGCAGGGATGTCTTCTCCTACACGGTGCGCGGGCACCCGTGGTTCGACGACGAGTGGGGCTTCCAGGTCCTGCTAGCAGGGCTCGTGCACGCCATCGGCAACCTGGCGTTCTGGCTCGTGCCCGCCGGGTCGTGCGTCGCAGCGCTCGCCGTCAGCCTCTGGCGCTGGCGCTCGGTCGGCGCCAGCTGGACGACGTGCGCCCTGCTGTCGCTCGTGGCGGGCGGCGGCCTCGCCCTCGGCGACGCGCCCCGCCCGCAGGTGATCAGCTACCTCCTCTTCGCGTGCGAGCTCGCCCTCCTCGGCCTCGCCCGTGGACGTCCTGTCTGGCTCGTCGCCCTCCCGCCCCTGTTCTTCGTGTGGGCGAACGTCCACGGCAGCTTCCTGCTCGGGCTCGGCGCGCTGGCCCTCGAGACGGCGCGTTCGGCCCTCCTCGCGCGACTCGCGCCGGCACGGGCGCCGCGCCCGTCAGCGGCCGCCGCAGCGGCGGCGCTCGGGGCGAGCGCCACGGCGACCTTCCTCAACCCGCACGGCCCCCGGCTCCTCGCCTACGTCTACACGGTGGCCACCTCGCCGCAGCTCGCGCGCCTCGTCGAGGAGTGGCAGTCGCCGAACTTCCACTCGTGGGCACTCCTCGCCCTCGTGCTCGGCCCCGTGCTGCTCACGGTGGCGCTCGCCTCGCGCTCGCGCCGCAGCCTCGACACCGCCGACCTCGTCCTGTGGGCCGTCACGCTCCTGCTCGCGCTGCGCGCCCAGCGCTTCGTCCCCTACCTCTGCCTCGCCTGGTGCAATCTCGCCGCAGGACTGGCGCTCTTCGTGCGCACGAGCGCGCGCTCCTCACGCCTCAGCTTGCCGGCGGCCGTCTGCCTCGCAGGAGGCCTCCTCGTGGGTCCCCACGTCCCCGCCGGCACACCGGCAGCAGGCCTGCCCGTCGCGGCCGCCGAGCGCCTGCAGGCGCTGCGCGGCCGCGTCTTCTCCACCTACGGCTGGGACGACTACCTGATCCACCTCGGCATCCCCGTGTTCGTCGACGGGCGGACCGATCTCTACTTCGGCACGGGGGTGCTCGAGCAGTGGGTGCAGGTCGCCGCGCTGCGCGTCAGTCCGGACCCGACGCTCGCCCGGTGGGACGTCCGCTACGTGCTCTGGCCCGCGGCGACCCCGCTCGCCGTCTACCTGACGCACGACACGCGCTGGGTGCTGCTGGCGCGTCGGGCGGGGTCCGATCTGTTCGAGCGCCGCACGACGGTTCCGGCGCGCGCGGACGGGCGATCGCCTCCGGCTACCAGTCGCAGGAAATGGGCGATCGACGGCGCGGCCGGCGCGAACCGGCCGGCGACGAACGAGGCGAGGAGCGAGGTGCCGCGCCGCGGCGGCACCCGCAGCGCACCGAGCGCGACGATGTCGAGCTTCGCCTCGATGAGCGACCCACTGGCGTGCAGGACGAGCGCCACCGGGTTCGCGTCCACCCCGCGGTGGTGGGCGACCAGCCGCGTCGTGACGTCGTCGACGCCGGTCGGGACGCCGAGCTCGGCGGTCGCCACGAGCGCCAGCGGCCGCACGCGTGCCGGCGAAGCGAGCGTGCCCTGGCGCCCGCCGATCCCGAGGCTTCGGGGCAGTGCCCGGCGTGGCTCGCCGGAGCCTCCCACCTCCACGACCGTGCGCACGAGCAGGGCTCCGTCCGGCGGAGCGACGAGCCCGCACGCCTGCGGCGCGCCCTGGCAGCAGTAGGTGGGCGTGGGCCGGCCCTCCCACGAGCTGGCGGCGCCGCCCGCGCGTCGCCTCGCCGGCGCGACGGCGCTGCGCGTCGGGGCACGCGGCGCCCGAGACGAGAGCGAGGCCAGGCTGCCCCGTCTGCGCGTGGTCCTCCGGGGAGCGGACGGCCTGCTCGCGCTGCAGCTGGCCGGGATGGTCCTCGTGAACCTCCTCGAGTACCGCCGCTACAGCCTCACGAACGACTTCGCCGGCTACGCCCAGGCGTGGTCGGCGATCGGGCACGGGTCGCTCGACCCCTACCTCACCGTCTTTCGCGTGCGCTTCCTCCACAACAACCTGGACCTCGCCCTGTATCCGCTCGCGCTCGTCGGGCGCGTCGTGGCGGACCCGAACCTCCTCTCCTGGGCGCAGGACGCGGCCGTCGTCGCCACCGAGCTCGTCGCGCTGCGCTGGGCACGCGACATCGTCCTCGAGCGGCTCGCGCACCGGCCCCGGCGAGCCGACGCCATCGTTGCCGGGCTCGCGCTCGTCTTCGCCGTCAACCCGTTCGCGTGGGAGACGGCGGCCTTCCCCGTCCACTTCGAGGCCTTCGCTGCGCTCTTCGCGCTGGCGGCGGGGCGCGACCTGTGGCGCGCCCGGCACGGATGGGTCGCCGTCTGGGTGCCGCTCGCCATGGCCGCGGAGGCACTCGGGAGCCTCTACGTCCTCGTCGCCGGCGCTGGCGCGCTCCTCGCGGGGCGACGGACCCGCCACGGCGGCGCGGTGGTCGCCGCCGTCGGCGCCGCCGGGCTCGCGTGCGTGCTCCGCCTCGGCCTGGTCGGTCGGGGCGGGCAGACCCTGCGCTCGATCTACGGCTACCTCCTACCCAGCGGCCAGGGCCACGTCGGCCTCGGTGCGCTGCTCCTCGGCGTCGCCACGCACCTGCCGGCCGCTGCGGCGCTCCTCGGGCGCCACCTGCCCTTCCTCCTCGCCTGCGTCGTCGCCGCGGGCATTGCTGGCGCCGCGTCCCCCTGGGGCGCCGCCGCCCTCGTCCTCGTCCTCGTGCCGAACGCCCTGAGCTCGCAGCCCGGCTTCGTCGACCTCGCGGGCGCCTTCCAGAGCTGGCCTGCGCAGCCCTTCCTGGCCGTCGGTTCCGCCTCGCTCGCCGCCGCCTTCCTGGCGCGCGAACGCCACGAGGTCGCGAGGACGGCGTGCGCGCTGGCCCTGTGCTCGGTCGTGGCGCTCGGCGCCGTCGCATCGGCGGCCGTGCCCGGCGCCTGGCTCTTCAGCCGCCGGACGGCCGCGACGCTCGCCGCGGTCGACCGCCGGCTGTCCGAGCGGGCGGAGGTCATCGCCGACCAGGGCCTCGTCGGCCGCTTCTGGCGACGCGCGCACGTCTACTCCTTCATCCGCGCCGGCCAGCGCTTCCCCGTCACCGGGAGGCTCGTCGTCTTCCTCCTGTTCCCCGGCGCGAGCGCCGGCGAGCGCGACATCGGCCGCCGCCTCGAGCGGTCGCTCCGGGCAGTGGTGGTGGCCCGTGGTGCAGGCGTGCTGGCGCTCGCGTGGCACGTGCCCCCGGGAGTGGGCAGCGTCGAGCTGGCGGGGGGCCGAGCGCCTGCAAGGCCTCGCCCGGGGAAGGCCGAGTCGAGGCGACGCGCCGGCCGGCGTGCCCGCACCACGCCGGGACGCCGACCCCGGCGGGCGCGGATCAGCGGATGAGCTCGCCGGCGACGAGCGGCGCCCGGATCGCCTCCGTCGCGTCCGGGCTCATGTCGAGCACCCCGCCGCCGGTGACGAGCAGCTGTCGAGAGATCAGCTGCGCGTGGACCTGGCCCCAGTTCCCGCCTCCGGTGAGCTTCAGGGGCGTCGCGCCAGGCGTGAAGAAGATCCCGTCCAGCTCGAGCGAGCTGCCTCCGTTCAGCGTGTAGGTGGCAGTCTCCTGCGACCAGAGCGCGAGGCCCGCGAAGGGGCCCTCGGCGGGGGCGATCCACGTCGGCGGCAGGGCGCTCCCCGTGAGGTCGATCGAGCCGGCGACCTGGTCGACGAGCACGTGCTCGAGGACGAGCTGGCCGCCGCGCACGCTCAGGTCGCCACTGCGTAGGTAGACGAAGGCGGCAGCCGCGCTCGAGGCGCCAGCGCAGGCACCGAAGGTGGCGACGAGCGGCGGTTCGCAGCCCGGGGGGAGCGACGCGGAGGGGTTCGCCGTGTTGAACTCGAGCGTCCCGCCGGTCATCGTGATCCCGCCGTCGAACACGACGTTGCCGCCGGTGAACTCGACCGTCGTGCCGTTGCCGAGGCTGAAGCCGCCCGGGCAGTCCACCCACCAGTTCCCCGCGACGACGACGGTGCCGGTCGGCGAGCACGAGTACTGCGACGACCACCGCTCGAAGCCACCCGGCGGCAACCCGGTGGTGCCGATCGCGGCCGCCAGGTTGTCCATGTACGCCGGCGCGGACGTGCAGTGCTCGTCGAGGACGAGACCGTAGTAGTCGATCGTGCGGATCCCGCAGTCGTAGCGGGCGTCGACGAGCGCGCGCGTCGAGCGTTCCGCCTGGTTCACCGGCTGGGGACTGACGCGCCCTGCGCTCACGTCCGCCGGGTTGCACGCCGGCGCGACGCACGTCGAGGCGCCCGGCGGCAGCGCCTCGAGGGCGATCACGCCGGACCCGGTCGCGCTGCTCAGCGCCTCGAGCTGGCTCCCCGAGCCGGACACCGAGAGCGTGTACTGGTTGGAGTTGCACGCCGTCCCGTCCGAGTCGATGCTCACGGAACCCGCGTCGGCGCTCGTCCCGACGGCGACCTGGCTCCCGCCCGATATCGCGAGCGAGGTGCAGCCGAAGGGGTCGAGCAGCCAGAGCGCGGGGACGAGCTGGCTGGCGCCATCGCTCGCCCGAACCGTCGCCGAGCGCGTCGTCACGACGTTCGCGGGCCCGCCGAACGCCCCGAACAGGCTCGGGCTCGCCCTCGACAGGACCAGCCGCATGCGCTGGCACGGCGCCCCGTCGTCGCGTCCCACGCCGTAGTTCGGATCCTCGATCTCGCTCTCGGGCACGGGGAAGTGCAGGCTGACGGTGTAGCCGTTCACGGTGACGGAGGGCTCGGCCTCGGCGATCGTGCCGCCGCTGCACGTCGTCTGCGTGACGTTGTTCCCGCTCTCGGTGCAGAAGGCCTGCGCATCGATCGGGCCGATCGGCGGGGCGTTGGCGTCCGTCGTGAGGTAGGAGACGACGCTCTCGCAGGCCGCGAGGTAGTCGGGCGGGGACGCGGAGAGGTCGGGGCCCGCAGCGAGAACGGCGAGGTCCACCACCGACTGGTCGAACGCGCCGGCCGACGTGAGCTGCCCGACGTTGACGACGAGCGCGCACATGCCGACGATCGCGCCGAGGGCGACGAGCCAGACGACGAGGAAGGCGCCGGAGTCGTCGCGCCGCCAGCGCGAACGCGTCGAGCTCAATTGACCGGCACCTCGTAGCGTGCGATGGCGTGGGAGGTCAGCTCGAGCGCGTGCGAGAAGAAGAAGGCGTCGAGCGTGTCGCTTCGCGTGAGCGACACCTGGACCCGGAAGCCGGTGTCGGAGCTGCCGTCGTCGAAGCACGGGCTCGTCCCGCCGGCCGTCGTGTGCGACGAGTCGTAGGCGACGGGCGAGCTGCCGGGGCCGGAGACGAGAGCGACGCACACCTGCGACGCCACGAGCGTCCCGTCGGAGCGCTCGACGGCGACCTGCTGGACGAGCTGCGCCCAGTCGAGCCCGCCGCACGCTCCAGCCGAGTCGCACTGGTCGGGCGGAAGGACCGAGCCGTAGCGGGCTGCCTCGCGGGCGGCGTTCGTCAGCTCCTCTTGGTGGAGGTAGGCGATCCCACCGGTGAACATCCCGAGGAGCAGCGCCACGAACACGGGGAGCGCGAGCGCGAACTCGACGAGCGCCGCCCCGCGCTCGTCGCGCACCGGCCCCGCGCTGGACCGGTCGCCGCGCAGCGGCCCGCCACGCCGTGGCTCGCCGCGCGCAGGCATCGGGACCAGCGAGCGCACGCTCCCCTCACCTCACGATGGTCCGGAAGATCTCGATCGCGGCAGGCCCGACGACGACGACGAACAGGGCGGGCATGATGCAGAAGACGAGGGGGAAGAGCATCTTCACCGGCGCCTTCTGCGCCTTCTCCTGCGCGTGCTGGCGGCGAGCCGTCCGGATCTCGACCGACTGCGAGCGCAGGATCTGGACGATCGAGATGCCGAACGACTCCGCCTGGCCGAGCGCGACGACGAACGAGCGCAGCTCGGGGACGTCGGTGCGGTCGACGAGCCGCTCGAACGACTCCCGCCGGTTCGCCCCGATGCGGGTCTCGCCGAGGAGCCGAGCGAACTCCTCGGCGAGCGGGCCGGGGACGGCGACGACGGTGCGGCTGAGGGCCTGCTCGAAGCCGAGGCCCGCCTCGACGCCGATGGTCAGAAGGTCGATCATGTCGGCGAGCTGGCGCCGGATCTGCTCCTGGCGGCGGGCGACTCGTCGGTTCAGCACCGCCTCCGGCGCGAGCACGAGGAGCGCCGCGCCCCCGAGTGCGAGCAGCGTCGCCGAGCCACCGCGCAGCGGCGCCAGTGCGGCGAGCGGGAAGAGCAACGGGGCGACGAGCAGCGTGGCGACGCGCGCGCCGAGGAAGCGCTGGAGGGCCTCGGGCTGCGGGCTGCCCGCGAGGACGAGGCGTCGCCGGACGGCGGCAACGTAGCCCTTGGGCGTGAAGCGCAGCGCCAGCTTCGCGAGCCAGGAGCACAGCGGTAGGACGACGCGCTCGGCGAACGAGGGAACCGGGTGGCTCCGCTCGGACGAGGCCAGCTTGACCACGGCCGGGTCGAGAGCGACTCGCAGGGTCGCACGCACCGCCGCCTGCTCGGTCGTGCGCAGGCTCGCCGCCCACACGAGCAGGGCGACCGCGAGCGTCGCTGCAGCGCACGTGCCGACGAGCACGTCACACCTCGATCTGGATCGTCCGGCGCATCCACCAGGCCCCCACGCCCTCGAGGAGGAGGCCGCCGACGAGGGCGAGCTCGCCGGGAACGGTCGTGAAGAGCAGCGCCAGGTACGGACGGTTCGCCAGGAAGATGAACCCCCCGAGGAGCACCGGGAGTGCGGCGAGGATCAGCGCGCTGATCCGTCCCTCCGCGGTGAGGGTGCGCACCTCGCGCCGGAGCCGCGCGCGCTCGGTCATCGTCGCGGCGACGGTGTCAAGGACCTCGGCGAGGTTCCCGCCCACCTCGCGCTGGATCCGGATCGCCATCACGGTCCAGGCGAAGTCCCGGCTGCCGGTCGCGTCCGCGACGCCGCCGAGCGCGTCCTCGAGCGGCTCGCCGAGGCGCGAGCGCGACAGCGCGAGGCGCAGCTCCTGGCGCATCGGGTCCTCGACCTGGTCGGCAACCCCGTTGAGGCTCTGCAGCAGGGAGAACCCGGCACGCAGCGAGCTCGCAACGAGCTTGAGGACGTCGGGGAGCTGCGCCTCGAAGAGACGGTGCCGACGCCCGGCCCGGACCTCGAGGAAGCCGAAGGGGGCGGCGCAGGCCAGCGCGATCCCGGCGAGGAGGCCCACGACGCCGGCGAGGAGCCCTCCGAGGCCTCCGAGCACGACGACCGCTCCCGAGCACACGAGGAGGAACTCGCCCACGTCCAGCGGGACGGCGGCACGCGCGAGCTTCGACTCGAGGACGGGGCGCAGCCCTCGCGACTCGACGATGCGCACGAGCAGCGCGGCGACGTGCGCCAGGGCGGGGCGCGTCAGCTGCCCCGCGCCCTGGCCCCTCGGCGCCTGCTCGGGAAGCAGCCGGTAGGGGCGGAGGACCTCCTCGAGCTCGTCGGTCGGGCGCGCGAGGAGGTGCACGAGGCCGTAGGAGACGAGCACGGCAGCGAGCACGCTCAACGCGGCGACGACGGCCGGTCCGAGGCGGCCGCCGGCGAGGCCGAGCCAGCTGCGCGCGTCGAGGTAGGCGCGCGCCGCGAACGACTCGACGAGGCGGACCGGGCCGCTCACCGCCGACCCACCGGCGCGCGTACGAAACCCTCGGAGTCGAACAGACCCGGCGCGAGCGCGATCCCGCGATCGGCCAGCCGCTCCACGAGATGCGGTCGCAGGCCCGTCGCCTTGAGCTGCCCGCGGGGACGCCCGTCGCCGTCGAGACCCATGCCGTAGTCGAAGAGGAAGACGTCCTGGAGGACGATGACGTCGCCCTCCATCCGCTCCACCTCGGTGATGTGCGTGATCCTGCGGCTCCCGTCTCGCAGGCGACTCAGCTGGACGATGACGTCCAGGGCCGAGGCCATCTGCTCGCGTATCGCTCGCACGGGGAGGTCGAAGCCGGCCATCAAGGTCATCGTCTCGATGCGCGACAGCGCATCGCGAGGACTGTTCGCGTGCACCGTCGTGAGCGAGCCCTCGTGGCCCGTGTTCATCGCCTGGAGCATGTCGAGGGCCTCACCCGACCGGCACTCCCCGACAACGATCCGGTCCGGCCGCATGCGCAGCGCGTTGCGCACGAGCTGCCGGATGCTGACCTCGCCGCGTCCCTCGGAGTTCGGCGGGCGCGCCTCGAGCGGCAGCACGTGGCGCTGGCGGAGCTGGAGCTCCTTGGAGTCCTCGATGGTCACGATCCGTTCGGTGTCGGGGATGAACGACGAGAGCACGTTGAGGAGGGTCGTCTTCCCGGTGCTCGTCCCGCCGGAGATCGCGATGTTCATCCGGCCCTTCACGCAGGCCTCGAGGAATGCCATCGACGCAGGGGTCGCCGTCCTCAGCTCGAAGAGGTCGTCGACCGACAGCGGCTCGGCCATGAACTTGCGGACCGTGAGGAAGGGTCCCCCGATCGCGAGCGGCGGGTAGACGGCGTTCACGCGCGACCCGTCCGGGAGACGAGCATCGACCATCGGCGAGGACTCGTCGATGCGCCGACCGACGAGCGAGACGATCCGCTCGATCGTGCGACGGAGGTGCTCCTCGTCGATGAAGGTGACGCCCGTCAGCTCCAGGCGCCCGGCACGCTCGACGTACACGAGGCGAGGACCGTTCACCATGATCTCGCTCACGCTCTGGTCGCGCAGGTAGGGCTCGATGGGCCCGTGCCCGAGGATGTCGTCGGTGAGGTCCCGGACGAGCTGCTGCTTGTCAGCGCCAGAGAGGGGTGTCGCCTCCTCTCGCAGCGCCTGGTTGAGCAGCTGCTGCACGGCGGGTCCGAGCTCGCCGTCGTCCGAGCCCGCGTCCGAGAGCTGCGGCCCGAGCTCGGCGATCACCCGCTGGTGGATCCGCCGACGCAACGCCTCCAGCTGCTCCGTCCGCAGCGCGCTCGGCACCTGGCCGTCGCGGAGGCGCTCGAACAGGCTCACCTCACGCCTCCCTCTCGACGGCAGCACCCGAGCGGCCGCGCACGACTTCGACGAGCTGGTCGATGGCGCGGGCGAAGCCAGAGCGCTCGTACTCGAGGACCGCGGGAATCCCCTTGTTGACCGACTGCGTGACGAGCACGTCGGACGGGAGGCTCACCGCGACCTTCATCCTGAGCGCTCGCTCGACGTCTCGGACGGAGAGGTTCACCTTGGAGTCGGCACGGTTGAGGACGAGGAGGATCCGGCGCTCGTCGATGCCGACCAGCCGGAGCGCGTGCAGGCCGATGCGCGCGTTCTTCACCGACGGAACGTCCATCCCGACGACGAACGCGATGTCGTCGGAGTCATCGAGGACCTGCAAGATGGCGTCACTGAGGACGGACGGTGTGTCCACGACCACCCGCGACGCCATCGAGCGCAGGACGGCCACGAGCCGTGAGACGACCTTCGCGTCCACGCTGTCGACGAGCGACGGCTCGGGGGGCGCCGCGAGGACGAACACGCCGCTCGAAGGGTGGCGAACGAGGAGGCTGTGCACCAGCTCGCCGTCGATGCGCTCGGCGCGCTCGGCGGCGACGACCTCGGTGACGTTGTGGGCCGGCTGCAGCCGCACCATCACGGCAACATCGCCGAACTGGAGATCGAGGTCGAGGACCACCACCGGCTCCGGCGACCGACGGGCGAGCGCCGCGGCGAGGTTGACCGCGACGACGGACTTGCCCACGCCGCCCTTCGGCGAGAAGACGGTCGTCACCCGGCCGCGAGACTCGGTCGCCCTGTTGAGCTGGCGCAGCTGCACGATCCCGGCGACGTCCTCGTCGAGCCGCTGGCCGAGGGCCTGCACCGCCGAGAGCAGCTGGGAGTCGAGGTTCTGCACGGCGATGGCGTCGTCGAGCCCGGCGCGAAGCGCCATCCCCATCACCTCCGGACCGACGGTCTCGACGACGAGGATCCCGCCGAGGCCGGATCGCAGCCGCGCGAGCGATCCGAAGCGCTGGAGAGGGCCCGGTTCGACCTGGGACGGTCCGAGCACCACGACGATCACCGACACGCGCTGCAGCCCGACGTCCACGAGCTCGTCGAGCGACGACAGCGCCATGACGTCGGCGCCGGGCAGCGCGTCGCGGATGCGACGACGCACCTCCGGCTCGCGCTCGACGACGGCGACGAGCGGGCCTGGCGCCTCGAGCGGGGGGCCGAGGAGCGGCGGGAGGCGATCGGCGCTCGCGGTCACGTCATCGCCTTGCCTAGCGAGGCGTCAGGCCCGGCGGGAGCACACTCGCGCTGGAGACGGGCGGCACGGCGGCGGGCACGCCACCCGGGGGGTCGAGCGCCAGGTAGATGCTGCCGGAGATCCCACCTGCGTCGCTCTCGGCCATGGCGATGCGCGCTGCTGCCGCGGGTGGGACGGCGAAGGTGACGAGCTCGGTCGCTGGGGCCTGCGAACCGGGGCTCGCAGCCTGCGCCGAGGTGGTGTGCACGGCCGGCTCGGCGAGCGCGCTCCCGACGGCGAGCACGGGCACCTCCTGGTAGAGGAACGCCTCCTTGGCGCCGTCGTCGAGCTGCACGAGGAGGTCGACGTGGTCGCCTGGCTCGACGAGGCCCGCGACGCCGTGCACCGCGTCGGTGGAGATCGTGATGGCGACGTCGCCCTTCGGGATCAGCTGGGCCGCCGCGCCGGCCTGGGTGGCTGGCTGGGCGAACAGGCCGGCGACGATCACCTGCTGCGGAGGGATGTCGGTGACCGCGACGGCGTCGCGAATGCTGGCGAGCGTCGTCACCGCACCGGGAGGGCGGAGACGCAGCGGCATCTTGGTCGACTGGATCAACCCCGACCCGATGGCGTCCGCTCCCGTCGTACCGCGCGGGATCGTGCCGTTCGCGACGTAGACGTCGACGAGATGCGCGCCGTCGTAGGCACGCACCTGCACGCCTTGCAGGTAGAGGTAGGCCGCGCCCCCGGCGAGGCCACCGATCGCGAGCGCGAGTACGACGACGAGCGCTCGCCTCCGCCGCACCGCTGCTCCTTCAGTGGCGGCGGCAGCCGAGACGAGCGGGTAGCTGCCCGCTCGGCCAGCCGCCGCGGCGCCCCAGAGACACGGCAACCGTCGTGGCCATCGCTGTGGTATCGACAGCAGGAATGAGCCCGTTAAGGCTCGGGATGGTTGCTCGCGCCGGACCAGGTCCCGCCTCCTCGGCGAGCCTCCCCAGGCCGCCCGTATCCAGACCCTAAAGGTCGCCTCGCCAGGTGCCGACTACACAGACAGCTCGCCGGTGTCGGCGAGCGCCAGCGCTCGGGCCGGCGGGGAGTGACGCAGGTGGACAAGAGGCTCGCTGACGTCCTCCACCGGATCGCCGCGCTCGAGGCGAGGCTCGACACCGGCCAGCGGGACGCCCGTCTCGACGACCCCCTCAGTCGGGTGCTCCACCGGATCGCCGCGCTCGAGGCGAGGCTGGCGCGCCGCGAGGGAGCCTACGGCTCGGCACCTCGGCTGGCGACGGCGCCGGCGTGGGGAGTCGCTCCCCCAGCCGAACTCGAGGACCTGCAGGCCTCGCCACCGGTCCCGCGCGCTGCCGGCAGCGACCCGCCACGCGACGAGCTGCTCGCGCAGGGGCTTCTCGGCCTCGCCGAGTGGGTCGCGGAGATCGAGCAGCGACTGCGGGCCCTCGAGCTCGACGGCGCGGCCACCCCGTACAGATCGCCGGAGGGAGTCGGCCCGGCGTCCGATGCGCTCGCATCCCTGGCCCACGCGCTCGCGCTGCGAAGCGGCTCGCACCAGCGCGACGCCGCCTCACCGGGCGCGACGCAGGCGAGCGAGCAGGTCGAGGGCGTGTCGGTGCTCAGCGCCACGCTCACCTCCCTCTCCGAGGAGCTGCGCACCCTCGGCGCGCGCCTGGATGGCCTGGAGCAGGGAACGAGTCAGCTCGCTGAGGCGACGCGCGCGGTCATCGACCTCGTTCGCAGCTCCGACGTGTTCTCGACACCTCGCGGGCTGCCGGATGCAGCGCTGTCTCGGCTCGTCGACGAGGTGCGGGCCCTCGGGCTGCGCCTCCAGACGCTCGAGGGCGTCGCGCGCCAGCCTGCGCCGTCGCTCGACGCGTTCGGCCGGCTCGCCGAGGAGCTCGGCAGCGTCCGCATGCAGCTTGAGCACCTCGAGGAGGGGACCGACCAGATTGCGCAGGCGACTGCGGCGGTGCGCGAGACGCTGCTCCGGCTCGAGCAGCGCCCCGATCCGCCGGCGCCCTGCCTCGATGCGTTGGGTCGCCTCGTGGACGAGGTGCGGTCCATCGCGGTGGGCCTCTCCGAGCTCGAGGAGGCGCGCGACGCCGCGGGTGCCGACTCCGTGCCCGGACCCCCGGCACACGCCGAGACGGCGACCGACGAGGATCGGGCCGACCTTCCTGCGTTGGCCAGCGAGCCGCTCGCGCGCGTCTTCGACGGCCTCCCGTTCGACTCCTCGTCGGAGCGAGACACGTCCGGCTCGACGCACGCCGCTCGACGGGGACTGTTCCGTCGGGACAACGGCGCCGCGTAGCGGAGCGGGCGTCGCTCGCTGCCGCCGGGGTGCACCCGCGCAGTGGTGTCGTTTCGGTTCCGGTCTGGACCTCGCCGCCTGCATCAGTGTGTAGCGCCGTGAACGCGAGTGCCTTGCAAGCTCTGGCGGTGAGCGGTGGCCCTTGCATCACGCCGATCATCTCCGGAGACTCCTCCCACAGGACGCGGCGTTCGACGACGGCCCACTCGTCGTGGAACTCGACCACGACGGCGGTGACGAGGCGAGCGCCTGCCGCGTCGTTGGGGAAGATGCCCACCACGTTGGTCCGCCGCTCGATCTCGCCGTTCAGACGTGCCGACGGGTTGGTCAACCCGATCCTGCGCTCGTGGACCTCTGGGAAGCTGGTGAATGCGAGCAGGTCCGAAGCGGCATCGGCGGGCATCCTCGCCAGAGCGTCTGGGTGACCTCGTCAAGCTGGCGGCAGCGACCATCTCGGCCGAGGCCTTCGGAACCCTCGAGAGCATGTCTCTCATGGAGTGCCCCCGACATCCTTGCCAGGACACCCCGAGGAGGACCGAGGCGATGGCCTCCTTGAGTCCCAGGTGGTGGCAGGAGATCAGAGCTGGACCCCCCAGTTCCCGAGCCCGCAGGCCCTCGAGGGGGCCCCCGAGAAGGCCGGGTCCTCGGTGTCTCCCACCTCGATGCCGAGCACCTCCTGCTCGCCGCGGACGGTGACACTGGTTGCCACCACGACGGGCCTCGAGACCACCCGGCCTCGGACTCGGCCCTCCACGTCGGCCGCGTCGGCGAAGACGGCGGGAACCGCACGTAGTCCAACGGGCGGTCTCGGGACTCCTCGAGCTCTTTGTCGAGGCCTGCACAGATCCGGCTCACCTCGGACGTGGAGATCCCCGAGGCCACCCCGTGCGCGGCCACCAGGTGGTCGACCGTCCTCGCCGAGACTCCCGGGACGTCGGCCTCGCTGAGCACGGCGAACAGGACCCGGTCGATGCGCCCACGCCGGGCGATGAGGCTCGGGAAGAAGCTTCCTCGCGAAGCTTCGGGATCCCGAGCTGCACGTCCCCGGCGGGGGTGGACAGCAGGCGCCGGCGGTAGCCGTTGCGCTGGGTGACGCGGTCCTCGGAGCGCTCGTAGCGGCCGGCGCCGATCCGTTCCGTGGCCTCGGCCTCGATCAGCTGCTGGAGGATCCACTCCTCGGGACCTTTCCCCGTCCGTCTCCTCTTCCGTCTGGGGCTCCCTTCTCCCGCCACTCCCGAACGGGCGGGGTGTGCGGCCGCCACTCCCGCCACGCGCTCCGGCGACGCCTACGTCGCAGTCCGGTCGCGCTCCTGCTCGGGTCAAGTCTGGGAGCCGACTCCCAAGCAAAGCTATGAATGAAAATGTTCGCGGATATACGTAATAAGCCTGGATCCTGTAAGCTCACGCGTCCCGTTCCCAGCGCGCACGTAGAACGCCTCATGCCCTGTCGTACCTAACCACGTCTCAACAGACCGTTTCGGACAAGATATAACGGCTACGTGGACGTCCCCGTGAGGGACGAGCGAAATGCGGATCGAGCTGAACACATCTGTGCCAAGATCGTTAACAATAACCTGCTGCAGTGAAAGCAGCCAAGAGTCCAGCGTGTGTTTCTTAACGTATGGAAGGTCTGATTCGACTCCGAGGATGCGTCCCTGGTCATCAACTCCGATGAGGAGGATTCCTCCATCGCTGTTCAGAAACGCGGCGATGGTCTTGGTGACCTCAAGCCACAGTTTGCGTCTCATTCCTTCTTCTGCACCCGCCGATGGTACGCTGCCATAGGGGTGGTGCAGCGAGGCTTTGAACTCGACCTGCTGACTCTCCCCAGCGCGGATAAGTGCATCCAGATTGGAGGCCTTTCGGATGTCGTCGAGCCAGCGCAGAACTTGATCGGCATCATCCGGACGCCCATCCGGATCGTCAGCGAGCAGGCACTCAACCAAGTCTGCGAAGGAAGAAGGAAGATCCCGCCGCGCCTCGCGAAGCTGACGAAGACCTCCGACCTCGACTGTCCCGAGCGCCATCACGTAGAGAAGGCAACCGAGCGAATAGAGGTCAGAACGACGATCTCGCGAAGCGCGCATCCCCTTCGACTCCGGTGCTGAGTAAGGATTCGGCGTGCTCGGGAGATCCGGGTCCGGGTCGTCTAACCAGATAGCTGAATCGAAGTCACCGAGATGGGCATTTCCTCGTTCGTCTAGAAGGACGTTCTTTGCGCAGACATCTCGATGGAGGAGACCCTTGTTGTGGAGGTGAGCCAGCCCACGACATACCTGACGACTCAGCCGGAGGAGTTGTTCCGGTGGTAATGAACCCTCCCTGATGATAAGTTCAGCGAGGGTTCCGCCTCCTAGGTACTCGAACACGACAAACTGCACTGAGCCGTCTCGATCGAAGTCGAATACGGAGACGATGTTGTCGTGAGTCCCGACTCGTCCTAGCACCGTGCCTTCTCGCTCGACACCTTCGGGGTCGAGATGAGCACATTCCGGTCTCAGCACTGAAAGGGCAACGGGCCTTCGCATCTTGTTGTCGTAGGCCAGGTACGTTCTCCTACGTTCGCCTTCGGAGATACGCCTTTGGACCTCGTACCTTCCCGAGACCAGTTGGCCCGCGCTGAGCATTCCTAGGCCGTCCGTCTGACGAGTCATAGCCTCTCCTGTCCCGCCGAGAGACGTACTCGCATAGAGGTCTAGCAGCACCTTCCGGTCAAATCCACACGCTCATGCATGCTGATGGCGAGAATCTCGGTGGAGGCGAGCGCTCGCTGCTAGTGCGCTCACGCCGGCGGACGTGGACGCCTTGGTGACCTTCATGCGCAGCGCGAGTGACCGAATCCCCGTGAATCGATCCACCCGTTGTGCGAGTCCGAGCCCCCACGATGGGAGAAGGATGACAGCACACGACGAAACGCCGCTGGCACACGCCCGAGCAGATCGTCCGCAAGCCCGCCGAGGCCGACAAGCTCCTCGCCCAGGGCAGAACCGTCGAGGAGGTGTCCCCGCACCTCGAGGTCACCGAGTCGACCTTCCACTGCTGGCGGAACCAGGACGGCGGGATGCAGGCCGACGACGCCAAACGCATCGAGCTCGAGGAGGTCGAGCGCGAGAACGCCCGCCTGAAGCGCGTCGTGGCCGACCAGGCCCTCGACATCGACGTTGAAGGAGCTGAACCGGGGAAGTCCGTGACCCCGAACCGCAGGTGGGGGCCGTCGTGGACCTCCGCGAGCAGTTCGGGGCCGCCGGACGCCAGGCCTGTCTCGCCGTTGGCCAGCCCGGGTCCACCCAGCGCCTCCCCGCAGCGATCCCGAGCGACGAGGAGCTCGCTGCGGGCGTTCCTGCGCGCCGTCGCCCGCCGGCGACCCCGCAGAGGCTGGCGCCGGGCCGATCTGCCGGCCAAGGAGGCCGGCTGGCGGGCGAATCGCGAGCGCGTCCAGCGCCTGTGGCGGGAAAGGAGGCCTGAGCGTGCCCTACCGGAAGACGAGGCGACCGCTTCAGGGCATCGGCGTGGCCATCGGCGCGTTCTGTCCGATCGCCCCTGACGTGGCGGGGGCGTGTGACCTCCCGTTCGACCAGACCGCAGGCGGGAGCATGCTCACGTTCCTGAACGTCGTCGACGAGTTCAGGCGTGAGGCGCTCGCCACGGAGGTTCCACGCTTCATCGACGCCGACCAGGTCGTCGCCGTGCTCGAGAGAACCGCCGTGGAACGCGCCACCCCGAGGTACCTGCGCTTGGACCACAGCGGCGAGTGCATCGCCTAGGCTGTCGCCGACTGCTGCTCGTGCACCGGCGCCGGCACCGTCTCGATCGATCTGGGCTCACCCTGGCAGAACGCCTGGATCGAGTCGTTCAACGCCACGATGCGCGACGAGCTCCTGAACGCCCAGCAGCTCGACAGCTTGGTCGAGGCCAACGTCGCCACCGAAGACTGACCGATCGCCGATGACGTGTAGCGCCCCACCGTGCTCACGGCTTGATCAGCCCGATCCAGTTCGTCGAGCAGCGGCTCCACCGACAGCAGCTACAGCTCCAAGAGCGGGTGGCCAACAAGGGGGGGACGGGTCACGAGCGCGAAGGGCTGCGCCGGAGTCTCGTCTCGCACCGCGCAGGCCGCCGTCGTCGTGCTCGAGACGGCCACGCGCTGGGCGACGCGAACGGCCTGCTCGCCCGCGATCCCCTTGCGGCCGTCGCCGCCCCTCGGCGCTCGCAAACGCCGACGGCGTCATGGAACCCCGACGAAGCGCACCGCTTCCTCGACTACGTCCGGGGCGACCCCTCGGGGCGGCCTGGGCCCTCTTCCTCTCGCGCCCGATGCGCCGGGACGGGGCGGCGGGCTTGTGCTGGGACTAGATCGACCTCGACCCCGGCGAGCCCGGCGTCACGCGGGCCCGCGTCACGGTGAAGGGGGCGACACTCGAGACGACGCCCAAGACCGCGACCAGCCAGCGCCTGGGCCCCTGGACGCCCACCTCGTCTCGCTCCTTCGCGCCCGGCGCCGCCAGCAAGCGGAGGATCGCTTGCTGGCGGCGCCGAGAGGGTACGGATTACGTCTTCGCCGACGGGCTGGGCCGCCCGCTCCATCCGGATACCTTCACCGACCGCTTCCGGGCGCTCGTGCGAGAGGCGGGCCTGCGACCGAACCGCCTGCACGACACGCGCCACACCGCGTGCTCGCTGATTCTCGCCGCAGCCGTCCCGGCGAAGGTGGTGAGCGAGCTGACTGGCGACGCGAGCCCGAGCATCGCCATGGCGATCTACCAGCACGTGACCCTGTCCACGGGGCATCGGGCCGGCGAGCAGCTGTCGGCGAGCCTGTTCAGCCGAGACGCTGACAAACGGCTGACATCTACCCTCCGCAGCGCTCGTCACCAGCCGTTCGCGAGCCGCTGACCTGCGTTTTTACGGTGGAGCTGAGGGGATTCGAACCCCTGACCTGCTGGTTGCAAACCAGCCGCTCTGCCACCTGAGCTACAGCCCCGGCGGCCCCAGCCTACGCGTCACGCCGCGATCGTCGGCCGAAGCGCTCGTTGCGGTGGCCGATCGGCGCTAGTGCGTCCCGAAGGCGGCGCGCAGGGACTCGCGAAGCGACCTCGTGGTCGCCGCCACGGCCGAGGGCTCGTAGCCGCAGTGCGCCATGCAGTTGTCGCAGCGCGGGTCTCGTCCCCGTCCGTACTTCTCCCAGTCGGTCGTCTCGATGAGCTCCTTGTACGTCTTCGCGTAGCCGTCGGCCATGAGGTAGCAAGGGCGCTGCCAGCCGAAGATCGAGTAGCTCGGAATGCCCCACGGCGTGCACTCGTAGTCGACCTTCCCCTCGAGGAAGTCGAGGAACAGCGGCGTGTGGTTGAGCCGCCACCTCCTGCGCCGGCCCTCGGCGAACGCCTCCTTGAACAGCTGGCGCGTCTGGGCCACTCCGAGGAAGTGCTCCTGGTCGGGGGCCTTCTCGTAGGCGTAGGCCGGCGAGATCATCATCGCGTCGACCTCGAGCTCGTCGTTCAAGAAGTCGAGCACCTCCCGCACGGTCTTCGGCGAGTCTGTGGAGAAGAACGTCGAGTTCGTCGTGACCCGGAAGCCGCGGGCCTTCGCCTCGCGGATCGCCGCCACGGCTTCCTCGAACACCCCCGGTCGGTCCACCGCCTGGTCGTGGCGCTCCTTCAGGCCGTCGAGGTGCACGACCCACGAGAAGTACGGCGACGGCCGGAACCTGTCCAGCTTGCGGCGCAGCAGGACGGCATTCGTGCACAGGTACACGAAGCGCTTGCGGGCGATCAGGCCGGAGACGATCTCCTCGATCTGCGGGTGCAGGAGGGGCTCGCCTCCCGCGACGGAGACCATCGGCGCGCCGCTCTCCTCGATCGCGGCGAAGGCCTCCTCGGGCGTGAGCCGGCGGCGGAGGACCTCCGTCGGGTACTGAATCTTCCCGCACCCGGGACAGGCGAGGTTGCACACGAACAGCGGCTCGAGCTCGACGATGAGCGGGTACTTCTCGATGCCACGCAGCCGCTGCTTCATGAGGTAGGCGGCCATGCGCAGGTTCTGGCGTAGTGGGATGCCCATCAGGTATCACCGACCTCCTGGAGCCGACGCTCGTCGACGGTACTCGGGGACCACTCGGCGAGCGCGCGCGCCGCTCTCGCGAGCGAGCGGTACGCCCTCCACGCGGCAGCGGGCGTGGCGAGCGAGCGCACCTCGGCACCGGGCACGTCCACGACCGCGCGCACGACAGCGAAGCGATGCCGCCTCACCAGCGGCGCGCACCACAGCGACTCCATGTCGACCACCGCCGCACCGCTCGCCGCCGCCCGCTGCCGAGCCTCGAGGCCGCGCACGAGCACGGCGGAGGACACGATCGGGGCGAGGCGCGCGGAGATGCCGGCCGCCTCGAGCGTCGCGGCCGCCTCCTCGCCGGCGGGCAGCTCGACGCGCTCGTCCGTGTCGATCGAGCCGAGCGAGGTCGCGACCACGAGGTCGCCCGGCGCGAGCGAGCTCGCGAGTGCGCCGCCGAAGCCGAGGAGCAGGATGGGCCGGCCGGCCTCGTGCGCAGCGGTGACGCGAGCCCGGGCCGCAGTGGCGCGCACCGGGCCCATGCCGATCTGGACGATCTCGGCCTCCGGAGCGCCCCGCCGCACGGCGCGCGCCTCGAGGCGCAGGGGGGTGAGGAAGAGGGGACGGCTCACGACGCCGCCTCCTCGCGCCGGCCGAACCCGCCGGCCGAGGTCCGCCCTGGCCTCTCGGCCTCCAGTGGCACGCCGAGCGCGCGGCACAGTCGCCCGAGCGCGCTGAGCGGGAAGACGAGCCGGTACAGGTGGTAGTTGAGGTAGAAGTCGCCGGGGAACCCGGTCCCGGTGTAGAAGGGCTCGTCCCAGGTTCCGTCCTCGCGCTGGGTCGAGACGAGGAACTCGGCTGCACGACGGGCGGTCGGCGAGCCGGCCTCGCCCGCCGCGACGAGGGCGAGCAGCGCCCAGGCGGTCTGCGAGGCGGTCGAGGTGCCCGTCGCGCGCAGCGACGGGTCGTCGTAGGAGCGGATGTCCTCGCCGAAGCCGCCGTCTTCGTTCTGGTGGGCCTCGAGGAACGCGACGGCGCGCCGGATGGCCGGGTGGTCGGGGCGAATCCCGGCGCGCACGAGGGCCGGCACCGCCGCGCCGGTGCCGTAGACGTAGTTCACGCCCCAGCGGCCGAACCAGGCGCCGTCGTCCTCCTGGTGGGCGACCAGCCAGTCGACCCCCCGCCGGAGCAGCTCGGGATCGGCAGCTGGCTCGGCCGCCAGCATCTCGACGACGTGCGCGGTGACGTCCGCGCTCGGCGGGTCGATGACCGCCCCGAAGTCACAGAAGGGGAGCTCGTAGAGGATCTCGAGGTCGTTGTCGGCGTCGAAGGCTCCCCACGCCCCGTCGGCGGAGACCATCCCCTCGACCCACGCGACGCCTCGGCGGATCGCCGCCTCCGTCGCCTCCCGGTCGGGCGCGGGCACCCGGCGCAGCGCCATGACGACCTCGGCGGTGTCGTCGACGTCGGGGTAGTTGTCGTTGGCGAACTCGAAGGCCCACCCCCCGGTCGGCACGTGGGGCCGCCGGAGGGCCCAGTCGCCCCGGTGGCGCACCTCCTCGGCGAGGAGCCACGACGCGGCGCGACCCAGTCGCTCGTCCTCGGGCGGCACGCCCGCGTCGGTGAGGGCGATGAGGGCGAGCGCGGTGTCCCACACGGGGGACTGGCACGCCTCGAGCCAGCGCATCCCGTCCTTGCGGACCAAGAAGCGCTCGAGGCCCTCGAAGGCCCTCGCGAGCACCGGGTGGTCGAGCGGGTAGCCCCGCAGGTGGAGGGCGAGGATCGAGTACACCCACGGCGGCTGGATCCCGCCCCAGCTGCCGTCGGCCTCCTGGCGGCGCACCACCCACCGCTCGGCGGCGGCGAGCGACGCGGCCCGCAGGGTCTGGCGCAGCGGGGTGCGCCGAGCGAGGTGCTCGTAGCCGTGCAGCAGGCGGTCCAGGAGCACGAACCGCTCCTTCCAGGTGCGCAGTCCGGGCCGCGCCGCGGGCGGGCGCCGGTTCGTGCGCAGCTCGTCGAGGGCGAAGGGCGCTGCCCGCACCGGCCGGTAGGCGGCGACGATCGTGAGGGCGACGACCGTCTGGCGGGCCCAGCAGCCGAACTCGTAGATCGAGAAGGGGAACCAGCTCGGCAGGAGCACCACCTCGGGAGGGATCGCGGGGAGCTCCTCCCACGGGTACCACCCGAACAGGGCGAGCCACAGGCGGGTGAACACGCGGCTCGCCTCGAGCCCCCCGCGCTCGCGCACGAAGGCTGCGGCCCTCGCCATGTGGGCAGCGCCGGGATCGTCGCCTGCCAGCCGCAGCGCCACGTACGCCTCGACCGTCGTCGACAGGTCGCCCGGCCCCCCGTAGAAGGTCGCCCAGGTCCCGTCCTCGCGCTGGTGCGAGCGGATCCAGCGCGCGGCGGCCGCCGTGTCGTCGTCGCTGCGCACGCCGAGGAACTCGCGCAGCAGGAGGTCCTCAGCGTCCATCGTGACGTTCGTCTCGAGCTCGCCCTTCCACCAGCCCTGCGCCGACTGGAGCGAGAGGAGGTGCTCGCGCGCGCGTCGCGTCGCGTCGGCGAGCGCGGCGGCGTCGAGGGGGGTCTCGGCGGACGACCGGGCCGCGCGCATCAGAACTCCCGCTCCACGACGAAGCGCGCCAGCTCGGTGAGCTCGGCGCGCGTCCGCTCGACGAGGGCGACCTCCCCGAGCGCGCCGAGGGCGGCGTCGAGCCGGCGGCGCGCCTCGGCGGTCGCGGCGGACCGCCCGCCGCAGGCCTCGACCAGCTGGGCCGCGCGGGCGACCTGCGCCTCCTCGAGGTGCTCGCTCGCCAGCAGGGCGGCGAGCTCCTCGGCGCGCGCCCCGCCGGCCGCGAGGGCCGCCACGACCGGGAGGGTCTTCTTCCGCTGACGCAGGTCGCTCCAGGCAGGCTTGCCCGTCACGGCGGGGTCGCCCCAGATGCCGAGCAGGTCGTCGACCGCCTGGAAGGCGAGGCCGAGCTCGACGCCGTAGCGGTCGAGGGCCGAGACGGTCTCGGCGGGCGCGCCGGCGAGGATCGCGCCGAGGGAGGCGGCGCAGCCGAGGAGGGCGCCGGTCTTGCCGGCCTCCATCGCGAGGCACCCTGCCACGTCGATCGCCGGCACCGTCTCGAAGGCCATGTCGAGCGCCTGGCCCGCGATCATCGCCGCCGTGGCGTCGGCGAGGCAGCGCGCGGCGCGCCCGGCGCCGGCCGCCGCGTCGGGACCGAGCACGACCTGCTGGGCGAGCGCGATGAGGGCGTCGCCGACGATCACCGCCTGCCCGACGCCGAAGAGCGCCCACACCGTGGGGCGATGCCGACGCTCCGCGTCCTCGTCGATCACGTCGTCGTGGATGAGCGAGAAGTTGTGGACGAGCTCGACCGCGACGGCGCCGGGCACGCCGACCTCCCCCGGCGCGCCCACCGCCTCGGCGGACAGGACGGCGAGCGCCGGCCGGATCCCCTTCCCGCCGTCGCTCTCGACGGCGTCGCCCGACGCGTCGCGCCAGCCGAGGTGGTACTCGGCGAGGGGGCGCAGCTCGGGCGAGAGCGTCGCGACGGCCCGCCGCAGCGCGGGGCCGACGAGGCCGCGCGCCCGAGCCAGCACCTCCGGCACGCTCGCCGTCGGTATCACGCCACCACCCCCTCGGCTCGAGCCGGGAGCGCCCGGGTACGGCCGAGGACGGCGAGCGCCGCGGCCGCAGCAGCGGTCCCGCTGCGCACCGCGCCCTCCATCGTCGCCGGCCAGCCGGTGTCGGTCCACGCCCCGGCGAGGAACAGGTTCGAGGCCGGCGTCGTCGTCGGCCAGCGCAGGCGCGCGCTCCCCGGCACGCCGGCGAAGGTCGCGGCTCGCTCGCGGCTCACCACGGCGTCGAGCAGCGGGGCGCCCCGCGCGAGCGGGAAGAGCTCCTCGAGGGCGCCACGGTAGCGCTCGATCAGGCGCTCCGGCCGCTCGCCGACCTCCCGGGCGGCCCCCGAGACCGACACGGCGAGGCACTGGCCCTCGCCGGGCGGGAGGCCCGCGGCCTCGCTGCGATCGAAGACGAACTGCACCGGGCTGTCCACGCCGGCCGCGACGCGGTGGTGCGTCACCCGCCGCCCGTAGACGAGGTGGACGTCGAGGATCGGCGAGGCGCCGAGCTGTGCGGGGTCGGCACCCCGCGCGCCGACGAGGGGGCCGAGCAGCCTCGCGGCGGCGTCGTGGGGGACGGCGAGGATGACCGCGTCGGCGCGGCATCGCTCGCCGTCGACGACGACCCCGTCGACGGCTCGCTCGCCGGGTCGCCAGTCCAAGGCGGCGACCTTCGCCCGCCGGCGCACGCGGGCGCCGGCTCGCTCGAGGAGCGCCGCGGCGGGCTGCGCGTGCAGCGCCGAAAGCGGGACGCGCGCCCACCCGAGGTCGGCCGCGTCCGCCTCCTCGAGCAGCCCGGTCTTGAAGACCTTCGCCGCGAGGGCGAGGGAGACCTCCCCGGCGTGGAGGTTCGTCGTCGGCAGCGTCACGAGGTCGAACAGCGCCTCGACGGCACGGGGGCGCTGGCCGTGGCGGGCGAGGAAGGAGGCGAAGGTCTCGGCGTCGAGGAGCGGGTCGCGAAGGTGCACCCGGCGGAGCGCGCCGAGCGCGCGCAGCGCCGCGAGCCGCGCCGGGAAGGGGAGGTGGCGGTAGGCGAGGAGCGAGGGCAGGAGGTGGAGCGGAGCGGGCAGGCGCGAGCGCCGAATCCACGCCGTCGCCGGTCCGCCGCCGCCCCGCCCCGGGGCGACGACCGGCAGCTCGAGGCGGTCGAGCGGCGCCAGGTGCGCGGTCCCGAGTCGCTCGAGAAACCGGCGGTAGGCGCTGCAGCACCGGAGGTGGACGTGCTGGCCGTTGTCGAACATGAGCCCGTTGCGCTCGAAGGACCAGGTCGCGCCGCCGAGGCGGGGGCGCGCCTCGAAGAGCGCGACGCTCGCGCCCGCGTCGACGAGCGCGATCGCCGCGCTCAGTCCGGCGAGCCCGCCGCCCACCACCGCGACCTCCGGACGGCTCACGCGCCGACCCCAGCGAGGCTGCGTGCCGCCACCCACGCCTTCTCCCAGGTCGGCAGCGAGACGCGGCGGTCGACGACGGCGAGCGGGTCGGACTCGATGCGCTCGAGGAGCCGGCGGTAGATGCCGGCCATCGCCGCGACGCAGGCCCGAGAGCGCCGGTCGAGCAGGTCGAGGAGCCCGAGCCCCTCCTCGTAGCGGGACCGGGCCCGGCTCGCCTCGAACCGGATCAGGTCGACGAGCGCCGCCGGCGGGCCGCTCGCGTCCGGGGCGCAGCCGAAGCGGTCGAGGTCCTCGGCCGGGAGGTAGACCCGCCCCATCAGCTCGCGGTCCTCCACGACGTCGCGCAGGATGTTCGTGAGCTGCAGCGCCGCACCGAGCGTGTCGGCGAGACGCGGCGCCTCGGGATCCGAGGAGCCGAACACGGCGAGGGAGAGGCGCCCGATGGAACCCGCCACGCACCGGCAGTAGACGAGGAGGTCGTCGAAGGTCTCGTAGCGCTGCAGCCGGCAGTCCATCTCGCAGCCGGTGACGAGCTCGCCGAGGGCCGAGAGCGGGATGGGGTAGCGCTGGGCGGCGTCTGCCAGCGCGACGAGGACGTCGTCGCCAGCCGGCGGCACCCCCGCGGCCAGCGCCGCCAGGTCGCCGCGCACCCGGGCGAGCGCGGCGAGCTTGTCGGCGACCGGGGCCGCCCCGTCACCGATGTCGTCGACGCGCCGCGCGAAGGCGTACAGCGCCGACATGGCCCTGCGCTTGGGCGCGGGAAGCAGCCGGATCCCGTAGGCGAAGTTGCGCGCCTCGGTGCGCGTGATGAGCTCGCAGCGCTCGTAGGCGAGGGCGAGGTCGGTCATCTCGAGCCGGCTCCCCTGCCGAGGGCGACCCGCACGGTCCAGCGCGCGACGGCTGCCCGCCGCGCCTTCACCGGCCGCGCGAGGACGTCGTAGGCGGCGGCCTCGAGCGCGTCGAGCTGGGCGAGCCCGCCGCCGACGAAGCCGGCGATCGCGACGCGCCCGGCGCCTGGCACGAGGCCGATGAGCGGCGCGCCAGCCACGAGGAGGCGGCGCGCGCGCCCGGCCTCGAACGCAACGGCGCGCCGCAGGCGCGGGCTCGCCGCGGCTGCGGCGAGGTCGGCCTCCTCCACCCCGAATCGGGCGAGGTCCTCCGCGGGCAGGTAGACGCGGCCGGCCGCGAAGTCCTCGCGGACGTCCTGCAGGTGCTCGACGACCTGCAAGGCGGTGCAGATCCGGTCAGAGAGCACGGCTGCCTCGGCACTTGGCTGGCCGAACACGGCGAGCACGAGGCGGCCGACCGGGTTGGCGGACAGGCTGCAGTAGTGCTCGAGCGCCTCCCAGGTCGGGTAGCGCTTCACCTCCTGGTCGAGCCGGTTCGCGGCGATGAGGTCGGCGAAGGGACGCCGGTCGAGGCCGAGCTCGGCAGCGAGGCGGCCGGCCGCGACGAAGACGGGGTGGGTCGCTCGCCCGTCGAGCGCCCGGTCGAGCTCGGCCTCCGCCCACTCGAGCGCGGCGAGGCGATCGCCGGGCGCGAGGTCGCCGACGTCGTCGACGAAGCGTGCGAAGCCGTAGATCGCGAGCAGCTGGCGGCGCACCCTCACCGGCAGGAGGCGGGACGCGACGGGGAAGTTCTCGCCTCGGGCCTTGGCGAGCACCGAGCCCAGCTCGAAGCTCGCGTCTCGCGTCAGGGCGGGCCGCGTCCGGAGGCTGCTCGTCATCTCGCCACCATCGGGCGCGCCGCGAGCGCCGCGCCGAGCGCGCCCGCGCCGCGCCCGGTGCCGAGGCGCTCGAGGGCCTCGAGGGCGGCACGAGCGATGCCGGGGCCGTCGAGGCCGAGGCGGGCGAGGATGGCGTCGGGCTTGTCGTGGGCGAGGT
>Ga0070737_10000658_pt1 | contig 66008 bp, 59 predicted proteins | sample Coa_R1_10_FD_66438 | JGI IMG/M metagenome (GOLD analysis project Ga0070737, IMG submission 66438) | Surface soil microbial communities from Centralia Pennsylvania, which are recovering from an underground coalmine fire - Coalmine... | ecosystem: Environmental > Terrestrial > Soil > Unclassified...
AGCCTGTACAATCCGCGCCTGGCAATGAGCCGCTACCCGGAGCTCCGCGCCTGGCTCACGCAATACCGCGAGGCCGGCCGCACGGCGACCTCAATCATTTATATGCGGCGGTGATTTGTACACGGCGATGATTGAGATGCGCTGCTGGCGGCCGGCCGCGCTTGTCTTCAATTTGACACCCGCTGAAGGGGTCTGATTAAATGAAGAAATCCTTGCTCCTCAGTAGCTCAACGGTAGAGCATTCGGCTGTTAACCGAAGGGTTGTAGGTTCGAATCCTACCTGAGGAGCCAAACTCAAGTCCTTAGTTTCCAACCAACTCCTGGAAAACCAACGACTTCCAGGCCGATTACGACCTTCGCGGCCACATGCGGGATTACCCGTTTTTGGCCGATTTTCCCCGCCTTTCCCGAGTTGAGTCCCGCCAAAGCCCCACCAGTCCTTTGCGATGTAAAGTGCGGCGAAAGCTGCTAGCACATGATGGTTCCGATTGAGTTTGCAGCGCAAGATGACCGCCGCCCATGCCGAGCTAGCGGCCCAATAGGTTTACCTGGACAGGATTGGCCTTCTCGCCTACTATCGGAGCGAGGGTGCTATGTACGAAAATCCCAGGTTCGTCTGGCCTATTCTGGATCAAGCCGATTCATCTGTCCTTGCGAGGCGTTATAGGTATGAGCAGGTCTTCAAGGCGGCGTTCGCCTATCGGCCAACACTATGGACCGCTCGCGTTCTTGATGAGCAGTCCACGTCGATCTGCGTCCAATTCGAAGACGCAAGGGGCAAGGACTACGGCCCGCCGATCCGATTTTCGGGCATGTGCGAACAGAAAGATATCGCTGAGCGCACAACATTTCTGCCCTGGGAATGAGCAGTATTGAGCGATGCCCGCCCGGTCCGCTCAGATCTGTAATCCTTCCTGTTTCGCCCAATCCTGAATGGCGTTCCAGTTCGCCCACGCCACGAGGTTCTCGTTAAACGACAATTCTTTCGCATCGTACTCGACGGCGTTGCGCATCTCCGTGATCGTCAACATCATATTTGCGACCTGCCGCGGGATGATACCGCTGCGCGACAACCGCGAGATACGGGCCGCGACACTCTCCTTTGGCGGTCTATCCGTCGTCCGATCCAATCGGGACAAGGCTTGGACAATGCGTCGGCGCCAATCGATAACTTCAGCAGGGGGAATTTGGGCCGGCTGTGTGTTTTTTGCAGCCTCAATCTGCTGCTCCAGTTCGGCAATCCGTCGATCGTTTGCCGCGATCCGCTCGTCCAGGTTCGGATCCGTCTTAGGCAGATTGATGATCGGGAGGGGACCGGATTGCGGGCGGACCTTCATGACCGAGCCGATTGGCGGCATCTCGTCGGGGCGACAGATCCCGCATGGCCTGAGTCCGAGTTCAACAGCCTTCGTCCAAGATTCTACTGGCCTCGGATTTCGCGCATTCGCACTCTGGAGAGATTGGCATGACAGCCGGTGGCATATCTGCGACCAAGTGTTGTAGACGCCAGCCTCTATCGTGATTGATCCGCCCACGGGCCAGATTCTAACGCCACGCACACTGCGGCGCAATCGGGACGACCGATAGGGATGACATGTCAAGTTCTGTGGTTCGAATACGCTAGTACCGCCGAACGTACCCCGCCGTTGTCTCCCGCCCATCCAGCCCTGCAACTCGCTAATCGCTTAGTTGTCCTAATCAAAGCTCATGGCGAACAACAAGAAGGAGGCGAAGACCGCTGCGGCCCACAGCAGCCTCGAGAAGGTCACTGACTACCGGTTCCCCGAAGCCACGCGCAAGAACAATCCGCCGGCCAAAATCGCCGCCGAAGGTACGATACCCCTCGTGCCGAAGGCCGAGTACTCGTACAGCCCCCGCCGGCCGCCGGAGTTGCGCTCCGATCCGACCGGCGGCGCGGATGAGTTGCCGGAGCTGCTGGCCACCGCCAGGCAACGCGCGTTTACGGAGCCGGAGGCGTGGGCGCTCGCGGAGGCGCTGCGCGTTCACGAGCCGTGGCTGGAATGGGCGGGCAAGCGGGAGGCGCGGTCGTTCGCCGTCGATCCGGTCGCGCTCCACATCCACGAGCGGGTGAGCGCGCAGGCGATTTTGAGGGTTGCGGCGCGGGAGGACGTGAACCGCTGCTCGTTGTTCGCGGACCCGGAACAGGAGTACAACGAGGCGGTTCAGTTCTACCGGCATGACGTGGACTGGTCCAACCGGGCGATAGTCTCCTGGTGATGTCGTCGCTGGCGCGGCGGGAGGATCTCGCGGGCAAGGTGCAGATGATTTACATCGACCCGCCATACGGGATCAAGTTCGCGAGTAATTTCCATCCGGAGATTGGGAAGCGGGACGTGAAGGACAAAGAGACCGATCTGACCCGCGAGCCGGAAATGGTGAAGGCGTACAGGGACACCTGGCAGCTTGGGATTCACTCGTACTTAAGCTGTTTACGTGATCGTCTAGAGAGGGCTACTGAAATCATCTCCTGGCAACGCATTTATTTAAATTCCCCCGCAGCAGTAACCCGGATCCGTATGGATGAATCTTCGGTATCGCGATCAGCCGGCAGGAAGACTTCGCTCGCTCAAAGTAAGCGCCGCTCGCTCTTAGTGAGCCTTGCCTACTCAAGCCGCTGCGGCCTGCGCCGCCGTTAGGGCGTTCAGGTAAGTTGGCATCTGGTGGTTGGCGATGATCGATCCGTTAAAAGCGGTGAAGCTCACGGGCGTCCCCACGTGTTCGAAATCGAGCTTGCGGGCGATGCCGAGCAGCACGCCGAGGAGCCCATGCGTGGGTTTGTCCGATCCCAAATTTGGCGTCGATAGCGGGACGGTGGTGACCAGATCCTCCGTATTCACCATGCGCCAGGCGGTCGCGATCTTCTGATTGAAGGTGACGGCGAAGGAAGAACTTCCCGTGCGCGGGCTGGCGAAATTGTATAGCTCGACCGCTGCCTGGTGGATCGCCAGATCGGCCGCCGCCAGCGTCGAAAGCGCTCCGCCTAGGCTGTGGCCGGTCGATACCACCCTCGACGCGCGCGCGCGTTCTACCGCGCCCAATATGGCGGCGGAGCACTGCGCGTACACCGTCGCAAAACCTTCCTCGACCGGTCCCCAGGGGTGCGCCGTGTGGTTAATCGCAATATTCGATAGCCAATCCTCCGGAGTCTGGGTTCCGCGAAATGTCACAAAGATGTCGTTGGATTTCTTGTTCTGAGCCACGAACCCAAACGGTTCCGGCTTGTCGAACTCCGTGAACAGACCGCCCGCTTTAGCGGAAAAGATTTGAAGGTTTGTGTAGTCGCCCTGAAGACTCCACTGGCGGCCCGCTTTAAAGGCTGCGAATTGCTCGTAAGCTTGCGTCACCAGTTCGGCCGCTTCGAGCGCGGTTGGCAGATTGTATCCAGGGGGTATGATGATTTTGGCCATAGTGGGAAACGATTATATCGGAAGCGAAGTATTCCGTCTTCCGGGCAGATAAAGGCGATTCGGCGAGGCGGCCGGTAAAGCTACCGCGACGGGCGGTTGAGCTTCTTCACGCGCCGGAGCAGATCGAGACCTTCCTCTATCCGCAGCAAGGCGGCCGCGGCGAAGTACACCACGCCATTAGCGCCCAGGATGGCGATCGCCGCAAGGATTGCGTCTTTGTATGCTCGCGGCCCCAGGGCCAGTCTCACGCCCCATCCGGCGGCGGCTCCGGCGATGGCGGCGATCCAGAGGCGCGCGGCTAACGACGCCGCGAGGCCCGTGGCGCCGATGCGCCGGTTCAGCGTGCGGCGCAGCAGGGCGAATTCCACCCAGCCTGCGATCCCTGCGGAGGCCGTCAAACCCGCGACGCCCCAACGCGGGTCGATGCCGATCCAGAGCGGGAGGGGTTTCGCGGCCAGATAACCCAGTGCGGTAGTGAGCGCCACGCGGATCACCGCATACCGCAGCGGCGTCCGGGTATCGCGCAGCGCGTAATATGCGGAAGAGTATAAGCGGCCCATCGTGGTCCCGAGTAATCCCACCGCCGATCCCGCGAGAATTCCCCAGACGTAGATGCTATCGGCCCGGTCGAATCGCCCGGTTTGATATAAAGCCGCGGTAATCACGTCACCCAGGGCCAGGAAGCCCATCGCCGAGGGAACCACGAAAAACGCGATGCGCCGCAGGCCGCCATTGAGCCGCTGCCGCAAATTGAGGTTGACAGCCTCGCGGTCGCCCAGCACGCTCGCCATGGCCGGAAGTTCCGCCGCGGAGACCGATGCTCCAAACAGACTTACCGGCAACAAACTGACCGATTGCGCGTTTGCCAGCGCCGCTACGGCCGCTGGCGAAATCAGGCTCGCCAGCATCGAATCGACATACCCGCTGATCTGCACCACGCCGCGGCTTACGAATACCGGGCCGAAGTTGCGCAGCACCTCGCGTACTTGCGGCGTGCGCGTCTCGATGTGAAACCACAGACGCTTCGCCAGCGCGAACACGACCGGCAACTGCGCGGCGACCTGTAAGCCGCTGCCCACCACCGATCCCCACGCAAGAGTCTCCGCCAGCCGGTCCAGGCGCTGTCCCCCGAAAATCACCAGCGTGGCGATCATGGCCGCATTCCAGATCACCCCGGCGCTGTAGGACAGGAAAAATTTCCGGTGACTGTTGAGAATCCCCAGGCACCAGGCGGACATTACCAGCAGCCCTACGCCCGGAAACAGGATGCGCACGAGGCGAATGGTGAGCAGCCGCGTGGCGCCGTGAAATCCGGGCGCGATCGCAAGCACCAACAGCGGCGTCGCCAGCACTCCCACCAGAACGATTACGGCAGTGGTAAGCGCCAAAATGGCGCCGATCGCGCCGGCTACTCGTCCGGCTTCTTCTTCGTCTTTCTCCGCCAGCAGGCGCGCGTACACGGGAATGAACGACGCGGAAAGCACGCCTTCGCCGAACAGGTTCTGCAGAAAGTTGGGGATGCGGAGAGCGGCCAGAAACGCGCCGGCGGGGTCCGTAAGGCCGAAATAGTGGTTGAACACACGCTGCCGCACCACTCCGGCAATGCGGCTGAGCAGGATGCCGGCAGCGACCAGAACCGAGTGGCGTCCGGTCCGCTCCACTAACCCAACTTCTCCAGCACGGCGGCCGTCACTTCCCCGGTGCGGCTTCGTCCGCCCAGATCGGGCGTGCGCACGCGGCCTTCCGCCAGCACCGCGGAAACCGCCGCTTCCACGTCGCGCGCCGCGGCCGGCGCTTCGAGGTGGTCGAGCAGCATGGCGGCGGTCAGAAATGTGGCGAGCGGATTCACGATGCCTTTGCCCGCGATATCCGGCGCCGATCCGTGGACGGGCTCGAACATGGAAGGAAAACGCCGCTCGGGATCGAGGTTGGCGCTGGCCGCGAGTCCCATGCTGCCTACTATGCCGGCTGCCAGGTCGCTCAGAATATCGCCGAACAGGTTCGAGGCCACCACGACGTCAAAGCTCTCCGGGCGGCGCACGAAATTCATGGCGGCGGCATCAACCAAAAGCGATTCCGTTTCCACATCGGGATACTGAGCCGCCACGTCCTGGAAAGTTCGGTCCCACAGGGCCATGCTGTAGCCTTGCGCGTTCGACTTGGTCACCGAAGTGACCCGCTTTTTCTTATTGCGCCTCACGGCCAGCTCGAAGGCATAGCGCATCACGCGCTCGGTGCCGCGGCGCGTGAATACCGATGTTTGCACGGCGATCTCTTCGGGCTGAAGCTGATACAGGAACCCGCCCACCTGCGCATATTCGCCCTCGGTGTTCTCGCGGACCACCACCAGGTCAATCTCGCCGCTTTTCGGTTTGACCAACGGCGATGAGACGCCCGGATATAGGTACGCGGGCCGCACATTGGCATACTGGTCGAAGGCCCGGCGGATCGGCAGAAGCAGGCCGTTGAGTGTAGTGTGATCGGGGATTTGCGGATGGCCGACGGCGCCCAGGAAAATGGCATCGCAGGACTGCAGGAGGTCGATAGCGCCGGCCGGCATCATGCGGCCCCAGCGATGGAAGTGACCGGCGCCCCAATCGAAATCCTGAAACGCAAAGCTGATATGGTGTTTTTTCCCAACGGCTTCCAGGACCCGTTTGCCCTCGGGAATCACCTCGCAGCCAACGCCATCGCCGGCGATCACCGCGATCGTAAATGTCTTCATCGCGTCCGATGCCATTGTCGCATGCGGCGCGCAGGCGGCCGCCGGCTCCTGGGATAAAGCTGTGATCCAATAGAACCGATGAACTGTCGACAGTCCCGCCTCGCTCTCTTACTCTTTGGCGCTTCCCTGCCCGCCTTGGCGCAAGGCACGTTTGTTCCGGTGACCGATTCCATGCTGCAGAATCCGGATCCCGCGGACTGGCTGATGTGGCGCCGCACGCTCAACAGTTGGGGCTTCAGCCCGCTCAGCCAGATCAACAAGACGAACGTGGCGAATCTCCGGATGGTGTGGGCGCGCGGCATGGGGCCAGGCGTGCAGGAGGCCACCCCGCTGGCCTATCGCGGCATCCTCTATCTGCCGAACCCGAGCGACCTGGTGCAGGCCATCAACGGCGCTACCGGCGATCTCATCTGGGAGTACAAGCGCCAGTTGCCCGATGACGTGAATAAGCACCTTCTGGTTCCGAGCATCAACCGCAATATCGCCATCTACGGCAACCTGATCATCGATACCAGCGTGGACGATTTCGTTTATGCGCTCGACGCCACCACGGGGAAGCTCGCGTGGGAGAACCGCATTGTCGATTACCGCGAGGATTCCGCGCAGGAGACTTCGGGGCCGATCATCGCCAACGGCAAGATCATTTCCGGACGGGGCTGCGAATACAAAGCCACGCCGAACGGCTGCGTGATTACCGCTCACGATGGCAAGACCGGTAAGGAGCTCTGGCGCACGCGCACCATTCCGCGGCCGGGCGAACCAGGCGACGAGACCTGGGGCGGCCTGCCCGATTCCCAGCGGCGGCACGTAGGCACGTGGATGGTGCCGAGCTTCGACCCCGCGTTGAACATGATCTATATCGGCACTTCTGTCACTTCGCCCGCGCCGAAGTTCATGCTGGCCGGCAATGATAAAACGTACCTCTATCACAACTCGACCCTGGCGCTGAACCTGGATACCGGCAAGATTGTCTGGTATTACCAGCACGTAGTGGATCACTGGGATTTCGATCATCCTTTTGAGCGCCTGCTCGTCGATACACCGGTGAATCCGGATAAAAGCCAGGTGAAGTGGATCAATCCGCGCCTGAAGCCGGGCGAGATGCGCAAGGTAGTGACCGGCATTCCGGGAAAGACCGGAATCGTTTACACGCTCGACCGCCAAACCGGGGAGTTTCTTTGGGCCACGCCGACCGTTCGCCAGAATGTAGTGCAGAATATCGATGGCGCGACGGGCAAAGTAACGGTAAATCCGGATACGGTGTTCGATAAGGTGGGCGACCAGCGCTTCGTCTGCCCCACCGCGAACGGCGGCAAGGACTTTCCCGCCGGCGCGTACAGCCCACAAACTCACACGATGTACTATCCGCTGCAGAACACCTGCGGTACCATCACCGCTCTGCCCGATAAGCCTTTCACCACTTCGCCGTATGTGATTCGTTCGCGCAACCAAATCGCTCCGGGCACGTACAAAATCGGTACCCTACAGGCGATTAACGTAGAAACCGGCCGCATTACGTGGAAATACGAGCAGCGGGCGGGCATGATGTCGCTGGTAGCCACGGGCGGCGGGCTGATTTTCGGCGGCGATACGGCCGGGCACTTCAAGGCCTTCGATCAGGAGAGCGGGAAGGTGCTCTGGGACGTAAACCTGGGTTCGCCGGTCACTGGCTATCCGATCACATACGCAGCGAACGGCAAACAATACGTGGCAGTGAGCACCGGCAATTCTTTGGTAAGTTCCGGCCTGAACGTGCTCGCGCCCGAACTGCACCCGAGCAATACCAATATGATCTTTGTATTCGCGCTGCCGTAGTTGAGGAGTTAGAAGTCAGGAGTTAGAAGTTAGAAGTTAGGAGTTGGGGTGTTGCGGCGCGCGAATTGCTGTGGGTTTCACGGCTGCTGATGGGCGGCCGTTTTTTATGAACGGGAAAGAACGAAATGAGCATATGGCGATTTGCCCACGCTGCGGCGCGGAGGCCGAGTGGTCGTTTTTCAATCCGGGAAAGAACGAAGTTGAGGTGATGTGCCCGGATTGCGGCCGTTTCCCGCTTTCGCGGGAAGAGTTCGACCAGGCCACCAGTGACCGGGCGCAGATCGAGGAGATCGAACGGCGGTGAGGCCGCGGCACGCGGCGTGCACAAGGTTGAACGGCGTTCACTATGCCGGACAACACGGTCACGAAGGCTAACTCGACATTTTCGCCAAAAGGCGAACAGGGCCAAACTTATATGGCATCTGACAAGTCCGTCGGTTTGCGCCTGTGGCACGAACCGTCCCAGGGACAGAACCATCACACCTCGCGGCGCGACTATGAAACCGCGGGTTACGTGCTAAGCGGGCATGCCGAATTGGAGATCGAAGGCCAGACGGTGAAACTCGAACCTGGCGATTCCTGGGTGGTGCCGAAAGGCGCCGAGCACCGCTACCGCATTCTGGACGAGTTTACCGCGGTCGAAGCCACCTCGCCGCCTTCGCACGTGCATGGGCGCGATCTGTAGCGAGGAAAGGCTTGCCATCATGGACCGGGAGAACCTGCTGGAATTCTTCCGGGACTACTTCACGAACGACCGGAAATGCCTGATCTACGATGACGGTTACCGGAGGTGGAGCTACACCCACCGTGAAATTCAGCAGGGCGCCGCGAGTTTCGCTCGTCGTCTCCAAGAGCTGAATGTAAACTCCGGCGACCGCGTTCTGGTTTGGTCGGAAAGCCGTCCCGAATGGATTTTTGCGTTCTGGGGAACGCTGCTGGCGGGCGCCGTCGTGGTTCCGATCGGCCCGGAGTTATCGGCCGATTTCACAGCGAAAGTGCGCGCCATCGTGGCGCCGGCGGCGATCGCGGTGGGCGAGGACGTTCTGCCGCGCGCGGCGAGATTGGCGCAGCCCGCAGGGCCTCCGGTATGGCGCCTGGCCAAGCAGAATTGGCGGCAAGCACCGGCGGCGCTGCCGCATCTTCCGGCACGAGCCGGCGACCTGGCGGAAATCGTCTTCACCTCCGGATCGACCGGCGATCCTAAAGGAGTCCAGATCACGCACGGCAATTTGCTTTCGCAAGTGGAATCGGTGGAGCGGGACCTGGAGTTTTACCGCAAGCGCATTTCCCCGCTCTTCCGCACGCGACTGCTGCAACTGCTGCCGCTCAGTCACATGTTCGGCCAGGTAATCACACTGGGCCTGGCGCCGCTGCTCTCTGCTTCGGCAGTAATTACAAGCCGACAAAGTCCGGCGGCGCTCGTGAGGCTGATCCGCGAAAGGCACATCACGCTGGCGGCGTGCGTGCCGCGAGTTCTGGATGCGATGCGGCATTACGTGGTGGCATCGCTGCCCGAAGCGGGCGAAGCCGGGCGGGGCCCCTCTTCGCTCGCGGCGAAGCTCTGGAATTATCGCCGCATTCATAGCATGTTCGGCTGGCGCTTCGTGGGATTTCTACCCGGCGGCGCGCCGCTCGCAGCGCCGTTGGAAGATTTCTGGGACGGGCTGGGCTTCCTGCTTGTGCAGGGATACGGCATGACGGAAACATCCCCGGTCATTACCCTGAACGATCCGCGCCAACCGCGCAAGCGTTCCGTGGGCCGGCCGTTGCCAGGCGTGGAGGTGCGCATCGCCGGGGATGACGAGGTTCTGGTTCGCGGCCCCAATGTCACTCCCGGCTATTATGGCGAGCCGGAGAAGACTGCCGCGGGGATTCGCAATGGCTGGTTTCACACCGGCGACCTGGGATTTCTCGATCGCGAGGGATATCTCTTTCTCCGCGGACGCAAGAAAGAAATGATCGTCACCGCCGAAGGTTTGAACGTGTTCCCCGAAGACGTGGAACGTGTGCTGGATGCGTTGCCCGGCGTGCGTGAATCGGCGGTGATCGGGGTGCGGCCCTCCGGCGATGGCGTCGCGGAAGAAGTACACGCCGTTCTGGTGCTGAACCCCGGCGCGGATAGCGCACGAATCGCGGCCGATGCGAACCGCAAGCTGGAAGCCCATCAGCGCATCCGCGGCGCCTTCCTCTGGCCGGAAGGCTCGTTGCCGCGGACGCCCGAAACCGGCAAGCTGCGCCGCAGCGAGATTCTCGAGCGGGTTACAGCGCAGCCCGGCCGAGGGCGCGAGGCGGCTTTCGCGGAAACGATGGAGTGCCGGCCGGAGATGGTAACGGCTGAGCTCGCGCGCAGAAGCGGGCGCGCCGTTACCGCGGAAACGCGGCTTGACGAACTGGGGCTGGGTTCGATCGACAAGGTAGAACTGGTGCTTGAAATCGAACGGCGCTGCCATCGGGAAATCGGCGAACGAGAGGCGTCCGCGGCCGAAACTGTGGGGGGACTGGCAGGCTCTTGTCGAACGCGTGCTGCGCGGCGAAGCGGGGCCAACGCGCGCCGGCGCCCACACCAGGCGATTTTCCCGTTTGGAACCGGCATTGGTATGCGCGGGCCTTTCGGAATGCCAATCTGGCCGCGTGGATCCTCCCGCTGACTCGGCGTTTGGCAAAACCGGAGGTTTCCGGGGTGGAGAGGCTGAACTCGCTCGCGCGGCCGGCGATCTTTGCCGCCAATCACCAGAGCCATCTGGATACGCCGCTGATCCTCGCCGCGTTGCCCGCGCGCTGGCGTTACCGGATCGCGCCCGCGATGTATAAGGAGTACTTCGCCGCGCATTTCCAGCCGCACCGGTTTCCGCCGCGGACGCGATTGAGCATTTCGGCCCAATATTATCTGACCTCGCTCTTCTTCAATGCCTTTCCCGTGCCGCAGCAAGAAGCCGGCGTGCCCGATGTGCTGCGGTACGCCGGAGATGCCGGAGATCTGGTGAGCGACGGATGGTCGATCCTAATCTACCCGGAAGGCGAACGCAGACCCAGCCACCAGATGGGCGAATTCCGCGCGGGCGTGGGATGGCTGGCCAGCCGGCTGAAAGTGCCGGTGGTCCCGGTCCATTTGGAAGGTGTGGACCAAGTCATGCCGCGCGGGAAGGTGGTCCCCAGGTTTGGCGCAACTCAAGTGAGATTTGGCCAACCCGTATGGCTCGATGGCGGCGATCCGGGCACGCTCGCGCACAGACTCGAGCAGACCGTCCACGCTTTGTGAGTAGAACCGCCAGCGGCCGGCCGCCGCTCTTACCAGAAGTGTAGCCACAAATTCGGGAAAGCTGGGGGAACCAGCGATCACTTTGAACCAGCGATCCCTTTGACGTCGCGCGGACGGTGGCATCCCCATCGGATCGTAGTCCGCGGCTCAGACGAGTTTCCGGTAACTCACCAGTTCGATTCCTTCACGCGCTATGGTCCCGCGCACCTCCGGCGCAACCAGGGCGTCCAGTTCCGCTTCCCGGCTCTCTTTGAGGCGTGTAGTGGCGCGGCGCAAGGCTTTGCCGCAGCGGCCGGGATGGCACATCAGTTCCGTGCTGCCTTCGGGAAGCGCTTCGAGCAGCGCCACCAGCTCCGGAGTGCGCAGCCGGCCGGTGATGCGGAATCCCGCGAAATGGTCTGTGGTGCGGCAGTGGTGCTCCGCGAGCACGCGGTGGAAACGATGGCGCGCGAGTCCCAGCAACCGGCTGGTGAGCCGCTTGAAGAGCGGCACGGCGGAATGGCCGGCTGTCATGGGGAAATCGAAGGGCCGCCGCACCCAACAGATGGCGAACTCCTCTCCCAGGCGCGCCACCGCATCGAGCACGGGCGGAGCAAGATGCGTGTGCTTGTGAGTATCGAGGTGGGTTGGCGCAATGCCGGCGGCGAGAATTCGTTCGACTTGGGCGCGCAGTTCGCGATAGGGCGAGACCTGGCGGCGCGCAATCGCGGCCAGCAACGCGGCGGGTGTCCGTGGCAGCGGTTCCCCCGATACCAGGGACCGGCCCCCAACGAGCACGAGATGGCAGCCGACGTCCAACGTGGGCGTGGCGCGCGCCAGGGCGATCGCGTCCTCAAATGCCTCGCCATTCGCCATCAGCGTGGCCGACGTTAGAATGCCTTCGCGGTGGGCTTGAACGATTCCTTCGTTCACATCGGGGGTGAAGCCGAAATCGTCGGCATTCACCACCAGTAATTTGCGGGAACTCAAAACAGCGCCAGCTTCAAACGAAGAAATTTCTTCGGATTGGTGCGAATGTCTTTGGCTAGCCCCTGAAACTCGCGGGTAGCGCCGGTCATGGCCTGGTAGAGCTGCGGGTTCTCGATGAACTGGCCGGCCGTGCCCTGGCCCGAGTTGATCTTGTTGACCAAGGCATCGAGCCTGCCGATCAGGGTATCGAGCCGCTGGCCGACCTGATCGCTTTTCAGCAGCATGCCGGCTGTGCCTTTGCCGGCCTGCAAATCCGCCAGCAGCCCCTTTATCTGGTTGCCGATATCGGTGGCCTGATCGTAGAGGGCGGGATCATGAATCAGCTTGCCGGCGGTGCCTTTGCCGGCCTGGAGGTCCGCCAGAAGGGCGTTGATTCGCTTTATCGACTCGTCCAGGTCCTTGTAGAGCGCGGGATCGTAGATCAACTTGCTCAGTGTGCCGCCGCCTTTGCGGGCATCGGTGAGCAGTTGTTGCGCTTCGGTGGCGATTCCGACGGTGCGGTTGTAGAGTTCCGGGTCGTTTAGAAACTTGCCGATCGTGCCTTTGCCCTGTTCCACACCGGCCATCAGGGTATCGACGCGATTCACTATGGTTTGAAACGATCCCAACAGGTTGGACATGCCCGCCATCAATTCCGGAATGTCCTGCGTCTCTAAGCTGGGTAGGGTAGCGTTGGCCGCCACGTGCTCCGGCGAACTGCCCTTGGTGATGTTCAGGAACTTATCGCCCAGCAGGTTGGAGGCGGTAACCTGCACGATGGAATTCACGGGAATGTCGCGCAGATAATTGGCCTTCACGCGCATGAACAGTTCGACGGCCTGCCGCCGATTGGCGGAATTGGTGAGTTGCACCCGGTCGAGAAAGCCGATGGTGATGCCGTTGAGACGCACCGGCGTGCCATCCTGCAGGCCGGAGGCGTCGCTCATGAAAGTACGCAATTCGGAGTAGGAGGTGAACAGGCCTTGCCGGCTGGTGAGGAGGAAGATGAGCGCCGCGGCGATGAACATCGCCGCCAGCGCAACCAGCCCGACTTTCAACTGCGCCCAGGATACTTTGCTACGATCCGCCATTGCGCTCCCGCGGCTTGACGAACTTCAAAACGTACGGGTCCTGGGACGTTTCCAGGCTGCCCTGGTTTCCCTCAAAAACCACCCGCCCCTCCTGAAGCACCATGAATGTGGTCCGAAATTGCGGCCGGTCCCCGTTGCGTGCCGGCTCCAGGCTCCCGCTACTTGAATTGTAACGGAAGTTTGCCATCAGGTTGCCATCCTGATAGCGATAGGTCACAACCAGAGTAGTAGTGTGGGCCACGTCGCGCTCTTTAATGAGCAGCGCCATGATGGTGTTTGCCGTGATCGGGTCGAGGCCGGCGGTGGGTGAATCATAGAGCAACAGCGGCGGATTGGTAACCACGGCGCGTGCAATGGCGGCCCGCCGCCGCATGCCGCCGGAAAGTTCGGCGGGGAATTTTTCCAGCGTGCCGCCCAGTTCGACAAAGTTCAAAGCTTCTTCGACGCGCGAACGGACCTCCGAAGCCGGGCAGCGGATGGCTTTCTGGTTCTGCAGCGGGTAGGCCACGTTCTCTTCGATCGTAAGAGAATCGAAAAGCGCGCCTTCCTGGAAAAGCATTCCGATTTTGCTGCGGATTTCGGTCAGTTCGCGCTCGCGCATGCCGGTTATGTCGTTGCCGAACACGTAGACCCGCCCGGAATCCGGCCGGATCAATCCGAGCGCGGTTTTGAGCAGCACGGTTTTGCCGCTGCCGGCGGCGCCCAGAATGATACGCGACTCTCCCTCAAACGCCTGGAAAGAGACATGAGAGAGCGCCGGGACGCCGTCGAACGACACGCTCACGTCGTCAAACCGCAGCACTGGTTCGGGGGCTTCAGGCATCGCGCTTTGGGCTCTAAGTGGTATAGACGAAGATCTGGGTGATGAAGTAAGTCAGAATAAAGATCAAAACCGAGGCGGAGACCATCGCTTGGGTAGTGGCCCGGCCGACTCCCTGGGTTCCGCCGCTGGTACGCAGGCCGTAGAAGCAGCCGATCAGCGCGATCACGAAGGCAAATGCCAACGGTTTGATCAGGCCCTGGGCTACGTCCGACCATTCGAGCGCCTGCCACGAGGAAATCCAGTATTGCCGCGTGGTGAGGCCGAGAAACACATCGGAAATCACCCAGCCCGCGAAAATGCCGACAAAATCGGCGATGATCGTGAGCAACGGCAGCATGACCGCGGTGGCGATCAGCCTCGGCGTAACCAGCTTTCGAATTGGGTCGGTGCCCAGGGCGCGCATCGCGTCGATCTGCTCGGTGACCTTCATCGACCCCAGTTCGCTCGCCATTCCCGAGGAATTCCGGCCAGCGACCATAAGCGCCGTTAGGTCCGGCCCGAGTTCGCGCACCAGCGAGATAGCGACGATTTTTCCGGTCTGACCGACCTGCCCGTATTGCGCCAGCGCGCGGGACATCTGCAGTGCCATTACGGCGCCGCTGAACAGGCCGGTGAGGACGACGATAGGCAGGCTCCCGACGCCGATATAGTCCATCTGCAGGGCGATATCGTCCCAATAGTGAGGTCCGCGGAAAATGTTGCGAAGGGCGCGGCCTGCCAGCAGATAAAAATCCTGGACCGCCTGGACAGGCCTCTTCAACAGGTCGAGCAATCGATCGGTCCCCGAAATTCCGATGCTACCATACAACTATCTGCTGTCCATGAAAGGACTTACGGATATCGCCGGGATTCGGGTGGGGCACGTTTCCGATTACCACGCGATCACCGGGTGTACGGCTATCCTGTGCGAGACGGGCGCGGTGGGCGGGGTGGATATTCGCGGCTCGGCCAGCGGCACCTCGGAAACGCCCACGCTCGACCCGCTGCATGTGGACCCGGTGGTGCATGGAATCCTGCTCACCGGTGGGAGCGCGTTCGGACTGGAAGCGGCCGCGGGCGTGCGGCGCTATCTCGAAGCCAAGGGCGTGGGAGTAATTACGCCGGCGGCGAAGGTGCCTATCGTCGCCGCCGCCGTGATTTACGATTTGGGCCTGGGCAGCGCGCACGTGCGGCCGACAGTGGCGATGGGCGAAGCCGCCGCGAACACGGCCAGCGCCGATGCGGTGCCGGAAGGGTCTGTCGGCGCCGGCACGGGGGCGACTGTCGGCAAAGCTCTGGGTATGCGGCAGGCCATGAAGGGCGGCATCGGATCGTACACGGTGAGTTTGCCGGGAGGGCTGCTGGTTGCGGCGCTGGTCGCGGTGAACGCGCTGGGCGATGTGCGCGACCCCGCGACTGGTAAGATTGTCGCCGGCGCGCGCAAAAGCGCCGGGAGCCGGGAATTCGCCAATGCGGAGGAAGTGCTGAAACAACGGCTTCCAGGTCCGCTGGTGCGGGGAACCAATACCACCCTCGGCGTGGTCGCGACCAATGCGCGGCTGAGTAAGGTAGAGGCCAAGAAACTGGCGCAGTTCGGCTCCCTGGGCCTGGCGCGGGCGATTTACCCCGTCAACACAACTAACGATGGCGATACCATGTTCGCGCTCGCCATAGGAGATCAGCGCGCCGACATCAACAGTCTGGGCATCGCGGCGGCGGAGGCAGTGACGCAGGCGATCCTAAGGGCGGTGCGGCTGTCGAAAACGCTGGCGGGCGTGCCGGGGCTGGGGTAAAGCTTTAGCGGCGCCCGACCAACCAGCGTCCCAGCGATTCCGGGTTCCGCCCGCCCGTTCATTTTCTTCTTCGAACTCGAAATCCGTAAATTTTTTACGGATTTTCGCCGCCGCTCAACTTGAACCGTTTTGGGGTCCGGTTAGGCCGGGCGGAGCCCGAATCCACTACCCCGCCGCTTGCTCTTTTTTTCCGCCTTCCAGCATGCGCTCCAGTTTGTCCAGCACCTGCATGGCGGGGAAAACCTGCGTCACATCGGCATTCGGCTTGCGGCCTTCTTGAATGGCGGCGAAGAATTCGCGGTCCTGCAGCTCGATGCCGTTCGTGGAGACGGCCACCTGCGAGACGTCGATCGGTTTCTGGTATCCATCCACCAGCTCGTCGTAGCGGGCGATGTAGGTGCCGTTGTCGCAGATGTAGCGGAAGAACGTGCCGAGCGGGCCATTGTTATTGAAGGAAAGCGAGAGCGTGCAGATGGCGCCCCCGGGCACCTTCATGCCGATGTTCATATCCATGGCGATCTTCAGCTCGGGGTGCTTTGGCCCTTGGAGCGCGTAGCATTCCGAAATGCGCTCGCCGGTCTGGTACATGAACAGGTCCACGGTGTGGCAGGCGTGATGCCAGAGCAGGTGGTCCGTCCAACTCCGGGGTTTGCCGGCGGCGTTCATATTGGTGCGGCGGAAGAAATAGGTCTGCACATCCATCTGCTGGATCCGCAACTCTCCAGCCTTGATTTTGTTGTGAATGAACTGATGGCTGGGATTGAAGCGGCGGGTGTGGCCGCCCATGCAAATCACGCCGGTTTCCTGCTGTGTCTTCACCAGCAATTCCGCATCGGCAAGCGAATCGCAGATGGGGATTTCGATCTGCACGTGCTTGCCCGCGCGCATGCACTGGACGCCCTGCGCCGCGTGCATCTGCGTGGGCGTGGCGAGAATCATGGCTTCGAGCCCGGGCTGCTTGAGGCTTTCCGCCAGGTCGCCGGTATAGTGCGGAATCCCGAATTTTTTAGCGACCTCTTCGGCGGTTTCCTTGCGGCTGCCGGTAAGAGTGATTACTTCAATTCCGGGAATATTCTGGATCGCTTCCAGATGCTTAATGCCGAAAGCTCCCTGTCCTGCCAAACCTACTTTCATGATCCGTTCCTCGCTGAACCGTTTTTGGTATCGGCCTGTTTGGCCGTGGTGAAGCTATTGGGACGATGCCGCGCTTTCGGCGCCCTCGACGATTTCCACGCCGAGTTCGGCCAGCTTGGCGCGCAGGCCGTAAAAATCGATGCCCAGTTCGCCTTTGCGCAGCCGTTCGCGCGACTTCTCTTCCTTGGCGATGCGCTGCTCGGAAGCCTTGGCCACTTCGGCGGCGCGCTCGCGAGCGACCACTACAACGCCATCGGCATCGGCCACGATCACGTCGCCGGGATTGACCCGAGCGCCCGCGCACACCACCGGAATATTCACGTCGCCCGGAACGTTCTTCACTGTGCCCTGCGCACTGACGGCTTTCGACCACACCGGGAAGTTCATCGCGGTGAGTTCGGCGGTGTCGCGCACACCCGCGTCGATAATCAGCCCGGCGATGCCGTGCGCCTGGCAAGAGACGCCCAGCAGCTCGCCGAAATAGCCATCCGTGCATTCCGAAGTGGGCGCGACCACCAGCACGTCTCCCGGCTTGCACACTTCAATCGAAGCGTGAATCATCAGGTTGTCTCCGGGGGCGATCGAAATGGTTACCGCCGGGCCGGCCACGCGCGCCGTGGGATAAATCGGCCGCATGTAGGGACGCATCAAGCCGGTGCGCCCCTGGGCCTCATGCACGGTCGCGACACCGGAAGCGCCCAGAATGCGCACGGCTTCGGCTTCGGGCCGCGGGATTCTGCGAATGATCTTGTGGCTCATGCGAGTTCGTCCGTTACTTGCGGATAAATGCGCTGGAAGGCTTCGGCATACTTGATGTGCCGCTTGCCCGAATTGCGCACCGCCTGCACGCCGCGCCGTTCGCCGAGGCCGGTGTAATACTTCACCAAGTGCTCCTGCGCCGCCATGGACTTCATGGCTTCCAGCTTGCGCTCCCACACCGGCGTGATATCCAGCAGCACCTGCGGCTTGAAATTGCACTGCTCGGGCTGATGCGGTTCAAAGATGAAGACCGGCGGCGCGTCGTCCTGGCTGCCCTTGCCCTTGGCCGGGTAGCCGGAGGCCTGCGCGTACACGCGCGCTTTCAGCGTGAGATCGTTCGCCATCGGGTGATCCATGTTGTACGGATCTTCGAAGCTGTGCGTCAGCACAATGACCGGTTTATTGAGGCGGAACTCGTTGACAAATTCCACCATATCTTCTTCTTTAGGGACAATCGGATAATCCCCCATGTCGAAGAAGCGAATTTCGGCCCCCAGGATCTGCGCGGCGCGGGTCGATTCCGCGCAGCGGTCCTTTTTCACTTCCTCCACGGTCATTCCGGGAATCTTCCACAGGCGCTCCGATTCCCCGCGCTCTCCGAAGGAAAGGCAAACAATGCGGACGCGGTATCCGCGGTCCGCGTACAGGGCGATTGCGCCGCCCGCGCGCCAGACGAAATCGGCGGCGTGCGCGCTCACCACTAGGACAGTCTTCTTGTCGTCAGCCATACCAAAACGGAGAGTATGACAGGTGTTCCGAGAGGCAGTCAATAACGATTAGGAGCCAGGAGTCAGAAGGCAGGAGCCAGAAGCCAAGAGCCAGGAGAGATCACTCTACCCAGAAATCGCGGGGGTACAGGCGGAAGAGGCGGGTCGCGGGGCCTTCGGCTTTTTTCAGGTATTGTTCGTAGGCTGCCAACTGGTTTTCGGGGCCGATGACGAAGTAGACGGCGCCGGGTACGTCTTTCGCCGGAACGCCCATGCCGGGGAGGACGCGCGCGTAGATCTTCGGCATCCTGCGAAAGAGTTCGTCCGCGAGATCCGGGCGCTTGCGCAGGTCGAGGATGGCGCGGTGAAAGCGCGCCACCACTTCCGGCGTCAGGCCATCGGCCAGATCTTCGGCCAGGGCTTCGCCGCGATCTTCAAAGGAGAGCGCCGAGCGGATGCCGTCGAAGGCGCCGGCGATGGCGTACTCGGCGAGCGCGGGATTGGGCCGGACACTCTTCAGTTGGCCGATGACGAATTCGAGCGTTTGCGGCAGCAGCGGGGTGCGTTCGGCGTAGTAGGTCACGCGGGCTTCGAGAGGGTGAATGCGAATGCCGTTGCTGTAGGCCAACCCCGCGGACCAGGTTTTCATGTACATGCTGTGAGCGCCGTGGCCGGCGTAGAGCAGCGAGGCGAGCAAATCGAGCAGGGCATCGGGGCTGGTGTCGTGGTAGCTCGCGCCGGGGGCGGAGTTGAGGAAGACCCCGCCTTGCGAGTTGGGATTCACCAGGCCAACGAACAGGGGAGCCCCACCTATGCGATCGCGCCTGAGGAGGCGCTGTTCGATCGCCAGGTAATTTCGGGAAGCCTCCCTTTGAAGAACGCTATTTTCGAGCAACCCCGGAAACTTCTCAATCGCGCTGCTCAAGCTGCGCTGTGCTTCCGGCGATCCGATCAGGAACATGCGCGCGCCGTTCGGCTCGAGCAGCGATTGGCGCAGTTTGTCGAGATCGGCCAGAACTTTCTCCGGCCCGGATGCCAGATCGCGCCGCATGCCGTGGCACAAATCCGCCCAATCGGAGGCGAGGCTCGAATCGGGAATTTCCGGTAAAACGGTTTCGAGATCGCGGGCCGCATCCTGCGCCAGCCTCTTCGAAAAGTCGGCGAGGGAATCGAAGCCCGCATATGTGCCCTGCGCGATCGCGGCGAGCATTTGCATCCGCTCGGCGCGCGTCCCCTTAGCGCCGGCGAGGGCTTCCAGAAACTGGTAGATATCCGGCGCGCCTCCGCCCTTGAGCATCCATTTCAGGCGGAACAGATTGTGTTCTCGGGTGAGAAACGAAGACGTCGCGAGCAGCAGCGGGTGCATCTGGTACAGCCAGGCGCGCGCCGGATCTTCCACCCAGGTTTCTTCCGGCCTCTGCATCGTGTTGTGTACCAGGCCCAGCGTTTCCTCTACCAGGTCGCGGAGGCGCGGCAGGTTTTCCGGCCGCCAATCGGGATGGAGCAGCGCCAGCTTCATCCACTCCAGCGCGCGCCGCGCTTCGGCGGGGTTGCTGCCCGAGCCGCGCATTACGAGTTCGTAGCGGTTCGTCAGCGGATTGATCCGGTAGTCCGCGTTCAAGCCGAGGATTTCGGTGCGCAGGCGCTCGGCCATTTCGGGATAGGAAACAGGCCGGCCATTTTCGATCACTCCGGAGCGCGTCAGCAGCTCGGGCAGCAGCGACAGATAGACGAGCAACTCGCGTGGCACGGCGTGCAGCGAGAGCGCGAGTCCCACGGTCGCGCCGGTCATGCTGTCGAAAGTGGAAGTGACCAGGGGCACTCCGCCTGCGAGCTTGCGGGTAGTGAACTGGAGCGAATCGTCGAGGCCCAGCGGCGGGTTTTCGATAAAGCGGGGCGGCGTGATCTCGCGCGCGGCCGCTTCGATCGCCTGCGCGGCGGCGTCCTGATCGGCCTTGTAACGGCGCAGCGCCGCTTGCGTGTCCGTCACGCCGTATTGCCGCTTCAGGCGCTCGGTTTCGGCGGCGATGCGCGCGGCCCGCTCGCGCGTTTCCTGCTCGATCAGCGCCGGGTCTGGTTTGGCCGCTTCGATCCAGGGCGCGACCGCTATCAGTTTCCATTTCGCCAGATACTCGCGCCAGAGGTTGCGCGGTCCCGCCAGTTGCGCTTCGATCGCGTCCAGGTCCTCTTTTTCGGTGAGCGATTTGCGGAAGCCCGGCTCCCGATTCAGCCGCACCAGTTGCATTACCCAATCCGAACTTACGCCGCGCTGGCCGAAACCTGGAGGCGAACTGACGAATCGGGCCAGTTCCCGCCGGCGCTGCAGAATCCGGCTTTTGAGCCGCTGGTTGAAAGCGCGCAATTCGGCTGAGCCATCGGGATACGCGGCGACACGGCGCAACTCGTCCAGCACTTTGGAGCGCAGTAATCCGAGGTTCTTGTCGTCCATCGCGGCGGGTGGCATGTCGCGGAACATCATGTAAACGGGGTTGCCCTCGTCGGCATCGGCCCAGGCGTTAATTCCCTGAACGCCGAAATCGCTGTCGCGGGTGCGGCTGTTCACCAAGCGGGCGTACAGGTTCGTATCCGGCTCTCCGGCAAAATTATCCAGGAACAGATTTAGCAGCTCGTATTCGCGGTTGGCCAGTTTGCGCTCCGCCGGCCACGCCAGCAACACCGAACTGGGCTGCTGCGCATTCTGCGAAGGATATGGAACGTACTCGATGCGTCCGGCTGGAGCGGGATGCGGCGCCGGCAGGTTCTCCTCCGTCATCACCGGAAGCACCGGGTGGCGCGGCTCCACGCGGTCGAGCGCTTCATCGATTTTGGCCAGCGCCGTTTCGAGCGGCACCTCTTTGGGCAGCGCCGCGATCATGCCCATGTTGCCGCCGAAGTAGTGGGCGTCGTGGAAGCGGCGGATATCGGCGGGCTGAATCCTGCGCAGCGCTTCCGGCAGGCCGCCGGCCGAAAACGCCAGCGGATGATCGGGACCGTAGATGGCCACGCCCGCGCGATTGAAGAGCCGGTAGGCGGGCTGATCCATGGAAGTGGTCATTTCGTTGTAGACCGTGCCCTGCTCTTCCAGGCGCAGCGTGCCTCCCGGACCCGCGCTCACGCCGAAGTTGCGCACTTCGCGGCGGATCTCTTCATCGGTGTAGTTGGGGAATTTCAGCGCCTCGAAGATGCGCTCGAAGTGCTCGAAGAAAACTTCCGGCCCGGCGGCGGTATAGAAATGGAAGCAGGTCATCCACTGCAAGGTATAGGCGCTCGAAGTGACCAGCGACATCGGTTCGATGCTGCCCAAAGCGCGGCCCCTTGTGCCTTTGCCGAGCAGCAGGTGTTCCTCGGTGTGCGGCTCGCCCATATTGGAAGTCGGGTACGTCTTCACCCAGATAAAACCTTGCGGCACCGATGGAATGCGCAGCAGATCGAGCGTGAATCCGCTGCGAATTTGAATGAAGCGCCCGCCCATGGCCCGGCCCGCATCGTCCAGGTAGACCGCCGCGGCGCGAAATCCGTTAATCACCTGGCGCTCGTGCAGATTGGAGTAGTCGATAACGGCGGTTTGGGCACGCGCGGCCCAGACTGCCAAAAACAAAAGCCATATGCGCTTCACAACCCTTCAGCATAGCGGCTTCCCGATCACCCGGTAAGCCTTCGACTGTTCGCTGCCGGTCAAGGCGTCGATCCGAGCCGCACGCGTTAGCGAGGGATTGTCATCGCGCGATCACTCTAGCCAAATCAGCGCGCTTTGGTTTTGCAGTACTTCTCGTACTTATAGGGGAGTACCTAATAAGTCAGGTATGAGTACTATAACCGGTAGTTTATATGAATTAGTCATTTTTCTTTACAATGTCATCTTGGTCTGGTAAGCTCCTCGCAAAACTGAGTTAGTTCTGTAATGTTCGCGCACTTTCGCCAATGGTAGGAGGACGACCAATCAGATGACGAGGAATCACTGCAAAACGGCCGGTTTGGCCGCGGCAGCGCTGCTGCTCGCCCAGGCTCCGGTGTTTGCCGACGTTTATACTGTCGGCTACGTATCTTACGATATCGTAGGCACGGATACCGCGGCCTTCGATATTTTCAATGGGACCGGCCCGAATTCCTTACCACCGGATTTTCCCGTTCTGAGTTCCGTCAATCTCTCGAACCTGAGTTTGACGATCGATTTTTCGGATGGTTCGAGCGTAATGGAGCCTTCCACCTATTTCACTCTGGCCGCCGATGGGTTGTCGTGGAATGGCTCGGATATTGGAATCGGCGGCGTCAATCCGGTGCCGGTCGAAGCGATGCTCACCGGCACTTTCAGCCCCACCAGCATCGATGTGTCCGGCGTTGGTACCGTGGATATTCTTTCCACGTTTAGCGCGACCATTCTGCCCTCCAGCCCCCCCAATTTATCGGACGGAGACCTGGCGCTCATCGAAGCCACCTCCGCTGGGAGTTCGGTGCCCGAACCCGGTTTCTGGCTCCCGCTGGCGATCATCGGGTTATTCCTGGGCTTTTCGCGGCGTAGCCATTTCCGCGCTCTGTTGCGCGCGCGGACTGGCGGCGTGGCGGCCGCCCTGCTGCTGGCATTGTCCCTCGCAACGGTTCCCGTTCAGGCTGCGACAGTAACCACGGTCAGACTGGCTCCGGTAACCACCCCAAGTACCGGCGTGGCGGGAGTCAATAACGTCAACGTAACCGCCAGCGGATGGCCGAGTGGCGACACTGCGGCCGCAAACATTATGGTCAGTTGGGAAACGAGTTGCGGCGGAACCCCGGTCGCGACGAATGTGGCCAATAGCATTGGCACTATCATTGGCAGCACGAAACGGGTGAACGTGAGTATTCCGGCTTCGCTCACGACGGGCAATTACTACATTCAACTGAGCGACTCCACAGCCGGCGATACAGCTTTCACCAGCGGTACCACCTGCTCGCTGGTGCAGGTTACGGGCACGAGCAGGACATTGTCCTCCTGCGTTCCCGCCAGTTCGCTCGGAGTGGTTGCTCCCGTCACCGGGCCCGCGCCGGTGTTTGCGATCGCTCCGAACGCGTCCTGGTCCTATGGCACCCCAGGCGCTCAAGTAGTCCAGTTGGAAACCGGCGGTGGACCAACCGTTGCCCCCGTTTCGCTGGCCTTGCCGGACTACATCAACTCCTGTGCCGGCAATCCCGCCACCGGAGATGCCGTTTGCGTGGCGAACAACACCCATGTCTACCATATCCGCGGTGTCGGGACGACCAACACGTTTACCAGTCTCACGGATTCGGCCGACACCACTATGAACTTTTCGGGAGGCCATCCATATACCGGCGGTGTGGCCGTCAATGCCGCCGGCAACTACGCCGTGCTCACCATCGGCGACAGCGCCGCCCCGAGTGGCTCCGCGCTACAGACGCTCAATCTGGCAACCGATACCTTCCTGCCACCTTTTCCGCTGGCGAATGAGGTTTCGGAAAACATCTCCATCGATCCCAACCGGGGCGCAGTGCTTTCCGCGAATGAGGAATCGAACTACGACCTAGTGGCCCTGGATCCCAGCGGAGGGCTGACCGCCGAATATACCAAAAACATCGGCATCGGGGAACTGGACTCGTCGGCCGAGGACTGCTCCACGGGCATCGCCCTGGCGCCCGCGGAGTTTACCAACCAATTCGTGCTGGCCGATTTGACGCAGGCTACCTTCACCCCCGGCACGCCCGGCTCGTGGTCTGCGCCAACTTCGACTCCCACGATCCTCGGCATTTATTCGGCCGGACTCTCCGGATCCGCCGTTGCTCCGGGAGGCCAACACCTGGCCGTAGTTACCGGTGAGTTCAATGGGAGTTCGTTTGCTATTTTGAAGCTCCCTGCAACCTCCGGCAGCGGCACGCCCACGCTGCAGGATTACGCTTATGTATGCGGAGTGGCGAATTTCGAAGCCGGCTACGATCCACACACGCTGACCGCCTATGTCAGCCCGAATAACGGCAAATCGTATGCCTTGTTCGCCAACTGGCTCCCCAACTACTATTACGGTCCGGGATCGCTGCTGCAGGCCGATATGGCTGGAATCCTGGCTCTACCGCGCGGCCCCGATGGCCATACGGTGCTCGGCGATAACGGCAGTTGCGTTCTAGACCCGAATGGAACGGTCGGCAGCACCGTGCTGAAAAGCATCGCTACTCACTGATCCCAATCTAGAGAGCGGAGCGCCAGACACGTGCCCCGCTTCTACGGCATGATCGGCCCGGGTTCCGGATCTTCCGGCGGGAACGGATCGGGGCCGGGTGGGGGAACGGGCGGCTCGGGATCGGGCACGGGGTGCGAGCCGGCCACGGACGCGCGGAAAACGGCGCGGGCCGGTTCCCGCACCGGTTCCTCCAGCGCCACTTCGCATTCGCAGCAATCGGAGCAGCGCTGGCAGCGCTCGCACAAATGATTGCGGCAAGTGTCCTTGGTGCAGCGAGCGCAGATGTGCATGGATTCCTCGCCGCAGATACTGCAATAAAATGCCATCGGGGGACTACTTCTTCCTTCCTGTCGAAACGTTGGAGGGCGGCTGCGTGGCAATTACGGAGCGGCACCGTTGCGCTTCCTTATCCATGACGGCGCACTCCTGCTCGCGCTGCTCGGCGAGGGTCACGATATAGATTTGGAACCGGTCGCGGTTGGCGCCGTTTTCCGCCCATTGCGCCGCCAGTTCTTCGGCCAGCGCGGGGCTCTGGTATTTGCGCACCGCGCCGGTGAGGGAATCGATCATTTCTTCCAGCCCCTGGATGCGGAAGAAAAACTCCAGGCAGCCGGAGAGCTTTTCGGGGTTGCGGGAAAGAGTTTTGGCTTCCGCCGCAATGGCCGCCGCCTGGTCTTTGGCGGACTGTAGTTGCGCCGCGTAGGTTTCCGAAGCGCCCTGCGCCACCCATGCCTTCGCGTCGATCTTGTTCAGCGTGGGCGCCAGGCGGGCGGCGTGATTGCCCATTTCGCCGATAATCACCCCCGCATCCCAATCGGGAGGCAAGCCAACGGAAACCTGCCCCTGGGCGCTGGCCCGCGGGGGCAAACCGGGCGCGCAGAAACCCAGCGCCAGAACAGCAATCCAGGCAGGTGTAAATCGAGTATGTGCCGCGGAGAAAGATTTCATGCCGCTCCTTCCAATCTAACAGTAACCCGGAAGAGCGGCCTGCTTCTCCGGAGACGAGCGCGGCCTACTTCTTCAGTAAGGCTTCCAGGTGCGGAAAGATACCTTTGCCTTCGAAAATGTCTTTGGTGGAATCGCTATAGCCGAAATCTTCGCGAATGCCGCCATTAGCGTCGATCAGGTAGACGTGCGGAATATCGAAAGACGGCTTGCGCAGATAAGAATAGGCTACCTGCCCGCAATCGAACAGGATCGGATAAGCGATCTTATGGCTGGCTATATAGCCCGCGACTTTGGTCTGGTCGTCGGGCGGATTGACGATGGCTACTATGGCGATGCGATCGCCGTATTTCTGCTGCACGCCGGCCAGCACGCTGGCGAAGGCGTTGCAATGCGGGCAGGTGGTCTGGATGAACTCGAGGATGACGGGCCGGCCGCGATAATCCGCCAGATCGTGCTGCTGCGTTTTCAAATCGGGCAGGGAAAATCCGGGGGCGCGGCGGCTGGCATCCGCGGCGCGCAGCCAAGCGGCGGAGATGAATCCGGCGGCGCACAGCAAAGCCGCGACGGTAAGGCGTTTCACAGTGGGCATGAGCTTCAAATTATCATGCGAGCAGGCAAGGCCGCTTCCCGAGGGTCGCGGCTCGGCCGGGGATTCTTCAGTCTTGCGATAGATTAGGAACTATGTTCAACCTACGAACCGCTATTTCGTTAGCCTTGCTGGCTGCTGGTGCTTTCATTTTGGTTCCTGGTCGAGCCGCCGAGCCCGACCCGAAAGTTGTCACCTACACCGCTCCAGACAACATCGTTTGGCGAAAAGGGCCTGGTGCGGATACCGCCACGGTCCAAGGCGATCCTTCCAAGCCCGGAATCTACATCCAACTGATCAAGTGGCATCCCGGAAACATGAGCCGCCCCCACTTTCACTCAACCGATCGATACATCACGGTCCTTTCGGGTACCTGGTGGATTGGCACTGGCCCGAAATATGATCCCGCCAGCACCTTTCCGGCGCCCGCTGGAAGCTATGTCGTGGATTTGGCAGGCAAGATCCACTACGACGGGGCCAAGGATACCGAGTGCGTCCTGGAAATCGTCGGCATGGGACCCATGACCACAACCCCGGCCGAGCAAAAATAGCCGATATTTCCCAGCTTCTCAGGGAGCGGTTTGGCCGCGAAGAGAAACCCGTTTCAGCGATTCCTCATAAGGCGCGCGCGCCACGCCGTTTTCGGTGATAATCGCCGAGACATAACGGGCGGGAGTGACATCGAAGGCCGGATTGGCGGCGCAGGTCCCTTCGGGGGCGACGGGCCGGCCAAACACATGCGTCACTTCGGAGGCGGCGCGCTGTTCAATCGGAATGGCATCGCCCGAAGAAAGCGTGAGATCGAGCGTGGAAATGGGCGCGGCCACGAAAAAAGGCACGCCGTTCTCCTTGGCCAGCACGGCCACCGAATAGGTGCCGATTTTGTTGGCCACGTCGCCATTGGCGGCGATGCGGTCGGCCCCCACCACTACGCAGCCGATGCGGCCGGACTTGAGAAAATGGCCGGCCATGTTGTCGGTGATCAGGGTGGTCGAGATGCCATCCTGCTGCAATTCCCAAACGGTGAGCCGCGCTCCCTGCAGGAAAGGGCGGGTTTCATCGGCGAAGACGTCCACGCGCTTGCCGCTCTCGACGGCCGCGCGGATCACGCCGAGGGCGGTGCCGTAGCCCGCCGTGGCGAGAGCGCCCGCGTTGCAGTGGGTGAGCACGGTCGCGCCATCGGGCACCAGCGGCGCCCCGTGGCGGCCGATGGCCCGGCAGATGGCGATATCCTCTTCGCGGATGCGCAGCGCTTCTTCGATCATGCGGCGGCGAATGGCGGCGATCGGCTGGCCGCGCAGGGAAGCGTAGTGCCGCCGCATGCGATCGATAGCCCAGAACAGGTTGACGGCGGTAGGGCGGGTTTGGGCCAGGGTTTCGCAGATTGTGGCGAACCGCGCATCGAGCTGGGCTTCGGCCGCCTGCATTACTCCCAGCGCGACGCCCATGGCCGCGGCTACACCGATGGCCGGCGCGCCGCGAATCGTCATGTTGCGGATGGCCTCGGCAACCTCTTCATAGCTGCCGCAGGTGACGTACTTCTCTTCAAGCGGCAGCCGCCGCTGGTCGATCATCACGACGCCATTGGCGGTCCACTGAATGGTTTCGATCATGGATGGTGGAATTCCTTCTGCTGCGAAATGAAAGCCACGAATTCGAGCGCGTTATAGGAGGCGTGCATTAGGGCGGAGGCTTTGGTGGAGCCGGTGCGATAGCGCATCCAGCCGAAGGCCGCGCCGGCCATGGAGATGAGCAGGGCGTGCCGCCAGGAGTTGCCGTACTCGGAAAAATGCAGCAGGCCAAACGGGATGGCCGCGCCGAGAATCCCGGGCGCCGGCCCGAAGCTGCGCACCAGCAGCGGCTGCAGCAAACCGCGGAAACCCAGTTCCTCCGCAACGGGCGCGAGCGTTAGTCCGAAAAGCGCCACCCAAATGAGAGTGCGCGGATTTTCCAGCATCTCCGTGATGCGGTTGCTGGTAGTGGGAGTGCGAATCAGCACGCCAATGTACGCCACGGCGATAGCCGTGCCGGCGCCGGCCAGGACGATTACCGGCGCGGGAATTTTGAGGCTCTTCCAGCCCATCGAGCTCCAGAAAGGGCGATCGTAGTGGATGTGGAAGAGCACGGCCAGCGCGCCATAGGCCAGCACATAAATCAGGGATTGCGCAATCAGCGCCTCGGCCACCTGGGATTGATCGCGCGCCGGGAGAAAGCTGAAGATCGCGGCGGCCCCGCCCAGGCTGACGACGGCCGCGGCCAGCAGCAATCCCACGAACACCAGCACATCCGAATAGCCCCAGAAGGGCTCGCGCGGCGGTGGGGCCGGCGCTTCCGGTGGCGCCGGAGCCGCCACCGGCCTCCCCGGCGGCTCCGGCCGGGGTGGCATTCCTAACGGCTCGAACGGCTGCTCGGAATTCATGCTTCCATTTCTATAATGCACGCAGCCAGCAAGGAGATCAGCAACTCGTGGTGGCCGGTAATGGCATACCCCATTCCGCCGCTGGCGGCATGTGGCCGTTCCACTACATTCAGGCGCGGCCGGTAATGCTGCAGGAAATCGAGGTTGACGGTGGTGAAGCCTGTGAGGGGAAAGCCGAGATTGCGCAGGCCGGAAATAGCTTTCAGAAATACTTCGGGGAGCACCACGGCCGAGCCGCAGTTGCAATACACGCCGCCCTGGTCCAGCTCCGCCAGATACGCGCACAGCAGGCGGAAATCGCGATGCGTGGCGCTGCCTATGGCCGCGCCTTCCGCGGCCGGGTGCAAGTGCGGGGTATCGGTGCCAATCGCCACATGAACCGTCACCGGCGTGCCATGGCGGTACGCCTCGAGCAGCAAACTCGATCCGGCGTACTCGGGCGCGGCGGCCGATTCGAGCCAGAGACCCAGCGCCTCGCCCATGCCCAGGCCCGCTTTGTCGCCGGCGCAAATGGCGCGGTTCATTTCGCGGCCGGTCTCTTCCGCCGAGCCGAAGCGGCCATCCGGCAATACGGCTTCCACGTCTTCGCTGGTGTGGCCGGCCAGGGCGATTTCGAAATCGTGAATGGCGGCGGAACCGTTGAGCGCAAAGGCGGTGACATAGCCGCGGCGCATCAGGTCGATCAGCACCGGCGCGAGGCCGCACTTGATCACATGGCCGCCCAAGCCCCAAACCAGGGCCCGCCCGTCACGCCGGGCGCCGGCAATCGCTTCGAGCACCGCGCGAAACGAATTGCCCGCCAGAATCCGCGGCAGCGCTCCCAGCCAGCCGCTCAAGCCGGACCCTTTGCGGTAGGGCGCCGCAAAATCCGCGGCCTTTACCTTGCCGCCCCTCTCTCGTAAGCCAACCGTGCGCAGGTTTGCGAAGTCCAGCGGGCGTTTGGGGTATTTGCTCATACGGGAAGCGCTCTTCATTATCGCCCAGACGGCGTGAGTTGCCGCACAGATTGCCGGCATGGATCATCCGTAAGTTTTGTTGCCCGGCTTACGCACAAAGGGCAATGAAATGCGAAATAATCGGGGACATGGCCGACGGGCAACCGGCTCTGCGCCCCGAAGAGCCCCGGCATCGGGTGGAGTTTTACGGCAACGATACGCGATTGTTGGCGCGGAACATAGGCAGCTATGCGGCCAACGGGTTGAAAGATGGAGAAGGCGTTCTCGGCATTCTGACCGAGGAGCATGTTCAAGCGGTTACGGGTGAACTCGAAGCGCTGGGAATCGATGCCGCGGCGGCGCGGAAAAGCGGGCGGCTGGTCCTTGAGGACGCGCAATCGACGCTCAACCGTTTCCTGGTGGGGGTGTGGCCGGATGAGTACCAGTTCATGTCCACGATGCTGCCGCTCATCGAGAGGGTGCGGGTGGCCAGTGGCGGCCGCGCGTGCCGGGTTTGCCACGAAGTGGTGGGGTTGCTCTGGCAAGCCGGCCACGTGGCGGCGGCCGTAAAGCTGGAGCAGCTTTGGAGCAAACTGGTCGAGGCGGAAGGAATCGGGCTGCTCTGCGGATATCCGATCGATGTCCTGGACGAAAATTTCGAAGAGCGCGCCGTTGAACCTATCGTGCAAGTGCATACGAAGGCGACTTTCCCGGTTGACAATACAGAGCGGAGCGGGGGCGAGCGGAACGGGGGGATCGAGCGCGCCACGATCCCCGAACCGGCGCGCCGCGTGGTGGCCCGGGTACGCGAGCAGTATCGGACCGAGCGGCGCTTCCGCGCGCTGGTGGAACATAGCGCCGACGGTATCGCGCTGTTGGACGCGCGGGGCAAAATCGAGTACGGCAACCCGGCGATTTCGAAGGTGCTGGGATACGGCACCGCGGAAATTTACGGGCGCGACGTCTTCGAGCTGATTCATGCCGAGGACGTGGCCGGGGCGCTGGAGGTGTGGCGGGAAGCGTCCGCCCGGCCCGGGTGCGCCATGCCGGTGCAGGTGCGCATGCTTCACAAAAATGGCGAATGGCGGTGGATCGAGGGCGTGATTTCCGATATGACGGCCGATCGGGATATCGGCGCGGTGGTCTTCAACCACCGGGACATCACCGAGCGCAAGACGGCCGAGCAGATGGAGGAGAAGTTCCGGGAATCGGCCAAGCTGGAAAGCCTGGGCATTCTGGCGGGCGGCATCGCGCACGACTTCAACAACCTGCTGACCGGCATTTTGGGCGGCGCCAGCATGCTGGTGGAAGGGCTGCCGCGCGAATCGCCGCTGTTTGCGGTGGCGGAAATGGTCATGCAGGCCAGCGAGCGCGCGTCCCAGCTTACCCGCCAGATGCTGGCCTACTCGGGCCGGGGCAACTTCGTAGTCGAGCCGGTGGATTTGTCGCTGCAGGTGCGGGAGATTGTAGCCCTGGTAAAGGCGTCGGCGCCGAAGGACGTGCGTTTCGTGCTCGAACTGGGAGAGAGTGGAATGAACATCGAATCCGACCGCGGCCAGTTGCAGCAGCTCATCATGAACCTGGCGATCAACGCTTGCGAGGCGATTGCGCGCGAGGGGACGGTAACGCTGCGGACGCGGCGGGTGCGGCTGGACCGGCCGCGCGATTCGCTGCTGGGAGAGATTCCGCCCGGCGATTTCGTTTCGCTCGAAGTCGAGGACACCGGCGCCGGTATAGACGAGGCGACGCAAAAGCGGATGTTCGAGCCGTTTTTCACAACGAAGTTCACTGGCCGGGGGCTGGGGCTTTCCGCGGTGTTGGGGATCGTGCGGTCGCATGGGGGCGGCATCGAGGTGGAATCGAAACCGGGGGAAGGCACGCGGTTCACCATATTTTTCCCGCTGCAAGCCCACCGGGCCCCGGCGGCAAATGGCAATGCCGCGGAACCCGCGCGGGCCGCCAGCGGCCTGGTGCTGGTGGTGGATGATGAAGCACTGGTGCGCACTACTGCCGGCGCGGCTCTGCGGCATCGCGGTTTCCGCGTTCTGTCGTGCGCCAATGGGCGCGAGGCGGTGGAGCAGTTCCGCCGCCGCCACGCCGAAATCTCGCTGGTTTTGCTGGATATGACCATGCCGGGCTTGAGCGGCGCGGAGACCCTGGAATTGCTCAGCGCGATCGACCCGTCCGTGCCGGTGCTGGTCTCGAGCGGCTACGGCGAAGAGGAAACGCGCGCGCGTTTCGGCCCCGGAATCGCCGGCTTCCTGCAGAAACCGTACACAGCGCATGGCGTTGTGGATGCGGCGATCCGGTTCGCGCGGCGGTAGCACACACACACCGGGCCTTTCCACCGGCGCACTTCACCGGTGGAAAAGAACCGATTTATTGAAAACAAAGAAGTAAGCTCGGATCCCACCGGTGCGATCGCACCGGTCCGGGGATCGCCGGCCGGGCACGCCCGAGGCCGCGGCTATACTGGGGTTGTAACTCCCGGAACACGCGTGCAAGACTTTCTACGGATCCGCGGCGCGCGGGTCCACAACCTGAAGAACATCTCGCTCGATATTCCGCACAACCAGTTGACGGTCATTACAGGTGTATCCGGCTCGGGTAAATCTTCGCTGGCGTTCGATACGATTTACGCCGAAGGACAGCGGCGCTACGTGGAATCGCTTTCCGCCTACGCCCGGCAGTTCCTGGAGCGGATGGAAAAGCCGGAGGTGGACGAAATCGATGGCATCGCGCCGGCGGTGGCCATCCGCCAGAAAAACACCAGCCGTAATCCGCGATCGACCGTGGCGACTTCCACCGAATGCTACGATTTTCTGCGTTTGCTGTTTGCGCGCGTGGGCCGGACGTTCTGTCCCAAGTGCGGCACGCAGGTTAAACAAGACTCGGTGGATGAAGTAGCGGCGCGGATGCTGGCGCAGCCGGCGGGATCGCGCTGGTATGCGCTATTCCCGGTGAGCCATGCGGCGGAGGATGCCCCCCCAGCGCAAGGCGTTCCGCAGACGCAAATTCCGCGCGACCAGCTTTTCGAGCTGCGCAAAAAGGGCTTCAGCCGGCTGTTCCAGAACGGCCGCACGTTCGAATTTTCCACGCCCGAATCGCTGCTGGATATCGATTTTTCGCAGCCGGTGTTCGTGCTGGTGGATCGCATCGCGATTGCGCCCGATCTGCATCAGCGCCTGGTGGACACCATCGAAATCTGCTTCCGCGAAGGCGGCGAGGTGATTTTTGAACCCGCGGGCGGCGGCCGCCCTTTGCGCTTCAACGAGAAGTTCCAGTGCAAGACGTGCGGCATGGAATTCAGCGTGCCCGAGCCGATTCTGTTCAGCTTCAACTCGCCGTTCGGCGCCTGCCCGCGCTGCCAGGGCTTCGGCAATACGATCGATTTCGACATGAACCGGGTGATTCCCGATCCCACGCTTTCGCTGGACAAGGGGGCGGTGGAGCCGTGGACGAAGCCGAAGTACCGGTCGTGGCTCGGGAATTTCCAGAAATCGGCCCGCAAGGTGCGGTTCCACGTGCCGGTATGCGATCTGAACGAAAGCGAGCGCGCCAGCCTGGAAGAATTCATCCGCCGCTTCTTCGATTTCCTCGAAACCAAGAAATACAAACTGCACGTGCGGGTTTTTCTGAGCCGTTATCGCGGCTACGCGCTGTGTCCGGAGTGCAAGGGCGCGCGCCTGCGCAAAGAAGCGCTGTACGTACGGGTGGGCGGAAAGAATCTGGGCGAAGTGCTCAAGATGAACCTGGCGGAGGCGCGGGAGTTTTTCGGAAAGCTGGAATTGACGCCGGAAGAAAGCGCGATTGCCGATAAAATTCTGCTCGAAATCCAGCAGCGGCTGAAATTTCTGAACGATGTCGGCCTCGATTACCTGACCTTCGACCGGCTTTCGGCCACGCTTTCCGGCGGCGAAGCGCAGCGGATCCAGCTCGCGACTTGTTTGGGGTCGCGGCTGGTGGGCGCCTGCTACGTGCTGGACGAGCCTTCGATCGGTCTGCACAGCCGCGATACGGGAAGGCTGATTCGGATTCTGAAGGAGCTGCGTGGGCTGGGCAACACGATCGTGGTAGTGGAGCACGATCCGGAAGTGATGCAGGCGGCGGATCATATTGTCGATCTCGGCCCCGGCGCGGGCGAGCATGGCGGGCGCGTGGTCTTCGAAGGACCGCTGGCTACATTGACCGGCAATGGCGCCGCTTCGCTGACCGCGCGCTATCTGCGCGGGGAAGCGCGGGTGGCCGCGGCGCGCGCGCGCCGGCCGTTCCATCCGAAAAACGTGCTGCGGTTTTCGGGCGCGCGCGCGCATAACCTGAAGAACATCGATGTCGAGATTCCCTTGAACATGCTGGTGGCGATCACCGGGGTTTCCGGCTCGGGCAAATCGACGCTGGTGCACGACGTGATCTTCCGCTCTCTCGAAGCATTACACAAAGCGCGCGAGGCGGACCACGAGCCGGAATTCGACGAAGCCGCCGAAGCGCTGGATGCGGCGCCGCGCATCTCGTGCAAAAAGATCGACGGCGCCGAGCGGGTGCGGAACACGGTGATGATCGACCAGGCTCCCATCGGCCGCACGCCGCGCTCGAACCCGATTACGTATATCAAAGCGTTCGATACGATCCGCGGCTTGTTCGCCTCCACGCGCGAAGCCGAGCGGCGCGGCTACACGGCCGGGCACTTCTCGTTCAACATTCCCGGCGGCCGCTGCGAAGCCTGCCAGGGCGATGGCACCGTGACGGTGGAGATGCAGTTTCTGGCGGACGTGGAGCTGGTGTGCGACGAATGCAAGGGCACACGCTTCAAGAGCGGCATTCTGGAGATTAAGTACAACGGGCTGAACGTGCATGAAGTGCTGCAATTGACCGTGCGCGAGGCGCTTGGGTTTTTCCACGCGACGCCCAAGCTGGTGGACAAGCTCAAGGTGCTGGACGATGTGGGTTTGGGATATCTGCGGCTGGGCCAATCGGCGACCACGCTTTCCGGCGGCGAAGCGCAGCGCGTGAAGCTGGCGGCGCACCTGGCGATGTCCAGTTCGGCGGGCACGCTGTTCATCTTCGACGAGCCGACCACCGGCCTGCATTTCGACGACATCGCCAAGCTGCTGGCCGCGCTCGAGCGGCTGATCGAAAACGGCGGCAGCCTGGTGGTGATTGAGCACAATCTGGAGGTGATCAAAGCAGCGGATTGGGTGATCGATCTGGGGCCGGAGGGAGGCTCGCGCGGCGGGCAGGTGGTGGCGGCCGGAACCCCGGAGGATGTGGCGCGGGTGAAAGCGTCGCATACGGGGCGGTACTTGAGTAAGGCGCTACTTATGTCCGAGCCGCGACCGTGAGGGAGCGGTCAGTAGCGGCTGCAAGGTTTTCAGCACATTCTGGACCACGATGCGCGTACCGGCGGCGTTGGGGTGAAGGCCATCCTGCTGCATCAGCTCGGGTTTGGTGGCGACCCCATCGAGCAGAAACGGGAGCAGGGGAAGCTGGTAGCGTTTGGCGAGATCCGTGTACATGGCATCGAAGCGCTTTACGTAGTCCGCGCCGTAATTGGGCGGCAGCGTAATCCCGGCCAGCATCACTTTCGCGCCGGCTTTGCGCAACTCTTCGATGAGCCGCGCCAGGTGCATTTCGGCGACGGAGACCGGCTGGCCGCGCAGGCCGTCATTGGCGCCGAATTCGAGAATGACGATTTGCGGATGCTGGTTCAGGACCGAACTCAGCCGCCCCAGCCCATCCTGCGTGGTATCGCCGCTCTCGCCGCGATTGACCACCTGATAGTGGTAGCCGCGGCGATCGAGTTCGCGCTGCAGCAGATCGGGGTAGCTTTGGCCGGGATCGAGGCCGTAGCCGGCGGTGAGGCTGTCTCCGAAGCAGACGATGCGCGGGAGGTCCTGGGCAAACAGCACGTATGCGCAGGTAAAGAGGGCCAGGGAAGGGAGGAATCGGCTTTTCCTCATCTCATTGCATAATAAAGCAGCCTCACCTGCCGCGGGCGGGAAAGCGGCTGTAATGAAATAGACCGATATGCACCTTGGGTGTGCTTCGTGCTGGGGCGCTGCGGGAAATGGTTGCTCGCCGGCCGGCAGCGAAACAAAGAATAATCGCCGCCATCCCGGACAACTTGCGAGCCCCTTTCCACACGCCTGCCATAATGAGATTTGATTGAAGTCCGCGGGTTAACGAAGTCCATCGACACGGGCACGCATCGCGTCGATATTCTGAAGGGCATCGACCTGCACATTCCGCGCGGGCAGTTCGCGGCTATCATGGGGCCTTCGGGCAGCGGCAAGAGCACGCTGCTGGGCTTGCTGGCGGGACTCGATTCGCCTACCTCCGGCAAGATCGTTCTGGATGGCGAAGAGATCACTTCGCTCCAGGAAGACGCGATGGCGCTGGTGCGCGGGCGGAAAATTGGATTCGTGTTTCAGTCGTACCATCTGATTCCGACACTCACGGCGGAAGAGAACGTGCTGCTGCCGATGGAACTGGCGGGCAACGGCGCGGGCGGGCCGGCGAGGGCGCGCGAATTGCTGGAGCGGGTGGGCCTGGGCGGGCGGCGCGATCATTACCCCGTGCAGCTTTCCGGCGGCGAGCAGCAGCGAGTCGCGCTGGCGCGAGCCTTTGCGCTGCGCCCGCCGATTCTTTTGGCCGATGAACCGACCGGAAATCTGGATAGCGCCACCGGCCGCGTGGTCCTCGACCTGATGCTGGCAATGAACCGCGAGCAGGGCGCCACCATGGTGATGGTGACCCACGAAGAATCGATCGCCGAATGCGCGGACCGGCGCATCGTATTGCGGGACGGCCTGGTGACCAACGACAGCCTGGCGGTGGGCCGATGAACTCGCTTGCGTGGAGCGTGGCGTTCCGCATCGGATGGCGCGAATTGCGCGCTTCGCGGACCAAGTTCCTGTTTGTGATCGTGGCGGTGGCGCTGGGAACGGGCGCGCTCACCGGAGTGCGCGGCTTTAGCTGGTCGTTCCGGCGGATGCTGCTGCGCCAGGCGCGCACGTTGATGGCCGGCGATATTTCGGCGCGCATTTTCGGCGCTACTTCGCCGGCGCAAAACGCGGCGCTCGCCGGGCTCGCGAGGCGCGGCGTGGAGCGCACGCAGATCACGGAAACTTTGACGATGGCAACTTCGGCACGCGCGGGCGATCCCCTGCTGATTTCGGTCAAAGCGGTCGATCCGCGCGCTTATCCGTTCTATGGCGAAGTGAAGCTCGATCCGCCGCGGCCGCTGGCGGCGGCGCTCAACGCGCGCACTGTGGCCGTTTCGAGCGACCTGCTTCCGCGTCTGAATGCCAAGACCGGCGATACGCTGCGCATAGGCGGACAGGAATTTCAAATTGCCGGCGTGCTGGCTTCCGAGCCGGACCGCATGACGGGCACGCTGAACGTCGGGCCGCGGGTGATGATGACCCGCGAGGGGCTGGCGCGCACCGGACTGATCACGCTGGGCAGCCGCGCCTCCGAACGGTACCTGTTCAAGCTGCCGGCCTCCGGCGCTCCGGGCGTGGCCGAAGTGCGCGCCATTTTGAAGAGCGCTTTTCCGGAAGCCACTCTGGCCGATTACCGCGAAACGCATCCCATCATCACGCGCGGGCTCGACCGCTCCACAACATTTCTGAGCCTGATTGGTTTGATCGCGCTGGTCATCGGTGCCATGGGCGTGGCCAGCGCGATGCACGGGCACCTCCAGCAACAGCTCGATTCCATCGCGGTAATGAAGTGCGTGGGGGGCCGCTCGGGGCAAGTCCTGCGCATTTACGTGGCGCAGACGCTGCTGTTGGGCGGGGCGGGCGGAGTGCTGGGGGTGATTCTGGGAGTTTCGGCCGCGGCGGCGTTTCCCGCGGTGCTGGCGCGCTATCTGCCGCTACCGGAAGCCGCCGGAATTGCATGGTGGCCGGCACTGCAGGGGGTAGGGGTGGCGTGCCTGGTAACGTTGCTCTTCACGGCGCCGCCGCTACTCGGAATCCGCTCCATCCGGCCGGCGCAGATTTTCCGGCGCGATATGGAACCGGAAGCTGCCGCGCGCCGGCGGCGGTGGTTTTCCGCGGAAGCGCGTCCCTCACTGCTGGCGGGCGCGGCCATTCTGATCGGCACGGGGGTGGTAGCCGCCACGCTCACGGACGGCGGCTGGAAGCTGGCTCTACGCACCGGCCTCTATTTCACGCTGGCCCTCACCATGGGAATCGCTTTGCTCGCCGCGAGCGCGTGGGCGCTGCTGCGGGGCGTGCGTTTCTTCTCCCGCCATACTGGTCATGCTCTGCCGGCTGCCTGGCGGCACGGAATTTCCAATCTCTACCGCCCCGGCAATCAAGCGGCCGCGGCGCTGGTGGCGTTGGGCATCGGCGTCATGTTCACGCTCACGGTCTTCCTGGTGCAGAGCGGTCTGCTGCGGCAGATCCGCGCCAACGCGCCGCCGGGAACGCCCAACGTCTTTTTGCTGGACGTTCCGGCCGAACAGCGGCAGGAGATTTCCGGTATCATCGCCAAACAGCCCGGCGTGGCGGCCCCGCCGGAGATCGCCGGCGCCGTGGCCGCGCGCATCGCCGCTATCGACGGAGTTCCGATCGAAAAACTGCCGCTGCGCGACTGGGGCCGGCGCTTTCTGCGCACGCGCTCGGTTACGGCCATGAGCGAGAAACCTGCGGAAATGCAGATCCTGGCGGGCGCGTGGTGGAAGCCCGGCGAGCGCGACGCGCTGGTGTGCGTGGACGAGGAATCGGCGCGCATTCTGAATTTGAAGCCGGGTTCGACCGTGGACTGGAGCATTTGGAACCAGAACCTGCGCACGCGAGTCGCCTGCATCGAACGCACGGAATCGCTACGCATGGCGGCGCGGTTCGAGTTCCTGTTCAATCCGGGCCATCTGGATGGCTTTCCCGCCGTGTATTACGGCAGCGCGCGCGTGCTGCCCTCATCGGTAGCGCCGCTGCAGCGCGCGTTATACGAGCGCTACCCGACGGTGACCGTGGTCAATATGGCGGACGTGATGCAAACGGTGGAACAGGTGGTGGACCAGATCGCGCTGCTGGTGCGGTTCATTTCCGCGTTCACCATTCTGGCGGGCGCGGTCATGTTGGCTTCGAGCGTGGCGGGGACGCGCTTCCGCCGCATGCGCGAAGTGGTGATCCTGAAGACGCTGGGCGCCACGCGGCATCGCATCGCGGGCATTTTTTCGCTGGAATTTCTGGTGCTGGGCGCGGCGGCGGGATTGATCGGCAGCCTGCTGGCGAGCGGCTTCGCGGCATTGATTCTCCAGCACCTGATGCAGATTCCGTTCCGCTTCGACCCGGCGGCGAACGGCGCAGCCGTGCTGGTTGCGGTCGCACTGGCGGTGGCTGCCGGATGGGCGGCCAGTTTCCGCGTGCTGGGGCGCAAGCCGCTGGAGATTTTGCGGGAAGAGTAGTTCGTTCGGAGCGCCAGGGTCAAAGAGCAGTTCGCGCCGGACTTGCCAAATAATAGGCTGTGTAATTAGAGAGGTCGTGCGGCCATCGCACGGAGGATCACTTTCGGGAACGAGCCCAGCGTGGAAATATTGGGACGGCGAAACGCTTGCTGAAGCGGGCGGGGCGCGGAAACGCGCCGGTACCCGGAGACGAAGCGAATCGAGAGCGGATTCCGCGCCGAGCGCTGGTGAAAGGCCGTCCTTCGCAGGGCGTCCGCTGAGCGCGGCGGAAGTATCAGCGGCGAAAACTTTTACCGCACCGATCCCGCCTGGGCGTCCGCGATCGAAATGCCATTGTCATCGAGGATTGTGCCGATGGCGCGCTCCAGGGCGGCGCGCGCTTTGACGTAGGCGCTTTTGGCGGCCACTTCGGTCGAGCGGGCCTGGGCCAGCAGGGTTTCGTACTGGATCACGAAAAAGCTGGTGGAAGCGCCCACCTGGAATTTGGCCTGCTCCACTTCGAGCGATTGCTCCTGGAGCAGCCGCGCCTGGGTGGCGGCTTCGGCGGAAGCGCGCGCGCGGCGCATGGCGATGAGCGCATCTTCGATTTCCAGGCGGGCCTGGTTTTCCAGTTCACGGACGCGAATCTGGGAGCGCTCGAGCTGAATCTGGTCGCGCGCCAGGTCGGCTTCGGCGATGCGGTTGTGAATCGGAAAATTCAAGTTCACGCCGATGCCGTAGGTGGGGTATTTGCGCGAGAAGATCTGGTCCAGCACGCTGCCGAATCCGCCGATGAGCGCGGGTGAGGAGTTGGAGGCGAGCGGGTTCAAAGAGCCGGCCAGGCCGTTATTTTGTGCGATGCCGACCAGGTCCAGTTCGGGCTTGGTGGCGCTACGGTCGCCTTCCAGCCCGATCTTGCCGATATCGACTTGCAGCCGGGCCTGGTCGAGATCGGGCCGGCGGGCGAGCGCCTCATTCATCAGGTCCTGAATGGGGCGGATATCTTCCTTTTCCGGGATGCTCAGGGTATCGGTGGGAACGATGTGGGCCATTTGCACTTCCGGATCGGCGTTGCCGGTGCGGGTAAGGACGTTCTTCAGGATGGCTTCCTGCTCTTCCACCAGCCCCTGCGAGTTGGCCAGGTCCTGGCGCGTCGCATAGACCTGGGCATTGGCTCTGGTGGCTTCCACCGGGGCAAGCGTGCCTTGTTCCACCTGCGCCTTCACGTCTTCCAGGAGCTTTTCCGCCGAACGCAGCGATTCCTGCTTCACTTTGACGTCCTCATAAAGCGCCACGAAATCGGTGTAGAGGCGGATGACGCCGTAAACCGTTTGAATGAGCTGCTGCTGGAACAGAAGGCTGCCGATGCGGCGTTCGTCGCCGGCGATGCGGATGAAACGGCGGTTCAGGGCCAAACCGAAATTGCGCAGCAGGGGCTGGGTGACCGTGAGGCCGAGGCTCGACGTGGTGTACGGATTATAGCCGTAGTTCAGGGCGTTTAGCGATTCGTGCGTGTTGTCATAGCTCAGCGTCACTTGCGCGCCGGTGGCGAATCCCTGGGTGACTCCTGCATTGATCACGGAACTGCTGCTGTTTAAAGAGGGCAGGCCGCCGGTTGCCAAGGGATTCGCTTCCGGGGTGCTGGTGTGAGTCCAGTTCAGTTGGCTTAGGACCGACATATCGTAAATGGGAACCGCGGTGCCGGTGGATTGGGGGACTGTGCCCTCCATGGAGAGATTCACTTGGGGGGCCGCGAGCACACCGAGTTCGAGCGCGTTGGTACTGACGGAACTACCGCCGGAGACACCTGTGGAGACGGCCGGGTTGAGCAGCACGGGGCTGAGGGGGCCGCCCACTCCGGTGGGCACTTCGGCGAGCGTGAAATCGAGACCGCGCACGATTCCGCCGCCTTTGGCGCGCAGCAGGTCGGTATCGGAGATGGCCGGCTGGTAACGCTGCAGCTCGACATCCAGATTGTTTTCGATCGCCAGCGCGAGCGCGTCGCGCACGGAAAGGTACAAGTTGCCGGCGCGTATCAAGTCATGGAACCGCGACGAATTCTGAAAAGTCAGCCGATGCGGTGGTGTTTGGGGCACGAGCGGCTGCGCCCCGGCCAACGATACAAGACACAAGACCCCTGGGAAGCAAACACGACGGAATTGAAGCATTCCTTACAATTTTGAACCAGGGATGGCGGGAGCACAAAATACTGGCCCGAAAGAGTCAGGCTGCCATTAGAGCTATTCTACGTGTGCCTGGCTACCCAGATGAGAACGCTGAACACTACTACCGGGATTAGCGCCAGCAGCACATAAAAGGCGATGCGCCGGGGCCATTGCGCTTTGCGCCGTTTCCAGTCCGTCAATTCGACTCGTTCGGCGACACCGACCTGGTCCTGATGCTCGAGGTCCCAGACCATTTCGCGGGCGGCGGCGTACCGGTTCTTGGGGTCCCGCTCGAGGGCGCGGTAAACGATCTCCTGCAACTGCGGGGAGATCCTGGGATCGAGTTCGCGCGGCGGAACGGGGTTGTTCAGCAGGCGCTCGTTCATAATGGCGAAAGCGTTGGGCCCTTCGAAGGGCACCTTGCCGGTGAGCATTTCGTAGAGCATCACGCCCAGGGCGTAGATGTCGCTACGGCCGTCGCCGCGCTTGCCTTTTACCTGCTCGGGCGAAATGTAATCCGGCGTGCCCATAAGGTTCGAGAGCTTGGCGAAGGTCAGGCGGCGCGAGCCTTCGTTTCCGGCGATACCGAAATCGATCAGCTTGATCTCGTCCTGGCCGTTCACCATAATGTTTTCGGGCTTGAGGTCGCGGTGAACCACACCGTGGCCGTGAATATAATCGAGCGCCTCGGCAATTCTGGCGGCTAGGCGCACGGCGCGGTCTACGGGCAGTTTGCCTTGCTCGCGAAGGATCTCGCGGAGCAAGCGGCCTTCCACCCACTCCATCACCATGTAGACATCGCTGCGGCGATCATCGGCGAACACCTTCATGACGTACGGATGGTCGAGCTTGCGGCCGATCTCCTGCTCGCGCTGGAAGCGGTCGAAAAAGACGGGGTCGGCTTCCACTTCCGGATGCGGAATTTTAATGGCAACCGCGCGGCCATTGTCGGTATCGGTCGCCCGCCAGATGGAAGCCATACCGCTGCGGGCCACGAGCTTTTCGATGCGGTAATGATCCAGCGTGTCGCCGGCGTGCAATGCAGCCATGGGTGCCGTTCAGCTTTCTTTAGGGCGATCCGGCTTACCGCAAAGGGTAAGGCCGCCCGCGGTACATGCCTACGCGCTCCACGCCGCGTACGCGGATCAACTGAACACTGATATTGTCGCCGCCGTCCCGCTCATTGGCAAGTTCGACCAGGTTCGCCGCCGCCTGTTGGAGATCGGGAGTCCGCGAGACCAGTTTGCCGAGGTCGGCGGTTTCCACAGATCCGTGAAAGCCATCGGAGCAGAGCAGGAGGATATCGCCGGAGAAGATCTGGTGGTCGCTGGTTTCCACGCCCACGAACAGATCGCTGCCGAGCGAGCGGCTGAGCAGATGGCGCGCTTCGGACTGGGCGGCCTCTTTGGCGGAAAGGATGCCCATGCGGACCTGATCGTTTACCACGGTGTGATCGCGCGTGAGGAGGGTGGCGCGGCCGTGGCGGATCAGGTAGCAGCGCGAATCGCCGACATGCGCGATGGCCGCGCGATCGAAGCGCAGGGCGCAGGCCACGATGGTCGTTCCCATGGAAACTCCGCCCGGTCCGGCGGCGCGGCCGGCTTCATAAACCTGAATATTGGCCGCTTGCACCAGGCGTTGCAGAAGCGCCGGGTGCGGCTCGCCCGCCACGGCGGCGCGAAAACCGGCGGTTATGGTTTCGATGGCGAGGCTGGAGGCCACTTCACCTTTTTCATGCCCGCCCAGCCCATCGGCCACGGCGAAGAGCCAGCCATGGGTGTGAGCGCGCTCGCGGGTATCGGCCAGCACCGATCCGAGACAGTCTTCATTGTGGTCCCGCAGCCGGCCCGAGTCTGAGAGTTGGGCAAATTCGAGTTCGAGGCCGGCAGCGGAGGGCCGGCCGGAATTACCGGTCGCGCTACTCATCGGGCGATCCCGAAGGCTTCGCGGACTCATAAAAAAAAGAGCGGGCCGGCGGAGCCTTCCAGCTCCGGCCAGCCCGAAGGGACGTGTTCAATGCAGACTTACCCGAGCGCCGGCCTGGCTTTCCGTTGTACCAGAGTGGTTCGGCCGGCGGCCTTACTGGATCGCATGAAGTAGATACCGCCATAAATTAACCAGATGGCGGCGACTCCCAAAGCCGTGAACGGTTCCAGTTTCGTGCCGAAACCCATAAAAGGCCCGATGAGGTAGAACGCCATGCAGGCAAGATTCGCCAGCAGTCCGAACACCGGAACCAACAGGTGGCGGATCGGCTTGAAGTTCGGATGGTTGTGGTAACCAACGATGCAGATGATGCAGCTCAGCATGTACAGCAGGAAGGTTCCGAAGTTGGAGGCCAACGTGACTGCGAGCAGCGAGTTGGGCAGTGCCGCCATGGCATCATGCGATAAATAGCCGAAGCTCGACCAGAAGCCCTGAGGCAGCGCTTTGATGGCGGAGTCGCTCAAGGCTCCGGCATCGCCGAATAGGTTGGATACCGTCAGGCAGCCGACTACCGCGGAAATAGCCGCCAAGGTCCAGATTGCCCGGGACGGGGTGAGGTTGGTCGCGTGCAGCCTGCCCAGATGGTCCGGCAGCTCCGAATCTTTGCCCATGGCGTAAGTCACGCGGGCGCCGGTATTCATGCAGGATAACGTCGTTCCGATGATCGCGAGAAACACCGTAAACGCTTCGACCAGCATGAACGTCTTGCCGTTACCCGCGCCGAAGATCGCATCGCCAACGATAATCATCATGTCGCCGATGGGCGCGGCCGACCCGGTCGCAGCGGTCAGCGGATACCCGTTATTGAGGAAGTAGTTTGCACAGAAGTACTCAATCAGGTAGCAGAAAACGCCCTGCACGAGCAGCGAGACGATCACCGCAATGGGTATATCGCGTTTGGCGTTTTTGGCCTCGCCTCCCATCGAGGTGACGGATTCGAACCCCACGAGAATTAGAATGGCGATGGTCGCCTGAACGAACATCCAGCCAAAATTGTGGATTCCGACAACGGACCCGGCAGTGGGATGCGACATGAAATGGCCCATGCCGTCAGTTTCGGGATAGTCGATCTTGAACGGAACCGGCTTGCCGGAAGCGTCCAGCTTGGGCTTGGGATTCCCCATCGCATCGCGCGAGATCACATCGACCTGTTGCCCGTTGACGGTCTGCTTTTCGGTGGCAAATTCGTAGGGAAACGCGGCGGTGGTCTGCGAGTCGTAGTTCAGAGCGTAGGTTCCCGGCTGATGGTTTAGGCGATAGCTCAACGCCATGACGGAAAAGACCAGCAACGCGCTGATCTGGATCACGTTGATCGCGATATTGACCGATGTGGAACCACTGACGCCGCGATGGGCGATGTAAGCGACGCCGAAAGCTGTAGCAATGGCACAGGCCATCATGAACATCGGGCCCGGGTTGGAAGCGCTCATGAAATTTGGCCACAATGTTCCGGCGAGATACCCACAGATCACGCCCATGACGCCGCACATCACGCCTGGATAGATCCAGTAATACAGATGCGACCCCCAGCCGACAATGAATTTCGAAATTCGAGCATAGGGCCACGCCGTTTCGTGGTTCAGGAACGATTGCTCCGCGAAATAATACGAGCTGCCCGTTCCCGGATACAACTTCGCCAGCTCCGCATAGCAAACGGCAGTCGCCAGGCAAAGCAGAACGGCAAAAAGAATGCCCGCCCACATGGACGGGGCGGTATTGCCCGCTGTGGCCTGCGCGACAAATGTCAGCCAAAGGAAGGCGCCCGGCGCAATCAGGGCCATGGCGTTCATGGTCAAACCAGTTAAACCCAAAGTGGGTTTCATTTCAGGAGCGGTGTTGTCCGCCATCGAATCGCTTTCTCCTTATCTGATGGGCGGCTAAGACGGGGGCCGTGGGGCGGGACAACCGGGTCCGGCTTCCCTATATGCTGCCAACAACTCCGCTCAAAGTGAAACGGAAATTTCTTATTACGGAAATAAGCGTTTTGTATACGGCATTGTGCGCGAGTCAGAAGCAGTGTGCTATTTTTGCAATCACGCGCGCGGCGCGCGTATGCGCCGCCGAGGCGAGTCCGATTCCGGTCGAATGAAACTTGCGGGATTTCTGCTGTTGCTTTCCGGACTGTTTCTGGTGCTGGCCGCGCTGGTTCTGCTGCGGCAGCCTTCGCCCCAGGCGCTGTTCGTGCTTTTGGGAATCGGCGTGGGAGCGATCGGCCTGGGGATGGTGTTCCGGGCGCATACGCCCGCGAAGGAGCGGCGGCGATGAACCGCTTCGGTGACGCGACGCTCAGCGAAGCCGCGCTGATGGCAGCCGCCGCGGTTCTGCTGATGCCGCTGGCGCTCGCCGGTCTGGCAATCCTCAATACGGGCCTGGCGCGCTCCCGCAATGCCGCTCACCTGATGATGGCTTCTCTTTGTATAGCCGGCGTGGCGGCTGTAGCCTATGTGTTCTGCGGATTTTCCTGGCAGGGCCTGCCGGACGGGACGGGCCGGCTGATTCGCGTGGCGGGAACGGATTGGAATTGGATGGCGCGGCAGCCGTTGTTTCTGCGCGGCGCGGATTTGGCCTCCGCGCAATCGGTGGTGATTTGGATGCAGATTCTGGCGGCCTCGCTGTGCGCTCTCATTCCCAGCGGCGCGGCGGCGGAACGCTGGCGGCTGGGAGCGATCTGCGCGTCCACGGCGCTGCTGGCCGGCATCACGTATCCCCTGTTTGCTCACTGGGCATGGGGTGGAGGGTGGCTCGCGCAACTCGGTAACAACTTTCACTTGGGCTACGGTTTTGTGGATGTGGGCGGTGGTGGCGTCATCCAGACCGCGGGCGGCCTCGCGGCGCTGGCCATGGTATGGATCCTGGGGCCCCGCCGAGGGAAATACACCTCCGACGGGTTGCCCACCGCAATTCCGGCCCACCACGCGGTGTTCGTGATTTTCGGGTGCCTGCTGGCCTGGGTGGGATGGATCGGAATGAACATCGCAGGCGCACTGCTGTTATACGGTTTGGAAGCGTCGCGCATCGGGCTGATCGGAATCAATACGACGCTTGCGGCTGGCGCGGCGGCGTTGATGACCGCCATCGTGACGCGGCTGCGCTTCGGGCGGCCGGACGCATCGCTCACCGCGAATGGCTGGGTGGCGGGTTTGGTGGCCGCGAGCGCTGCCTGCGCGTTGATTCCGCCCGCGGCCGCGATTTTGATCGGGCTGGTGGCGGGTGTTTTGACTCCCATCGCCATCGAGAACCTGGAGGCGCGTCTGGCGATTGACGATCCGGCGGGCGCCATTTCCGTGCACGCCGTGGGCGGCATCTGGGGTCTGATCGCCACCGGCATGTTTGCCCGCTTTCCGGCGGCAAGCTTCCAAAGCAGGGGCGCTGGCGATGCCGGCCAATGGGTGGCGCAAATTGTGGGGGTGGCCGCACTGTTGGGTTTTGTGCTGCCGCTCGCCTACGGGTTGAACGCACTGCTCAATCTGGTGCTGCCCCAGCGGGTGGCGCCGGAGGCCGAGCGCCAGGGCCTGGATCTGCACGAACTCGGCGCAGGCGCATACCCGGATTTCCCCACGCACTCCGATGACTTCCCGCAGCGATAGCGCCCCAGGCGATGCCCCGCCGAGCCATGTCCCATCAAACCATGCCCCCGCCACCCTTCGCCCCGGGCGTTTCTGCGATGATGGAGTTTTATGAAGAAACAAATCGGCTTACTGGCGTTGGCCCTGTCGCTGGCCGCCTGCGGCGCCAAACAACAGGCAAAGCAATATGCCATGCAGGGCGAAATTCGCGATCTGGACCCTTCCACTAAAAGCGCCACCATCAATGCCGGCAAAATCGGCGATTGGATGGAAGCCATGACCATGGAGTATCCAATCAAGCCCGACGCCGATTTTCAAAAGCTGCACGTGGGCGATCACATTCAGGCGACAGTCGTGGTGAATAATCTGAAATACTACGTTACGAACATCACAGTCGTGCCGAAGTAAGCGGTTCCAGGCGCTCGCCCGCAAGTTCGGGCGCATCGGCCGGTTCGTCAGGGGCCAGGCTCAAGACAGTTACGCGCTGCCCGCGCCGTAGTTGCTGCAGCGAAACCTCCGTGCCGTTTCGGAAACGCACGCTATCGCGGTGTATGTAGGCTTCCCAAGTTCTTTGAGTGAAGGCCACTTCTTCGGTGGCGGATACACCAAGCTGCTGCTGCAGGGCGGCCGGAATGTCTTCGAGCCGCAGTCGCGCCCCTGGAGGGATGCAAACGGCGCATGCCAGCGAAGGGAAGAGGATCTCCCGGAAACGGCGCTTTGCAGAAACCATTCCGAGACTGCCGCTGGGGAAACGGTACACCATCAACTGATCGCCCGCGGCCGCCAGACGCGTGGGAACGCCGGCCAGAGAATAATCGCACATGGGACCTCCGGATTTTGGGTTTGTAGCCGACGCAGGCTCCACCGCAGCAGCCGGGGTGCGGATTTCTTTAGCGTGAGCAAGCTGCCGCGAAAAGAGAAGCGAATTTTTTTTATCGGCTACATTAGTCGAGCAAATCGGGAGCCAACGCGCGCGATGGCCCTTACTCGCGATTGCCCTTACTTAGCGATGCCCCGTTTACTTCTTCTGCTTGGCCGAAGCCGAAGTGGCCGTGGCGCCCTTCAGCAGTTGATCGAGTTCCTGCGGGATGCGCACATCGGGATGGGACATGAAATCGCTCTCACCCAGGTAGTCCCCGCGAACGATGCCCCGGCGATCGAGAAATACCATATGCGGCACGTACAGCGGCTGCAGAACGGGATAGCTGAGATAGTTGATCACAGCCTGCCGCTGCGCGAAGCCGACGGGGAAATTCGGCTGGAACTGCTGGATGAATTGCGGCAGAAGCTGCTGCGCCTGGTCATTAAAGGCGCATTCCACAAACTGGACCGGCTTGCCCGCGTACTTTTTGGAAATGTCGTTGAGCAACTGGGTAAGGTGCTGGCAATGCGGACAAGTGGTATCGATGAACGCCAGCGCGACCACTTTACCGCGGTACTGGCTTAGATCGATTGTGCCGCCATTCAACTGATGAATGGTAAGCGGCGGGGAGGGCTTCCCCTCGTCCATCGCGGCAATGCCGGCCGCAGCCAGCGCGAGCGAGAGAGCGGTCATGGAAATCAATCGCATAGCAGCCATTTTATACTACGGGTCGGCCGAGGGGCGGGTGCGGTTCGATCGGTCCGTGAGCTGCTGCTCCGTAGCCTTGGTCTATGCCGCGCGCGCCTATCCGATGGCGGCTCTGAGGCACGAATGATGGCTGGCGTAAGATTGGTAGATGAGTTCCCGCCGGGGCCGCTGGCTTCTGTCTGCGGCCCTCTGCGCGACGGCCATTACCTCCTGGGCGTTCCAAAAACCGTTTCGCGAATATCCGGGGCAGGAGTACAACGATTTTCCACTGCCGCCCGATTACCGCGACAAAACCGAGTTTGTATTTGCGCGCCTGATGTACCGATCGTCGAGGTTCCGGACGGCGATCCCGCATTCCACACCGTCTACGATCTCGAACATCGGTATCAGATCTCCGGGCAATGGTCTCTCGGGTCGGGCATTCCGTACCTGAACGGCGGCGTGATTCCGCACTGGCGGGCGATCTACGACGACCGCCAGCGTCTGCAGGTGGCCATTTGGGTGAACAACGACACCGGCGATTCGTGGGAATGGGCCGACGACCCCAGTTATCCCGAGCGCTACTCCGCGCTGGGCATTCGCATCGCGGTGAACTACGTAGTGTACGCGATGACGCACTGACGGCCACTCCACACGGCCGCACCGTTTCGCGATAAAGTACCGGATGGAATGTTTATTGAGAACCCGCTCAATTCGTCGGAGCTGATTTTTCCGACGCTGGAGGTTTGCCACATCCTCGGGTTCACCGTGACGCTGGGGACGATCGCGGCGGTGGATTTCCGCGTTCTCGGCCTGGGACTGCGGCGGCAGAAGGTTGCGGATCTGGCGCGGGATCTGGCGCCGTGGACTCTGGCGGGCCTAGTCAGCCTGTTGCTTTCCGGGCCGCTGATGTTTTCCTCCGACCCGGACATGTATTACCTCAATCGCGCATTTCAGTTGAAAATGGTCTGCCTGCTGGCCGCCATCGTCTTTCACTATACGGCGCACCGCAAGATGGTGGGCTCGGATAAGCCTGGCGCTTCCGCGAAGCTGCTGGCTTCGCTTTCGCTGATGCTGTGGGCCGGAGTCATCTTCGGCGGAATCTTTATAGGGTTCGCATAATGTCCGCTCTTCTTAAGTTTGCGCAGTGGCTGCAGTTCACCACGATTCCTACGGAGTTGCGGGGCTCGTGGTATGTCTATCCCGTGGTGCTCTCGCTGCATCTGGTGTTCATTGCCATCTTTGGCGGGATGATCTTCCTCACGAACCTGCGGCTGCTCGGGCTGGGGCTGCGGCGCTATTCGATCGGCGATGTCATCAACCAATTGCGCTGGCCGAAGCGGATCGGTTTCCTGCTGGTGTTCACGTGTGGCGCGCTGCTGGCTTCCTCGAAAGCGGAAGAATACTACTACAACGCCTTCTTTTGGGCGAAGATGTCGCTGCTGTTGCTGGTGTTCGTGCATGGGCTGGTGTTCCGGTCGAGCCTCTACCGCAACACCGAAGCGCTGGATAAATTGCCCTCCACGCCGGGGGTGGTGAAGCTGGCCGCGGCTCTCTCGCTGCTGCTGTGGACGGGCGTCGCCATTTGCGGGCGCGGCATCGGGTACATCGAGCCGCCGGTCGATAAGCTGCACGCGGCGTTGTTTCACTGAGCCGCGGGATCACGCCGCCGTCGCAAACCATCGCCGCATTTCCGCCCGGGGAACGACGCCCGTCCGCTCCGCCAAGATAATTCCGCGGCGCAATAGCACGAAATACGGAATCGACTGAACCCGGAATTGCGCGGCGAGAGTCGGGTATTCCTCGGTGTTGACTTTCAGGACTAAGCCCCGGCCCGCCATCTCCCGCGCAAGCTCATGGACTTCCGGCGCAACGATTTTGCAGGGGCCGCACCAAGGCGCCCAAAAATCCACGAGGACGGGCACCTTGGCCTCTCGGGTGATCTCCGTGAAAGCAGCCGCGTCCACCTCGATGGGCTCGGAGACAGGCGGCAACGTGGATTTGCAGGAACCACAACGACCGGTATCGGACAAGTGTTTAGCAGGAACGCGATTATTAGAGCCACAAGTGGGACACAAACGGATCATGTGAAGCCTCTAGCTGTAAGCTACCATGGCGGGCCGGCCTCCGCCGGACGCACGCGGAGACGCTATGATGCAATCGTGAGCGGCAGCAACACCATCAGCCCCAATCATCCGCTGCGGCGCCTTTTTGCCGAACTGGTGGAACGCGAGTTCGGCGCGGACCGGGAATTGGCCGCCTATGTCGCCGGTCTGTTGGTGGACTTTACTCATGTCGATCGTCTGTACCGCGTCCGCAACGCGCGCGGCAAGCGGCTGGAGGAGGTGGGCGAAATGCTTTTGGAATCGAATCCGCTCCTGGATGCGCCTTCGTTCGGGCGCGAGCGGGAAGTGCGCAAGCACATCGGCGATTTCACCCTGTTTCTGACCGGCATGTTCCCGGAATACGTGGCGGCCTTGCCACGCCGCGGGCTGCGGCTGGATCGCATGATCGATTATGTGAAGGCCGGCAAGGAGTCGTACCGCGTGGTGGCGGCATTCGACCAGTTCGAGTACCGCCAGGCCGCGCCGCTATTCCGCCGGCTGGCCGAGCAGTTTGAATACTGCGTCTACGGGTTGAACCAGGTGAAGAGCCGCCTGGCGGCGCTGCGCGAGGCCCAATACCAGGTATGGCGGCGCGAATTGTTGGGGTAACCGCGCGCGTTACGAGTGCCCTTCGTGACCCGCTGTAGGCGCCACCGCGGTTTCGGCTCCGTATTCGCGTTCGGCTTCGCGGTTCTTGCCCATCAGCCGCAGGGCCGCGGAGGTGACGTGCTCGACGGTGAAGCCGAATTGCTTCATGTTTTCTTCTCCGGGAGCCGACGCGCCGAAACGGTTGATGCCGATCACGATGCCTTCCTCACCGGCCCACTTGCGCCAACCCATGGGCGAGGCGGCTTCGATTGTGACCCGCTTGCGGATGGCTTTGGGCAGCACGCTTTCGCGGTACGCCTCCGGCTGCGCTTCGAAAATCTCCCAGCTCGGCATGCTCACTACGCGCGCCTTGACGCCGTAGCCTTTCAGCTTCTCGCGCGCTTTCATGCAGAGCGCCACTTCGGAACCGGTGCCGATCAGGATCACGTCCGGAGTTCCTACCTGGTCGTCGGCCAGAACGTACGCTCCCTTGGCCACTCCCGGCTCGCGCGCGGCGGAACGGTCGAGATGCGGCACGTGCTGGCGGGTCAGAGCGAACAGCGAAGGACCGGAGGTGTGTTCGATGGCCCAGGCCCAGGCTTCGGCGGTTTCGTTGGCATCGGCGGGACGAATCACGGTCAGCTCGGGAATCGCGCGCAGGCTGGCGAGGTGCTCGATGGGTTCGTGCGTGGGGCCATCTTCGCCCAACGCCACGCTATCGTGCGTGAAGACGTACACCGCGTGCAGCTTGCTGAGCGCGCCCAGGCGGATGGCGGGACGCATGTAGTCGGAGAAGACGAGGAAGGTGGCGCTGAAGGGAATTACCCCGCCGTGGGCAGCCATGCCGTTGATGGCCGCGCCCATGGCGTGTTCGCGAACCCCGAATGCCAGGTTGCGCCCGGCGTAATCCCAATCGCCGCCCACGGCGCCCTGCACGGATTGGCCGCCCAGTTCGGGCGGCTGGAAATCGCCCATGCCTTTGAGAGCGGTATCCGTGGAGGGATTCAGATCGGCCGAGCCGCCGATGATGTTGGGGATGCGCTTGGCCAGAGCGTTCAATGCCATGCCGCCGGCTGAGCGCGTGGCCAGCGGTTTATCGGCAGGTTTCCACCGCGGCAGATCGGCCGCCCAATTCTCGGGCAGCTTGCCGGCTATGGCGCGCTCCAATTCGGCGGCCTCGCTGGGATACTCCTTCCGGTATTCCGCCAGCTTGGTTTGCCAGTCGCGCTGCGCCTCGGCGCCTTTGGGAACGGCCTGACGGAAGAAATCCACCGCTTCCCGCGGCAGGAAGAACTTATCCATGGTGGGCCAGCCCAGCGCTTTTTTGGCGGCCTGCAACTCGTCTTCGCCCAGCGGGCTGCCGTGCGCGGAAAACGTGTCCTGCTTGTTGGGGCTGCCGTAGCCGATGTGCGTGCGCACCAGGATGAGCGAGGGCTTCCGCGTTTCCGCCTGGGCTGCTTCGATAGCCGCCGCCACATCGTCCGTATCGTTGCCATCGCGCACCGTGCGAGTGTGCCAACCGTAAGCTTCGAAGCGGCGGGCCACGTCTTCGGTGAAATCCAGGGCGGTCGCGCCCGCCAGCGAAATCTGGTTCTGATCGTATAGGTAGATGAGTTTGCCCAGTTTCAGATGGCCGGCCAGCGACGCGGCTTCGTGCGATATACCCTCCATCAGGTCGCCATCGCTGCAGATCGCGTAGGTGTAATGGTCGACAATGTTAAAGCCGGGGCGGTTATAACGCGCCGCCAGCCACGCCTCGGCGATCGCCATGCCCACACCGTTGCCAAAGCCTTGCCCCAGCGGGCCGGTTGAAACTTCGACGCCGGGCGTGAGGCCGCGCTCCGGGTGGCCCGGCGCGATGCTGCCCCACTGCCGGAAGCGCTTGATTTCGTCAAGCGGCAGATCGTAGCCGGTGAGATACAGCAGACTGTAGAGCAGCATGGAGCCGTGGCCGGCGGAAAGAACAAAGCGGTCGCGGTTGAACCACAAGGGGTCTTTAGGGTTGTGCTTCAAAAACTGCGTCCACAGCGTATAGGCCATGGCGGCCGCTCCCATGGGCATGCCGGGATGGCCGGAATTGGCGTTCTGCACGGCATCCGCCGAGAGGAAACGGATGGTATTGATCGAGAGTTCTTTGAGAGTAGCGATTGAGGTGGTGGGCAATGGTTACTCCTTATTCCGAGAGAGGTCTCCAGGCGCGCCCGTCGTGGCGGATCAGTTGATCGGCGGCTTCCGGTCCATCGGTACCCGCGAAATAGGGATGGACTGGCCCTCCTTTGCCGGCCGCCCAGGCATCCAGAACGGGCTGAATAATGTTCCAGCCCGCCTCGATCATGTCCGTACGTTTGAACAGGCTGGCGTCGCCGATCATGGCGTCATACAACAAAGTCTCGTAGCCGGTGCGGTTGGCCACGCCGAAGTAATCGCGGTAATCGAAGTGCATATCCACCATGCGGGTTTCGAGCATCGGGCCGGGCACCTTGCCTTCAAATTCCAGCTTGATGCCCTCCTGCGGCTGAATCGCGATCACCAGGCGGTTCGGCTGGGGCAGCGTGGCGCCGCTGCGGCGGAATAGCGTGAGCGGCGGGTTGCGGAATCGAATCACGATTTCCGTGTAGCGTTTGCGCAAGCGCTTACCGGTGCGCAGATAAAACGGCACACCCGCCCAGCGCCAGTTATCCACCATAAATTTGAGAGCCACGTAGGTCTCGGTTTGCGAATGAGGCTCCACGTATGGCTCTTCCAGATATCCGGCGACGGCCTGATTATCGACTTTGCCGCGCGTATACTGGCCGCGCACCACGCACCACTGGCACTCTTCCGGGTCGATCGGCGGAACCGATTCGAGCACCTTCACCTGTTCGTTGTGTAGCGCCATGGCCGAGAACGATGCCGGCGGTTCCATTGCCGTCAAGGCGAGCAGTTGCGAGAGATGGTTGGGGACCATGTCGCGCAGCGCGCCGGTGCGGTCGTAATAACGGCCGCGGTGTTCCACCCCGATCGATTCGGACACCGTGATCTGCACGTGATCCACGTAGCGGCGGTTCCAGATCGGCTCGAAGACGCCGTTGGCGAAGCGGAACACCATGATGTTCTGCACCGTCTCTTTGCCCAGGTAGTGATCGATGAGGAAAATCTGATCCTGGCGGATTACTTTCAGGATCTCGCGGCTGAGATTGCGCGCCGATTCAAGATCGTGTCCAAACGGCTTCTCGATAATGACACGCCGCCAGTTGCCGTTGGTTTGGAAAAGGCCTTCGCTGGCCAGACGCTGCACTATCGGAAGAAAAAACTGCGGCGCGGTTGCGAGATAAAACAGATAATTGCCGCCGGTTTGAAAGTCGCGATCCAGTCCGGCAAGCACCTGGCGCAGCTTTTGCCAGCCCTCGTCGGAATCGAAATCGGACGGAACGAAGCGTACGCGCGATACCAGCTTGTCCACCAATGCGTGGTCGCATTCTTGCCCGAACTGTTGGCGCAAACTGCCGGCAAGCGAATCGCGCAACTGCTGCTCGCTGACTTCTCCCAAGGCGAAACCGGCGACGGCAATTTGTTCCGGCACGAAACGATCGTGAACCAGGTTGTAAAGGGCTGGAAAGAGCAGGCGCGAGGTGAGGTCGCCGGTGATGCCGAAGATGACCAGCACGCAGGGCCCGGCCGGCTTGCCTTGGCTCCACAGTCCGTTTTTTTGGGTTTTCGATTTTTGGGCTGTCATGTTTGTTAGCCAGCGCGCACAGCGGCGGTGAACGGCGCGCCACGATATATGATTGAAGTCTACTAGAAAATTCCGTTAGATAACCATGACAGAGGACATTGTTTCCCGCGCTATGGGGCGCGGGCGCGGATAAACCGGCACCTTTATGCAAGCCATGGTGCTGCGATCGCCCGGACAGATGGGGCGTGAAGAGATGGCGCGTCCGGTGGCGCGGGCGGGCGAAGCGCTGGTGCGCGTGACCCACACTGGGGTGTGCGGCACCGATCTGAAAATTTACAATGGGGCGATTCGCGTCGAGTGCCCGCTGGTGATGGGACACGAGGTCGCGGGCGAAGTGGTGGAGAGCGGGGCGAGCGGGTTGGCCCGCGGGGACCGCGTGATCGTCGATCCGGTGTTGTTTTGCGGGCGCTGTTTTCACTGCCGCAAAGCGCAAACGAATCTGTGCTCCAACGGCAAGCTGATCGGGCGCGATTCGGACGGCGGCTTTGCGGAATACGTGGTGGCGCCTGCCACTCACGCGTTCCGGTTGCCCGATGCGATCGATCTGCGGACTGCGCCGCTGGTGCAGGTGGCGGCCACGTGTCTGCACGGCCAGCGGCGAACGCCGCTGTTCGCGGGGGAATCGGTGGTGGTGCTGGGGCTGGGGGTCTCCGGCCAATTGCACGTGCAGATCGCCAGGGCGCGCGGGGCAGGGCTGGTCATCGGCGTGAGCCGCGGCCCGTTCAAACGCGAGATGGCGCGCGCGCTGGGCGCCGATCTCGCCATTGAATCGGGCGAAGGCGCGGTGGCGAAGGTGCTGGAGGCAACCGGCGGGCGCGGCGCGGATGTGGTCATCGAATCCACGGGCGTAATGCCGGCGGTGGCGGAGGCTATCCGCATGGCGCGCTTCGGCGGGCAACTGCTGCTGTTCGGCATCATCAGCGCCCGGGAAGGCGCCCTGCCCTTCTACGACCTTTATTTCAAGGAACTGACGGTGCGTAACGGGCGGGCGGCGAAGGCTGAGGATTTTCCGGAAATGCTCGGTCTGGTGGAGCGCGGGGCGGTTCGGCTGGAACCGCTGGTGACGCACCGGATGCCTTTGGGAGAACTGGAGTCCGCCATCGGCATGGTGGAAGACGGGGCGGATGGGCGGCTGAAAATTATTCTCGATCACACGTGAGGTGGGCATGACCGACTTGCCGATATCGTTAGGACGCCTGGGAATCTGGACGCACCAGTTTGAAGATTATCCGGCGGCGAAGGCCCAGGAGACGGCGGCTCAGTTGGAAGAGCTCGGCTTCGGGGCGATCTGGTTCGGCGAGGCCTTCGGGCGCGAGGCTCTGACCCACGCCGGGCTGCTGCTGGCGGCGACCAGGAAGATCGTGATCGCCACGGGGGTCGCCAATATCTATGTGCGCGACCCCATGGCGATGGCGGGCGGCCAATCGACGCTGGCGGAGGCGTATCCGGGGCGGTTCCTGCTGGGGCTGGGCGTGAGTCATGTGCCGCTGGTGGAGTCGCGCGGGCACCGGTACGAGAAGCCCGTGGCTACGATGCGGGCGTACCTGGAGGCGATGGATGGGGCGCCATATCGCGCGGTTCGACCCGCCACACGGCCGCCCAGAGTGCTGGCGGCGCTGGGGCCGCAGATGCTGAAGCTGGCGGCGGAGCGGGCCGATGGAGCGCATCCATATAACGTGACGCCGGAACACACCGCGCAGGCGCGGGCGATCCTGGGACCGGGAAAATATTTGTGCCCCGAACAGGCCGTGATTTTCGAGACCGATGCGGCCAAGGCGCGGGCGATCGGGCGGGCATTCCTGGCGCTGTATCTGACGCTGCCGAACTACACCAACAATTTTCTGCGGCTGGGATTTACCCAGGAGGATTTCGCGGGCGGGGGCAGCGACCGGCTGATCGATGCGATTGTCGCCTGGGGGGATGCGGCCTGCATTGGGGAGCGTATCCGGGCGCATCACGCGGCGGGAGCGGACCACGTGTGCGTGCAGGTGCTGCCGGAGGACCCGCGCGGGCTGCCGATGCGCGAGTGGCGGCAACTGGCGAAACTTGGCACGGCATAATATTCTTCACGACAATCCAATGAGCTTGCCTAATAATGGCCGGACGCATGATGAACGTTGGGAGGCACAACTCAGAAGGGGCTGCCTGGAGTTGGCCATATTGGCCGCGATATGGAATGAAAAATTATACGGTCTGGAAATCCTGAAGCGCATCGGTGAGAGCGCCAGGCTGGATATTGGCGAGGGGACACTCTACCCGATATTGATGAGACTCAAACAGGAAGGCCTCCTGCAAAGCGCTTGGGTCGAAGCCGATGTGGGCCATCCGAGAAAATATTACTGGCTCACCAAGAGCGGGCGTCAACGCGTCCTCGACATGGTGCAAACCTGGGATCAATTCACTGCCAGCATCTCCGGCTTGCTGGTCTCCGTACGAAAAAGAACCCGCACAAAACCGGGAAGCAGTAAGCCTGTTGCTTCGCGAGCGGCAGCGGCGGCACGGCTGAAATCGGCTACCATCCGAATCACCCACCCGGAACTGATTAAACTGATGGAGTGCAGTTTGCCCTGCTAGCTGCCCGGCTTCTTCTGGCTTTCGTATTCCTCCTGGCCGCGGCCGCCAAGTTTTTAGATCCCCTGGGATTCCGCAAAACCCTGCGCGAATTCGGCGTGCCGCTAATATTGGCAAAATTCGCAATCGTTCTGCTGCCACTGGTGGAATTGCTGGTTGGCGCGGCGCTGGTCCCCGCGGGTCTCGCCTGGTATGGCGCATCTGCCGCTCTCGCACTGCTGATTTTGTTTTTGCTGGCTCTCGGCATTTCGATCCTGCGCGGGCGCAAACCAGCCTGCCGTTGTTTCGGTCAGTTGCACGCCAAACCGGTGGGTTGGACGGCATTGTCGCGCGATGCCGGGCTGGCGGCGTGCGCGGCGTGGCTGGTATCGCGAGGCCCCTTACGTTTGGGACCAGGTTTTTGGATATGGATCTCCGGTTTGCACGGCCAGGAAAAGAAGACGGCTCTGATTGCGACCGGCATGGCCGGTTTCCTGTTTTTCCGGCTGCTCGACCGGGCCCGGCCGGAACGCCAGACCCGCGAAGCGCCGCTCCCCGCCGCCAGTGACGGCGAGGATACGGAATCGCCCCCGGCGGATATCCCCGCGCAACGCGCCGCGCCACCTTCCAAACCCGCGCAACATCCGGCGCCGGTGCGGCGCCCCGTCCAGGCGGCTCCTCCCGCACCGCCGAGGCCCAGCCCCAAGGGCATCGGCTTGCCCGTTGGAACGCGAGCCCCCGAATTCGAGCTTCCGGCAATCGCCGGCGGGACGCGGTCGCTGCGAACCCTCCGGGAGCAGGGCAAGGATGTCCTGCTCGTATTCTCAAACCCTTACTGCGAGTCCTGCCACGCGCTGGTTCCCAGCCTCCTCCGCTGGTCGCGCGAATTCGCGGGGGTTCTGAATATCGTCGTGATCAGCCGCGGACCGGCGCGCGATCTGCTACTCAAAATGAAGGAATTCGATGCCTCGCGGATTCTGCTACAGCGAGAGTTCGAAATCGGCGAGGCATACGATTGCATCGCCACACCTACCGCCGTCCTCGTGGGCGCCGATGGCCTGATTCGTAGCGAGTTGGCCGTCGGACGCGAAGCCATCCAGCAAGTGATCTTCCCGGCCTACAAACGCTCCTAAATCTGTTGAGGCCCGCAGAAACTTCCGCAATTCCTCCAGGCTTGCTCCCACTACTCCTTTTCCGGTGGACCGTGGAATGGGCTGGTTCCTGTGTGGAGGCGCGTTGCCAATAACGCGTTCGGAGCTTCATATAGGAAAGCCCGGGGAGTCGCCCGGGCCTTCCACTCGAAGCTGGAAAGGAGGATCCAGCTATGATCCTTCTGCTGGTAAAGCTCCGGTCGTATTTTTTCGGCCGGCTTACGGCGCTGATCGTCTGGACTAAAAAGTCCCGGCGCTAACACCGTGTGGGGCCAGGAATTAGCCGTTCCCGGCTCCACTGCCACATTATAGCTTAAACCATGCTTTACAAAAAGGCGTTATCCGCTTGCAAAAAGCCTTATCCGCCAATCGAGTACATCGGCCGCGGCGGGGCGACGAATTTAGGTGTGTTGATCTCATGCCCGATCCACTTCCCGGCCACGTTGCGGCGGATCAGCGACGCGATCTCTTCATCCGGCGCACCGTTTCGCAACAGCATCTTCACGTCATCTTCTTCAATGGCGAACAGGCAATACCGCAGCTTGCCATCCGCCGTGAGCCGCAGCCGGTTGCAGTTCAAGCAGAACGGCCGGCTCACCGAAGCGATGAATCCCACCGCGCCCACTCCATCGGCAAACCGGTATTCCGTTGCCGGCGCGCGCGGATCGGGATCGGGCACCGGAACCAGCGGCGCAATCTCGCGGCTCAGCACCGCAATCATGTCGTCCGCCAGCAGCACCTTACTCCGGTCCCACAAGTTCTGCGCATCGAGTGGCATAAATTCGATGTAGCGCACCTCAAAACCGTTCTCGCGCGCAAACCGGGCCAGCGGCACAATGTCCGGCTCCACCAGGTTCTTCACGGCCACCGCGTTGAGCTTGATTTTCGCGTAACCCAACTTTTTGCACAGCGCCAGGCCTTCCAGCACCTTGTCGACCTCGTCGCGCCGCGTAATCCGCCGGAACCGTTCGCGATCGAGCGTATCCAGATGCACGTTGATTCGCCGCAGCCCCGCTGCGAACAGCGGCTCCGCCATCTTGGGCAGCAGCACGCCATTAGTCGTCAGCGCCAGATCGCGGATCTCCGGAATCTCCGTCAGCCTGCGGATGAGCACCGGCAAATCGCGCCGTACCAGCGGCTCGCCACCCGTAATCCGCACTTTGCGAATGCCGAGCTTCACGGCAATGCGCACAAACCGCTCGATCTCCTCGAAATCCAGGATTTCGCGGCGGTCGACGAACTGCACGTCCGCCTCCGGCATACAGTAGAAACAGCGAATGTTGCACCGGTCGGTAACGCTGATGCGCAGATTGTCATGTACCCGGCCGAAGGAATCGATCAGTGGGCCGATTTGCGGCGTTTCCTCCACCTGGTCATTCATTCCAACGCTCATTTCAGGGCCAGCATGCGCTCGAGCGGCACGAGCGCGCGGCGCATCAAATCGGGCGCGAGTTCCACCCTCGGCTCCAGGTTGATGAGGCAGTCCCGCAGCTTCTCCAAAGTGTTCAGCTTCATATACGGGCATTCGCTGCAGTTGCAGTTCTCGTTGGCCACGTAATAAAAGCGCTTGCCCGGCGCCAGCCGCTGCAGAGAGTAATTCACCCCGCTTTCGGTCATCACGATGAACTCGGAGGCATCGCTTCGGGCGCACCATTCGATGATCGCCGAAGTAGAGCCTATGAAATCGGCCATTGCCAGCACGGCTTCCGGGCATTCCGGATGCGCCACCACCAGCGCGTCCGGATGTTCCAGCTTCGCTTCCGTCACCCGCCGCGCCGGAAAAGTGGCATGCACCATGCAGGCGCCCTGCCAGATCTCCATATTCGCGCGCCCCGTTTCCCGCTTCACGTAGTTGCCCAGGTTGCGGTCGGGTAGAAACAGGATGGGCTTCTCCGCGGGAATCGAATTCACTACCTTTACCGCATTGCGGGAAGTGCACAGAATGTCGCTCTCGGCTTTCACTTCTATCGAAGTGTTGATATAGCTCACGATTATGTGACCGGGGTTCGCCTGGCGAAAAGCGCGCACCGGCTCGACGGGGCAGCCCTCGACCAGGCTGCAGCTTGCTTCGCGATCCGGCACCACCACAATCCGCTCCGGGTTGAGCACCTTGGCCGTTTCGGCCATGAACCACACGCCGCAAAACGCGATCACGTCGCCCGCGAACTCCCGCGCTTTCCGCGCGAGCTCCAGACTGTCGCCAATCACGTCAGCCAGTTCCTGGATCTCCGGCTGCTGATAGTGGTGCGCCAGCAGGATCGCTTTGCGCTGCTTCTTCAAATCCAGAATCTCTTCGGCAATACTGGTGGCGGCAAGCATGTTCGGGGGAGAGGAAAATCGCTCTTATTTTAACAGACCAGTCATAATGGAAGCAGTGCGCGTCCTTTTGATCTCCACATATGAGATGGGCCGCCAGCCGTTTGGACTCGCTTCTCCCGCGGCCTGGCTGCGCGCAGCCGGGCACGAGGTGACGCTTGCCGACCTTTCGCGAGCGCCGCTGCCGCTCGATGCGGTCGAGAGCGCGGATCTGATCGGCTTCTTCCTTCCCATGCACACCGCCACGCGCCTTTTGGTCCCAGTAGTGGAAAAAGTCCGCGCGCACAACCCGCAGGCGCACCTGTGCGCCTTCGGTCTCTATGCGCCGCTCAACGAATCGTTCCTCCACGGCGCGGGAGTCGCCACCGTTCTGGGCGGCGAGTTCGAACAGCCGCTTACGGAACTGGCGCGGCGTTTATCGCATCCCCATTGGCCATTCGATGTCTCAGTGGTTTCCTTAGCCCGCCAGAAGTTCCTCCCTCCGGATCGCTCGGGGCTCCCATCTCTCGATAGGTATGCGCGCGTAGCTCTGAATAGCTCTGAGTTGCGCGTCAGCGGCTATACCGAAGCCAGCCGCGGCTGCAAGCACCTGTGCCGGCACTGCCCCGTGGTCCCGGTCTATGGCGGCCGCTTTCGCGTGGTGCAGCGGGAAACCGTGCTCGAAGACATCCGCCGCCAGGTGGCCGCCGGCGCGGAACATATTACATTCGGCGACCCCGATTTCTTCAACGGACCGGGACACGCCGTGGCCCTGGTGGAAGCCCTGCACGCCGAGTGGCCGAAGCTGACCTATGATGCCACCATCAAAATCGAGCACCTGCTGCGCCACCGCTCTCTGCTTCCCACCCTCAAAAACACTAACTGCCTCTTCATAACCAGCGCGGTCGAATCCTTCGACGACGCGGTCCTCGAAAAACTGGCCAAGGGCCACACCTGCGCGGATTTCCGCGAGGCGCTCGCTATCACCCGCGCCGCCGGCCTGCCCCTTTCGCCGACCTTCATTCCATTCACACCCTGGACCACGTGGGAGTCCTACCGCGCCTTCCTGCAAGAACTGGCCGCCCTGGGCCTGGAAGAGCAGATAGCACCGGTCCAACTCTCGATCCGCCTGCTCATTCCGCGGCATTCTCTGTTGCTCGATCTGCCGGAGATCGGCCAGATAGTCCAGCCCTTCGACCAGCAAGCTCTCAGTTATCCCTGGAGCAATCCTGATCCCGCCATCGACGAGTTGCAGAAATCGGTCCACCGTTTGGTGCACCACCGGGAGCGGCTTGGCGCCTCCCGCAAAGAGGTCTTTCAAGGTGTTTGGGAACTGGCCGGCTGCGGCCCGGCAAATTGGCAATCGCCGCGAATCGCTCGCGCAGCCATTCCATACCTGACCGAACCCTGGTACTGTTGAGCGGAACCCACCGAAGAGCAGTTTGCTCTGATCTAGCAGCTATCTCCGAACCGGCGCCACTTAAATACTACGCTGCCGGCCCCGAAAGGTAATGGAAACTGCGGCTCACAAAGAAGCTGGCTACCGGTTTCATGATCGGCTCCACATTCAGAAGCGCTGAATTCAACGCCGCGAGGCTGCCATCGGCTTTGCGGCTGCAGTCCACGAGCGGGCTGACCACTTCACTGTGGATGCGCAGGAACTGGCTGACAATTTCCGGATCGCGCCAGCCGCGGGCGGTCTCCTCCTCGAGAATGCGAATAGCTTCCTTCGGGGTGTAGGCCGGCTTATAGCACCGCGAATTGGTCAGCGCATCGTAAATATCGGCGATCTGCAGCACCCGGGCCAGGAGCGGAATCTCTTCCCCGCGCAGCCGGTCCGGGTATCCGCTGCCATCCCACTTCTCGTGATGGTGCCGTATTAACGGCAGAACCGGAGCCAGCGCCGTCAGGTGGCCGCAGATCTGCGCGCCGCGATTGGGATGCTCCTGCATCACGGCCCACTCCTCCGGCGTGAGTTGGGCCGGTTTCAGCAGAATCGAATCCGGGATTCCGACTTTTCCAATATCGTGGAGGAAGCCGCCCCTATACAGGGTTTGCAGGCTGCCTTCGTCGAGGGACATGGACATGCCAAGGGCCAGACTGGTGAGGGCAAGCCGCTCGCAATGGCCGGCTGTCACGTTGTCGCGCTGTTCCACAGCCATCGCCAATGCCAGCAGTACCTCTTCGGCGCCTCTCGAATCGCTTCCCGGGACCTCGCTGGTGCGGGGAAACTCAATCGCCGGCGCTTCCTGGACGGATACCGCTCGTGCGACGGGCCTCTTTTTTACCGAGCAGTCAGGTTTCATGTTCTAGTACGTATATCGGCGCAGGTCTGAAAATCCTGCAGCGTACTAGGTGAATTTTTCTTTGCCGCCTTTGCGGCCTAATTCCGCATTACAGTAAATGCTCTCCACGCTAAGTTTCCCGCCGCATCATAGGCGGTAATCGTCACCATATTGGCCCCCTCCAGCAACGGAATCACCGCCGACCAGGTCGTCGTGCCCGTTGCCGTTCCCGAGTTGCCATTGGAGGTAGACCAGGTAACCGACGTCACGCCCAGATTGTCGGAGGCTATCCCCGAAGCGGTAATGGAATCCGCGTAGGCTTCGACAATACTTGATCCTGGCGATGTAATACTCAGCGAAGGCGGGGTGGTATCCGGTTGCCCCGGCGAGGGAGCACCCGGCGCAGGCGTAGGCGAAGGAGCCGGATTCGGCTCTGGCGCGGGAGCGGGAACCGGTGCGGGGGCCGGAGTTGGTGTTGGAATTGGGGCCGGCGTAGGCATCGGCTGTGGCATCAAGGGAGGCCGTCCGCCGCTTGCTCTCACGCCGTAAATCGCCTGTATCCCTGCAATATCGTCGGGGGATAATCCGGTCACCTTGTGGTAATAGGGATACATCACCGAATCCGGATTGTCCGAGTGCGCCAGGCCCAGGGCGTGCCCGGCTTCGTGCAGCGCCACGCTGAACACATCGGTATCGGCCCCAATATTCCAATTCGCGTCCGCGTTCAGGTGCAGATCGCCGGCGGCCGGCTCCGGGTTCAAAGGGATGGGGTAATAGGCATGGGCAATCACGGAGCTTCCCGGTTGGAACGGATAGCTATCTCCGTGATCGCCGCTGGCGAACCTGATATCCACGCTGGCGTTGCCGCCAGGGTTTACGCCAGCCACGAAATTCACATTAGTATAGGAGGCCCACAGGTTGAGCGCGCGCACGATTTCGCTTTGCTGGGCATTGCTATCCAGTTTGGGAGTCAGGGCTTCAAAGGTATAAGAAAGGGTAGCCGAGCCGGTAGCATCTTTCGGCCAGCCGCTGCCGGGACGCACATACAGCCCGATTGCTCCGGCTTCGCTAATCGCCCCGCCGCAGGCCTTGACCGGCTGTCCCAACAGCAGTTCCGGTGAAGGAGGCAGAACGTAGGCGACCTCGTCGCTGGCGGCCAATTCCAGAACCGCGCGATAGGAACCGAACACCACGTAATCGCCGGGCAGCATTCCCGGCGGATTCAGAATGAGGAACCCGCGGGAACGCAGCAACTCCTCGGCGGCGGCTGCCGGTACGTCCGGCTGCATCTCGACCAGAAACGCGTCGCGCGGCCCGCCAACCAGATTCGGGCTCAGTTTTTGCCCCGGAGCAAGCGCCCCCGTCCACGTAACGCCCAGGCCGCTGAGGTCCGGAACCCGGTCCGAGGAGACCATAAGCCCGAAATCCGGGATATAACCCAGCACCCGCACCCCGCGCCGCGCCAGCGCCGCACGGGTCGCGGCGGACGGGAGAGCCGAAAACTGCACAATAAAGTGGCCGGGACCGGCGGTCTGCGCGCCCGCCGGCCTCGTCTGGAGTACGCCGCTCTTCAGGTAGAGGGCGTTGTCGGCGCAAGCCGCGACCGTGAAGAAGAGCAGGAGAGCGGAAGCCCGGCCAAAATCGCGGCGAGGCACCGGGTTCTGACTCCTGACTCCTGCCTCCTGGCTCCTGTTTTGCGCCGGCAATCTCACCTTAGGACTCCAAGTGTATTCTTCGGCCCGGCTGAGATTTTTTTGAGGTGTCGGCTACTAAGCAGTACAGGTCCAATGTTGCGATATGGCGTGGTCTGTTTCCTGTTTGGCCTGATTCCGGCGCCCGCCGCATCCGGCCCTACCGTTTATCAGGCGCAGGTCATCGCCGGCAGTTGCCCCCGCGACCAGTTTGGGCCGAACGCCTCCGGCCCCGCCAACTCCGCCGTGCTGGGCACGGCCAACGGCGTCGCTGTGGACTTCGCCGGCAATATTTACCTTTCCGATACGGACAATCACCTGGTACGAAAGATCGATACCGCCGGCAACATCAGCACCGTCGCCGGAACCTGCAGCGCCGGTTACAGCGGCGATGGCGGCCCTGCCACCTCGGCGCAATTGAACCAGCCCTACGGGGTAGCGGTGGATAAAGCGGGGAATGTGTATGTCGCCGATTACGGCAACAATCGCGTCCGTAAGATCGCCACGAACGGAATCATTACCACGGTCGCCGGCAACGGCCAGGCGCTGGAGGGCGCTGATGGTGGCGCTGCTGCCAATACTCCCCTGTTAACCCCGCGCAATATTGCTGTGGACTCGGCCGGCAACCTGTATATTTCCGAATTCCAGGGCCATTGCGTAAAGAGAGTGGCACCCGCCGGAACCATCAGCACGGTGGCCGGCATTGGAATCGAGGGTTACGCCGGCGACGGCGGGCCCGCCGCGCAGGCCCAGCTGAACTATCCCCTCGGTGTGGCTGTCGACCCCGCCGGTGCGCTGTACATAGCCGACTCCCAAAACAATCGTGTCCGCAGGGTTTCCGGAGGAATCATCACCACCGTCCTCGGGCCGGGCCGGCAACCCTCAAATCCGGCGTCGTCTCCGCTCGACCCGGTGGGTCTGGCCGTGGATTCTTCCGGTACGCTTTACGTTACCGACCTTTACCTGGGTCTCGGTTACGCGAATCTCGCTTCCTCCGCTGGCGCCCCTGCATTTACCACCATCCCAATCGGCCCGCCAGAAGTCGGCGCGTTGGACGTGGCGGTCGATGCGGCTGGCAATGTGTATGCGACCTTGGGCAATCAGATACTTGTAGGCACCACCGGGAATCCGTTTGGGACCCAGCTCTGGAAAGCCGGCGGCAACCCGGCCAACCGTAATCCCCAACTCCTGGCAGGCAGCACCGGTATTGGCGACGGCGGGCCGGCAATCCAAGCCCAGCTCAACGAACCCTGGGGTCTGGCGCTCGATGCCATGGGCAACCTGTACATTGCCGATTCCAGGCACCAGCGCGTCCGCAGGATCAGCCCGTCTGGCCAGATCGCCACTCTGGCCGGAACTGTCGCCGGATTTGCAGGCGATAATGGTCCCGCGACGGCAGCCAAGCTCAATGTCCCCGCCGGCCTCGCAGTAGATGGCGCAGGCAACGTATACGTC
>Ga0070737_10000662_pt1 | contig 65617 bp, 65 predicted proteins | sample Coa_R1_10_FD_66438 | JGI IMG/M metagenome (GOLD analysis project Ga0070737, IMG submission 66438) | Surface soil microbial communities from Centralia Pennsylvania, which are recovering from an underground coalmine fire - Coalmine... | ecosystem: Environmental > Terrestrial > Soil > Unclassified...
TGGTGAGGATGGCCACCGCCGCCGCTGCCGCCGCCGCGCGACGGGCGTCGGAGCCGTAGTCCATTGGCGAGGTCTCTCCGACGAATCGGCGTGCGGCCTCGACCAGCTCGGGGTGGTCATCGATGAAGCGGGTGGTGAGGTTGCCAGCCCGGAAGTCCGGGCTCTCCAGGAGCGCCCGGTGGTAGGGGATGGTGGTGGCTGGTCCCACCACCACGAACTCCCGCAACGCTCGGCTCGCACGGGCGATGGCCTCGGCCCGGTCCGCGCCGTGCACGATCAGCTTGGCCACCAGCGAATCGTAGTTCGGGGGCACCTCTGAGCCAGGGCCGAACCCGGAGTCGACTCGGACCCCTGGACCGGATGGCGCCACCCAGCGGGTGATGCGTCGGGGGTTGGGGACGAACTGCCGGGTAGGATCCTCGGCGTTGATGCGCATCTCGATCGCGTGGCCCCGCCAGGTCACCTCCTCCTGGCCGAAGGAGAGCGGCAATCCGGCGGCCACGCGAATCTGCTCTTTGACCAGGTCGACGCCGGTGACGGCCTCGGTGATCGGATGCTCGACCTGCAGGCGGGCGTTCACCTCCAGGAAGTAGAACTCCCCTTCGCTGAAGATGAACTCCACCGTCCCTGCGTTGACGTAGCCGGCTGCCCGGGCGGCCCGGATGGCGGCCTCCCCCATGCGGCTCCGCAGCTCGGGGGTGATCACCGGAGAGGGGGTCTCCTCCATGATCTTTTGATGGCGGCGCTGGATCGAGCACTCCCGCTCACCCAAATGGACCACGTTGCCGTGCTGGTCGGCGATGACCTGGACCTCGATGTGGCGGGGCTTGGACACGTAGCGCTCGACGTAGACGGTGGGGTCCCCGAAGGCCGAGTAGGCGGCGCTCCGGCAGCTTTCGATCGCCGGGCGCAGGTCCTCCTCACGTTCCACCACCCGCATGCCGATGCCGCCTCCCCCGCCCGAGGGCTTGACGATCACGGGGAAGCCAATCTGCCTGGCTGCCCTCACTGCCTCCTCAGGGTCCTCAAGGGCGCCGCTCCCTGGGGTGACCGGCACCCCATGGGCGGCGGCCAGGGCCCGTGCCTCAAGCTTGGAGCCAAGCGCCCGCATCGCCGAGCCAGGAGGGCCGATGAAGGCGATGCCAGCTGCCGCGCAGGCCTCGGGGAACTCCGGTCGCTCGGAGAGGAAGCCATAGCCAGGATGGATGGCCTGCGCGCCCACGTCAGCGGCGAGGCTCACGATCCGCTCCATCTGCAGGTAGGACTCGGTGGGAGGGGCGGGGCCGATGTGGTGGGCCTCATCAGCGTAGCGGACGTGGATGGCGTTCCGGTCGGCGTCGGAGTAGATGGCCACGGTCCGAATCCCGAGCTCGTGGCAGGCCCGCATGACACGGACAGCTATCTCGCCCCGGTTGGCGATGAGGACCTTCGAGAACAGTCTGGCCTTCACCGGCGCCCTGAATTGTAGAGGCCGCCGTGGTCAGGTGCCGCTCTCGGCCTTGGCACCGGGGGCGTGATAGCGCTCGATCACGGCGCTCATCTCTCGACGGCCGTGGTCGAGCGCGGCCTCGGCGCACAGCTCCCGGACGAGCGCGAGGACCGGCAGGGGTGCACCAGCGGCCCGGCCCAGGTCGAGGGCCAGGGTGAGGTCCTTGACCAGGCCGTCCAGGGTGAACATCGGCGGCTCGTGGACACGCTCCAGGTAGCTGCGTCGCCGGACCTGCAGCATGGGCATGATCCGGCAGAGGGCACGGAACGCCTTCTCGCGGTCGAGACCGGCTCTGGCTGCCAGCGACAGGAGCTCGGCGGCGAGCAGGCTGCAGCCTCCCAGCATGGCGTTGGCGACCAGCTTGAGGCCGGCGGCCTCGCCACGCCCTCCCACGTGCTCGGGCTGACCGAAGGTGTCCAGGACCTCCCTTGCCCGCTCGAAGGCGCTGCGCTCGCCACCAACGAGGACGATCGCGCTGCCCTGCTCGATCGCCGTCGTGGTGCCCAAGATCGGAGCCGCGAGCACCTGAGCCCCGGCCTCCCCTAGCCGACGGGCCAGTTCCTCGACCACCTCGGCCCCGGCCGTGCTCATCTCCACGAATACCTGCCCGGGCGACCCTGTGAGCGAGGCGTACACCTCCCGGACCGACGCCGGATCGTAGAGGATGCTGAGCACCACCTCGGAGCCCCTCACCGCCTCTGCCGGCGTCGCCGCGACCTCTCCCACGCCGATAGCCCTCGCCCGCTCCAGGGTGCGGTTCCACAGCCGGAGCGGGAATCCCGCCTCAGCCACCTTCCGGGCGATGACGGTGCCCATCCGCCCAGTGCCCAGCAGCGTGACCTGAGTCGGGCGAGGCCGGGGAGCTGGACCCTGGGCCGTCATCCGATCGCCACCAACGCTTGGTCTGGGCTCACGACGTCGCCTTCCTTCACGTAGATCTCCAGCACCTTCCCTGGCTGGGTGGCGACGATGTCGTTCTGCATCTTCATCGCCTCCAGGACCGCGACCACGTCGCCGAGCTGGACCTCGTCCCCCACTGACACCGGGATCTTGACGATCAGGCCCTGCATCGGCGCCTTGATCGCCCCATCTCGAGGGGCCCGGGCGGGCGGAGGTGGCGCCGAGGCGGGAGCGAGCGTCGGTGTGGCGACCATGCCGATGCCCGCGACGCGGACCCGGAAGACCTCCCCCTCGACCTCGACCTCAAACTCGGCGCTCGTCGGCGCTGGCGTCGTCGGGGGTTGGGTCTCCTCGACCGCCGGTGCCTCGGCCTCGACCGTCTCTTCGACCTCCGCCTCGACGGTCTCCGCCTCGGTGGGCGCCGTCGCGGAGCCCGTCGAGGGGAGCGGAGCGGTGCGGGCCTGGAAGAGATCCGTGGCTAGAGCTGGGAACAGGAGATAGGTCAGGGCGTCCTCGTCGCTGGCCGGCAGGCCCCACCGCTCCAGCTGGGCTCGGGCAGCTTCCACCTGGGGCTCGAGGAGGTCGGCGGGTCGAACCGTGATCGGTTCGTCCTCACCGAGGACCAGCCGGCGCACCTCGACATCGACCGGGCCCGGTGGTCGGCCGTACAGACCCTGGAGGTAGTCCTTGAGCTCTTGGGTCACGGTCATGTACCGCTCACCGACCAGAACGTTGAAGACCGCCTGAGCGGCGATCATCTGGCGGATGGGTGGAACTAGCGGGGGATACCCCAACTCCTCGTGCACTCGCGGCACCTCCTCCAGGACCTCCGCCAGTCGCGCGCTGGCATCGTGGCGATCGAGGTGATCGCGGAGGTCGCGCAACATGGGAGCAGGCAGCCGACACCCGAGCGCTTCGGGGACGACCCGATCCGCCCCTGGCAGGAGGTGCTCGAGGTGACTCCGGCGAATCCCTTCCAGGCGCATGCCTACGGCCACCAGTCGCTCAAGGTCGAGTCCCGGGTCATGTCCTCCGCCGGACAGGGCTGCCACCGTGCTCTCGACCGCGGGCAAGGAGGCGCCCCAGGCGAAGGCGGAGAAGGCCGTGTCCAACCCTGAGACCCCGGCCTCCACCGCCGCCAAGTAGGCCATCGCCGCCATGCCCCCGGCGCAACGGGCATGGAGGTACAGGGGCAAGCCGGTCGCCTCGTTCAACGCTCCCACCAGCTCGCGAGCGGTGGCAGGGGCGAGCAGGCCGGCGTCGTCGTCGATCACCAGCTCGTCGACCCCTAGTGCGGCCAGCTCCCGCGCCAGGGAGCGCCATCGCTCGAGGTCATGGACGGGGCTGATCGTGTAACAGAGCGCCGCCTGCACCCGCCCACCGAGCCGCCGCGCCACCCGAATCGGGTGCTCCAGGTTGCGAACGTCGTTGAGCGGGTCGAAAAAGCGGAACGTGCGCACCCCGTCGCGGGCCGCTACCTCGAGGAACAACTCGACCGCGTCGTCGGCCAGGCTGCGGTGACCGACCAACTGCTGACCTCGGATCAAGGCCAAGATCGGGGTGGTGGAAGCGGCCTCGCCTAGGCGGCGCAGCTGCTCCCACGGGTCGCGGCCCAGATGCAAGGTGGACTCGAAGCTCGCCCCCCCGAAGCCATCGATGGCCGCGAAGCCGATGCGATCCACCTCTCCCAAGAGGGGCTCGAGCTCCTCGAACGGGATGCGGCTGGCGAACAGGGCCTGCTGGCCTTCGCGGAAGGTGGTGTCGATGAGGTGCAACGGCATGCGCTACCTGCTGGCCAGGGCGTCGCGCCTTGCGCGGTGCCGCTCGGCCAGCTCGGGGTCGCTCAGGCCAAGGATGCGGGCGGCGAGCCAGGCGGCGTTGCGGGCACCGGCCTCGCCGATCGCGACGCACGCCACGGGAATGCCAGCTGGCATCTGCACGATGGAGTACAGGGAGTCGAGGCCGCCGAGATGGGCAGTCGGGACCGGGACCCCGATCACCGGGAGATCGGTCCAAGCGGCAACCACCCCGGGGAGGTGGGCAGCTCCGCCCGCGGCCGCGATGATGACCTTGAGGCCACGTTGGCGGGCGCTGGTCGCCCATTCCATGACCCCGGCTGGGTTACGGTGGGCCGAGCAGACGGTGAGCTCGGCCTCGATGCCGAGCTCCTCCAGCTGCTTGGTGCAGGCCTCGATGAGCGGCAGATCGGACTTCGAACCGATGATGATCCCAACGTCAGGCACGTACCGCCTCGTGTGCGATGTCTCTCCGGAAGAAGGCTCCAGGAAATCGTACTCGGACCGCTCCCGAGAGCGCCGCCATCCGGGCCTCCTCCACGCTCGCTCCCAGGCCGACCATGGTGAGCACGCGGCCTCCCGACGTCACCAGGCCTCGTCCCTCCACCGCACGGCTCCCGGCATGGAAGACGAGGACATCCTTGGGAACCGTGCTCAGCCCCTCGATGACGAAGCCCGTCTCGTACCCCTCGGGATACCCACCGGAGGCGACCACCACCCCGACCGCGGCCCGGTCGCTCCACTCCAGCCAGGGGTGGGCGGGGAGCTCGCCCAGCGCGGCCGAGACCAGCAAGGGGACCAGGTCCGAGCTCAGGCGAGGCAGGATCACCTGGGCCTCGGGGTCGCCAAAGCGGGCATTGAACTCCAAAACCCGGACCCCCTCGGAGGTCAGCATGAGACCGGCGTAGAGCACCCCTCGGTACTCGAGCCCGCGTCGCGCGAGCTCCTGGATCGCCGGTACCAGCACCCGGCGGGTCACCTCGTCTACCAGCTCGGGGGTGACGCCTACAGGAGGGGAATACGCTCCCATGCCACCGGTGTTGGGGCCCTCGTCACCGTCTCGGGCTCGCTTGAAGTCACGGGCTGGCGCCAGCGGGATCACCCGGCGGCCATCGGTCAGCCCGAACACCGACAGCTCCGACCCCTCCAGACGTTCCTGGATGACGATGGTGGCGCCAGCCTGCCCGAATCGACGCTGCACCAGCATCTCGTCGATGACCTGGTCGGCCTGTTCCGGGGTATCGCAGACGATGACCCCCTTGCCCAAAGCCAGTCCGTCGGCCTTGACCGCCACTCGCCCGCCGTACCGACGCGCCCAGCGTCGAGCCGGGCCCGGCTCGGTGAAGGTCTCGGACTCGGGGGCCGGGATGCCGGCCCGCAGCATCACCTCCCGGGCGAAAGCCTTGCTGCTCTCGATCCGGCCGGCCGCGCGACCGGGACCGAAGACCGGGATGCCGGCCTCGCGCAGGGCGTCACCGACGCCGGCCGCCACCGCCGACTCCGGGCCCAGGACCGCCAGCCCGATGCGCTCCTTGCGCGCCGCCCGAACCAGGCCGGCGACGTCGTCGGCCGGAACGGGCAGGTTCCTGGCCACGGCAGCCGTGCCCCCGTTGCCGGGGGCGACGTAAACCCGCTCTGCCAGCGGGGACTGGAGGCATTTCCAGGCGAGCGCGTGCTCGCGCGCACCGGAGCCGATCACCAGGATGCGCACGGCCCGAACACCCGCGGTCGCGGCTCCTGCCGGCCCGGCTCGCCGGTGGGGAGCGCCCCTTGGCTCACTCCCATTCGATCGTCCCCGGAGGTTTGCTGGTGATGTCGAAGACCACCCGGTTGACGCCGGGGACCTCGTTGACGATCCGGTTCGAGATCCGGGCCAGCACCTCGTGGGGGAGGCGTGCCCAGTCGGCGGTCATCGCGTCCTCGGAGGTCACGACCCGTACCGCAACCAGACTGGCGTAGGTGCGGTCGTCGCCCATGATGCCAACCGTCCGAAGCGGCGTCAGCACCGCGAAAGACTGCCAAACCTGGCGGTACAGCCCGTGTTTCTTGATCTCGTCCACCACCACCCAGTCGGCCGCTCGTAGGATCTCCAACCGCTCCCGCGTCACCTCCCCCAGGCAGCGGATGGCGAGCCCGGGGCCGGGGAAGGGCTGTCGATGCACCAGGTCCTCGGGAAGGCCGAGCTCCAGGCCCACCGCTCGAACCTCGTCCTTGAACAGGTAGCGGAGGGGCTCGATGAGCCGAAAGCGAAGCCCGGCGGGGAGGCCACCCACATTGTGGTGGGTCTTGATCTTGGCCGCGCCCCTGGTCTCGGGACCGGTCGACTCGATCACGTCGGGGTAGAGGGTGCCCTGGGCTAGGAAGCCGATGTCCCCCACGTCCTCGGCCAGCGCGCCGGCCTGCTCCTCGAAGACGCGGATGAACTCGTGCCCCACGATGCGCCGCTTTTCCTCGGGATCGGCAACGCCTCGCAGCGCGGAGAGGAAACGGTCGCTGGCATCCACGTAGCGGACGTCGAGGCTCAGGCTTCCGCGCAGGACGTCGAGCACCCGCTCGGGCTCCTCGCGGCGGAGCAGGCCGTTGTTGACGAACACGCAGGTGAGCTGGTTCCCGATCGCACGATGGACCAGGGTGGCGGCCACCGCGCTGTCCACACCGCCGCTCAGGGCGCAGATCGCGCGCCCATCGCCTACCTGCGCCCGAATCGCCTCCGTGGCCTGGGCGATGAACGAGCGTGGGGTCCAGCTCCCCCTGCACCCGCAGATGCGATACAGGAAGTTGCGCAGGATCTCGGCGCCATGGGGCGTGTGATGGACCTCAGGATGGAACTGAATCCCCAGCAGCCGCTCACCGTCATCGAACGCCGCCACCGGCGAGTTTGCGCTGCTCGCCAGCACCCGAAAGCCAGCAGGCAGCCGACGGACCTGGTCACCGTGACTCATCCACACCGGCAGCCTGGTGGGAAGGTGCTCGAAGAGGCGGCCCGGCTCGTTCACCTCCAACAGCGCGGGCCCGTACTCGCGTCGCTCGGCGGGAGCCACCTCTCCGCCCAGATGGTGAGCGATAAGCTGCATGCCGTAGCAGATCCCTAAGACCGGCACGCCGGAGCGGAAGAGCGCCGGGTCGACCTGGGGCGCCCCAGGCTGGTACACGCTGGCTGGCCCGCCGCTGAGGACGACGCCGGCCGGCCGACGTGGCTCAAGCTCGGCCCAGGGGGTGGTCCCCGGGACCAGCTCGCAGTACACCTGAGCCTCGCGGATGCGTCGGGCAATGAGCTGGGAGTACTGGGAGCCGAAGTCCAGGATCAGCACCAGCTCTGAGGGCGCAACCGACCCGCCGCCGGCCGGGACCATCTCCGCCCGAGCCCCGCTGTCGCTCGCCTCCTCCTTCGGCTGCTGGAGCGTCGCTAGCTCGCTCAGGAGCCCATCCCCACGGCCTGGGCGCGTTGGAGGAGCTTGCCTTCGCTGGTGATGTCAGGGGCGATCACCATCTCGACGTCGTGGAACTCGCGGATGTCCCGTCGACCGCAAGCTCCCAGCGAGGAACGGAGGGCCCCTGCGAAGTTCTGGGTCCCGTCGTCCACGCGAGCAGGGCCGACCAGGATCTCGGCCAGGGTCGCCTTGACCCCGACGTGGATGCGGGTGCCACGGGGCAGGTTGGGATCTGGCGTGGCCATCCCCCAGTTGAAGCCCTGGGATGCGGATTCGGCGGCTCCCGCCAGAGGAGAGCCGATCATGACCGCGTCGGCCCCGGCAGCGAAGGCCTTGCAGACATCCGCCCCCACGCGCATGCCTCCGTCGGTGATGACCGCCACCCGCCGCCCGGAGCGACGCAGGTACTCGTCTCGGGCGGCGGCGACGTCGCAGGTGGCCGTCACCTGGGGGACGCCCACCCCGAGCACCCCCCGCGTGGTGCAGGCCGCCCCTGGCCCGACGCCCACCAGGATGCCGGCGACCCCCGTCTCCATCAGCTCAAGCGCGGTCTGGTAGTGAACGCAGTTGCCGACCACGATCGGGATCGAGAGAGAGCTGCAGAGGCGCTCGAAGGACAGCTCTTGGTGGGCCCGGGAGCGATGACGGGCGGTGAGGACGGTGCCCTGGACCACGTAGACGTCCGCTCCGGCCTCCTCGACCAGGCCCGCCCGCTCCTGGGCTCGAGCGGGGACCGAACTCACCGCGCACGGCACCCCGGCCGCTTTGATGGCCCGGATGCGTTCGACGATCAGATGACGCTTCACCGGTTCTCGGTAAGCGTCGACGAGGACCTGGTTGACCTCGTCTCGGCCGGCCGTGACGATGCGCCGGATGACCGGGTCCGGGTCCTCGTACCGCGTCTGCAGACCATCCAGGTTGAGGACCGCGATGCCGCCCAGCTGGCCCATGGCGATGGCGAAGTCGACGTCCACCACCCCGTCCATGGCTGCTCCCCAGAAAGGGATGGACAAGGTCAGGTCGCCCAGCTGAAAGCTGATGTCGACCTCGTCGGGGTCGATGGTCACGCCGCCGGGGACGAGGGCTACCTCGTCGAATCCGTAAGCACGCCGAGCCCGTCGACCGACTCCGATCTCAAAGCTCGGCTGGCTTGGGTGGATCAAGGTCTCGATGGGTGTGCGTGCTCCTCTCGCGGCGGGTCGTTACCCCGAATTATATTCGCCCTGGATCAACCATCGACGACCCCGACGGGGCGTGGGCCGGGGGCCGCGTCGCTCTCGTCGCGGGCGCGACGACCGGAGGCACCACTATGCTGGTATCCACGCCATGGCGATGAAGACCCTCGAGTACCTGCGCGGCATCTCAGCCGAGGACTGCCGTAGGCTGCGAGCCCGCGGGATCAGGCACACCAACCAGCTCTTGCACGCCGTCACCTTGGAGATCGATCGCCAGCGGCTGTCGGCCAAGACCGGGATCAGCCCTGAGCGTCTGTTGGAGTTTGGGCGCCAATGCGCGATGTTGGAGATCTCCAGGATAGAACGATACTTGCCCATCCTTCGTCGGCTCGGCGTCACCAGCCTCAAGCTGCTCAAGCGCTCCGACCCCGCTGAGCTCCATGCCCGGATCGTGGATGCGGTGGGCCTGGCCGGAGCGCCCAGCTTGCAGATGGTCCAGTATTGGGTGAGCCAGGCACGGACCTGCGATACCTTGGAGGAGCCAGATGCCCTCCCCGCTCAGGTCGAGAGCCCGAACCTGCTGGACCGTCTCCCTCATCCAGGCCGGGCTGGCTGACCGGGGCAGCGCCGTGGCCCCGGCAGGGGAACGGCTAGGGATAGATGCCGCGGACGGTGGTGGCGTTGGCGACCCGCTGCACGGCAAGCACGTAGGCCGCGGTGCGCATGTCGACATGACGGTTGACGCTGGTGTGCAGGACCTCGTAGAAGGCGCGGGTGATCACGTGGTGGAGCTTGGTGTTGATCTCCTCCTCCTCCCAGAAGAAGGCCTGGAGGTCTTGCACCCACTCGAAGTAGGAGACGATCACGCCACCTGCGTTGGCCAGGATGTCTGGGACCACGAACGTGCCGCGCTGGTTGAGGATCGCGTCAGCCTCAGGATCGATGGCGGCGTTGGCGGCCTCGGTGATCAGACGGGCGCGGATGCGCGGGGCGTTGCGCTCGGTGATCTGTCGCTCCACCGCCGCCGGGACCAGAACGGTGACCGGCAGCTCCAGGAGCTCGTCCTTGGCGATATCCTCAGCCTTCTTGAAGCCGGAGACCTCGCCCCTGACCTTTCGATGCTCCTCAAGGGCATCAAGGTCGAGCCCGCCTGGGTTGTAGACTGCCCCTCTTGAGTCGCCGACGGCGACCACCCGAAGACCTGCTCGCTGGAGGAGCCTCGCTGCCGGGAGGCCGACCTTCCCGAACCCCTGGATGGCCACGCTGGGCGTCTCCTCCCCGAGGTCGAGGTACTTCAGCGCCTCCAGGGTGAGGTAAGTCACCCCTCGCCCTGCCGCCTCCTGGCGGCCCTCCGACCCCCCGACCTCGACCGGCTTACCGGTGACCGAGGCGGTCACCGAGTGGCCGGCGTGCATGGAGATGGTGTCCATGATCCAGGCCATCACCTCGGGCGTGGTGCCCAGATCCGGTGCCGGGATGTCCTTCTCTGGCCCAATCAGGAGCGCGATCTCGGTCGCATACCGACGGGTGACGTGTTCGAGCTCCGAGCGGCTGAGACGGCGGGGATCGACGACCACGCCCCCTTTGGCCCCGCCGTAGGGGATGCCGACCACCGCGCACTTCCAGGTCATCGACATAGCCAGGGCCTTGATGAGGTCGAGGGTGACGTCGGGCGAGTAACGGATGCCCCCCTTCGCCGGCCCGCGATTGATGTTGTGCTGCACTCGGAAGCCGGTGTAGAGATGCACAGAGCCATCGTCGTGACGGACCGGGAAGTGGACGGTCAGCTCCCGCTTCACCTCCCGAAGAAGGCGGCGGGTGTCGTCAGGAAGCCCGAGGACGTCGGCAGCGGCGTCGAAACGCTGCTGCGCGATGCTGAAGGCGGATCGGGGCTGGAGTTCGACTGCCATGTGCGATGCCTCTTCTTCCAGCGGGGTGGGGCCTCAACCCGGACATAGTAGTACGCCGCCACCTCGGCCGCCCCGCCGCCCGATCGGCCTCCGCTCACCTCCTCAGGACTGGTTCGCCCTCGGCCTCTGGCGTCCGCGGGGGGGCGGCCCCTGGCCCTGTGAGATCCGACGCTCGAGATCGTCGATCCGCGCGTTGAGGGCTTCGAGGTCCCGACGAGTAGGGATCGAGAGGCGGTTCAGTGCCCGGTCGACGGCGAGGTCGACCAACTCCTCCAGGTCCAGCCGGCCCCGCTCCACGGTGCTGGTGACCAGGGCCGCTGGGCCGCTCAAGGTGCGCCGCAGGTGCTCGAGCAGGGCCTGCCCTCGCTCCTGGAGTCGGTCCCCAGCGTGCTCGGGACGCTCCCGCTTCTCCTCGCTGGTAACGATCTGAGAGAGCACGAGCGAGGTGATGTCTCGCCCGGTGTCGCGCTCGATGACCTGGATGTCGTGCCCTTGCTGGACCAGCTTGGAGATCCCCTCCAGCGTGATGTAGCGGCTGGTCTGGGTGTCATACAGCTTGCGGTTGGCGTACTTCTTGATCACATATCGCTGCCCGGCCATGTCGTCCCCAGTATAACGCGTTGCGTTATAGGGCTGGACGGTGGGCCTCGGTCAGGAGCTGGGCCAGGAGCCTGGGATCGATGTTGCCACCGCTGATCACGGCCACCGTGGCTGGCCCGGGCGCGAGCTGCTCGAGAGCTGCTACCGGCAGCGCCCCCGCCCCTTCGGCCACCACCTTGGCCTGGGCGGCGAGCCTGCCCACCGCGGCTCGGAGCCGCGACTCAGGAACGGTGATCCAGCGGTCCACGCAGGCCGTGAGTCGCTGGTGCATGGCCGCGTCGTAGGGGGCGGTGGTGCCATCCGCGATCGTGTTGGGGACGAGCGTCGGCGGGCTCCCCGCCGCGAAGGTGCGAGGCCACAGGGGGTAGCCATCGGATTGCACCCCCACCACCTCGACCGAGGGCCGGAGATGCTTGAGGGCGGCCGCCGTTCCCGAGATCAGTCCCCCTCCTCCCACCGCGACCACCACCCGCTCGACCTCGGGGAGTTGCTCGAGGATCTCAAGCCCGATGCCGCCATGCCCGGCCTGCACCATCGGGTCGGCGAAGGGATGGATGAACGCCTCCGGCTCCCTCTCCCAGGCCCGGTCGGCCAGCCAGCCAGCGAGGTCCTCGCGTGGCACCAGGAGGGGGATCCCGCCGAGACGTCGCACCCCCTCGATCTTCGGAGGGGGGGCGCTCCGAGGCATGACGACGCGGCAGGGCACCGCCAGCCGGCGTGCGACATGGGCGCAGGCGAGGGCCGCGTTGCCCGCGCTCACGGTCATGAGGCCGGGCCGTCGCCGCTCCTCAGGCAGTGCCATGGCGGCGGCGAAGAAGCCACGGACCTTGAAGCTGCCGGTGGGCTGCAGCAACTCCAGCTTGAGCCAGGTGCCGTCGTCCATGGGGAGCAAGGGCGTCCGGACGACGAAGGGCTGAGCGCGCTCGGCAGCCCGTCGAATCTCCTCCAATGAGAGCACGGTGGGATGGTAGCCGCTGAGCTCCTCGGCCCATCCCGCTCGTTGCGGCACCATCGGCGGATCGGCCGGGGCGAGGGACGGCCGCCGCCTCCGGTGGAGGCCAGGGCACGGCCAGCTCCGCAGGCCCCTCAGGGTCACGGCGAGGGCCGCCGGTCCTGAGGCCTCCCCGGTCCGTCGGCTGGAGGAGGCCGGTGAGGACCATGCGCCCACCCTCGTCGATCGGCCGCGGGGTGGTCCTCCTCGGCAGTCGAGCGCGTCCTCATGCCTTCCGACCCGGTCCTCCACGCGCTGCCGGCGCCCTGGTGCGGCACGAAGTTGCCGGGGGCGGGTCAGGTGGCGGCCAGGACCTGACGCGCGGCTCGGATCAGCTCGGCGCGGCCACGATCGTCGCGGGCGAAGATGCGGAAAATCGCCATTCGCACCGGCAGCCGCCGAAAGAGGTCGAGGACCGAGGCGCGCTCGTAGGTCTGGCTGAGCGGGTCGTAGAACAAGATGCCCTGTTCTTCCATCAAAGGGTTGAAGGCCCTGGACTCCTGGGCGGCGACGTCCACCTCGAACTCCGCCGAGCGCAGATCCCGCGGCAGGCGCTCCCGGATGCGGCGCGCGAACTCGGCCCTGGTGAGCGTGAGGGCGCCGCTCGACACTTCCCGTCCCTCCACGTATCCGGAGTACACCAGGTGCCACTTGAGGCGGCGAGCGATCAGGTCCGCCCAGGCCTGGCCGAGCTCGCGTCGCAGCGGGTCGGCCTCGGCGTGGGCCCAGCGCCCGACCTCGATCATCAGCCACCAGTCGTCCAAGCGCTGATAGGTGGGGAGGTGATCCAGGGGGTTGCCTCCAAGGAGGACGTCCATGGTGGGGGCGAAGATCTCCCGGAGTTGGAGGTCGATCCGGCGCACGGTGCGATGGAAGTACACCTGGTGGTACAGGTAGAGCCGGGCGCTGAGGAACATGAACAGCGCCTCGGCGCCATGTAGGTGCAGGGTGAGCCCGTGCTCCGAGATGAAGGAGTAATGGACGATTCGCTGCACGTCCACCGGTCCCACGGCCACGCCGCACACGTAGGCGTCACGGGGGACGTAGTCCATGTTGTCGGCCGAGAAGGGGCCGACCATCAGCATCCGGAGTGGGACCAGCCAGCCGGGTGGGTCGAAGCCCTCGAGTTCCGCGCTTGAGATCAGGTAGGCAACCCAGCGAGGGTCGATGCGTTCGCCCGGCTCAAAGTCGGACTCCGGGTCGGCGCGCAGCTCCGCGATCAGCGGAGCCAGCTCGTGAAGGATCAGGTGCTGACCGATGACCTCATGGTCCACGTCCCAGCGCGCCAGGTAGTTCTCGTCGAAGAAGTGACCGAAGGGCCCATGACCGACATCGTGGAGCAGGCCGGCGAGGCGGAGCGTCTCCACCACCACCGCCGACGAGGGGACGTCAGGGTGCTGTCGCCGAAGGGTCGGGTAGATCCGCTTTGCCCACTCCCCGGCGAGGTGCATCGTCCCCAAGGCGTGCTGGAACCGGGAGTGCTCGGCGGTGGCGAACACCCACCAGGCGCTCTGCATCTGGTGAATCCGGCGCAGCCGCTGGACCCAGGCGTGGTCGATCAGGTCCTGCTCGGCCGCCGCCCCTGGCACGCCGCCCGACTTGGTGATCTGCACGTAGCGGTGGATAGGGTCGCTGGACAGGTTGACCCGCCGGTACGCCGGAGGCACCTCAGGCCCGATCATGGGAGGATTGTGGCAAGGGTCGTCTCCCCGAGATCGTTCGGGGTAGGCTCCTCTTGCGATGACCGTGGAACGAGGGGTCGAGCTGTTCAACCAAGGCCGCTACTGGGAGGCCCACGAGGCCTGGGAGCAGGCCTGGATCCCTGACCGCCACGGCCCTGACCGCGGGTTCTACAAGGGGTTGATCCAGGTGGCCGCGGGCTGCCTGCACCATCGTCGGGGTAACCGGCGAGGCGCCCTCAACAAGTGGCGCAGCGGCATCGAGTACCTGCGCCCCTACCTCCCGCGACATGGCGGCCTCGAGCTGCAGCCGTTGGTGGAGCGGATTGAGGCTTGCCTGGCCACGCTCGAGGCAGGGGCCTGGCCTCTGCCGGCCGAGCTACCCCGCATCGGGATCGCGCCTGACGCGTCCGCCCGGCCTGGTACAGGCCGCTAGCCCAGCCTGGTCGCGCTGGTCCCTCAGGTGCGAGGGAGGCGATGGACCGGCTCCCGCATCCATGGGGCCGACAGATGCTGCTACGCGCTCATCAACCCGAACGTTGCTCCCTGCGGGTCGCTCAGGACGGCGAAACGTCCACCGGGATAGGGGTTGGGCTCCATCACCACCCGGCCGCCGAGATCCCTCGCCCTGGAGCAGCTCGCGTCGATGTCGTCCGCCAGGAAGTAAACCATCCAGTGCGAGGGCACCTCGGCCGGGACTGAAGACGCCATCGCCATGCCGCCACACACGCTCCGCCCATCGACCTGGAACTCGACGTACGAGCCTGTGCCATCGTCGAGCAAGGTCTCCCGCTCGTCCCAGCCAAAGACCTCTCGGTAGAAGCGACGCGCGGCATCGATGTCCCGCGAGTTCAGCTCGCACCAGCCGACCGAGTTAGGCTGACGCATCACCTGAGCGCCTCTCATCATCATCGGCTGCCAGATCGAGAAAAAGGCACCGCTTGGATCCTGGAAGACGGCCATTCGACCCTGGTCGAAGACGTCGAATGGGGGCGCGATCACCGTGCCCCCGGCCATGCGCACCCTGTCCGCGATGGTCTCAGCGTTCTCGCTGCCGATGTAGACGTTCCAGGCAGCCGGCTGCTCGGGGTCCTGGCTGGGGCCGATGCCGGCCACGTCTCGGCGCTCCAGTTGCATGACGGCGTAGCCTCCCGCCGCCGGGTCCGCCACTGGCTCGCCCTCCCAGCCGAAAAGAGCACGGTAGAAGGCTCGTGACGCCCCGGGATCGTTGGTGGCGAGGTCCACCCAGATCGGGGTAGCAGCCACCGGGCCGCGGTCGTCGGTCATGGCTTCCATCCTCCTAACACGTCCGACGTGCACAGCGGCCACCCACGGCTCGCCCTGCATGGGCACCTTACCATGCGGACAGCCAGTGACCGTGCCCGCCAGGATCGATCGGGCCAAAGGCGCGTGCCGGCGGAGGGCTGGGAGCCACGACCGGCGCGGCAGGCCTCGGTCGCCCCCCGTCGGGGAGGTCTCGACCGGGCTTCGGCCTTCGGATGGTGCGCATCGATGCCCGGGCACGGTGGCCCTCCTCCCCCGGCGGCGAGCCGACCGTGTCGTGTTCCCCCACCTGGCCCGGCCCGCCGACGAGGAGGACGATCAGGTGTAAGGCGGGAAGCGACGGCCGGCGCCCTGCTCGATGAGGCCACCGTAGCCCAGGCGAGCCAGGTCCAATTCGTCCGCCTCCCCATAGGCGAAGACGAAGGGGAGGACCAGATCCAGGGCGGTGTTCTTGCCGAAGCCGGCGCAAGAGGCGACCCCAAGCACCACCGCTCGTCCCAACCGACCCAGCCAGAGCATGCTCCCGGGGTGGGCTGGAGCGCCCTGGCGGAGCAGCTCGCCACCGACGGCCTCGAGCTCGGCGTAGGCAGCGTCCAAGGGGTCGATCGAGGACGCGCCGGCGAACAGGACCAACTCGGCCTCGTCCCGACGGACCTGCTCATAGGCCTCGCGCACCGCTGGTCCACTGCGCGCCACCTCGCGCACGGCCAGGAGCTGGGCCCCATACCAGCCGAGCTTGCGGGTCACGGCCTGGGTGAAGAGCTCCCGGGCCTTGGGCTTGAGTCGCTCGGTGACCACGACCAGGGTCTTGAGCGGCCGGAAGGCATCCACCCGCACCACCGGCCGGGAGGCGGCCGCTGCTCGCTCCGCCTCCCGGATCAGGAATCCAGGCACGGCCACCGGCGTCACCTTGGCCCCGGCGACCTCCTCTCCCTCATCGACCGCCTGGCCGTCCACGAGGGTGAACACCCCAACCGCGGGCAGGTGGTTGAGCCGATCGACCGCCTCGCGGTCGACCCGCACCAGACCGCGGCGAGTGGCCACCAGGCGTACCTGGCTCTGAACCGGCTCGCTAACCCGTGTCCCTGGCCCCGCGACCGCCGCGCCCAAGCGCCGTGCCGCCTCGTCCTCGTGGACGTCACCCTCCTCCAGCTCGACCACGTGCACCTCGGGCAGCGCCCGCAGGGCGTTGAGATGCTCCGGGCTGAGGATGGTGCCCTTTCGCAGCCTTGGGCCCACGTCGTGGGTCAGCACCCGGCCGACGACGGCCTCGGGGGCGAGGTCGGCCGCCGAGAGGCGAAGGATCTTCATCTCACGCTCACCTGAAGGTTCGGTCGATACCGTTGCTCCATAGCCTCGGCCCGGTGTGAGATCACGCCCTGCCGCCGGTTCGTTTCATCCCTGTCATCCCTGCGGGCAGGCGCGCAGGACGCGGTCGTCATCGGGGGCCGGGTTGCCCCGACCATCTCGGTTGCTGGTCAGCACATAGAGGCAATGATCCGGGCCAGCCACCACGTCCCGCAGGCGCCCGTACCCTGTGAGCACCGTCTCTTGGGCGAGGACGCGACTGGGCTGGGTGGGGTCGATGACGAAGCGAAGCAACTCCTGGCCGGCGAGAGCGGCGACGATCAGCGTCGGCTGCTGATCAGGGTGGGGGCGGTAGAACGTCATGCCGGACGGGGCCCAGGTGAGGTCGTCGCTCTCGGCCACCGGAGGGACCCGTGGGGGCGGATTGCCGTAGTCCTGGGGGCGGCCCGCCGGCGCCAAGCCAGCCCAGACCGGCCAACCGTAGAAGGCCCCCGGCTGGATCAGGTCGATCTCGTCGTGGTGGAAGAGGCCGAACTCCCCAGTGGGGCCGTTGACGCTGGCATAGAGCCGTCCCTGGTCGTCCCAGGCCAGGCCCTCCGGGTTTCGCAGCCCCCAGGCGTAGACCGGGGAGCCTGGGAAGGGATTGCCGGGCGGTATCGAGCCGTCGTCGCGAAGTCGCAGGATCTTGCCGTTCAGGGAGTGCAGGTCGGCAGCCCGCCCGGGCACCTGAGCGTCACCGACGGTGACGTAGAGCAGCCCGTCGGGCCCGAACGCGATGCGACCTCCGAAGTGACAGCAGCGACCGCCGGGGATGCCGTCCAGGATCACGTGTTCGTCGGTGAGCCGCCCATCCGCGTAGGTAAAGCGGGACACTCGGCTCACGGTCCCCGAAGCTCCGCGGTAGGTGTAGAAGAGGTACACGAAGGGGGGCTTGGGGAAGCCAGGGTGGATGGCGAGCCCTAACAGGCCACTCTCGACCCCTGGCGCCTGGACCACGTTCAGCGTGAGGGCGGGTTGAGGCTCGAGATGGCCGTTTCGGACCACCCGGACCTGTCCTGTCCGCTCGGTGATCAGCATCGTGCCGTCGGGAAGGATGGCCAGCTCCCAGGGGACGGTCAATCCCCTCACCACGGTCTGGACCGTGAGCCGGAGCGGCCCCGGAACCCCCGGCGTGGGGCTGGGCGTTGGCGGGGCCGAGGATGAGGGGCGGACGACGGAGGGCGTCCTCGCCTGGCCGCAGGCCGCCAGGAGGAGCAGCGCCAACGCCGCGGCCATGCGCCTCATCCTCCCAATCCTAGGCGGAGCCCCGATCCTTAGCCGTGCGAGGGAGCCTTGCCCGTACGGTAGATCGTCGCCACCGAGGCGGCCTCCGGCAGCCCACAGGCGAGGACCTCCGCCGCCGCCCGCTCGGTGTCGTAGGCAACGCGCCGCGTGTGCGCCTCTCCGTCCTCGATCAAGAGGTAGGCGGCGCGGGCGTCCCCGTCCAGGGGCAGGCCGACGCTGCCACTGTTGGCAACCGTCAGGTCGCCGATGCGTCGGACGAAGGCTCTGTGGATGTGGGCATAGACCGCGATGTGGGTGCCCAGAGGGGCGAAGGTGGCTCGCAGCTCGGCGTCGCCGGCCTCGGGGAACACGGCCCGCCATACGTCGCCGGGAGCGGCGTGCACCAAGGCCACCTGATCGTCGTGCCGCCACTCCAAGGGCAGCTGCTGAAGCCAGGCCACCCGCTCGTCGCCGATCCGCTCACGGGCCCAGGCCACCCGTCGCTCGATGCTGTGGCTCTCCATGGCCTGGTCCATGTTCCCCATCACCCCGGGCCAGCCCAGCTCCCGTACCCGATCGATGCACTCAGCTGGTCGAGGTCCGTTGAAGGCCAGGTCGCCGCCGTGGACCACCAGGTCTGGAGCCACGCGTTCCAGGTCGGCGATCACCGCCTCCAGGGCCTGGAGGTTGCCATGGATGTCGGAGACGATCGCAAGCCTCACATCCTCAGGCTAAGCGTTCTGCCCCGGGTTGTTCCCGGCCACGGTCGAGAAGCGAGCGGTGGGGGCCCGAGCTTGCCCATCGCCCTTGCTATGCGCCTACACTTCGCGTCCTGAGCCATGGGCGAGCACCTGGAAGGTGTCAAATGCGGGTCCTTCTGACCGGCGGCGCCGGCTTCATCGGCTCCCACATCGCCGATGCCTTGGTCGAGCGCGGCGACGAGGTCGTCGTCATCGATGACCTCTCCACCGGCTGCCGGGAGAACCTGAACCCGGGCGTGCGCTTCCACCAGATGGACGTACGTTCGCCCGAGGCGGCTCGCCTGGTCCACGAGCTTCGGCCGGACATCGTCTGCCACCACGCGGCCCAGGTCAGCGTCAGCCGATCGGTTCGCGAGCCTCGGCTCGACGCCGAGGTGAACCTCATGGCTGCCCTGGGGCTGCTGGAGGCGACGCGCCATGTGGGTGCTCGTTTCGTCTTCGCCTCCACCGGGGGGGCTCTCTACGGGGACGCGGCTGTGCTCCCCACCCCGGAGAGCTACCCAGCCTGGCCGATCTCGCCCTACGGCGTCTCCAAGCTCGCCTTCGAACACTACCTGCACTGCTACGCCGTTCAGCACGAGATCTCGTACGTGGCCCTGCGCTATGCCAACGTCTATGGGCCCAGGCAGAGCCCGCATGGGGAGGCGGGGGTCGTCGCCATCTTCTGCCAGCGCCTGCTCGCCGGTGAACGGCCGGTCATCCACGGCGACGGTCGTCAGACCCGAGATTACGTCTACATCTCCGACGTGGTGCGGGCGAACCTGGCCGCGATGGACGCCACCGTCAGCGGGCATTTCAATGTCGGTACCGGACGGCAGGTCGACGTCAACCACCTCTTCCAGCTGATCGCCGAGCGGGTCGGGACTGGGATCGAGGCCGTGCATGGGCCGCCGCGACCTGGAGATCAGCGCACCTCGGCACTGGACCCTAGCCTGATCGCCGAACGTCTCGGGTGGCGGCCGCAGGTCGGCTTGGAGCAGGGGCTGGAAGAGACGGTGGCCTGGTTCCGGGCCCGGGTTGTGGCTGCGAGGTGAGGGTTCGGCGAGAGCCAGGCTGAGAGCTGCTCAGCCTGGATCAGCGGAGGCGCAGCCATGGCGATGATCGATGAGAGGACCCGTGCCAGTGAGGAGCGAATTGCCCGCTTCTTTGAGCGGCTGATGGAGCTTCGGCCGGTGGAGGCCTCGTACCACGGGCTCCACCAGCACGACCGCCGCCTGCCTGACGGCAGTCTGAGCGGGGTGCAGGAGCTGATCCGACTGGTGCAGGCGTTCGAGTCCGAGCTGGAGCAGTTGGGCGGCGACGTGGAGGCCGACCTCGCTCGTTATTGGGCAGGGCTGACCCGTTTCCAGCTCGAGGAGCAGCGGCTGTGGGCGAAGAGGCCGGAGGCCATCGACCAGGTCGGGACGGGGATCTTCCTCCTGTTTGCGCGCGACTACGCCCCCCTTGAGGTCCGACTGGAGACGATCGCCTCGCGCCTGGAGGCCGTGCCTGCCTACCTGGCAGCAAGCCGGGAGCAGCTCCAAGAGCCGATCCGGCTCTGGGTCCGGGTCGGCCTCGACAGCGCTCGACGGTTGCCGGAGCTCTTCGCCAGCGTGGTGCGATCTGCCCCTGAGGGAGCGTTGCGCCGTTGGTTGATGAGCGCCGCTGAGGCCGCTGACGAGGCCCTCGAGGAATTCTGCCGCTGGCTGGAGGGTGACGTGCTCCCCCGATCGGCTGAACGCGAGGCGCTCGGCGAGGAGCGTTTCGCGACGTTGTTGGACCTCCGTCAGCTCCCGGATCCTCCCGATCGCATCCTGTCCCTAGGGAGACGGTACCTGGACGAGTTCGAGGAGGAGCGGGCGGCGCTCATGGCCAGGCACTGGCCGGGCCTGACGCTGGAGGAGGTGAACGAGCTGGTGCGTGCTCAGCGCCCGTCGACCATGGAGGACGCGCTGGCCGCCTACGGGGAGACGATCGCGGCTGCTCGCAGCTTCGTCGAGCGCCAGGGACTGGCCACCCTGCCGCCAGGTGAGGAACTGCTGGTGGAGGCGACGCCGGGCTTCTTGCGTCCAGTGATCCCCTTCGCCGCCTATGAGCCTCCAGCTCGGTTCGACGCCCATCAGCTGGGCATCTACATGGTTACCCCCAGCGAGGGTGACCTGGGAGCCTACAACCGCGCCTCGGTGTTGAACACCTCCGTTCACGAGGGCTACCCGGGCCACCATCTCCAGTTCACCTGCGCCAACCAGCACTCCTCGCTGGCCCGCCTGCTCAGCGCCGATCATGCGGTGGAGATGGTCGAGGGCTGGGCTCACTACTGCGAGGAACTCATGTACGAAGAGGGCTTCATGTCCGGCCCCGAGGTCCGCTTCGTGCAGCTCAACGGCCTGATCTGGCGGGCGTGCCGGATCGTGATCGATGTCGAGCTCTCCTGTGGCCGGATGAGCTTCCCGGACGCGGTGGAAATGCTGGTCTCCCGAGCCGCGATGCCACGGCCAAGCGCGGAGGCGGAGGTGCGCCGCTACACCTACACGCCCGGCTACCAGCTCTCCTACCTCTACGGCAAGCACCTGCTCCTGGCCCTCCGGGATCGACGGCGCCGCCTTGAGGGGGATCGTTTCCAGCTCAGAAGCTTCCACGACCGACTCCTGTACGCGGGCGCGGTCCCGGCCGCGATGTGGGACTCGCTCTTTGACTGACCTTCGGCCGGGCCCGCCTCCGTCCCGAAGGGGGTCGAACCCTAGGCGATCTCCTCGCTCGTGGCCGTGGCCGCGCCCGCGGCCCGCATCTCAGCCAGGGCTCGGTCGCCATCGCCGGGCTGGGCATCGACCGCCCTGATCGCGTCCGTGAGCACTACCACCTCGAATCCCGCCTTGAGGGCATCCAACACCGAGGCCCGTACGCAGTAGTCGGTGGCGAGGCCAGCCACGTACAGGCGACGGACGCCTCGCTCGCGTAGCCAGCGACCGAGATCGGTGCCGTCGGAAGCCGTGCCTTGGAAGGCGGAGTAAGCCTCTTGATCGGCCTCGGTCGCCTTGCTGAAGACCTCGTGAACGCGACTCCGGTCGAGCTCGGGGTGGAACTCCGCTCCTGGGGTGCCGGCCACGCAGTGAGGCGGCCAGGGACCTCCTCGCTCTCGGAACGAGCAGTGGTCGGGCGGATGCCAATCGCGGCTGGCCACCACCAAGGGCAGCCTCTGGGAGGCACGGTTGACGGCGGGGAAGATGGTGTCCCCTGCGGGAGCGGGAAGGGCCCCGCCGGGGCAGAAATCCACCTGCGGGTCGACGATCAGGAGGGCTTCGTGGATGTCTCGACTTGGGGGCATCGAGCGTATTATTCGCCTCGGGGCATGGATCTCAACCAACCTGTCCTGCTGACTGCCGGGGGCCTGGAGAAGCTCAAGCAGGACCTCGAGCAGGCGCGGGCGAGACGCATCGAGGCGGCCGAACGGATGAAGGAGGCCGCGCAACCGGGGGACATCGAGGATAACCCCGAGTTCGAGCAGGCCAAAGAGGAGGTGGCCAGGCTCGACGAGCGCATCTACGAGTTGGAGGAGATGATCGGGCGCGCCCAGATCATCCAGGGACGGAGCTCAGGTGTGGCTGAGCCCGGCTCAGTGATCGAGGTCGAGGACGAGGAGGGCGAGACCATCGTCTACCATCTCGTGGGCGCTGTCGAGGCCGATCCTGCCAACGGCTTCATCTCCGTGGAGTCGCCGGTCGGACGGGCCCTGGTCGGGAAGCGGGCCGGGGATCGGGTGTCCGTGGAGGTGCCGGCAGGCACCATCCAGTACACGATCAAGGCCGTCCGCTAGACGACCCGCGGCCCAGGCCGCGGGTCGTGACCTCTCCGACGACCTGGGCCAGGCGCGCTCGAACGGTCATCCGGGGACGGTGGCCCGATGGCGCCGTCCCCGGACCTCCGGGTACGAGGTCGTATTGGACTTCGGGGTCGTCCTATGCTTGCCTTCCGTGGACCCCACGCGGGTCGACCCAAGGACCACGGTTGGGCTCTTCCTCCGTCAGGCGGCGCGGCTCGGTGGCCGCCCTGTGGTTCGTTACCACGGGGCGGGCGGCTGGCAGGAGGTCAGTTGGGACCAGATGCGAACGCTGGTCCTCCAGGTGGCGGCGCGCCTGGTTGCCGAGGGCGTGCTGGCAGGTGAGCGAGTCGCGCTCCTGTCCGAGAACCGGCTCGAGTGGCTCTATTGTGACCTCGGCATCCAGGCGGTAGGCGCGGCCACCGTTCCCATCTATCCGAGCTCGACCCCGGACATGGCCAACCGGATCGCGGCCGACACAGGGGTGCGCGTGGTCTTCGTCGCTGGGCCGGCGCTGGCCGAGCGCCTCCAGGTGGAGCGGGTGGTGCGGATGGATGGGGAGCTCCAACGGTGGGTCGAGGAAGAGGTCGATCCAACCTTGCTGGAGGCGGTGAGCGCCCGCTGTGCCGCCATCCGTCCCGACGACGTGGCCACCATCATCCCCACCTCCGGCACCACCGGGGAGCCGAAAGGCGTGGTGCTGGCTCACCGCTGCCTGGTCGACATGGCTCGGATCTGTGCCCAGGCTTTCGAGATCAACGAGGGTGACGTCGCCCTCTCCCTCCTCCCTTACGCCCACGTTTTCGAGCGGGTCAACAGCGTCCTGGTGACGTTGGCGGCAGGGGGGTCGATGTGGCTCTCGCGAGGCGCCGACCGGGTGCTCGAGGACCTGGGGGAGTGCCGGCCAACGGTTATGGTCTCGGTCCCGCGCATGTACGAGAAGATGCACCAGCGGGTCATGGCCTCCCTGCGTCAACAAAGGGGCTGGCGGCGGCTGCTGGTGGGCTGGGCTCTGGAACAGGGCCGGCGGCGGGCCCGGGGCCGTCGCTCGCCCTTCCACTGGGTGGCCGATCGGCTGGTGCTGGGTCGACTTCGCCGTCGGCTGACCGGCGGCCGCCTCCGCTTCTTCGTCAGTGGTGGCGCACCCCTGGCGTCGGAGGTGGAGGAGTTCTTCTGGGCGATCGGGGTGAAGATCCTCCAGGGATGGGGGATGACGGAGACGTCCAGCGGCGCCACCTCCAACCGGGAACGGCACCATCGCTTCGGGACCGTCGGCACCCCGCTCCCTGGGGTGGAGGTGAGGATCGCCGGGGATGGTGAGATCCTGGTCAAGAGCCCCGGCAACATGCTCGGCTACCACGGCGACCCTGAAGGCACGGCCGAGGTCCTGGTCGACGGCTGGCTCCGAACCGGCGACGTCGGCGAGCTGGACCCGGAGGGATTCCTGCGCATCACCGACCGCAAGAAGGACCTGATCAAGACCGCGGGGGGTAAGTACGTCGCTCCCCAGCCGCTCGAGGCTCGGTTGCAAGAGGACCCGCTGGTGGAGCGGGCGGTCGTGGTGGGGGACGAGCGGCCCTACTGCGTCGCCCTCATCGTGCCCGATTGGCAGGCGGTGCGCGACCTGCTGGGGCTGGAGGGCGACCCCAAGCATCTCCTGGAGGAGCCACGGCTGATCGCGGCCATCCGGCGTCGTGTGGACGAGCTGAACCGTGGCCTGGGGAGCTGGGAGACGCTCAAGTCCTTTCGGCTGCTGGCCCAAGACCTCACCGAGGAGGCGGGGGAGCTCACCCCGACCTTGAAGGTCAGGCGCCGGGTGGTGCAAGAGCGGTACCGTGATCTGATCGAGACCATGTACCGCCAGCACGTCCTCTCCCAGAGGCCCGATGAGTGAGATGGCCGGACCCGTCGACCTCTCCGAAGTCCATGCCGCCCTCGATCGCTTGCGGCGTCAGCTCTGCCATTGCGGCCTCCACGGTGAGTGCCTGGGGTGCCGAGGCGTGGAGATGGTCAGGGCGCAGGTGGAGGCGGTCGCGGCCGCGGCGAGCCAGCCAATCCTGATGCAGGTGGCGCAGGAAGCGGCCATGAAGGACATGGCGGCCCGCTTCGAGCAGATGGCCGAGCGACTGATGAGCGACCCCGAGCTGCGACGGGCGGCTGAGGAGATGCAGCAACGGGTCATGTCCGATCCCGAGGCTCGCCGGCTCTTGGAGGAGCTGATGCGCCGCCTGGGCCCACCACCCGACCCCCCGACCGGCGGCTGACGGCGCCCGCGGCGCCGGGCCGGGGGACCCGGCGCCGCCGCTTGGCCGGGGGTTAGGTGGTGGTCGGGCTGGGGGACGGGGAGGGCGAGGGGGACCTCCGTGACGGGAGCTGGTTCCAGAGCGGCAAGGGGCCGTTCCGCAACCGTTGGAGGATCGAGTTCTCCTGCTGCTGAGTCAGGTGGCCGGCCTGGCGTTGCTGATCGAGATCTGGCTGGACCACCGAGATCAACTTCTGACGGAAGGTTGCCTCGTCCATGCCCTTGGAAGCGGCGATCTGCTCCACCGTCTGGCCGCTCCGGATCGCCTGGCGTAGCTGAGCCGGGGTCATGCCCAACGCTTTCGCGTACTCGGCAAGGCCGAAGGCGAGGCGACGGGCAGCTGTGCTGGCGGGCAGCGAGCTGAGCTGGCCCGGGCATCCCTGCCCGGCTCGGCCTTGGATCGTGCTTGCCTGCTGCTGGGTGAGCCTCCCCTGCGCGACCAGATCGCCCAGCGTCTGCTGAAGCGCCTTGGGGAGCGCGGATCGCACCTGGGATGGGGTCTTGCCCAGGTCGGAGGCCAGGTGCCCGACGAAGAGGTCGCAAGGAGTGCCCTTGCTCGGCGTGGGGAGCGGGGTGGCGGCCGTGGCCTGTGGCCCACCGGTGGCGGCTGCGGTGAGCCCGACCGCGCTGCCGGCGACGGCGCAGGCGCCAGCCGCTGCAATCGTGAGCCTGGCCGCTCGTGGGAGTCGTCTCCAGAGCGTCTTCAGCTGCATCATCGTGCCTCCATGCTCGTCAGGACCTGTGAACACCATGCCGGGCGGGCGGTAAAGCTTGTGTAATTCGGTTCGCGCCCAGCCGGCGGAGGGACGTGGAAAGGCGCTCGGGTGGAGGGGGCCCCCGCGGGCTAGACTCGGCTTCGATGGGAGCGCTCTCGGAGACCTCAGTCGTTCCAGGTTGGAGCGGACGACACGCGGTCGAGCTGTACGTCCGCACGTACTCGACCATGCTCCAGAGCTCGGGCGAGATTCGGCTGGACACGCTGGTCCAAGCCCACATTGGGATGGCCTCGTCGCTGCATCCTCTGGCCAGCCGGCCGCAGATGGACATGGGAGCCTTCATCTACGCCGTGCGACGCCTGCCCACGGCCATCAACCACGCTCGTCGGGTTGTGCTCGGTCAGAGCCTTCGAGGCTTCCAGCAGACCCTGGCCTCTGACCTGACCCTCTGGCAGCGGGTCAAGGCCCCTGCCCGGCGGCGGGCCTGGTACTACGACGGGGAGTCGATCCTGGCTGTGCTCCTGGCCTCGCCCTCGGACATCGACGACCTGGTCCCGACCCTGGTCGCTTATCAGATCGAGTGGAACAAGCTCCATCGAGCAGTGCGGGAGGCGGGGGTCGATCCGGAGCGGGTGCGATGCAGCGTCCAGGCCAGCGAGGACGACTGGCAGCGGTTGCGCGAGGCCTGGGGGCCGGAGTTCGAGGCGACACTGGCCCTGGCCGGGCGCAGGGAGTGCCATCTGCTCCTGCGCATGGTGGGAGGGTCACACGTCGGCTACGCGCGGGGAGCGGCCCTGTGGTGGCAGCCCGCCCAGGCGGTGCTCGAGGACCTGGGCCTGGTCGACGCCCCGGTCTACTTCCTCTCCTCCAACTCCCACAGCCTGGTCAACCTGCTCAGCGGGGTGCCCCGCCGCCTCGAGCGTGAGATCGTGGAGCACGCCAGCCGCTACAGCCCCGAGCTGACCGCCGAGCTGAGAAAGCTCGAGGCCGGGCTCACCCCGGCATCGCGCGACAACTGGCTGTACTTCGCCGCCCGTGGACTGTTCGACCAGCACCCCGAGGCCCCGGCCTTTCGGCGACGACGAGCCGAGATGGAGCGCGAGGTGGGCATCCGTCACATCGCCGCGGAGCGGATGGGCATCGACTCGGCGGTCCAGGTCATCCGGCTGGCGGCCCTCGACCCCGAATACCTGGACCCGCGCATCGGCGCGGTGGACCCCAAGGCGCTCCGGGCCTCACCGGCGGTGCTGATCAACATCGACTACCCGCTCGGCATCGCCGCGTACCACATCTTGCGCCAGGTCGCCCAGTCCGTACCTTGGCTGCGCGGCGTCTACATTCTGGGCAAGGCGGCGACGCTCAACGCCGACGTGGGCGACGTGATGATCCCCAACGTCATCTACAACGAGCACTCGGCCAACACCTACTGGCTCGACAACTGCTTCAGCGCGGCCGACGTCCAGCCCCACCTGGTGTTCGGATCGGCGCTGGACAACCAGCGGGCGGTGACCGTGCGGGGCACCTTCCTCCAGAACCGCGACTACCTCGAGCTCTACTATCAGGGCCGCTACACGGTGGTGGAGATGGAAGCCGGCCCCTACCTGGACGCCTGCTTCGAGGTCCAGCATCCCGACCGCCACCCCATGCACGAGCACGTCAACATGAGCCGCCTGGCGTTCGATCTAGGGATCATCCATTACGCCTCGGACACCCCCTACACGCAGGCGCGCACGCTGGGGGCACGGGGCCTGTCCTACCGGGGTGTGGACGCGACCTACGCGGCCACGATCGCCGTCGCCCGCCGCATCCTCGCGCTTGAGGGCGTTCTGGACGAGGAGCGCGCTCCCTGCGGCTCCCAAGGGGGAGCCGAGACCCCTCGCCGACGCCGTCCGCGTTGACCGTCAGGCGGTGCGGCATCCGCCGGGCGCAAAGGGCCGGCGGCCGGCCGGCGCGATCGTCCCAGCCGCCGGACAGGGTTGGGGGGTGAGGCCGCGCACGGCCGTCGGAGGGGGCGCGGCGAGGCAGACTCGGGCGTAGTGCCGGCGGCGCCGGTGCCTACACGGGATGGGGTCGGGCGGCGATCCCACCCCGATCATGGCGGCGATGCCGCGGGCTTCGTCCGAGGTCTCCACGCCCTCCTTGCCGGCCCTGGCGACCCCTCTGCAGAGGGCCCGTCAACCAGCCACCGGCTGGGAGTGGTGAGGATGGTTGTGCTCAGCCGGGCCGTGCCTGTAGCCATCGGGGCATGGCTGCGACGCCTCGAGCTGGAGAGTGGTGTGCCCGATGCCGAACTTGAGACAGAGACGGTTCTCCAGCGCCCGGATGAGCCGTTCTCCGGCCGCCAGCGACCGTGCGTCCACGACCAGATGGGCGGAGAGGGCGGCATGGTCGGGTGCAACCGTCCACACATGCAGGTCGTGGATCGAGCGGACCCCGGGGCCGGCAAGCAGCTCCCGCTCGACGGCGGCCAGGTCCATCCCCCGCGGAGCCCCCTCCAGCAGCACGTTCACCGCCTCGCGGACGACGCGGATCGCCCCCAGCGCGATGAGCAGGGCGATCGCGAGGGAGATCAGGGGGTCGGCGTAGACCCAGCCCGTGGCCAGGATGATCGCACCGGAGACCAACACCCCCAGCCCAGCCCCTAGATCCCCCAGGACGTGGAGGAAGGCGGCCCGCAGGTTGGGGCTCGACTCCCCTCGGTGCAGCATCAAGGCGGCGCTGGCGTTGGCCACCACGGTGACCACGGCGGTCACGATCACCACCTGGCCGAGCACCGGCTGCGGGTGCAGGAGCCGTTGGACTGCTTCGAGGCCGATCATGGCCACGATGACGAGCAGGAGCGTGGCGTTGGCCAGCGCGGCAAGGAAGTTGACCCGGTGGTAGCCGTAGGTGCGTCGTCGATCGGCCGGGCGGCGCGACTGCGTGGCGGCAAACCAGGCCAGACCGAGGGCGAGGACGTCGGCGGCGACATGGCCAGCATCCGACAGGAGGGCCAAGGAGTGCGCCCACAGCCCTCCGGTCACCTCGGCGCCGAGGACCAGGATGGTGAGCAAGACGGCCAGGCGGAGGCCCCGACCGTCGTTCAGGTGATGGTCGATGCCTCGGATGTTACCGTGGCTGCCATGGCCGGCGATGGTTCGTGGCCCTCTTCGGCTAGGATCGCGGCGGTGGACTTGGGTACGGTTGCCAGCGGAGAGCCGATTCAGTGGCCAGAGGCCGGGGAACCAGGCTAAGCATCGTGCCGCGTGAGCGGCACTTCTACGAGCTCTTTCGACAGCAGGGAGAGCTGGTCAGCGACGCCCTCACCGAGCTTTCCAAGAGCCTCCTGGAGGGCCGATCCCGTCATCCGCGCCTGCGGGACCTCGAGCACCGTTGCGATGAGGTCACCCACGCCATCTACGAGCTCGCCATCCGTACCTTCGTGGCCCCCATGGACCAGGATGACATCCTGGCCCTGGCCTCCTCGTTGGACGACATCGTCGACCTCGCCGAGGAAGCCGGGGACAAGATGGAGTTGTACCGGGTGCGCGAGGTGACGGAGCCAGCCAAGGCCCTCGGGGAGTGTCTGGCCGCGGCCGGTGTCGAGATCGCCCGTGCGCTCGACGGCCTGGAGAAGTTCGAGGACATGGACGAGCACCGGGTAGAGATCCATCGCCTCGAGAACGAGGGCGACATCATCACCCGGGAGGCCTTGGGGCGCCTCTTCTCGGACGAGGGGCTGGCAGCCACCGAGCTGGTGAAGTGGAAGGACCTCTACGACATCCTGGAGGCCGCGATGGACAAGTGCGAGTCGGTCGCGAACTTGCTGGCCGCCATCCAGATCAAGAGCGCGTGAAGCCGGGCCAGGCCGTCTGCCCGGTTGGTTCTTGGACACTGACGTCGTCTGCCCATGGGACGATGATCCAGGGGAGGTGGCGCACCCAACCCCCTGCCCCGGAGGATTCCTGAGGTGGACACGGTCCTGCTCGTGGTCGCTTTTGTGGTGGCCGTGACCTTCGACTTCACCAACGGGTTCCACGACACCGCCAACGCGATCGCAACCTCCATCTCCACCCGGGCCCTCTCCGCCCGCCAGGCGGTCCTCTTGTCGGCGGTCCTCAACCTGATCGGCGCCCTGGTCACGGTGGTGTTCTTTGGGAGCGCCGTGTCCAACACCATCGCCACCCTGCTCCATCGGCCGACCCTGCTCAGCGTCATTGCCGGCCTCCTGGGCGCGATCGCCTGGAACCTGGCCACCTGGTACCTGGGGCTTCCCAGCAGCTCCACCCATGCGTTCGTGGGCGGTCTGGTCGGGGCCGGGGTGGCTCAGGCCGGCGGCCTCGACGCGGTCGCCTGGGCCGACCTGGGCAAGGTGGTGGTCGGCCTCCTCGTCAGCCCCCCGCTCGGCTTCATAGTGGCGGGGATCTTCATGGTCGGGCTCTACTGGGCGCTCCGACGCGGCCGGCCGGGTCCCTTGAACCGGGCCTTCCGGCGGCTGCAGGTGCTGAGCGCCGCCTTCGTCTCCTACTCACACGGCGCCAACGATGCCCAGAAGTCGATGGCGGCCATGGCCATGGCGTTGGTCGCCACCGGCCACCTCCCGCGCTTCATGGTTCCCCTCTGGGTGGTGGTGCTGGCCTCCACGGCCATCGGTTTTGGCACCTACGCCGGAGGCTGGCGGATCATCAGGACCCTCGGCTGGCGGATCTACAAGCTTGAGCCAGCGACCGGCATGGGGGCCCAGCTCATGGGCGCAGTCGTGATCCAGGTGGCGACCGCCTTGGGGATCCCGGTCAGCACCACCCACGTCTTGGCGGGCACGGTGATCGGCGCGGGAGCCCCTCACCGGCTGACCGCCGAGGGCTGGGGTGTGGGTGCCACCATGCTCGCCGCCTGGGTCCTGACCATCCCCGGCTCCGCCGCGATTGGCTGGGTCGTCTTCGCCATCCTGCATACGGCACGGCTAGGGTAGGTCCCCCGCCCGCCGACCTTCGCCTCGGGCCTGGCCCGGGCTACCGCCACCAGTCCTCGCCTCGCTCCAGGTAGGCCAAGATCATGCCCTGTCGAAGCCCGGCATGGCTGACCTGAGCTTGATCGAGGTGGTATCGCTCAAGCAGGAGGCGGAGCACCTCGACGCCCCCTCGGAGCGCGCGGATGCGAGCCTCGGGCAGGCCGGTCCAGCGAGCGACGTCAGCGGCCGAGCCGGCGTCGAGCCGGGCGGTCGCCGTGTCCAGGTCGGCCGGGGTGAGCACGGGCTCGGGCGGCGTCCGCGGCAGGAGGGCTGGCAGGTAGGAAGCGGTCCCCCCGGTGATGACCAGGCGCTCGGCTGGCCATTCCGGGGCCTCAGCCAGCGCCCGCTGGATCAGTCCCCGCAGGACCACCCGCTCCTGGGCCCGGGGCGGGTCGGAGAGGTGACGGGCCGCCAGGCCGCCGGAGCCGATCGGGAGCGAAGCCCAGCCCATGGCGCGCTCGGCCCACGCACAGACCAGCTCCGTGCTGCCGCCGCCCAGGTCCACTGCCACCCAGCGGCCGGGGGCGGCATGGCGGCTGGCAATGCCCAGGAAGCTCAGTTGGGCCTCCCGCTCCGCACTGAGGAGGTGAACCGGTACGCCCAGGGCGGCACTGGCCTCGGCCAGGAACCGGAGCCCGTCGGCCGCCCGGCGTACGGCGGCGGTGGCGCCCGCAACCAGGTGCTGGTAGCCATGGCGGGCGGCGTTGGCGACGACCGTGGCCAACGCCCTCAGCGCCTCCTCAGCGGCAGGACCGATCCGGCCGGTGCGGTCAACCTCACGGCCCAGCTCGGGCATCTCCACGTAATGGGCTACGTCTTCGAGCCGGCCCTTGAGGACCTCGGCCACCAGGATGTGCACGGTGTTGCTGCCCAGGTCGACCGCGGCCAGGCGTCGGGGGGACTCGGCCACTGGCTCCTACGTCCCCTCGCCGCCCTCGCCTGGCCCAGGGCCATCCCGGCCTGGGGACAGGCTGGCTCCGGCGTCCTCAGGGCTCGGCTGGGGAAGGATCTCCCCGGATCCCCCCACGCCCGGGTGAGAGGGGTGATCATGACGTGCCCGGAGCGCTCTGGAGGCAAGGGTCGAGGCCAGCGTCCAAAGGAGGTAGGCACCACCCCCGAGCAGGAGGAGCGTGCCCACCGTGACCGGCCACGAGCTGGGCTGGGTGCACCGCTCAGCGCATCCGTCCCAGGCGAGCTGCTCGCGGACCCCCACCACTAGGAGGATCACCCCCAAGGTAACGATCAGCCCACCCAGTCCCAGGTGTGAACGCATTCGACCGAAGCCTACCCCCTGAGGAGCGAGCGTCGTCACGGGCTGAGCTGCTCTGACCCTCGCACCCTCTAATATCTGCCCATGGCCGAGACCGATACCGGGAGCCGAGTGCGGATCGAGCGCGACTCCATGGGCGAGATGGAGGTGCCGGTCGACGCCCTCTACGGGGCATCGACGCAGCGGGCGGTCCTCAACTTCCCGATCTCTGGCCAGCGGCTCCCGCGTCGTTTCATCCGTGCCCAGGCCCTGATCAAGCGAGCCGCTGCTGAGGTCAACGGGGAGCTCGGTCTGCTCGACCCCGACATGGCTGCCGCCATCGCCGAGGCCGCCCAGGAGGTGGCAGACGGGCGATACGACGATCACTTCCCGGTGGATGTCTACCAGACGGGATCGGGGACCTCGACGAACACCAACGCCAACGAGGTGATCGCGCGGCTGGCGAGTCAGCGGCTGGGTCGACCCGTGCACCCCAACGACCACGTCAACGCCTGCCAATCGTCCAACGACACCATCCCCACGGCCATGCAGATCTCGGCGGCGATGGCGATCCAGGAGTCGCTCCTGCCCGCCCTGGAACGCCTCCACGGTGCGCTCGCCGCCAAGGCCGAGGAGTTCATGCCCATCGTCAAGACCGGGCGCACCCATCTCCAGGACGCCACCCCGATCCGCCTCGGCCAAGAGTTCCTCGGCTACGCCGGCCAGGTCGAGCAGGCCCTCCACCGTGCTCGGGAGGCCCGCGACGAGTTGCTGGTCGTCCCCCTCGGCGGCACCGCGGTCGGCACCGGGGTGAACGCGCACCCCGAGTACGCCCGGCGTGCCTGCCAGCGGCTGTCGGACCTGATCGGGCTGAGGGTCGAGGAGACGTCCAACCACTTCTTCGCCCAGGCCACCCTGGACACCGTGATCTCAGCCCACGGACGGCTACGCACCATTGCGCTCAGCCTCTGGAAGATCGCCTCCGACGTCCGGCTGATGGGGATGGGCCCGCGCGCAGGGCTAGGGGAGCTGGCGTTGCCAGAGACCCAGCCCGGCTCCAGCATCATGCCGGGGAAGGTCAACCCGGTGATCGTGGAGTCGCTGATCATGGTGGTGGCGAGGGTGGTCGGCAACGATGCCACCATCGGCTTCTGCCAGACCGGAAGCCTGCTCGAGCTCAACGTCATGATGCCGGTGGCGGCGGTCGCGCTCTTGGAGTCGATCGAGCTCTTGGCGAACGCGGCGCGGAACTTCTCGGTGCGTTGCGTCGAGGGGCTGGCAGCGACCGAACGGGGGCCAGAGCTGGTGGAGCGGGGGCTGATGCTGGCCACAGCGCTGGCACCGGTGATCGGCTACGACCAAGCGGCGCAGCTGGCCAAGGAGGCCTATCGGACCGGCAGGACCATCCGCGAGCTGGCGCGTGAGCGCGGATTTGACGAAGCGGAGCTAGGTCGCATCCTAGATCCCGCCCGCATGACCGAGCCCGCCCGAGAGGGCCGTGGCTAAGGCGAGACGAGTCACAGCGGCAGCTCCAGGAGCAGGAGGGGTTCGCCCCAATAGGCGGCCAGGTGCTGGCCAACGGTGCGAAAGCCCAGATCGCGGTGAAGGGCGACGGCCGCCGGCAGTTTGGGGCTCACCTGCGCCCAGATGCGTCCCGAGGCGGTCCGTCGGGCGCGTGAGACGGCGTGCTCGAGAAGCAGACGGCCCAACCCCTGACCCCTGACCGCTGGATCGACGGCCAGGCGGTCAAGGACGCAGGCGCTGGCCGGGAAGGTGCAGCGGATGGCCCCAACCACGTGGCCACCATGCTCTACCCGGTACAGCTCGAATCCGCCCTGGAGCCAGCTGCGGACCTCGCCCATCGAGGGCTGCATGTCCCTCACCAGCCGGAGATCCAAGAGCTGCTCGCACCCCTGCCAGGCGCGCTGGTAGAGGTCGGCGATGGCCTCCGCCTCGGAGGGATGCGACGGGAGGACACGGGGGGTGGTGCGGAAGAATCGCATCGAGCTGCTAGCGTATCGCCGGCGTGGATCTTCTCCGACAGGCCTATGAGCTGTACACGGCCGGGCGCATGCACGACGCCCTGGAGGCCGCCCAGGCGGCGTGCGACCGGACACCTCGGAACGCCGAGGCCTGGGCGTTGCTGGCCCGGATCGTCCGCCACATCGGCCTCCCGGCGGCCAGCGACCAGGCCTTCCAGAGGGCAGCGGCCCTGGATCGAGCCCGGCGACTGCCGTACCGCGTCCCCCCCGAACGCTTTCGCGCCTTGGTTGAGGAGGTGAAGAGGGGGTTGCCATCCCCCCTGCAGCGGCGGCTGGAGGGCACCACCATCCAGGTGCGGCCGCTGCCGGCCCCGGCCGCGGTCCAGGCTGGTGTCCATCCCGACGCTCTCGCCGTGCGCCCGGCCCCGGGGCAGCTGGTCCTCTTCCAGCTCAACCACGAGAACGGCAGCGCCGGTGAGGATGACCTTCGGTCGCTGATTGCCCGCTCCTTGCGTGGAGACTGACCGCCCGCCGACCCTGAGGGCGGCGGTCCACGAGCGCCAGGTAGGCGCGAAGGCGGGCCAGGACGACAGAGAGCCCCTTGTCGCTCAGGCTGCAGACCTCCCGGACACCGACCACATAGCCATCCTCAAGCACGGCCCGGGGAACCTCGAGCACCTGGCTGAGCGAGATCACCGCTGCTTCCCAGCCTAGGTCCTCGCGCTCGCGTACGTGCACCAGGCCAGGGACCTCCCCTCGCTCGAGGCGAGACCTGGCTCGGGAGAGCCCGCGCTCTTCCTCGTAGCCGTGCACGGCCAGGATCCTGATCGCCTGGCGGTGCAGCTCTTGATGGGGCGAGATCACAAGCACCCGCGACCGCCTGGCCCAGGCCACGGTGAGGTGCTCGTCCTGGAAGGCGCGCGGGTCATCCGAAGCGCGGTGAGCGAGGAGCTGGCGGTAATCGTGACCCTCTTTGGGACGCAGCGCCAGAGCGACGTCCGTGTACCAGAGCAGGGGAACGCCTGCGAACACCGCCCCCTGGTGCAGCGAGCCGCGAGGCGGCTCGACGTCGACCGCGTTCAGCGCTCGGCTGGCCGTGGCTCCGTCCTGCCCAGGTCCCCCAGGAGCACGGATGCCCCCACCAGCTCGGCCACGCTCGGGAAGCTCCGGGTCGGCTCCAGAAGGTCCGGCTGCTGGCGTCGCCAGGAGCGGGGTGGCTCCTGCCCGACCTCCTCCAGCCCCGCCTGCGTCGGGGAACGACGGAGACGTCGAGCGGCGTCCTGCTCAACCAAGCGACGAACGTACTCCGAGACGCTACGGCCCTCGCGGAGGTCGTCCAGGAGCCGGCGGGTGGGGGCCGGCATCGAGATGCTGAGCGTCACGGCGGTCCTGGCCACCACCTGAGTCTCCCCCATGGGACCGGTGCCGGTCAACGAGCTGGCCCACCGGCGGGGAATGGTGAGTTGCGAGCCGACGTCGTGCCGGGCCGGCATGCGAAGATCCATGATCACTCGCGATGGCATGGCAGGCGCAGCCCGAGGACGGGCCCTGGACCCCGGCTGAGTTCCTCGGCCGGCTTGGAGAGGTCATCGATGCGGCGTTCCGCCTCGCCACGGTGATGCTGCACGACGAGACCGCGGCCGAGGATGCGGTGTTTCGGACTGCCCTCGTCGCCGCGCGCCGGAGGCCGGAGCGGGGGGTGCCCAGCTTCCGTGCCTGGTTCCTGGCCTTGGTGGCGGTGGAGACGGGGCGCGCCCGGCTTCGCGGCCTCCTCCCAGGTGGCTCCTCCGAGGAGGAGGGAGCGCTCCAGGAGCTGGACGCCGAGGCGGCGGCCCGGGCCGAGGCCTGGCGCTCCCTCGCTGGACTCAACAAGGGCGACCGCCTGGCGCTGTTCTGCTTCTTCTACCTCCGGTTGCCCATGAGCGAGATCGCGACCGTCTTGCGCACCTCGGTGCGCGGTGCTCGGCGACGCATCCATCGAGCGGTTCGCCGACGGAGTTCAGGAGAGGGGATCAGCCGGGCGCAAGGAGGGGCGGAGGTGTCGGATGCGATCGACCGTCGGTCGCTGCGGGAGGCCTTCGAGATGGCCACCCGCCCGGCGAGCCCTGCCCTCCTGGAGCAGATCCAGCGGGCTCTGGCCGAGTCGGGGACGGCCCCCCGCCGTGCCCTGGTGGCGCGGGGGATGGCGATCGGGCTGGCGGTGCTCGTCCTGGCCGGGCTCGGGGTCGTCGTCTACAGCCGCCACGGATGGACGATCCGGCCGTCCGGGGCGTCGCCGGTCGCCGGTCAGGGGCGGACGGCCCCGGAGGTGAGGCTGGAGCCCACGTCGGTCCCCACCGCCCCGTCTCCGGTCGCGACCGCGCCCCCCACCGCCACCCCTTCTCCCAGCACGGCTCCGGCTCCCACCGCGACACCGACTCCGGCGCCCCCTCCCGCGCCAGTGCTCCCGGCTCCCGACCTGGGTTTTTCCTGCGCGCCTCAGAGCGGCGGTGGCGGCGCCGCGCAGCTGACCACGGTGCGGGCTGGCCCTCACCCCACCTACGACCGGTTCGTGATGCAGTTCGACGGCCCAGTGCCGCGCTACCAGGTCAGCCTCCAGGGCTCGATGGTGGTGATCGTGCTCCAAGAGACGAGCAGCTCCGGCTCCTACCCGCTTGCGCTGCGCACCGGTTATGCGGTTCTGCAATCCGCCTGGCAGCGAGCCGCAGGTGCGGGCACGGTCGAGTGGCAGCTCCAGCTTGCCCGTCCGGAGTGCTTGCACGTGTTCACGCTGAGCGCCCCCTCACGTCTGGTCATCGACGTGCAGCACGACTGACCTCCTCATTCCCTCCCCCCGAGCCGCAGGTCGAGCGGTATCTTCCAGCAGGAGATGCCGGACATCAGGGCCGAGCAGGAGGGAGCCGTCCTCGTCCTGACCGTCGATCGGCCGCGGGTGAGCAATGCCCTCGGCCTCGCCACCATGGTGGAGCTGGATGAGGTCCTGGTCGGGCTAGAGTCTCGGAGCGACGTGCGTTGCGTCGTTCTCACCGGTGCCGGCGACCGTGCCTTCATCGCGGGCGGCGACCTGAACGAGCTGGAGTCCCGACGCGACGAGGCGTTCGCCGTCGCGATGGCCGAGGGGATGCGCGCCACCCTGGACCGCATCGCCCGGCTCCCGATGCCGGTCCTCGCAGCCATCAACGGTGCCGCCCTGGGCGGAGGCGCCGAGGTGGCGATGGCATGCGACTTCCGGATCGCGGCCGAGGATGCGCGGATCGGCTTCACCCAGGTGCTGCTGGGCTTGTTACCCGCCTGGGGTGGGATCGAGCGGCTGGCTGCGATCGTGGGAAGGGGCCGGGCGCTGTACCTGCTCACCACCGGCCGCGTGCTGACCGGTGCGGAGGCACAAGCCTGGGGGATGGTCGAAGAGGCGGTGCCTCGCTCCAGCTTTCGCGATCGCTGGATCGAGGTGGCCCGGCAGGTGGCGCAGGCCCCGCCGCACGTCCTGGCCGGCATCAAGCAGACCCTGGCAGCGGCGCTGCCGGCGGCGCGACCTGAGCTGGCAGGGTTGGCGGTGGCCAGCTTCGCGCGCGCCTGGGTTGCCCCCCAGCACTGGGAGATGGCGGCCGAGCTGGAACGGCGGCGCCGTCAGCGGAATCGGGAGTGATGGACGTCCCGCGAGCGCTGGAGGAAATCGACCAGCGGGCGGGGGCCGGACGCTGGGAGGACCTGTTGGAGTTTGCCCGCTCTTTCTGCGCCGACCACAGCGGGGAGATGGTGGCCAGGCGGATCGCCCTGATCGATCTCCGGGGATATGTGGAGCAGTTGGAGATCGCCGCTGAGCGCTCGGCGCGCCTGGCGCGTGTCGGCCAGGCCCAGGCGGTGTGCTTCCGGTACGACCCCCAGGACCGCTGGCGCGGGTTGTTCATCGCTTGCCGCTCGTACGCCCCCCGCTCGGCAGGGGACGACCGCTGGCTACGCGACTGGACCCAGGTGGTGCGGGGCCCCACCCTGCCGAGCTTCGCCGAACTCTACCTGCCGGACTATCGAAGCGCGCCACAGGCGGCGGGCCGGATGGTGTACCTGGTGGCGCGGACCGTCGAGAGCCTGGCTCGTGCCACCCGGCGCTGGCCCCAGGAGCTACCCCTCTGTGCAGCATTCCCCGACCAGGTGCTGGTGACCCGGGTTCGCGAGCCGGGTGCGGCCGGTCGCCCTGGCCACCAACACCGCGCGCTGCCGGGGCCGGCGGCCTGAGCCTCCCCGGCGTCCGGCCCGGCGACCGGGGGACGGGGACGGTTGCGTCCCATCCCGTCTCCAAGCTACGGTTTGGGCACCGGCGCTCCGGATGAGTGGCGAACCGAGGGAGGCGGTTGAGGTGGCGCGCCTCGAGTTCGAGTGTCTGGGGATGGCCTGTCGCCTGCTGGCTTTGGGCGCGGCGGCGAGCCGGCTGGAGCCGGGGATTTGGTGGGCCCGTGAGGTAGAGCGGCGCCTGTCGAAGCGAGATCGTTCCAGCGAGCTGTCCCGTCTTCATGCCGCTGCCGGACGCTGGGTGCCGGTCAGCCCGGAGCTGGAGTCCCTCTTGCGGGTCGCCTTGTGGGCCTACGAGGCCAGTGGAGGACTGGTGCACGTCGGCATGTCGGCTCCCTGGGCCGGTGAGGCCGAGGCGCCGCCGGCACCATTGCCGGCGGTGCTTGAGGTGGCAAGGCGACGGGCCTGGCTGGCCCCGGGCACCCGAATCGAGCTGGTCGACCTGGCTCGAAGTTGGATGGCGGATAGCTTGGGGGGGTGGTTGGGAGACAACGCCCTTGCCGACCTCGGAGGGAGCGTCTACGCCTGTGGCTTGGGGCCTGAAGGCGCCGGCTGGCCGGTGGACATGACCGGTGAGACGGTGATGGTCATTGACGCTGGGGTGGCCACGAGCGGCATCGGGAGGGCGTCCCCGGGATGGCCGATGGTCGATCCCCGGACTGGGCGACCGGCCGAGAGCGATCTCAGGGAGGTGGCCGTCCTGGCACCGACGGCGGTCGAGGCCGAGGTGCTGGCCCGAACGGCGTTGTTGGTGGGCTCGCGACGGGCCCCGGCGGTGCTGGCGGATCGGGCGCTGGGCTGGGCCTTCCGGGAGATGTGAATCACCAGGGCCCGGACGCGGCTTCGGGCCGGGATGGGCGCTCGACGCCGACCATCGCGGTGCTGCTGGTGCCCCGTCGCGACCTCGGGACGAGATGGGGGCAGGGGTCGGCGCGGCCCCTGCCCCGGGATCAGCTGCTCCGAGCGACTCTCTTTGCGCCCCCGTGTTGAGGCAACGGCCGACGAAGGCGCGAGGCACCCTTGGCCACCCCCGCTGGACTGGATGGGTCCCTCCCCGTACCATTGGCGACCGTGGGTCTGGCCAGGATCCCCGGAGCTAGGAGGCGCCGGTAGTGAGGCGGATGGTGCTGATCCTCTCAGCCCTCGTGGTGGTCGGGGGCGGATGGTGGCTCGTGGCCAGGCCCGCTGCCGGCCCGGCCCAGGTGGAGATGACCGCCGATGACGCGCGCAGCGCTGAGGGCAAGATCGAGGCCATTATTGGGGCTCGGGCGCAGGCGGTGAACAGTGGCCAGCCGGTCGCTGTCGACGAGACCTTCAGTGATGGCGAGCTCAGCTGGTTGGCCAATCAGGTCGCGGAGAAGAAGGGGCTGCCGGTCGAGCACGTCTTGTTGCACGCCACCTCCGATGGCACCATCCAGGGTGAGGCCCGGAGTCAGGTCGGAGGGGTGAGCGTTCCGGTCAGGGTTGAGGGCGTGCCCGAGGTGGGGCCAGACGACCGTCTGCGGGTCAGGGTGACGGGTGTCCAGGTGGGCGTGGTCCCAGTCCCGGAGGTCGTCTTGGGGCGCCTGGCAGGTCGGGTCCGCGAGGCCTTGGAGCTGGGGGAGCCGCTGACCGGTTATTCACAGGTTCATCTCACCACCACCAACGGGGCGGTGACCGTGACCGCGGTCGCGGACCCGAACTGAGGCGGCGTTCGGCCGCGGAAGGGCTCGCCCATCCCCCACTACAGTTGATCGGTGGGCATCCGTCGCTGCCGGCCAGGGTGGTTGCGGGGGCGAGAGGGTGTGGTGGACGCCTGGATCATCGCCTTGAGGCCACGGACGCTGGCCTCCGCGTCCCTCGGGGTTGATGTCGGCCTGCTGATCGCCAAGCTGGTGGCGGCCTCATTGACCGGCAGCCTCGGCCTGTTGAGCGAGGCGCTCCACTCAGGGCTCGATCTGGTCGCTTCCATCTTCGCTCTTCTCGGCGTGCAGGCGGCGCGAAAGCCGGCCGACCCGGAGCATCCCTACGGCCATGGGCGGGCTGAGAACCTGGCCGCCTTGGGCGAGGGCGGTCTCCTCCTGCTGGCAGCGCTGGGCATCGGGTACGAGGGGGTGGTGCGGCTGGCGTCCGGTCGGGCGGAGGTCGAGGCGGCTGGCTATGCGCTGGCGTTGTTGGTCGGGGTGGTGGCGCTGGAGGCATCACGTGCCACCGTCCTGCTGCGAGCGGCGCGGATCTGGGCCAGCCCGGCCTTGGCGGCAAGCGGGCAGAACCGGCTGGCCGACATCGGTTCCGCAACCAGCGTGCTGGGTGGGCTGGTGGGGATACGTCTCGGCCTCTGGTGGGCCGATGCCGCAGCGGCTCTTGTGGTGGCGGCCCTGATCGCCCGAGCTGCTGGTCTGCTCATCTACCGATCGGGGGACATCCTGATCGACCGGGCGCCGGCCGGGGTCGAGGACCAGGTCCGCCGCACCATCGCCGAGGTGGCAGGGGTGCGCAACGTGGGCCTGGTACGGGTCCGCCGCTCCGGTGCCCGTCTGCTGGGGGATGCCCACGTCTCGGCGCGGCCCACCCTCTCGGTGGAGGGAGCCCGACAGCTGAGCCAGGAGGTACGGGCCGCCGTCGAACGTGCACATCCCGACCTCGACCTTGCGATCGTGGTGGAGCCGCAACCGGCGGAGGACGACTTGGTGGAGCGGGTTCATACCGCCGCCGCGCGCCAAGGGGTGATCCGGGATCTGCACAACGTCACCGTGGAGCGGGAGCAGGACGGCAGCCTGCACCTCAGCATGCACGTCAAGCTGCCCGGGCACATGACCCTGGCGGCCGCTGGGGCGGCCAGCGAGGAGCTTGAGCGGCGATTGCGGGAGGAGTTCCGGGCTGTGTCGCGGATCGACGTCCACCTTGAGCCACTGGAGCCGACGCTGGTCAGCGGCGCTGACGTCACCGCCGGTCGCGGAGACTTGGCCGACGCGGTTCGTCGGATCGTCGAGGGGCACCCGGCGGTGCTCCGCTGTCGTGACGTCGAGCTCAGTGCGAGGGGGGATGGGATCGTGGCCCATGTCGTGGTCGAGATGCCAGGAGAGGTGAGCCTCGAGCGGGCCCACACGGTTGAGACCGAGCTCGAGGGACGGCTACGCCAGGCGCTCCCCGAGCTATCGGAGGTGGTGGCCCGGGCGGTGCCCTGAGGGGCCCCGGTGCCTCCCCCCTGCTCGACCGCGTCGGTTCCCAGGGGGCCGGGCGGTGAGGGTGACCAGGCCCGGTAGGCCGGAAGGCCTACCGGGTCCGCGGGCGTTGCTGGCGGATGAGGTCCTGCAGGGAGAACGCGATCGTGTCCCCTGCCCCGTGCTCTGGAGGGCCAGGCCGAAGCCGTCGACTGGGCGACCTGCTCAGCGTGGTTGAGGATGGTGGCGGAGGCATCCGCGCCATTGGGCTGGTGCTCGAGCGCCGGCCCGAGCAGGGTCGTGATCCGAGTGGAGACCGCCGCCCGGGACGAGGCCGAGCGAGAGCGGTTGCCCCGCTGGGAAGGCGGGCTCGGCCTGGCCACGGGGGCGCCGGCAGTGGAGGTGTGGCGGCCGAGGACGGCGCCCAAGCCTCCCGGGACCCTGGGATGTTCAACCAGGCCCTCCGAGGGCGCTGGCGCTTCCGGCCGATGGAGGCCGGCGCGCCCTTCGCCGACCCTCGGCGGTGAACCTCCCTGCCTTGGGCCCAGATGGCTCCCCGACGGCGATCGTGTGGGAGATCCCTGGAGCGGCCTGGATTCCTGGTCGAGGCATTGCGTCGCCGCGGCGCCCGGACCTCGCTGTACCTCGATGGGGATGGGCTGAACGCGACCGGGGCCGCGGCCGTTGCCGCCGTGCCTGGTCAGGGAAGGTCGAAGGTGATCTCGTACACGCTGCCGTTGAGCCGCACCTGGTGGATCCACCCGAGCTTGCGCAGGAGGCCCATCATGCTCTGATTGTCCGGCAGCACCATCAGGACAAAGGTCTGAATCCCGTGCTCCCTGGCCGCTTGTGCCAGCAGCCCGAGCAGCGCCGAGCCCAGGCCCTGCCGCTGCACCTCGTCCACCACCGCCACCGCCACCTCGGCGACGTCGGTGCCGGAGACACGGTCGTAGCGAGCTACCCCCAGGATGTGCTCGTGTCCATCCGGGCGGTAGGTGGTGGCCACCAAGGCGAGACGGTTGTGATGATCGACCTTGGCCAGCCGGCGGGCGAGCTCCTCGGGGAGACGCTTCAGGGGTGAGAGGAAGCGGAAGTACACGCTGCGCTCCGACATCCGGGCGAAGGCCTCATGGAGTCGGGGCTCGTCATCGGCCTGGATGGGCCGGACGTGGACCTCGTTGCCGTTTCGGAGCTCGAGCGTCCGCCTGTAGCGAGGGGTGTACGCCATCGGGGAAGTTGACCTCCTGCCGAACCGTCCTCCTGAAGCCGCCGGGGAGTTCGCGCTAGGGTGGGACACAAGATGGCGGTGCCGACGATTCCCGAACGCGAGCGCATGGTCTGGACCACGGCCCAGGTCAGGATCACCATAGGCCTGCTGGCGGCCCTTTTTGTCGCTGCCTTGGACTCCACCATTGTGGGGACGGCGTTGCCCACCATCGAGCGTGAGCTGGGGGATTTCGCGCTCTATCCATGGATCTTCACCGGCTACCTGCTGACCAGCACCACCACGGTGTCGGTGTGGGGCCGTCTCGCCGACCTCCACGGGCGTCGTCCCGTGCTCCTGGTTGGGCTGGGGCTGTTCGTTGGGGCCTCCGCCCTCTGCGGATTGGCCGTCTCGATGCCGGAGCTGGTGCTGGGACGCACCGTGCAGGGGATCGGTGCTGGTGCCGTGCAACCGGTGGTCCTGACCACCGTCGCCGATCTGTTCCCCATGCGCCAACGTGCACGTATCCAGGGCCTGTTCAGCGCCATGTGGGCCATCGCCGCGTTGGTGGGGCCGCTGCTGGGCGCTGCCTTCGTGGGCACCATCGGCTGGCGGTGGATCTTCGAGATCAACGTCCCCATCGGCCTGGCCGCTGGCCTCCTGCTCTGGACCCACCGGGAACTCAAACGCGGCGAGCCGGATCCGGGGGGGATCCACTACTCGGGGGCCGTTCTCCTGACCACCGGCATCGCGGCCCTGCTGTGGGGCCTTGGAGCTGGAGCCACCGATGCCCAGCCCCGTTGGGGGCTGGCCGTGGCCGGGCTGCTGGTGCTGCTGGCCTGCGGGGTGGTGGAGCTACGGGCTCGGGCGCCGATCCTGCCCCTGGATCTCCTGGGGCACGACCTCATCGGCCCAGCCGTGCTTGGAGGGACGCTTGGCGGCACCGTGATGTTCGGCATCACCACCTACGCCCCCCTCTACGTCCAGAGCGGGCTTGGGGGCTCCCCGATCGAGGCCGGGATGTCGATCTCGCCCATGCTGATCGGCTGGCCCCTGGCTGCGGTGGTCGGAGGTCGGATCCTGCTCCGGGTCGGCTATCGACGGCTGGTTGGCCTCGGAGGGGCCGTCCTGCTGGGGGGCACCCTGATCCTGGCGTTCGGGTCCGTTGCCTGGGGTCTTGGCGGCGTCGTCCTCGCCTCCTTCGTGTGCGGCGTCGGCCTGGGCCTGATGCTGACCCCTCTCATGATCGTGATCCAGAGCAGCGTGCCGTGGAGGCGCCGTGGAGCTGCTACCGCCCTCAATCAGTTCGCGCGGACGATCGGTGGGGCGATCGGAGTCTCGCTCATGGGGCTCCTGCTGACCGGGCGGGTCCAGCGATTGGCCGATACCGGCCGGTCATCGATCCTGGTCGGCACCCACGCCATCTTCCTGGTGCTGGTAGGCCTCGCCATGGTTGCTTTGGTGGTCGCCCTCTGGATCCTCCAGCGAGGTGCGGATGTCATCGAGCCAGCGGGGGGCGAGTTCTCTGGCCCTGCCTGACCGAACCCGAGGGCCGAGCCGGCCTCGCGCTGCCGCCGCGCGTATGCTCAGCCGCCGCCGGGCAGCGACGCTGCCCGACACGAGGTGAGCCTCGGAGGGATCGCATGAGAGAAGCTCGTGAGCCACTGCTAGGCTGGCGGCTGTGGCGCCTCCGCGATGGTCAGCTCGAGTCGTGGGCGGCAGGGACGGTCTGGGAGCCGGGTGACAACACCGCTCGCTGCCTGTCCACCGTCTTCCGGTGTCCACGCTCGCCTGGACGTGGCTGCCGTTGTGGCTTCTGGGGTCTGTTCGGGTTGCTGGACTGCGTACGCCATGCCCGTCGTCAGCGGCGAGAGCGCCTCGCGGTCATGGGGCTGATCAGGGCCTGGGGGGAGATCGCGCTCCACGGACAGGAGGGGTTTCGGGCCGAGCGGGCGGCAGTCGCCTGCCTGGTCACCGACTGGCCTTGGGAGACCCCCGCCGTGCCCCGCCCTGACGGTGGGTTGGCCCGGCGCTGGGGGGATGTGTGGCAGCGTCTTCGAGCTCGGCTGCCGGCCCCGCGCCCCGACCACCGCCGCCCGACGCTGCTGGAGGAGACGGCGGCCACGTACGGGGTGCCGCTGGTCTCGTTGGAGGAGGCCCTCCGGGTAGGGCTTCTGGCCGAGCTGGGGTTGGACGAGCCCCGCCGCCAGGAGGTACAGCTCTGGCTGGACCTCCAACGCCACGATGTCGAGCGTCCGCCGGACTGAGCGGCGCCTCACTCGGGCAGCTCGAACGTGAAGACGTCCGGCTGCAGGAGCCGTATGCACAGGACGGCCATGGCGGCGGCCCCGGCCCCCACCGCCACCGTCGCGGGGGCACCGAAGACGGTGGTCAGAGCGCCGGCCTGGACCGCTCTCATGGGACCAATCCCGATCAGCAGCTGCGAGTAGAGGGTGACCACTGGGCCCCGGAACGGCTCTGGGGTCGCCGCCTGGAGACGGGAGCCAGCCCCGGCGAGAAAGTCACTCTGACAGATACCGGCGAGGAAGAGCAGGGCGACCGAGAGGGGGAGGGAGCGGCTGAGGGCGAAGCCCAAGAGGAGCAACGGCCAGGCGAGACCGGTCCAGAACTGGCGCTGGCCGCTTCGACCTGGCAACAGAGGAAAGGCCAGCCCCGCCGTCAGGGCCCCCAGCCCGAGGGCCGCGGTCAGGAAGCCGAACCCTGGTGCTCCCGCGCCCAGAGTGCTGGTGGCGAAGACCGGGAGTACCGTCAGGCGGTTGGTGGCGAACAAGGCCAGCATTCCGGCGAGGAACAGCATCGAGCTGACGATGGGATCGCGGCGGGCGTAGCGGACGCCTTGGACGAGGTCGGCGAGCGGGCTGGGAGCCAAGGCGGGCCTGAGCAGGCTGGGCAGGTCCCGGATCAGCGCGGCCGCGGTGATCAGGGCCAGGTTGGAGAGGGCGTTGATCAAGAAGCAGATGGGAAGCCCAGCGGTGGAGATCAGAAGCCCGGCCGCAGCTGGACCGACCACGGAGGCCACGTTCCCGATCGCTGAGTTGAGGCTTATGGCGTTCACCAGATCCTCTCGACCCACCATCTCCAGCACGAAGGCTTGGCGAGCCGGCGTTTCCACCGCCTGCACGATGCCTTGGGCGAGGGCGGCGATCAGCACCACTGGAGGCGTGGCGACATGGAATGCGACCGTGGCGAAGAGCAGGAGCGACGGGAGCGAGGAGGCGGCTTGGGTGGTTTGGAGGAGGTGCCGCCGCGGGTGGGGATCGACAAGGGACCGGCCGAGAGGGAGGGCGAGCAGCGCGGGCAGGTGCTGGACCGCCAGGACGATGCCCACCATCAGGGCGGAGTGGGTCGACTCGAGCACCAGCCAGACCTGGGCCAGGCTCTGGATCCACGACCCGATGCCTGAGGCCAGCAGGCCGGCGAGCAGGAGGCGATGGTTGCGGTGGCGAAGGGTCGCCAACACTCGCCGACGGGGTTGCCCCTCGGGAGCTCGGGGAGCGATGGCCGACACGGCTCTCGAATCATCGCATGGAGGGACCTGGCCCGCCGTGCCGGACGGGGCTCGGGGGTGGTCCCGACCCGGAAGCCCCAATGGAAGGCTGGGCAGGTCCGGGAGGGCACACCCTGCCGCTGGGCACGTCGACGCCCGATAATCGCAACCATGGCCCGCATCCGCGAGGAGGTAGCGATTGCTGCGCCTGCCGACATGGTGTGGGACACGGTGCATCAGGACCTGCGCAACGCACCCCGCTGGGCGGCGTTCGTCCGGCGGGCAGAGCCGATCGATGGTCGTCTGGGGAAGGGCTCGAGGCTCCGCTATGAGCTCGACCTGCCCGGAGGTGTGCAGACGAGCCTGGTCCTGCGGCCGTCGACGTGGGACAGGCCTCGCCGCTGCGCGGGCAGGTTCGTCGAGGGGCCATTCCAGGGCACCTGGTCTTACACGTACGAGGAAGGGAACGGTTCCACTCGGGTCGTGTACGAGATGGACTACCGGCTGGGTGGACTCATGCGTCTTGCTGGAGGCCGGCTCGTCCGGCAGTACGAGGAGGGGATCCGACGCACCATGGCGTCGCTGAAGGAGTACGTGGAGGCCCAAAAGGCGCGTCCGCAGCGGCCGGTGCCGCCGGCGCGTGGCCCCGCTCGTGGCCGACCCCGGGGTGGCGCCGAGCGGCCAGCGGGGGCCGGGCGGCCGACGGAGGCTGAGCGACCGGCGGAGGACGGCGAGTGATCGCGCGGGGAGGGGTGGTCGAACGAATCACCCGGAGGGCGCAGGCATGAGCCAGGCTCCTCGCGCCCACCGGTCCTGCCTGTCCGTGCCCGGGAGCCAGCCGCGCTTCCATGAGCGAGCGGACACGGTCCCGGCGGACATGGTCATGTTCGATCTCGAGGATTCCGTGGCCCCGAGCGCCAAGGCCGCCGCTCGGGGCCTGGTCGTACGGGCCCTGTGTGCCCATGCCTACACCGGAAAGGTTCGAGGGGTTCGTGTCAACGCCGTTGACACCGGCTGGTGCCTCGACGACGTGCGGGAGGTGGTCGAGGGGGCCGGAGACCGGATCGACGTGATCGTGCTCCCGAAGGTCGAGGACGTGGATCAGGTCCACTTCCTCCATCATCTGCTCCAGCAGCTCGAGCGGCGGATAGGGCTCCAGCGGCGTATCGGCCTCGAGCTCCAGATCGAGAGCGCTCGGGGCCTGGAGCAGGTCTCGAACATTGCCGGCGCCAGCGACCGCAACCAGGCGCTGATCTTCGGCCCCGGGGATCTGGGGGCCAGCCTTCGCATGCCCGGCTTGACCATCGGCGCCCTCCAGCCCGACTATCCCGGGGACCTGTGGCACTACGCACGGGTACGCATGCTGATCGCAGCCCGCGCGCATGGCCTCCAAGCCATTGATGGGCCCTACGCCCAGATCCGTGACCTGGAAGGACTTCGCGCCTCGGCCAGGCAGGTGGCGCTCCTCGGCTACGACGGGAAGTGGGTGGTTCACCCTGCTCAGGTCGAGGTCGTCAACGAGATCTTCACCCCCTCCCAGGAGGAGTTCGACCGGGCGAGCGCTATTGTCGAGGCCTACCAGCGGGCCAGCGACCAGGAGGGGACCGGTGCCTTGATGCTGGGCGAGGAGATGGTCGATGAGGCTTCCCGCCGCCTCGCCGAGACGCTGGTCGAGCGAGGCCGGGCGGTGGGCATGACCCCCCGAGACAGGTCGGCTGACCCGACTGGCTAGCAGGGCCGCGCGAAGCCGGGGGCCGGGATCGCAGCCGGGCTGGATTCGAGCTTCGCCATGTCGACCGGGGTCGCCGGTCGGCGGCGTAGCCACCCGGGTGGATAGGGCTGGTGGCCGCTGGCGGAGGAGCGGAGGCTGGACGATGCCCGGCACCCTCGCCGGGGCCTGCCTGGCTTCCAGGCCGAGGGGCGCCTCGACGTCGCCTCCACCCGGGTCGTCGCGGTCGTCGTCCGAGGAGCGCGGCGGCGCCTTGAGCGCTCCTTACCGATGGCGACCGGTGCGTCCCCAAGGCGCCGAGGCCTGCAGGCGCGACCCCTGCCTCTGGGACCGGGCCAGCTCGCATTCGGCCGTCGATCCCGACGGGGGCATCCCGCGGCGAGCCGGTGGAGGCTAGGCGACGCCTCCTCGAGGGGTCCGCCCGTTCCCCGCCGGGCCTGTCCGAGGGCTGGGGGGCATGGAGGCGCAGGCCACCGGACCCGGCCGGCCCCGGAGGTGCCCCGCCTCGCTCAGTCGATGGGCTTCGGTCCGGGCAGGATCTCCAGCTGCTGAGCGCGGTCGTCCAGCTCGCGCCTGAGCTTGTCCACCAGGCCCAGGAAGATACGCTGGTCGGACTCGTCCTCGAAGCGAACCATCCGTAGGTGCCGGAGCATCTGACGCATGTCCTGGATACCTCGAGCCTCCTCCGTCTGCAGCCGCCTTCGGGCCAGCCGCAGGGCGGTGACGTGACGCTCCATCCCCCGCTCTCGGAGCATGGCCATCAGCCGCGCGCTCGTAGCCAGAGCACTGGCGGTGGTCGGATGTAGCTCCCCCGCTGGTGGGGATGGGCGACGCCTCGGCACGGGGCGGTGTCCGATGCCCAACGTCCTGACCAGCTCGGGGCCAAGCATGATGGCAATGCCAATCACCAGCAGCGCCCCAGCTGTCAGGCCGACGAGCAACTCCAGCACTGCCACTAGGGTACGCCCGGCCGAGCGTGCAATGGGGATGGGGCCGGGGGCGTCAGGCTCTTCATCGAGGGCGCCGGTCGGTGGGCCGTCAAGCCACCCCCTCGCTCACAGCGCCAGCAACGACTCCAAGGGGAGGAGGCCCTCCAACAAGGAGCGGCCGAGGATGGCCGCGGCCGCGCCGGCGGCGGCCAACGCTCGCAGGTCCTCTAACGAGCGCACCCCACCTGAGTAGGTGAGGGGGTGGTGGGTGGCCGCCACCGCCTCCCTGAGAAGGGCCAGGTCGGGACCTGCGAGCGTCCCGTCGCGATCGACGCTGGTCAGGATCACCCCGGCCAGGGGGGCCGGTTCCCAGCGGCGGAGGGTGTCGGCCACGCCCCCTGACTCCAGGGCCGACCAGCCCCTCACGGCTGGCCGACCGGCCCGCACATCCAGGGCTGCGAGCACTCGGCCAGGGTGGCGCCCAGCCACCTCGGCCAGGAGCTGGGGTTGACGCACCGCCGTGGTGCCCATGACCACGGCCGCGGCCCCGCTTCCGAGCCAACGTGCGGCGTCCTGCTCCGAACGCACTCCACCCGCCACCTGGACCGCGACCGCCGTCGTCGCCACCAGTCGCTCGATCAGCTGGCGATTGTCGCCGTGGCCCCGAGCGGCATCGAGGTCCACCACGTGCAGACGACGTACGCCGGCGTCCACATAGCGTCGTGCCAGCGCCACGGGATCGGTCGAGTAGGAGGTCTCCCGCCCGAAGTCGCCACGGAGCAGGCGAACGACCCGGCCTCCGCGAAGATCGAGGGCAGGCACGATCAGCACATCGGTCTCCCCTGGGCCCGATCGGGGAAGGGGCTGGGCATGCTGGCCAACGGACCTCAGCGATAGTTGACGAACTGGAGCGGGACCGGGATGGAGTCGTCCTCCCGTAGCGCCCGGATCACCGCCTGGAGGGCATCCTTCTCCTTGGAGGAGACACGAAGCTGATCTCCCTGGACACGGACCTGGACTCGAGGCGAGATCGCCCGGATCCGCTTCTGCAGGGCTCGTGCCAGATCGTCCGGGATCCCGGCGTTGAGCTGCACCTCGATTCGGCCCCGGCCCTTGCCCACGGTCCTCGGCTCCCCAGCCTTGAAGAGCTTGGCCGGGAGCCGGCGCCGTGCCGCCTTCTCCAGCAGTACCTGGTACACAGCCCGGGCGCGGTCCTCGGTCGAGGCCTCGATCACGATCGTCCCATCTTGCCGGGCGATGGTGGGGTCCGTGCCCTTGAAGTCGAACCGCGTTGCCACCTCACGCCGGGCTTGATCGAGGGCGTTGAGCAGCTCATGCTCCTCGTATCGGGAGACGACGTCGAAGGAGTACTCCTGGGCCATCAACGAGCCAATGGGCTAGCCGAAGAAGTGGAGGAGGTTGTTGAGCCCCCAGACGAAGGCGGCCGCTCCCAGACCCATGATCAGCAGCATGCTCCCGCCCAGCAGGATGGCGATACCGACCTGGGAGGAGTCGATGGGCTCGTAGCTGGCTTTCAGCTCGTCCTCCGGCAAAGGCACCTCGTAGTCGTCCACCCCCTCGAGGCGGGCGCGGGTGGCCAGCTCTTCCAGCACAGCCCTTCCCCCGGTGGGCACCGGCTGCCGCTCCAGGCGGTCGAGGGCTAGCCTCAGGTTGTCACGAGTCCTCCCCAGCTCGGTGACGACCATGTCGAGCGTCCTGGCCGCGGAGGGGGTCTGGTGCTCCCGCCGCAGGTCCGCGATGATGTCGTACAGCGTGGCCATTCCCTCCGAGTTATAGCGGAGGCGCGGCTGTCGACGCCACCGCGGCGGGCTGGCGGCGCCGAGCGACGTCGGTGCGTGAGGGAGGTCGGACGACGCCCCCTCACCTACAATCGCCAGGGTGAGCCTCCAGACCGACTATAGGGAGCGCGTGAAAGCGCGCCCGCGACATCCCAACAGCTGGGTCTTCTTCGACGGTGAGTTCGCGCGCTACCACGACGTGCACATCGGCGTGATGACCCATGCCCTCCATTACGGGACCGGCTGCTTCGAGGGGATCCGTGCCTACTGGAACGCCGAGCGTGAACAGCTCTTCCTCCTCCAGGCCCCGGCCCACTACGAGCGACTCCACCGCTCGGCCCGCATCCTGCGCATGGAGCTGCCCTACAGCACGGAGGAGCTGGTCGAGCTGACGGTCGAGCTGCTCCGGCGCAACGAGTACCGGGCCGACACCTACGTGCGTCCCCTGCTCTTCAAGTCGGTGGAGCAGATCGGGGTCCACCTTCACGGGCTTGCGGACAGCTTCCTCATCTACACCGCCCCGATGGGCAACTACGTGGAGGTCGACAAGGGCATCCGTTGCATGGTCTCGACCTGGCGACGGGTGCCGGACGTGTCCTTGCCCGCCCGGGCCAAGATCACCGGAGCCTACGTCAACTCTGCCTTCGCCAAGTCGGAGGCGCTGGAGAACGGGTACGACGAGGCCATCGTGCTCACCCAGGACGGCCATGTGTCCGAGGGCTCGGCCGAGAATCTGTTTCTCCTTCGTGATGGGGTGTTCGTGACCCCCCCGGTCTCCGACGACATCCTTGAGGGGATCACCCGCAACCTGGTCATCGGGCTGATCCGCGACGAGCTGAAGATGCCCCTCGTCGAGCGCAGCATCGATCGCACCGAGCTCTACACCTGCGACGAGCTGTTCCTCTGCGGGACCGGGGCCCAGGTCTCCCCGGTGGTGGAGGTGGACCGCCGTCCGGTAGGGAAGGGGACGGTTGGCGAGTTCACGCAAGAGCTCCAGGGCCTGTACTTCTCCGCCGTGAGGGGGGACAACCCGAGATACGAGCACTGGACCATCCCCGTCTATTGATGCGGTGATGCGGTGATACAGGGGTGAGCGGGCCGGCGGGGCGACCACGTTTCGTGGTGGCTCCCAACCCCTTCAAGGGGTCGCTGGGAGCGCCGCAGGCTGCGCGTGCCATTGCGCTCGGTGTCGGTGACGTCTGTCCCGAGGCGGAGGTCGTGGAGGTGCCGGTGGCTGACGGCGGTGAAGGGACGGTCGATGCCCTGGTCGCGGCCCGAGGCGGCAGGATGATCACGGTCACCGTCGAGGGGCCGCTTGGGGATCCGGTCCAGGCCACCTTCGGCCTGATCGACGCCACCACCGCGGTGGTGGAGTTGGCCGCCTCCAGCGGCCTCTCCCTGGTGCCGCCGGACCGGCGGGATCCCCGGCTGACCTCCACCTACGGCTTCGGGCAGCTCCTGGAGGCCGCGCGCCGGTGCGGAGCGCGACGGATCATCGCCGGGGTCGGCGGGTCTGCCACCAACGATGGGGGTGCCGGCATGGCCCAGGCCCTGGGCTTCCGCCTGCTTGACGCCGAGGGTCGGGACCTGCCTCGGGGGGGAGCAGCCCTCGCCCGGCTGGCACGGATCGACGCTGGTCAGTTCGATCTTGCATGGCGAGAGGTCGAGGTGGAGGTGGCGGTGGACGTGACCAACCCGCTCACCGGGCCGGAGGGGGCCAGCACGGTTTACGGCCCTCAGAAGGGAGCCACGCCGGAGATGGTGGCGGAGCTTGAGGCCGCCCTTGATCGCTTCGCGCAGCTGATCGGGCGATCGGTGGCAGACCTGCCCGGCGCAGGCGCGGCGGGAGGAGCCGCTGCCGGCCTGGTCTTCTTCCTCGGGGCGAAGCTCCGGCGAGGTGCGCCCCTGGTCGTGGAAGCCACCGGCCTCGAGCAGGCGTTGGTCGGGGCCCACGCGGTGTTCACCGGCGAGGGTCGTGTCGACCGTCAGACGGCGTACGGCAAGGGCCCGGTGGAGGTGGCTCGCCGAGCACGGGCCGTGGGAGCGACCGTGGTCCTGCTGGCCGGCTCCCGGGGGCCGGGATGGGAGGCGGTGCTCGATCACGGAGTGGCCTGGGTCGAGAGCGTGGTCGAGGAGGTGGGGGTCTCCTTGCCGGAGGCGGAGGCCCGAGCCGCGGAGCTGCTGCGGATCACCGCCGGTCGGGCCTGTCGTCGTCTTCTTCAGGACCATGGCCGCGACCTGGCGCGGTCTCGGTGACGTCTCCGCCTCGCCCCGATCGCTCCAAGGTAAGCTCCGGATAGATGCAGCGCCGTCTTGTCCCCACGTTGGCGCCGTGCCTTGCCGCCCTGATTGCCCTCGTGGCCTGCTCGCTCCCGGGCTCCGGCCAGGCTGGTGGCGGGACGTGGCTCCCCCGGGTCATTGCCCCCGGCCCCTACCACCCCCAGCGCCCGCCTCGGCCCGGCGGCACCATCACCGTCGGCACCGATGCGCTTCCGGACCAGTTGGGCCCCTACGTCGGGACGGGAGTGGCGGCGGTCGCCATCCAGCAGGCCATCTTCAGCGCCCTGGTGTCGACCGACCCTCAGCTCGGCTGGTACGGGGACCTGGCGCAACAGGTGCCGACGCTCCAGAACGGGGGGGTCCGACCCTCTGGGGCGGGGATGGAGGTGACCTACAAGCTCCGCCCCGGCTTGCGCTGGTCGGACGGGCAGCCGATCACGTCCCAGGATGTGATCTTCACCCTCCAAGCCATTCGGGAGCTGCCAGCGGCCCCCCAGGAGGGCTACGACCTGATCACGAGCATTGAGCCCAGCGGCGACCAGGTCGTGGTGATCCACTTCCGCTCCATCGACCCCTCGTACCTGGAGCTCTTCCCGGTGGTGCTGCCGGCGCATCGTCTCCAGAGCCTATCGGCCGCAGACCTGGCCGCGAACCAGTATTGGACCAAGCCGGACGTGGTCTCCGGGCCCTTCCAAGTGACCTCGGTCTCCACGGACCGGATCGTGCTCTCGCGCAATCCCCACTACGCCGATGGTCGCCAGGGGATGCCCCTCCTCGCCCATCCTGCCTATGCCGACCACCTGGTCTTCGAGGCCTTCCCGAGCCGGCAGGCAGTCCTGGCCGAGATGGAGGCCGGGGACGTGCAGGTAGGGCTGGACATGACCGAGGAGGAGTTGCCCACGATCGCCAGGCTGCGGGACCTGCACGTGGTGCTGGAGCCATCGCTGGCCTACGAGCAGGTCTCGTTGAACCAGGCTGATCCCAATCCCACCACCAACCCGCCACCGCCCTGGGTGGGGGATCCGGCGGTGGCCCAGGCGCTTGACCTCGCCATCGATCGCCCCGCCTTGCAGCAGGGGCCAGGTGACGGCCGCTCGCCGCTGGCCGCTGGGCCGATCTCGCCACTGGTCAGCTGGGCGCGTGATCCCGAGCTGTCCTCGCCGAGCTACGACCTTGCCCAGGCCCAGCGCATCCTGGACGCTGATGGCTGGAAGCCGGGGCCTGGGGGCGTGCGGGCCAAGGGCGGTCGGCGGCTGGCCTTCACCTTGACCGGGCCGGCCGGGGAGGCGGTGCGTGCCGAGGAGGAGGACATCTTGGTCCAGAGCTGGCGCCGGCTTGGGGCCGACGTCCAGGTCGCGGACGCGCCACCTCAGCTTCTCCTCGCGCCCTACCAGCAGGGGGGGCTGTTGGCCCGAGGGATGTACCAGGCCGCGATCTGGTCCTGGATCCCCCCTGTCGATCCCGATGTGTGGTACACCATCTTCTCCTCGTCGCAGGTACCCGCTCCATCCAACCCTGGTGGCCAGAACTTCTCCCGCTGCCACGATCCGGCCATCGACCAAGCGTTGGCTCAGGCTCGGGGGACTCTGGACACGAGTGCGCGCGCCAGTGCCTACCGCGCCTTCCAGCGCGCCTACGTCCAGGCCCGATGCGAGCTGCCGCTGCTCCAGCATCTGGACATCGGGGTCACGTCCCCTCACCTCCACAACTTCGCGCCCAACGCTTCCCCGGCCGGCAACACCTGGAACGTTGACGACTGGTGGCTAGGCTAGCCAGCCTCGGCTGTTTCCCCGCTCGGCCTGGTTGCTAACCTTCACCCTGATGGGAGGGACCCTGCTCAGCGTCGAGGGGCTCCGTACCTACTTCCATTCCAGGGCTGGCCTGATCAAGGCGGTGGACGGGGTCGATCTCAGCGTCGATGCAGGTCGGACGCTGTGCGTGGTCGGTGAGTCGGGCTGCGGCAAGTCCGTGACCGCGCTCTCGATCATGCGGCTGGTCGACCCGCCGGGTCGTATCGAGCCGGGGAGCCGCATCCTCTTCCAGGGTCGGGACCTGGCCACGGCCGACGAGGACGAGCTGCGCGAGGTACGTGGCAACGAGATCTCGATGATCTTCCAGGAACCCATGACCTCGCTCAACCCCGTCTATCCGATCGGGGATCAGGTCGCCGAGGCTGTGCGGTTACACCTGCGTCTCGGCCGCCGGGAGGCCATGGATCGCGCGATCGAGATGCTTGAGCTGGTTGGGATCCCCTCACCCGCACGCCGCATCCACGACTATCCCCACCAGCTATCGGGTGGCATGCGTCAGCGGGTGATGATCGCCATGGCGCTGGCCTGCAACCCGCGGCTGCTGATCGCCGACGAGCCGACGACGGCGCTCGACGTCACCATCCAAGCCCAGATCCTGGAGTTGATGAAGGACCTTCGCGACCGTCTCGGCATGGCCATCGTGCTCATCACCCACGACCTCGGAGTGGTGGCCGAGATGGCTGATGAGGTGGTCGTGATGTACGCCGGCCGGGTCGTGGAGCGAGGGCCGGTGGAGGCGGTCTTCGACCGCCCTCAGCATCCCTACACCGAGGCCCTGCTTCGCTCCATCCCGGTACTGGGGATGACCCAGACCGAGCCCCTGCACGTGATCCGAGGCACGGTCCCGAGTCCGCTGCGCTGGCCGGCTGGCTGCCGGTTCGCCGACCGCTGCGATCACGCCTTCGACCGCTGTCGGGCCGAGGAGCCCCCTCTCTTCCCAGCCGTGGCCGGGTCGGTCGGGGGCGAGCACGTGGCCGCCTGCTGGCTCTGCCAGCACGGGCCTCGACAGCTGGTCGAGGTGGGACGATGAGCCCCCCATCCGTGGGGTCGCGTTCGAATGGGCAGGGGGGGCTCGAGTCGCCCCGGCGGGGGCGCGATCGTGGTCGGCGACGTGAGACCGCCCCGTCGAAAGGGATGACCTGGTGGGGGAACCACCAGGGCGCTGCCGGCCAGCGATGGCGGAGCGCCCGGAGGGTGGCATGGTGGCCCTGACCGCGGGTGCGCTGGGCGTCGGAGGGCCCGCTCGCCCGATCCGATGCGCGCAGAGGGCAGAGGGGCCATGGCCCCACGGCGTTGGCCAGGTGGCGATTGCAGATCGGGCGGTGGGCGAGGGCGGGCTTGCCTTTGCTCGAGCGGCGGGTGACCGACGCCTTGTCGGCGTGGGGTTGTCGCGAGTTCGGCGACGCGAGCGGCTCGAGGCGGTCATCGATCCCGGGAACCCTCTCCCCCGGCACCTCGGCTCAGCGTCACCGTTGCCGTCCACGCCTCGGGGCGCCGAGCGGGAGCCGTCGGACGTGGTCGGCCGTGGCCCGGGGCGGGATGGGACCGGCCAGGAACCTGACCTGGGCCGGTTGCTCGTGGGTCGGCCAGGGGTCGATGATGAGGCGGACCTTGGCCGGGTCCGGTTCCCGCCTGGCGGGGTGGGTGATGGGCTGAACCATCGCCTGGGGATGGCGCTCGCCCCGGGTCACGTCTCCCACCGTCTCGCCGTCGGGTGGAGGCCCTGCGCCCCGTTGACCCCGAGAGCGCGCCTCGAGACCACCTTGACGACGTGGCGATGGCCATAGGGACGCTCGGACGCGCGGATGGACCGGTCCTCGCGGCGCCCCGGTGGGCCGTCGGCCCCCAGGGGCCAGCCCCGGGGAGGCCGTCTCCACCCGGTCCCGGGAGGGGGGCACGAGAGCGCCTCCCGGGATCGCACCCCGATCAAGGAGGGGAGGGCTATCGGCACCGTGAGAGGTGAGGCGACTGCCCCCTTGCCGCCGGGGGCAGGATCGGCTGGGGCCGGCGAGGACCGAGCCCCGATCCTTGAGGCCCGCGGGCTTCGGACCTATTTCCCGATCCGTCGCGGCATCCTGCAGCGCACGGTCGGGCACGTGCGCGCGGTCGATGGCGTCGACCTGGCCGTGACGCCGGGCGAGACCCTGGGCCTGGTGGGTGAGTCCGGCTGCGGCAAGTCGACCCTGGGGCGCTCTCTGCTGCGCCTGGTGGAGCCTACGGCGGGTGAGGTCAGGTTCGACGGACGTGACGTCCTCGCCCTACGAGGGCAGGCACTGAAGGCGCTGCGGCGAGACATGCAGATCATCTTCCAAGATCCGATCGGCTCGCTTGATCCACGCATGACCGTGCGCCAGATCGTTGGCGAAGGGCTCGCCGCTCACCGCATCGGCAATGCGCGCGAGCGTGAGGCTCGGGTGCTGGAGATACTGGGGCGGGTGGGCCTTCGCCCCGAGCACGCAGGACGCTATCCGCATGAGTTCTCGGGCGGCCAGCGACAGCGGATTGGCATCGCTCGAGCCCTGGTCGTGCAGCCGCGGTTGGTGATCGCGGATGAGCCGGTCTCGGCGCTGGATGTGTCCATCCAGTCCCAGGTCCTGAACTTGCTCGTGGAGCTGAAGCGGGACCTGGCGCTCACCTACCTGTTCATTGCCCATGACCTGGCCGTGGTCGGCTACATCTCGGATCGCATCGCGGTCATGTACCTGGGCAAGGTGGTGGAGACGGCGTCGGCCCGAGAGTTGTTCCGCCGCCCCCTCCATCCCTACACGGTTGCCCTGCTGTCCGCCATTCCCGAGCCGTCCCCGGGGAAGAAGCGGCGCCGGGTCGTCCTTGGTGGGGACGTCCCCAGCCCTGTCAGCCCCCCCTCGGGGTGTCGGTTCCGCACCCGTTGCCCGGTTGCCCAGGAGACGTGCGCTCAGGTGGAGCCCCCGCTGGAGGAGAAGGAGCCCGGCCACCTGGTTGCTTGCCATTTCGCGGGGTCTGCCACCCCCTGAGCCACAGAGGACGAAGCTGAGCGTCCGGTCAGCGTCCGTGCCGCCCACCTCCGCGATCGTTCCCGGCGTCGGATGATCGGGCCGAGCACGACCGGCGGGTCGGGTGGCAAGGTGCCAGCCCTGCCCAGGTCCAGGCGTGGGGGGACGGCTGAGCTGGCCGCTAGGCGATCACGCCCGCCGCTCGCAGTTCCTCGACGTCCTCGCCCAGCTCGCGGAGCACCTCCTCCGTGTGTTCCCCGGGACGCGGGCCGGGCCTCGCGAGCGGGCGTTCGCCTCCAAAGTCGAGCGCGATGCCTGGCTCGCGGTCGAGCTCGGCCACGATCTCCTTGAACGTCCGGTACGGGCCCCAGAGCACCTCGTGGGCCTCGAAGGCGTTGGCGACCTCGTCCAGGGCCCGCGCACCGATCCAAGGCGCGAGCAGGTCGCAGATCTCCTGGCGGTGCTTCCACCGCGCTCCTTCTTCGCTGAGGTCGGCCGGGATCCGACCGAAGGGGAGGCCGGTTGCCCGCTCGAGCGCCTGCCATTGCCGTGGGGTAAGGGCGAGGACGATCAGGTAGCGCCCATCGCGGGTCCGAAAGTCGTGGCCGAAGGTCCCGTACAGGTGGTTCCCGAACCGCCCCCTGGGCTCGTCGAGCAGCCGGGCCTCGTCCAACAGCCCGAGGTGCCCAGCCACGACCAGGGCGACCTCCTCAAGGCTGAGCCGAACCAGGCTCCCGCGACCGGTCAGAAGCCGGCGCCGCTCGGCAGCCAGGAGGCCGGCCGTGGCCAGGTACCCGGTGGCCACGTCCCAGGCCGGCAGGACGTGGTTCACCGGACGGTCGTAGCCCTCGGGCCCCGTGATCCAGGGGAAGCCGACGCCGGCGTTCACCGTGTAGTCGACCGCCGGCCGGCCATCGGCCCGACCGCTGATCGACACCGCTATCAGGTCCGGACGCTGCTCCTGGAGCCGCTGGTAGGTCAGGGGCTCCCGTGCTGGCAGGTTGGTGAGGACGGTGCCCACCTCGACCGCCAGGCGAGCCGCCAGGGCACGGCCGCGTGCCGAGCCGAGGTCGAGCATCACCGATCGCTTCCCCCGGTTGAGGCCCTGCCAGTAGAGGCTGCGGCCCCGGTAGAGGGGCCAACGCCCGAAGTCGATACCGCCGCCCAGGGGGTCAACCCTGATCACGTCCGCCCCCATGGCCGCGAGGGTGGCTCCACCGAGCGGGGCGGCGACGAAGGCGGAGATCTCCAGCACCCGGAGGCCCTCGAGGATCCGTTCCATCACGACAAGCATGCGCGGGTTGCAAGGGCCGTGGTCGGGATGGCCCCGCCCGGCCGCGCCGGAGACCGATCGGGATGGGGTTCCTGCCTGCCCCCTCGGTTGACACCCTCGGGGACGGATTGCTAGGCTGCCGCCCGTATCCGGCCACCCGGGTCATGGGTGGTCACATCGGGGGGTAGTACGACGATACCCGCGCGTGCGCATCGTTACGTGGCGCATGTGTTTGTCTTGATCCTGTGCATCGGTCTCGCTGGCTACACATCGGTCCAGCGCAACCTTCCGACCATGCTCCGGCTCGGTGCGACGAACGCGGCCGGCATGGCCATCGACGAAGGCGGTGAGGTAGGAGCCATCGACCTGGGCCGGGAGGCCACCGTCATCAAGCCCATCGACCTCCCCTCCTCGCCCACCATCCCCCACCAGCCCATCCAGTACGTGGTCCAACAGGGCGACAACCTCGACTTCATCGCCAGCAAGTTCCACATCAGCGTGGACGAGATCCGCTGGTCCAACCCATCGCTGGGGACTACCGGCGAGCCTTCGGTGGGAGAGCGTCTGTGGCTGCCTCCCGTCCCCGGTGTGGTGGTCGTGGTGAAGCCAGGCGACTCCCTGAAGAGCCTTGCTGCCGCCTTCCACGTGTTGCCGCAGGTGGTGATCGACTTCAACTACCTTCGGAGCTCAACCCTGAGCGCCGGTCAGGTGCTGGTCTTGCCCGGAGGCCACGGGGCCGAGCTCTACACCAGCAGCGGCAGCACCTCGAGCTGGCAGTTGGTGCACGGGCTGCCGGATATCCGACTGGGAGGGCCGGTGGGGAACGTAGACGGGGACCCCTTCCCCTGGGGGCAGTGCACCTACTACGTGTGGAGTCGCATCCACGTGCCCTGGCGGGGCGACGCCCACACTTGGTACGCAAGCGCGGCGGCGGCTGGTTGGTCAGTGGGGAAGGTGCCCCGCCTGGGGGCCATCATGGTCGATTGGGAGAGTCCGGTGTACGGGCACGTAGCCGTCGTCGATGCCGTCTACGCCGATGGCTCCTGGCTGGTGTCGGAGATGAACTACGTCGGGCTGGGGATCAGGGACCAGCGCATCGTCCGGCCTGGCGAGGTGCCGTTGATCGGGTTCATCTACCCCTAGCACCGTCCATCGGCGGGGGGCAGAGTTCCGCCGGCCCCCCCAGAGCGCCACCGCCCAGTCTCGATCCGACCCGATGGCCGAGGGGAAGAGTTCCCAACTGGCCGTTAATCACCGGCAGGGGTGGATCGCCGAGCTACCAGAAGGGTCCCGGCTCGACCCGGCCGTTGGTTCCCCCGGGCGAGGTCGTGGTGGGCACCGCTGGCCGGCGGGGGTCCTACCGGTCGATGGGGGCGGGCGCATCTCCCTGCTCAGTGAGTCACCCCCGGGCGCGCTGGTGACGACGACAGCCGAGCCGGCGCTCGAACTCACCGAGGCGGCTGGGGGCCGGCACAGGGAGGTCCGGGGGAGCACGAGCTCGCCTGGCCACGAGCGATCGAGGAGCAACGTCCGGTTCCCGGGCCGGCTGACGGTGCGCCGGCCGGTCGGCACCGGGGACCAAAGGAGCCTCGCGCTCCCTCAAGCAGTCTGCCCGGGCAGCCAGCGCCCACGGGACAGCGAGAAGGACCCTGAGCCGAGGCGGGCTCGATCCCGATCACGACCAGGCGACCGGGCGCCGGGGTCGGCACCACCACCTGTCGCCGGGGCCCTCAAAGGCGATGCCGCACGAGCCAGGGGAGACGGACGCCCGCCACCATGCCCGCGGCCCGATAGCGGCTCCGGTGGCGCAGCCGGGGTGTCGTGGAAGGGCGGCGGCAGCCATCGCCCGGTTGGGGAGGAGCTCGCCGAAGCTGGGGGTCCAACCGCCTCGTGGCGGGTGTGACAAGGCCGCGATCCACCTCCATGGGACACAGTGGCGGCGATCCGGAAGCGATCTCCTCTCCCCCTGGAGCCCCCGTGCCTGTGACCGGCGACGGGCGCCGCCAGTGGTTCGGAGCTGGCTCGGGCCAGACGATCCGGCCCGGCCGTTGATCCGGGCAGAGGCGCGCCCGCTGCGGCACACAAGCCCCCCGGCGGCCCCCGCAACCCCCGGGCAACCCAAGGTGACGTTGGGCAGCGTGACGGCGGTGCGTCCGGCCCCGGCTGGGTCTCGATGCATGCTGGCGACGGAGATCCTCGGGCTCACCGACGGCGCGGACCTGGAGCGGGGGCCGCTTCGACCGATCCCCTTGGGGCTCGGCCCACCCGATCCCCCTCTCGTGGCTCCACGGTGGGTGGAGGCTCAGGCAACGTCAGGCGGAAGCGGGCGCCAGGCCCGGGGTCGGGCACCAGGGCGAGGTCGCCAGCGTGAGCCCTGGCGATGGCAGCCGAGAGGGCCAGGCCTAGGCCGGCACCGCGCTGCTCCGGGCTCCTGGCCTCATCCAGGCGCGAGAACCGCTGGAAGAGCCGCTCACGCTGCTCGGCGGCCACGCCAGGGCCCTCGTCGGCGACATCGAAGGTCCAGCCTGTGGCGCTACGGGCTGCTTGCAGGAGAACCCTCCCGCCCGCAGGGCCATGGCGGATGGCGTTGTCGAGGAGATTGTCCAGCACCCGCCGCAGCAACCTCGGATCTGCTGTCACGGTACCGGCATCAGGGGCCTCGACCACCAGCCGCGCCCCCCGGCGCGTTGCCGCTGGCGTCCAGCGAGCGGCGACCTCATGGACGAAGTCGGCAACGTCCACCGACTGCCACTCGGGCCGCAACGCCCCAGCATCGGCCCGGGCCAGCATCAACAGGTGCTCGGAGAGCCGGGCCAGGTGCTCGACCTCTGCCTGCACCGTCCGAAGCACACGGGCATATTCCTCAGCCGGCCGGGGTCTCGCCAGCGCCACCTCAATCTCGGTTTGCATCAGCATCAGGGGCGCCCGAAGCTCATGGGAGGCATCCGCCGTGAAACGTCGCAGGCCCTCAAAGGACGTCTCCAAGCGGGCCAACATGCCGTTGAAGGTATCCACCAGCTGGCCCATCTCGTCGTCGGGAACGGGAACCTCGACCCGTCGATGGAGATCCTGCTCGCTGAGGTCTCGGGCCACCGAGGCGATCGTCTTCACCGGCTGCAGAACCCGGCCGGTGAGCCAGTAGACCAGCGCCCCGCCGCCGCAGGTGGTGGCGAGGCCGAGGAGAGCCAGGCCGATCAGCACTCGGTTCAGCTCGTCCTGGAGTTCGCGCAGGGAGCGGCTGAGGACCAGCGCCGCCCGGAGCGGTAAGAGATCGGGCAGCGGCTCAGCGTAGACGCGACGGGGGACACCGTTGGCATCCTCCAGGCTGAGCCACACCGGGCTGTTGCGCTCGATCGCCTGCCTGGCAACGGCCATGATGGCCGCACGCTCGATAGGCTGCCGTGGGGTCTCGGTCAAGATGCGGGCCGTGCTCGCCACCGCCGCCGAGACTGCGACCCCGTTGGGGGTCTCGCCCGGCAGCCCTCCCTTGGCATCGGTGACCGTCCCTCCCTCCTGGATCAGGCCCGGCTCGATCAGACCGGCCTGCTCCACGAGGGACTCGTCGGCGGCGGCATCGAGCGAGAGCGCCAGTGAGGTGTAGGCGACAAAGGCGCCCACCGAGAAACCGACGGCCAGGATGGCCACGGCCAGTAGGGTGAGGCGCTGCCGGGTCCGAAGACCGACCCGCCGTGCCATTCAGCCACCGACCAACGGGTCGAACCGGTACCCGAAGCCGCGCACGGTCACCAGCGGGTCGGAGGTCCCGGCTGCGAGCAGCTTGCGGCGCAGTCGGCCGACGTAGACCTCGATCAGGTTGTGCCCGCCATCGAAGTCGTAGTTCCAGACGTGTTCAATGATCTGGTTACGGGTGAGCAACTGGCCGGGGTTGAGCATGAAGTACTCAAGGATGGCGAACTCCTTGGCGGTCAGGGCCACAGCTCGACCGTGCACGCGCAACTCATGTCGGCCGAGGTCCAGCTCGATCGGCCCCGATCTCAGGGTGGACGTGCGATCGGGCAGGTGCCGCCGCAGGAGGGCATTCATCCGTGCCACCAGCTCGCGCAGGGCGAAGGGCTTGACCAGGTAATCGTCGGCCCCCGCCTCCAGGCCCTGGACCCGGTCGTCGACCGAATCACGAGCCGTCAGCATCAGGATCGGCACGTGCACCCGACGGCCACGGAGTCGTCGGCTCACCTCAAGGCCATCTAGACCTGGGAGCATGACGTCGAGCACGATCAGGTCGAACGGCGTGGCCTCAGCGCAGGCCAGGGCCTCTTCCCCGTCGTAGGCGGCATCGACGGCGAAGCCCGCGTCCTCAAGCCCCCGGCGCAGGCTGGCTGCGAGGCGATGGTCGTCCTCGACCAGGAGGATCCTCATGATCCCTCCTATCCTGGACGGATCGTCGGTCATGGGAGCGTTTCGGTGCTGGCGACCGTGCCCCTGCCGGGGGACGAGGCGCCCCCACCTCACCGCCCCTGGCGCATGCTCCCAAGGCCGGGCACCTCTCGAGGCCCTCCGAGACCCCGGAGTCCCGATGACCTTGATCAGCCCTTGCATGGCCTTCTCCGCCCCGGCCCCGTCGAGCGAGTGCCGGCGGCTTGCCAGGGGTCACGGGAACCTGACCGGCCACCGGGCAGCCCTGGCGCTGCCAGCGGCGTTCGGAACCATCAAGAAGGGAACATGGAGCCCCCTTCGTTCGTTGTGGTAGGTAGGACATGTCCGGCAGGCCGACCAGGACGCGTCGGCCACCGGAGACCGCGGCAGCAGCCGCGCTCATGCCGGCGGTTGGGCAGGTGTCCCTTCAAGCCGGCGCCTTGAAGTCGACAGCGTCCCTCCCTCTTCCTCCCTCGGAGGCCGGTCCCTCGACCGGCCTCCCCCTTTTTGAGCCAGGGCCAGACTGGCGCTCGCGACTCTCCCGCCCGAACCGACGCGCACGCCCACTACACTTGGGGCATCGCCACGAAAGAGAGTGCGTCCTCCACGAAGGCAGGCGGGCTGCGGGCGGCCGCCATGGAGCTGGCCCAGGTACTCGTCGTCGCGGTCGTGTTGGCGGTTGCGGTGCGGGCGTTGGTCGAGCCGGTCCGGGTTTCCGGCCTTTCCATGTACCCGACCCTGCACGACGGCGACTACCTCATCGCCACCCCGGTTCCCTACTGGCTCCATCGGCCTCAGCGGGGCGACATCGTCATCCTGAAGGATCCGGAGGACCCGAGCGAGAACCTGGTCAAGCGGATCGTCGCCCTGCCGGGGGATCGCGTGACGATCCGCGGCGGCCACGTGTACATCGATGGCAAGCTGCTGGCCGAGCCGTACATCAACGAGCCCTGGACGATACGGGCGACCTGGCCGCCGGATGGCACGGAGCTGGTCCCGCCGGGGGAATATTTCGTCATGGGTGACAACCGCAACGTTTCCCTGGACTCCCGGGCCTTCGGCCCGGTGCCCGGCACTGACATCGAGGGGGAGGCCTGGTGCCGGCTCTGGCCCATCCCGGACGCTGGCATCCTGAGCGGCGAGCACCCGACCCTCTCCCCGGCCGAGAGCGCCGCCTGACCGTCGCTGACCCCGGATGGGGGTTCCGACGAGTTCCCGGTCCTCCCCCATCGAGCCTTGCCCGGCCAAGGCAACCGCCGTGGGGAGCGCTCGCCGGGGATGGGGAACCACATCCCGGCGAGTAAGGACCCGTGCCTTCCGCCCAAGGGCAATTCGGTGCTCCGGCTAGGCTTGTGGTCGTGGACAGGGACTGGAGCACGCGGCCATGAGGCAGCTGATGGTAGGGCTGGTGACCGGCCTCGCTGCCCTGATGCTCGTAGCGCTAGGGTGGGGCTTGCTCCACCCGCCGAGCGCGGACGCGAGCTTGGTTGGCAAGGTCGCCCCCGACGTGACCATCCGGCCCTTGAACGGGGGGGGCGAGGTCCGGCTCTCCCAGTTCCGAGGCCGGCCAGTGGTGCTCAATTTCTGGGCCTCATGGTGCGCACCTTGCCGACAGGAGGCTCCGACCCTGAACGCGGCAGCGAGACGTTACCAGGGTCGGGTGCAGTTCCTCGGCGTCGACATCCAGGACTCCAGCGTTGCGGCCAGGACCTTCCAGTCCTCCGTACAGAGCCCATACCCGGTTGGACCAGCCGTAGCCGGCGGAGCCCTCGCCTATGGCGTGACCGCGCCGCCGGAAACCTTCTTCATCGACCGTCAGGGACGTGTCAGCGCCTCTGTGATCGGGCCCGTGAGCGAGCGTCAGCTCCAGCTTTCGATTGACGAGTTGAGCCCATGAGGTGGCCAGCTCGGGTGGCGCATCGTAGAGGGTGTGAGATGGCCCAAAGGATGCGACTGGGGACCTCGATGGGGATCTCTTGCCCATGGGACGCCCGGGCTGCCAAGCGCGCCGCCACCAAACCGCTGCTCCTGCACCCACGAGGGCTACCCGGGCGTCTTCGACGAGGGCGTAAGACCTACGGGGGTCCCGTATGCCTCATCGGCGGCGCAACGTCCGGGCCCCATCACCCAGCATGCTGCCATCGAGCGGCTTTGCACCCGCCCCCGCAGTGGTCGGTGGGCCGGCGCGTGGGCGACGTCACCGCACCGACGACGATGGACGGGGCGGGAGAGGCGCGACGCGCAGTCGGCCGCGCTTGGGCCCGGCCAGTGGCGACCACCACGGCCGCCGTGCTCAGCTCGAACCCGCGCGCCGGAGCGCGAAGGCCGCCACCTCGGCGGCGCCACGCCGAGCGCGATGGTCGAGCCCGGCGCTCAGCCGTTCGGTAGCGGTGGTCAGGCCCAGGGACGAGCGGTGCGCGCAGGCGCTGGGAGGCAGATGCGTCGGCCTTCCTCGTCATCCCATCATCTCGTGCTCGGCCCGGCCTTGCCCTCGGCACCGACCGGTCAACCGGAGGGCGAAACGGCTGGAGAGCCCCGCTGCTCGTCCATGCCTCCGCGAGGAAGACCGGGCCCACTCGCACCGTCAGCAAGAAAGCATCAGCGAAAAGGACGTGACCATGACGGTCAAGGCTGGCCTACTCAGGTGAACACATGTGGACATGGCTTAGGAGCAGGAGCGCGAGCG
>Ga0070737_10000664_pt1 | contig 65525 bp, 49 predicted proteins | sample Coa_R1_10_FD_66438 | JGI IMG/M metagenome (GOLD analysis project Ga0070737, IMG submission 66438) | Surface soil microbial communities from Centralia Pennsylvania, which are recovering from an underground coalmine fire - Coalmine... | ecosystem: Environmental > Terrestrial > Soil > Unclassified...
GCCAGACCCTCTCCGCCATCGCGCCGCCGCCTGAATGCGACGCCCGCTTCTACGTCAATGCGCCTGCCGGCGACTATTACCAAAGCCTGGTGGAAAGCAACAATAACGCTTACCAGAATGCGACCATCGCCCCTTCGCTTTACCTGGTGGGGCAGGCGCGTGGTCAGATCGACGGCGTGTTCGTGAAGACCACCAATTATACCCTCAAGCCGATGGTCATAGACCTGATGATCAATGGTCAGCTCAAAGAGACCCAAGTTGGAACCTCGATCAGCCTGGTTTCGCAATGCCCGTGAGGCCGGCGCCACGCGGGTACGCTATCGCCTGATATCACGCCGTGGGGCATAGTAAGCGACAGTCTGCCTAAAGCACCGCTGGCTTGATGGCGGATTGTCGGGAATGCAGCGAATTTCAATTAAGCGTGTAGTTTTGGTCGCGGTCATTATCGCCGTGATAATAGTGGGCTTCCGCCCGGCTCTGCGTTACTACCGCTTTGAAATGAGTCACGTCTCAACCGACGACGCCTACGTCGACGGCCAGGTGGTGCTGATCTCCTCGCGCATCAATGGCACTGTCAAAAGCGTTTTTATCGACGACAATTGGATCGTTAAACGGGGCGACCCGCTGGTTCTCCTCGACGACAAAAAATACGCGGTGGCGGTGGAACAGGCGCGGGCGCAATTGGCACGTGCCCGCCTGCTGGTCGACGAGCAGTTCGCCCAATTGACCGAGGCTGGGGCCGCGGTGCGGCTGGCGCGCGCCCAAATCTATCAGACCAAGCGCGATTACGAACGCGCCAAGGCCTTGTTGGCCACCGGAGTGATCTCGCAACAATCCTACGATCAGGCTCTGACCGCTTACCGCGCAGCCCAAGCCGAACTGGCCCTGGCGCAACAGGGCGTGGTCCGCGCGCGCGCCACCTTGGGCGGCGACGTAGCCGATCATGCCCGTTACGACCTGCCGGTGGTCAAACAGGCCGAAGCCGAGCTCAAAACTGCCATGCTCAATCTCTCCTACACCAAAATCAATGCTCCATTGGGGGGGGTAATCACCCGCAAGAACGTCGACCCCGGCAACCGGGTGGAAGCCGGTGAGCCGCTGCTGGCGATTGTGCCGGTGGACAGCTTGTACGTGACCGCCAATTTCAAGGAAAACCAATTGACCTATGTGCGGGTAGGGCAACCGGTCGCCGTTAGCGCCGACATCTACCCCGGATTCACCTTCGAGGGCCGGGTCGATTCCATCGCGCTTGGCACCGGTGCCGCCTTCTCACTGCTGCCACCCGAAAATGCCACTGGCAACTGGGTCAAGGTCGTGCAGCGGGTACCGGTCAAGATCGTCTTCGATAAGCCGGCTCCCCCCGATAAGCAATTGCGCCTGGGCCTGTCGGTGGAAGCTGCCATCGATATCAGCAATACGCACGGACCGCTGATTTCCTCGTTGATGCAAAAAAAATTACAAGAGGGCGGTGGTCAGCATCCCACCATTCCCGAGTCTCCCGCCCCCTAAACAACCTGTCCTCCAACAGCATAAGTTCCAAGCGAGCGCGGAACTCCCAACGCGAATTTCATGACGCCCCACATGTGGCTGGCGAGCGCCTTCCCGGCTAGCGGGCGCGGCGTGGGCGACGCATCAGGGACAGCACCAAGGGCGGCGTAGGCACGCGACGTTTTTCGCGCCGATCCAAAAGCGCAACTAGCAGCGGCACCAGGCCGGGACCGAGCAGCCACAATGGCGCCAAAACCGCCAAATCATAATTCCCGTGCGCACTGTAGCTCAGGCTCATCACCACCCCCGCGATCAATGCGGCGGCGGCTATCACCAAGGCCATCGGCAGCAGCAACCGCACCTTGAGCTTTGCGCGCGCCATCGTCGCCCTCGGTCGCAACCGCCGGCGCGCGGCTTCAATCGCGACCACCGTGGATCTCTTGCTTCTAACCTTGCTCGCAAGCGCCTTCATCGGCAGACACCGCACATTTGTGAAGTCTAGCGCCGCGCTTTGTAAGCGGCCATCAAAACCCGCCTTACCCCCCTGGTTGCAGATCCGGCGTGACTTTCAACGACGCGCCAGATGAACACAAATAGTCACGAGTTTGACTTGAACCGGCTCGCTTCGCCGCCTAACCTCCTGAGTCGCGATGGAGCAGGAAACTAACCTGGCCAATGGCTTGGCCGAATATCTCGGCCTGCGGCCGGTAGAATTCAGCCTCCTGGCTGGTGGCTGGGAGACCATCATCTACCAGTTCAGCCTGCCCGCCGGTGCTCACCATGATGCCCTCCCCGCCAGCCAGCCCCTGGTCCTGCGCTGCTACCAAGGCGCGCTTGCGCTTCGCAAGGGCGCGCGCGAATACGCCGCGCTCAAGGCCCTGAGCGCGGCTGGCTTCCCCGTCCCCTGCCCTTATTTGTGCGAGCTGGATCCGCGGCCGTTGGGCACCCCCTTTCTCATAATGGCGCGGTTGAGCGGCTCGCCCATGCTTGGTGCGACAAGCTTCCTGCACGCCGCGTACGGCTTCTCGGCGGCTTTCATCCCTTTCGTACGTGCCCACGTCCGGCTCCATCGGCTGGCAACCGCGCCGTTGGGCTTGGCCGAGGGGGCGCCGATGCTGGCAAGCGTGCAATCGCCAACCTCCTCTTTGCTGGAGCGCGTCCTGCAAACCATTGAGCAGCGCGCCACTATCGGTCCGCTACCCGATCTGACACCGGTCCTGCACCTGGCGCGGGCCGGCGCCGGCGCCTTCTCTGCCACCACCCCCGCGCTACTCCATCTCGATTACCATCCCCTCAATGTGATTGCCCAGGGACGGCATCTGCGCGGAGTTCTGGATTGGGTCTCCTACGATTTCGGCGATCGTCATCTTGATGTGGCAACCACCTCGACCATCCTATGGACTACCGCGATGGCTGATCCACGATGGCTGCGCGACAACCCCGCCGGCAACTTCCTGCGTCGGCTCTACTACGGCCTGTACCTGGCGCTGTACCACGCGATGGCACCGATGGATCTGCCCCGCTTACGCTATTATCAGGGAGTGTCGGCACTGCTGCGGCTCTCTACGATGGGCATGATGCGCCGGCGCGGCGCCGACAGTGTCGGTTATCGTGGCGAAGCTCTGGCCGAGATCAACAACGCCGTGGTGCGGCTGTTATGCCGCTTCGCTAGCCGCCGATGCCAAGTGACACTGACGCCCGCTTGTATAAGTCCGACGGTTTAGAGCCACGTTGAAGTTTTGGCCCCCTCGGCGAAAGGGATGGAAGGGGAAGCATTTTGGACCACAGCCGTCGCGCCTGAGGCCTTGGGCATAAGGCACAAGCTGGGAGTGCTCGCTGGCGAAATTGCTTTGCAAGTGCCACGCGGGCAGGGGCATACCCAGCAAGCTCGGTCGCCATGGCACTTGGCGGCGCGCCACCCAACCCACCTATCGGCGAGGCGGGCCGGGTGGCCGCAAATAGAAGATCTCGCCCTTACGCAATCAGCTCGCGTAGGACGTAGGGCAAAATCCCACCCTGGCGGATGTACTCGACTTCCTCGGGTGTATCCACCCGTGCCAGCACTTCGAATTCCTTCCGCTTGCCGTCTTCTTCGGCCACCACCTTGAGTTTTTGTCCAGGTTTGACCGCGGCTACACCCGCGATGGAGTAGCTCTCGCGACCAGTCAGCCCCAGGCTCTCACGTCCCTGCCCAGGCATGAATTGCAGCGCCAGCACACCCATCTGAACCAGGTTGCTGCGATGGATACGTTCGTAGCTCTCGGCGATCACCGCCTTCACTCCCAGTAACTGCGGTCCCTTGGCAGCCCAGTCGCGGGAGGAGCCCGAACCGTATTCCTTACCCGCGATCAGCAACAAAGGCACCCCTTCCTTGATGTACTGCTGCGAGACGTCATAGATCGAGCCTTGGGCCCCGTCGGGCAGATGGACGGTGTAGCCGCCTTCGACTCCGGGCACGAGCAGGTTGCGCAGGCGGATGTTGGCAAACGTCCCGCGCACCATCACTTCATGATTTCCCCGGCGCGCGCCGTAGGTGTTGAAGTCGCGCACCGCCACGCCATGGTCAATCAGATATCTGCCCGCCGGGCTATCGGCCTCAATCGTGCCGGCGGGAGAGATATGATCCGTGGTCACGCTATGACCCAACAGAGCCAGAACCCGCGCGCCGCGAATATCGCTCAGCGGCGTTGGCTTGGGGCCGATCCCATCGAAGAATGGCGGCGCCTTGACGTAGGTTGAATCCGCCTGCCAGGCAAATAATTCGCCCGTTGGTACCGCTAGCCCCCGCCATTGCTCGTCGCCCTCGAAGACGTGGGCATACTCCTGGCGAAACATCGCGGAGTCGATTGCCCCCGCCATCGCTTGGCGGATCTCATCGGCGCTGGGCCAGATATCCTTGAGATAGACTGGCTCGCCGTCCTTGCCCACGCCCAGCGGCTGGGTGGCAGGGTCCCAATCCAGCGTTCCGGCCAGCGCGTAGGCCACCACCAGCGGGGGCGAAGCCAGGTAGTTGAAGCGGACCACCGGATTGATCCGCCCCTCGAAGTTGCGATTGCCGCTGAGCACCGCGCAGGTGACCAGATGATGCTGTGCCACCGCCGCGGCCAGCCCTTCGGCTACTGGACCGCTGTTGCCAATGCAGGTGGTGCAGCCGTAGCCGACCACGTGGTAGCGAAGCTGCTCCAAATAGGGCAACAGCCCGGCTCGCTTGAGATACTGAGTGACCACTTTAGAGCCCGGCGCCAAGCTGGTCTTGACCCATGGGCGAGTGGAAAGTCCGCGCTCCACTGCCTTCTTGGCCAGTAGTCCAGCCCCCAGCAAAACCGAGGGATTGGAGGTATTGGTACAACTAGTGATGGCCGCGATTAGCACCGAGCCGTGGCCGACTTCAACTTCGCCTTCATCGGCCCGCGCCTTGACCCGGCGGGTTAGGTGCTCCAATTCGGCGACGGGAATGGGCTCCTCTGCCACGCCCGGCTGGCCCCCTTCGGCCACCCAGCGTGCCGCGTTTTGCGCGTTGATAGAACTGTTGGACTGGACGATCTCCTTGACCAGTTGGGCACGGTAATCGCGCCTGGCCTCGCGCAAGGCCACCCGGTCCTGCGGCCGCCGCGGCCCCGAGATACTAGCCTCGACGGTGCTCAAATCCAGCTCCAAGTGATCGCTGAACACCGGCACCGGCGCCTCGGGTGTGTAGAATAGCCCCTGCTCCTTGGTATAGGCCTCGACCAGTTTGATCTGCTGCTCGGAGCGCCCGGTCAGGCGCAGATAGTCTAGGGTCTGTTGATCTACCGGGAAAAAGCCGATCGTCGCCCCATATTCGGGCGACATGTTGCCCAAGGTGGCGCGATCGGCGATCGGCAAGGTGGCAATACCGGGGCCGTAATACTCGACGAACTTGCCTACTACGCCGCGCGCCCGCAGCATCTGGACCACCGTCAGCACCAGATCAGTGGCGGTGGCGCCAGGTGCCAACTCGCCGAACAGCCGCACGCCCACTACTTCGGGAATCAGCATCGGCACCGAGCGCCCCAACATCGCGGCCTCGGCCTCGATTCCGCCCACGCCCCAACCCACGACGCCCAAGCCGTTGATCATCGGGGTGTGCGAGTCGGTCCCAACCACGGTGTCGGGATAAGCCTCGCCGGCAGGCGAGACGAAAACCACCGCGGCCAGGTGCTCGAGGTTGACCTGGTGGACGATCCCAGTATCGGGCGGAACCACACGCAGATTGTCAAAGGCGGCCTGCCCCCAGCGCAAAAACAGGTAGCGCTCTTTGTTGCGCGCAAACTCTAACTGGGCATTGCGCAAAAGCGCGGTGGAGCTGCCGAAATAATCGACCTGCACTGAGTGATCAATCACCAGATCGACGCGCTGGATCGGATTGACCCGAGCGGCTTGACCGCCTAAACGCCGCACCGCGTCGCGCATGGCGGCCAGATCGGCCACCACCGGGATGCCGGTGAAATCCTGCAGCAGGACCCGCGCCGGCATGAAGGAGATCTCGCGCTCGGCGGGCTTGGGAGTCCAACCCGCTACCGCCTTGACCTGCTCGGCGGTCACGTTGACCCCATCCTCGCGCCGCAGGACGTTCTCGACCATGACCCGAATCGAGTAGGGCAGCCGGCTCAAGTCGAAGCCTTGTCGGTTCAAGGCGTCGAGCCGATAAATGGTATAGCGCTGTCCCTCGACTACTAGCGGCGCACGCGCGCCAAAACTGTCCTTAGTCATTAGCTCCAATCCTCGTGCAGTTGGACGGAAGAAAACGTTAGGATAGCGCGGATCGACGCGTCAACAAACGGTTGCCGCTCACGCCGCCGGCGCGCGCCGGTAGCGGCCCCGGCAGACCGTCATAAACTAGCGCCCGGCCGTCGGAATGGAAACCTTCAGCCGCAAGCGCCACCACCGCCGGCGATTGCAACGCAGGCTGGCCGTCGATTCGTTCCAGCCTAAGGCGCGGGCGCAGGCGGATGATTGCCGTTAGCGCGAGCGCCAGTTGTTCGGGCTCAATCTCGCGCAGCAGGCGCAACTCGCGGCCGGCTAAGCCGAGCAGCGGCTGGCCTGCCGCGAAGACCAGTACGTTGTCTGCCTCGCGCGCCACGCCGCATCCCGCCAGCGCCGCTCCGAACGGATTAGCGGGGTCCGAAGCGGCCAGTGCGACCGGCGCCTGCCTACGATCGTGGCTTTCATCGCTGCGTGCGCTTTCCAGCATCGCGACCGCCTCAACCAAGGCGTACTGTTCGCCGGAGAGCGAACGAACGAAATAGCCGGCGCGAATTTGGCCCGCATACTCAAGCCGGCGCAGTTCAGTGCGCAAATCCGACCATGACGGCCCATCCTCGCAACTTGCAATCTCGCGCGAGATCAGGCCGTAACGGCGCAGTAGCCGCAAGGCGTGCTCGCCAATCGAGCCGCTGGAGGCACCATTCCCAACCGCCAGCGCCGTCCAGCGGCCGCCCAGGCCGGCGCGCAGACGGGCCCGTACGCCGGCATCGAAGCGACTCACGCGCCGGCCTGCCTCGGCTTCCAACGCACGCCCCGGGCGGGCGCCACTAGCCAGCAGCCGCAAGGGCGCGAAGGCATCGTTGCTGGCGAAACCTGCCGCCGCCAGCCGCCACAATGCGCGCAGCGTGTCCCGCTCGGAGAGATCGGCGCGCTGCGCAATTTGATCCAGGTACTGGGCACCTGCGCTTCGCAACCCCTCTAATACCGCGCGCTCCTTGGGATCGTCAGGCATCGCGACAGGCGCGCAGGGCAGGGCTCGGCGAGGCAGGAACTTGATCGCCCGCGGCCATCCCCCATCGCCCCCGGGCTCGGCTAGCCAGACATACTCACCGCCGAGACAAAGCAGATCCAGGTACTCGGGACGATAGTCGGGGATGCGTGCGGGTAGAATCGCGCTCTCCCACAACGCAGGCGCGAAGGCGAGCCCCGCCATCTGCTCCAGCACCGACTCCACCGCCTCCGCACCCGACGGCAATCCTGCGCCGCCGATGTGATGCCAGCGTAGGCAAAACGCGACGTATTCGCGATCGTCGCAAGGCTGGGCCCGAGCGCGCAGACCTTCCAACGTCAAGCGATGGATCCGCTCCAGATTAGAGCGCTCGCACCAGTTCTCGCCGCCGGCGCCAAAACGGCCGCGGAAAACACCGCCACCGGCCTCCAGCGCGAGTAAATAGCGCTCGGTTTCGGCGACGGAAAACCCTGCTGCTCGCGCCAGCGTTTCGCTGGCGATCGGACCGCTGCATTGAAGCGTGCGGCACACCAATTCGCGCCGTGCCTGCTCGCAAGCTAGCTCTCCCGCCGCTTCTCTGGCGCTATCGTAAGCCGCCTCGAATAGCGCGCGATCTTCGCTTGCGATCAATACCGGCGCCACCCGATGACGCAGCGAGCGCTCGATTAGGCGGCCGGCTGCGAGCAGCGCTGCCACCATTACGCTGGCATCGCCGGTCACGCGCGGACCGAGCTCGGCCCGATCCAAGGCCCCATGGGCGCGAATCATCTCGTGCAGCTCATCGCGATCGCGCGCCTGGCAACCGGCGGCTAAATGGCCTGCTTCAGCAGCCACCTGCTCGAGCGCCGCGGGCAGCAGCATCTCGCCCACGTCCTCGGTGCGCAGCACCTCAGCCGCTACCGCCCGATTCATCTGCACCGTGCGGCTGCGCCGGTTGGCACGCTCGCCATCGTCGAGGAACGAATAATCGGTAGCCAGCAGCAGACGCTGGGCAAAGACCGAAGGCGCCAACGAATCAACCGCGACGGTGCGTACCCGCCCCTGCGCGATCCCCTCGAGCAGCTCGGTCAAGCCGGCCAGGTCGGTGGATTCCTGACAGGCTTCGAACAAAGCCTCGGTAAGCAGATAGTGGTCTGGAATTTCGATGTCGGGCGGACGATTGTCCAGGCAGGCCTGCTGGGCGGGAAACAGCTCGGTGATCAGTTCCTGAGCCCGCAGCCGGGTCAAGTAGGGCGGCACTTTGCGTCCCTTGTCGTTGCGTATCAGGGCCAATGCGCGATTGGCGACATGGCGCAAGCGCAGCTCGAACATCGGACCGGCCAGCACCGCCTGAGTCAAAGCCATACGCACATTGGCCGGCGTCAGCAGATGGAAAATTTCCTCCAGCGGAAAACTGTGGCGCGAGTTAAGCGCCAGCAAAATCCCGTCGTCGGTGGCCGAGGCCTGGATTTCGAAATCGAATGACTGGCATAGCCGCTTGCGCAGAGCCAAGCCAAAGCCGCGATTAAGTCTCATCCCGAGCGGCGAATGCAGGACTATCTGGGTCCCCCCCAGACCGTCGAAGAAGCGCTCGGCCACCAAGGTTTGCCGGTCGGGAAGAACACCCAGCGCGCCCTTCCCTCGCCGCACATAATCGACGGCTTGGGCTGCGGCCCGCTGCTCCATCGCGCATTCATCGATCAGAAAGCGTATCGCCGCCGCTGGTTCATTCAGGCGACAAGCGATCTCGCCCCGCAACTTGATCAGCGCATCCGACAGCGCCGCGCTACGCCCGGCGGCTTCGGTCTGCCAGAACGGCAACGTCGGCGCCATCCCGGGCGCCACCTCAACCATCAAGCGGCCGCGCGAGATGCCGTTTATCCGCCATGGCATTGAACCCAACGCGAAGATATCGCCGCGGGTCGCCTCCTGGGCAAAATCCTCCTCGACGTCACCCACCCGATGCTGGCTGGATTCGATCACCACGTCGTAGTTGCCGACCTCGGCGATCGTGCCGGCGTTGGTAATCGCAATCAGCCGCGCGCCCCGGCGTGGGCGCACCAAGCCGGCCTGGCAATCATAGAAGATGCGCGGTCCGGCACCTTTGATGCGCGCACGCGAAGGTCGCGCCATTTGCTCCAGCAGCGCATGTAATTGGGAGCGCTCCAGATCGCGGAAATTGTAGGCGCCGCGCAGCAAGGCCAGCAGTTCCCCCTCACTGATCTCGCCCTCTTCGGCCGCGATCGCTACAATCTGCTGGGCCGCGACATCAAGACTGGCAGGCGGAATCTCGATTACCTCCAAACGCCCCTCGCCAATCGCAAGGACCGCGGCCGCGCATTCGATCAAATCGTCCAGCGTCAACGCGAACAAACGTCCCTTTGGGGTCTGCCCCAGAGCGTGGCCAGCACGGCCGATGCGCTGGATCGCGGCAGCGATCGACTTTGGAGAATCGACCTGGCAAACCAGATCTACCGCCCCCACGTCAATTCCCAATTCCAGCGAGGAGGTAGAGACAATCGCTCGCAATTCGCCGCGCTTGAGCCGCTGCTCGGCGGCGAAGCGCTGGGCCCGCGCCAAGCTGCCGTGATGGGCCAGCACGGCCTCGGAGCCCAGACGCTGTTGCAGGGCCAGCGCCAACCGTTCGGCCCAGCGCCGGCTCAGGGTAAAGACCAAGGTGGTGCGATGCTGCCCGATCAGCTCGGCGATACGGTCATACATCGCTTCCCAATGCTGATGGGTGGCGATCGGACCGAGTTCTGGTCCCGGCGCAAGCACCTGTAAATCCAGCCGGCGGGCCTGCTGATCGGTGCGCACGATTCGGCATGGCCGCGCTTGCCGCCGCCCCTGAAGTTCGTAGGTGCCACTTAGAAAATTTGCCAGTTCTTCGATCGGATTGAGTGTCGCCGACAACCCGATTCGGACCGGCGGGCTGCCACCGCGGCTGGTTACCAGCCGTTCCAGCCGCTCCAGGCTTAACGCCAGATGGGCACCGCGCTTGTTAGCCGCAACCGCGTGCAATTCATCGATAATTATCCAACGCACCGCCGCCAGCTTCTCGCGAAAGCGGCTGGAGGTGAGCAGTATAAAGAGCGATTCAGGGGTGGTTACCAGCAGATGGGGTGGATGGCGCAGCATTGCGCCACGCTGGCCGGCGGGTGTATCGCCGGTGCGCAAACCGACCGTGATAGGAACCAGCCGCTGGCCGCGCAGATTCGCCAACTCGTGCACTTCCGCCAGCGGCCGTTGCAAGTTAAGCCGGACGTCATTGGCCAGGGCCTTGAGGGGCGAAACGTAAAGGACCGAAACTTCTTCGCGCAGCGCCTCCGTGCAGGCTTGCCCGATCAGATGATCCAGCGCCCATAAAAACGCGGCCAGAGTCTTGCCGCTGCCTGTGGGTGCGCACAGCAGGGTGTTGTGACCGGCGCCGATAGCCGGCCAGCCGCGCTCCTGGATTGGCGTGGGCGCGCCGAAGCGAGCACTGAACCAATCGCGCAGAAGCGGCTGGAATGCGTCCAGGGAAGAGACCATCGGCCACAGTTTAGCCCGCTGCAAGCCGCAGCCGATACCCCTTGGAAGCTAACCCACCAGGGCGGCCGCGCCGGCGCTTGCGATTTGAGCATCCTGCGCCGATTGAACGCCCGAGGCCCCGATCGCTCCCACGCATTCGTTGTCCACCATCAGCGGAATGCCCCCTTCCACCGGGGTCACCCCGGGCAGCGCGAGCAGACCATGCCGGCCACTGTTAAGGGTCTCTTCCATCGCCTTGGTAGGACGGCGAAAAAGGGCTGCCGTACGCGCCTTTTCCTGAGAAATCAGCGCACTAGGCTTGGCCGCGCCATCCATCCGCTCCAGATACAGAAGATGGGCGCCATCATCGACGATCGCGATACTGACGTTCCAATTATTTTTTTTGGCTTCGGCTACCGCAGCGGCCGCCACGCGGCGCGCGTCTTCGATTGAGAGCGCACGTTTGGTGAACATCGGGCTGATACCTCGTCAATGGTGAGCTGTGCAAATGTGATCGGACCGGTGGACAGGCCGGTCATCCTGTATTTGCCACAACCCTGTCCCGCGCACCAGCGCTGACCGCCGCTGTGGGTGCTTTCAAAATTGCGCCTTGCTATAGGATAACCCAACCGCGCCAGCTCTGGGCGCCGCTTCCGTAGGAGGAATTCAATGGCGAAAACGGTTTCAGTCACGACGGCCGATGGCGGCCGGATGGACGCTTATCTGGCCCTACCCGAAAGCGGCAGCGGTCCGGGCCTGGTGCTGCTCCAGGAAGTCTTCGGGGTCTCGCCGTACTTACGCGAGGTAGCCGACCTCTACGCCGCCGAAGGCTATGTCACTATCGCGCCCGATCTGTACTGGCGCTTGGAGCGCAACGTTTCGCTGGGTTCTTCGGAGGCCGAACTCAAGCGCGCTTTTGAGCTAAGCAACCGCTTCGACCTCGACCAGGGTATTCGAGACGTGGGCGATACCTTGCGGACCCTGCGGGCGATGGCGCAATGCACGGGAAAAGTGGGCGCGGTGGGCTTCTGTCTAGGCGGCAAGCTGGCCTATTTGACCGCAGCGCGCCATCCAGTAGACGCCATGGTCAGCTACTACGGCGTAGGAATTGAAAGCCATCTGGCCGAAGCCGACGCGCTTCGCTGCCCGGCCCTCTTCCACTTCGCCGGTCAGGACCGTTACGTGCCGCCGGCCGCCTGCGAGGCGATTGTCGCGGCCTTCAAAGGGAACGATCAGGCCCAGTTTCGCACCTATCCCGACGCCGGCCATGGCTTCAACAATCCCACCCGCCCGGCCTATGACCGTTTCTGCTCGCTGCTGGCCCATTCCCATACCCTGGGCCTGCTGCGCCAGGCAATCGGACCTCGCTACGACTTGAGCGCGCTATGGGAGCGGCATGCCGACTTCGAGTTCAAGTATCACGACCCCGAGGCCACGATGAAGACCATGGTCGCCGAACCCTACGTCAATCATGTCCCGGTGATGACCGGCGGAGTGGGGCAGCGCGAACTCCACCGCTTCTACAAGTACCATTTTATACCCGGGCTACCTGCCGATACTAAGATCGTCCCGGTCTCGCGCACCGTTGGTCCCGACCGAGTAGTGGACGAATTACTCTTTTGCTTCACCCATGACAAGGAAATTGACTTCATGCTGCCCGGTATTCCACCCACTGGCAAATATGTTGAAATCCCCACCGTCGCCATAATCCAGTTCCGTGGCGACAAGCTGGTTCACGAGCATATCCACTGGGACCAGGCCACGGCGCTGGTACAATTGGGGCTGCTCGATCCCGCCAAGCTACCAGTGGTAGGACGCGAAGCTGCCGAAAAGATCCGCGACGAAACCCGCCCCTCCAACGCTTTGATGCGCCATTGGCGTGACAGTCAAGGGCGCGACTGAGCTGTTGTTTGCCAGCGTAGCCAGCGGCCGCCCGGCCGCTGGCTACGTAACCCTCTCGTTTTTTTGACCACGCCGCTCTACTTCCCATGCGATACTAGACCGGTAGTCAAAGCAGACTTACCATGAGAAAAGGAAAGCGCGCGACAAGCGGGGTCTGCCGGAACCACCCGATTACATAACCAGGAAAAAGCCATGTCGGAAAACAAAGCAGCAGGAAACAATACAGCGTCGATTTCCACGAACTTTCGCTTGGGAGGTGACCTGGACATCCTAAGATTGGGATTTGGCGCGATGCGGATAACCGGCGCCGGTATCTGGGGCCCGCCGCGTGATTTGGAAGCAGCCAAACGCCTGTTACGCCAGGTGGTCGCATCGGGAGTTAACTTCATCGATACTGCCGATTCCTACGGTCCGGCAGTGTCCGAAGAGTTAATCGCCGAAGCGCTCCATCCCTATCCCTCCGGTTTGGTAATCGCAACCAAAGGCGGAATGTTGCGCCCCGGTCCAGGGCAATGGACCCCCGACGGACGGCCCGCACATCTCAAGCGGGTATGCGAAGAGAGCCTGCGCCGCTTGCGTTTAGGTCGGATTGATCTCTACCAACTCCATCGACCCGATCCCAACGTCCCTTTGCTCGAGTCCGTGGGCGCGTTGGTGGAGTTGCAGGCCGCTGGCAAGATCCGCCATATCGGCCTGTCCAACGTCTCTCAAGAGCAATTGGCCCAGGCCCAGTCGATCGCGAAGGTGGTTTCGGTACAAAACCCTTACAACCTGACCAACCGTGGCCACGAAGAGGTGATGCGAGCTTGCGCCAAGCAGGGGCTGGCTTTCCTGCCCTATTTTCCTCTCGCTGTCGGCAACCTTGCACGAGCCGGTGGCAATTTGCAGACCATCGCCGCTCGCCATCATGCCACCCCAGGTCAAGTCGCACTGGCCTGGCTGTTACACCATTCCCCCACCATCATCCCCATTCCCGGAACCTCTTCGCCAGCTCATTTCGAAGAAAACTTTGGCGCCCTCCGCGTATCGCTGACATCCGAAGAGATGGCGCAAATCGCAGCCTAAAAGGTGCCACTCCCCCTCGATGTCAGCTCATATCTGCTTCCATTGCTACGCGCGTAAGCCGCCACACCCACGTCTGGTCGGTGGTGCGGTTGCGCGGCCAAGGAGGCCTTCACGCAGTTGTATTTTTTAGACTTGCGAACCCAGCCCTTTGGTTTCCCCTCGGACAACATTCGGGTCTCCTGACGTTACCGTGCTCGCACTTGGACCGCTTGAGCGTGGCCTACGAAACACTTGCGGCTTGCCCACGCCGTAAACTGGCCTTGCGGGCAAACGTAAAGTGTTAGACGGGGTTAAGCACAATGGAAAGAAGGAAACCTAGGAAAAGGGTTATACCAAATGACCTTTTCAAGAGGTTGAATTTACCAACCTTTCATCTTCCTGCGGCTCTTTTCTTTTCCAGCGATGGTTCGCTCGCTCGCCTAGCCTGAGTACCTCGCCCTACCGGCGACGCCTTAAGCGTCACCGGGCAAACGAGGAAAACTAATGGCGACTAGGCGAAAAGCCTGTCAATTGCGCCGAATTGTTTCCCATGCCAGCCCTTTCGCGGCCCGCATCGGGCGATGGCTGATATTTCTGTTGATACTGGGGAGCGTAAGCCTTGCCAACGCCAATGTCGCGGGAATCTACACACAGTTAGGCAATAATCAGCGCGTGGGCTGGAACCAGGACGAAACCCAGTTAACGGTTTCCAACGTCGCCGCTGGTTTCAGCTCGCTATTTACGCAAACCCTCGACGGCGTCAGCTATGGACAACCGTTGTACGTCGCCGATGTCAATATCGCCGGCACGGTTCACAACGTCATATATGTAGCGACCGAGTTGAACTCGGTTTATGCCTTTGACGCCGATACCAGTCAGCCCGCGCTATGGCATGTCAATCTGACGCCCTCGGGAGAAACTCAGGAAACCTCCGCGGACACCGGCAGCAACAAGATCCCGGTGATCGGGATCACAGCAACCCCGGTGATCGATCCAGCCACCAACACCATCTACGTGGTTACCACCAGCAAAACGACCACTTCTCCCGTAGTTTTTTATCATCGGCTCCATGCGTTGGACATCACCAGCGGCGCAGAGCGCGCCAATAGTCCGGTAGAGATAACTGGTCTATATCCGGGGACCGGTGGGGTGCAGGACGGCAACGGCAACGAGGTTTTTACGCCTGAATCACAGTTCAGTCGCACAGCCCTGTTGTTGGTCAATGGCGAAGTTTACGTGGCATTCGGCGGTTATGAGGACCAACACTGCTATCAAGGTTGGATAATGAGCTACGACAAGACCACCTTGGTGCAGAACAACGTGATCAGCACCTCGCCCAACTTGGCTTGCGGTCAGGATACCGGCGCTGGCTTCTGGACCTCTGGCCTGGGGTTGGCGGCCGATTCCACCTCGATCTACGCCTCTACGAGCAATTCGCTGTACGATGGCGCCGGCGATTACGGCGACACCACGCTTAAGCTGGGCTTCGATCTGTCGCTTACCGATTATTTCACTCCGTGTAATCAAGCATTTTTGGACAGCAACGATGTCGATCTGGGATCGGGTGGTGTGCTGCTGATCCCGGGAACATCGTTGGCGGCGCTGGCGGGAAAGGAAGGCACGATCTACCTGCTAAATACGGGAGATATGGGCCAGTATACGCCTCCGCCCGCTGGCTTTACCGATACTACCACTGCCTGCACCGATAACGTGGTTCAGAAATTGTGGCGGGTCCTGGGACAAGCGCCCACCACTACCGACAATCGTGACGCGGCCTACGGGATCGCGGGCTACTACCAGGATGGAGCTAGCAATACCTATCTGTACTGGGCCGGCAGCAGCGACCATTTGAAAGCTTATACCCTGCAAAACTCTGCGATGTCCTTTGACGGCGTCAACCAGACCGCAACCCAGTTTCCCAGCGGCGGAACCATCCCGGTGGTTTCCTCGAATGGCACAGCAGCGGGCAGCGCGATCCTCTGGGCGATCCAACGGCCCAATCCACCGGGAAATGCGCTGCTGGAGGCGTACGATGCCACTGACCTGACCCATCAAATCGTGACCGATCTGCAGGTAACCAACTGGACCACCCCCAGCTTTCCTTTCCTGATTCCCACCATAGCCAACGGCAAGGTGTATACCGGCGGCGGCGTCCCCGGCGCGGGCCAACTGACTGTCTTTGGCCTGTCCAGCCCGACGCCGACGCCAACTGCAACCCCGACCACCACGCCGCTGCCTACCGCGACGCCGGGAATCGTTACGATCGTCTCACCGACCAACGGCGCTACCGTCTCCGGGACGATTTCGATCGTAGTCAGCGAGCCCAGTCCGCCCCCCGGCTCCTGGGTCAACATCCATGTCGACGGCAACTACCTGGCCTCTTCGCCGCCCCTGACCTTCAGTTGGAACACCACCAGCGTGGGCAACGGTCAACATACCATCGACGCCCAGGTCAAGAATTCCAGCGGCCAGCTCTTCATCACCTCGATCACGGTCACCGTCAACAATAATGGTGCCTCCCCAACCCCCACCGCCACCACGACGGCGACCGGAACCCCAACGTCGACGCCGACCGCGACCCCGACCAGCACAATGACCGCCACAGCAACTCCGACGGCAACCGCCACTGCGAGTGTCACGGTAACCGCAACGCCCACCGTTACGGTCAGCGTGACGCCGACTACCGCGCCAACCGCAACTCCGGTTCCGACCGCAACGCCGGCAATCGTTACGATCACCGCGCCGGCCAATGGTGCAACCGTATCGGGGAGCATTTCGATCGTGGTCAGCGAACCCAGTCCGCCCCCCGGCTCCTGGGTCAACATCCATATCGACGGTAACTACCTGGCCTCTTCGCCGCCCCTGACTTTCACTTGGGACACGACTAGCGTGGCCAACGGCCAACATACCATCGACGCCCAGGTCAAGAATTCCAGCGGCCAGCTCTACATCACCTCGATCACCGTCACTGTTGACAATCAGGGGGCGACTCCGACAGCCACCGCCACTCAGGCGGCGACGCCCACACCTACCGCCACCACGATGGCGACCGCGACCCCGACCCTGGCTCCGACCGCCACACCCACCGGCACAGAGGCGATCACCGCGACTCCAACTTCAACCGCGACCCCCGCGATTGTCACCATTACCTCGCCGGCTAATGGCGCCACGGTGGTGGGAACGATCTCGATCGTCGTCAGCGAACCCAGTCCGCCCGCGGGCTCGTGGGTCAATATTCACATCGACGGCAATTATCTTGCCTCTTCGCCGCCACTGACATTCAGTTGGAACACTACCAGCGTGCCCGACGGCCAACACACCATCGACGCCCAGGTCAAGAATTCCAGTGGCCAACTCTACATCACCTCGATCACCGTCACAGTGGCCAACTGAACAAGCCAAACAATGACGCATGGAATGGAGCTGGCACGCATGGAGATGGCACCGATGAGGAGATGAAAGGCACGCCGCGAAGTTTATTGGCGACCTGCTAACGGGCCGAATCTATCGGAATTATCGCGTCCGCGCAGGGGCGTGGCCTGCCAGCGCAAATTTGGATGGCGCGCCGCTTCGACTTCGTCTACCCGGCTCACGGGCAAATGATGGGGCGCCTTCTTGGCCAATGAGGGTTGTTGCAGCGCTTCGTCGTAAACCTGTTCCATCGCGGCGATGAAGCGATCCAAGGTCTCGCGACTTTCGCTTTCCGTAGGCTCTATCATCAGGGCGCCGGCCACGGTAAGCGGGAAATAGATAGTCGGGGGATGAATCCCGAAGTCCAACAGCCGCTTGGCGATATCAAGCGTGCTGACGTCCACCTTGCCCTCTAGGTCGTGGGTCAGCACGCATTCATGCATCGAAGGCTCCGGCGAGGCGCTGCGATAGCGCATCAGCCGCTTGCGCACGTAGTTGGCGTTTAGAATTGCGATTCGGCTGGCCAGAGCGCAACCGTCCCCGCCCATCGCCAGGATGTAAGCGTAGGCCCGCGCCAAAATGGCAAAGTTGCCGTGGAAGGCGCGCAAGCGGCCGATCGAATCGGGCCGATTGGGGTCGATTTCCAAACTACCCGCCGCATTTCGCATCAGCCGTGGATGGGGCAAAAAGGGCTCCAGATGGCGCTTGACGGCCAAGGGTCCGGCCCCGGGCCCGCCGCCTCCGTGCGGGGTGGAAAAAGTTTTATGCAAATTGATATGTGCCAGATCCGCGCCCATGTCTCCCGGCTTGGCCACGCCCAACAAAGCGTTGAGATTGGCACCATCCAGATATAACAGTGCGCCGCGCTCGTGCAGGGCTTGCGCAATTGCCACGATCTCGGGCTCGAAAATTCCCTCGGTGTTGGGATTGGTCACCATCAGGGCGGCAACCTCATCGCTGAGCAGGCGGCGGACCTCCTCTACCTCCAAAAAGCCGCGCGCGTTGGAACGCGCGACCACAGTTTCGAATCCCGCCAGGCTGCAGCTTGCCGGATTAGTCCCGTGCGCGGTATCGGGAATGATCACTTTTCGGCGCGCCGCCCCCTGCTTGGCAAACCAGGCTCGCACGATCAGCAAACCCGCCAACTCGCCTTGCGCCCCGGCGGCGGGATGCAGCGACACGGCGTCCATCCCACTGATCTCAGCCAACGCCGCCTCCAGTTGCGCCATCAGTTCGAGCGCGCCCTGAGCCAACTCGGCCGGGGTGTGGGGATGGAGCGCGGAGAAGCCAGGCAGCGCAGCCAGCTCGTCGTCGAGCACGGGATTGTACTTCATGGTGCACGATCCGAGCGGGTAGAACTGGAGCGCCTGGCTGAAGTTGAGCTGGGATAGCCGCAAGAAATGGCGCAGCGCCTGCGGCTCGCTGACTTCGGGAAAACCCTCGATGTCCTCACGGCACAGCGCCTCGCCCAAAAGCTCGCGCGCATGAGCCAGGCTGCGCTCGCCATCGCTCAAATCGACACCGCGCCGCCCGGGCACCGATTCCTCGAAAATAAGCGCCACCTGGCGCTGGATGTCGTAAGCCATCTGTAATGGAGCTCTCCTACTGCTTAAGGGCCTCGCACAAGGCGCCCAGCTCATCGCGCGAATTGAGCTCGGTCACCGCGATCACAATCGAATCAGCCAAGTCGGGATAGTCGGGTCCGAGCGGGACGCCGGCCAGAACGGCGCGCGCTTGGGCCGCGGACAAGGCGCCGCGCACGTCGGGAAGAGCCAGGGTGAATTCGTTGAAAAAGGGGCCGGTAAAACGCGGACGCATCCCGTGGGCGGCCAGCATCGCGGCGGCCTCGTGCGCCAGTTCCACGTTGCGTGCGGCCAATTCGCGCAACCCCTGGCGCCCCATCAGGCTGAGATAGACGGCAGCCGCCAGCGCGCACAGCGAATGGTTGGTGCAGATGTTGGAGGTCGCGCGTTCGCGTCGAATATGCTGCTCGCGAGTCGCCAGGGTCAGGCAAAAGGCGCGTCGCCCCTGGGCGTCACGGGTCATTCCGACCAGCCGCCCGGGCATTTGGCGCACGAATTCCTGGCGCGTGGCAAAGAAACCGGCCCACGGTCCGCCGAATTGCGGAGCTAAGCCGAAGCTCTGAACTTCGCCCACCGCGATATCCGCCCCCAGCACGCCCGCGGCCCCCAGCAAGCCCATCGCCAGTGCCTCGGCGGTGACCGAGATCGCAAGGCCGCCAGCCTCGTGCACGACCCGCGCGATTCGTTCCAGCGGCTCGATTATTCCAAAGCCGTTAGGATAGCCAATTACCGCGCACAGGAGCTGTTCATCCGCCAATCCCCTCAGAGCGACCTCATCGCAAGTTCCGCTTTCGCTGTTGAACGGAAGTTCAACCACCTCCAGTTCCGGTTGCGCATTTAGATAGGTACGAACCGTGGCGCGGTAATCTGGCCACAACGAACGCGCAAGTACGACCCGGTGGCGCTTGGGCAGCAGCCGGCGCGCCATCAGCACCGCCTCAGCCGCGGCTGAAGCGCCGTCGTACATGCCGGCGTTGGCCACCGCCAGCCCACTGAGCTGCGCGATCAAGGTTTGAAACTCAAAGATCGCCTGGGTCGTGCCCTGGCTGGCCTCCGGTTGATAGGGAGTATAGGAGGTCGCGAATTCGGCTCGGGCGACAACCGCACGCACGGCCGCCGGGACATAGTGACGATAACAGCCGCTGCCCAAAAAGCTGATATACTCGCGCGCGCCGCGATTGCGTTCGGCCAAAGCGCTAAGCCGCGCGGCGACTTCCGCTTCACTCAGTCCTGGCGGCAAGTTCAGGGCCGCACGTCGGCGCAGTTCGGCCGGCACGTGCGCGACCAGATCCTCCAGATCGTTGGCGCCGACAACCGCAAGCATTTCATCGATATCTTCTTTGGTGTGAGGTATGAATCGCATTATTTGCACACTCGACCAGCCGACTCTGCCCTGAAAGCTTACGATTTTGCCCGCCGATAAAACGGCAACGCGGTCGCGATCGCGGCGACTCTCTTGTTTCGGATCTCGACGTCAAACCGCGCATCGGCCTGCGTCTGGACCGCGCCATCGACGTAGCCCATCGCCAGCGGGCACTCGAAGCTGGGCGCGAAAGTACCGCTGGTCACCATTCCTACCGGCTGGCCCTGCCGCCAAATCCGATAACCGGGACGGGCCAGGCTGCGACCGTCCTCGGTACGCAATCCGATCAGACGCTTGCGCACACCGGCGCGCCTTTCCTTCTCTAGAGCGCGTTCGCCGACGAAGCCGCGCCCAAACCGCACATAGCTTTTCAGTCCGGCTTCTAGCGGGGTTGTCGCGCGATCGAGTTCGTGGCCGTAAAGCGCTAGCCCTGCTTCCATCCGCAAGGTATCGCGCGCGCCTAGTCCGCAGGGCCGCAAGCCGTGCCCTTCACCGGCCTCCAGCAGCCGGTTGAAGAGCGCCTCGGCCGACTGCGCTTCGACGAAAAGTTCAAACCCGTCCTCGCCTGTGTAACCTGTGCGCGCGATGCGGCAGGAAATTCCCGTCACTTTGCATTGCGCGCTGTGAAAGCGCTTGCACGCGGCGAGATCGAACTCGGTCAGCGGAGTAAGGATTTCCAGAGCCCGCGGCCCCTGGATCGCAATCAACCCGGTGGCCTCGCTCAGATCCTGGATTGTGACAGTGGCGGCGCGGGCGAGAGCCTCCAGCCAGGCTTTATCCTGCGCGGTATTGGCGGCGTTGACGCAGAGCAGAAAGCGCTGGTCGGCGATGCGATACACGATGATGTCATCGACCACGCCGCCCTGCTCGTCGCAGATCAGCGTGTACTGCGCCTGATCGACCTTCAGACGCGCCACCGAGTTGGTCAGCGCATGTTCCAACAGATCCGTCGCGCCCTCCCCCTCGACCATCAACTCGCCCATATGGCTGAGGTCGAACACTCCGGCCTGAGCGCGCACGGCGAGATGCTCGGGGATAATGCCGGCGTAAGAAAGCGGCATCAGAAAGCCGGCAAACTCCACCATTCGAGCACCCAGACGCCTGTGCACGGCGAGTAGCGGCGTGGACTTGGCCTCGGACTCGGCGCTTGCGTTCATTAAGTCCATCATGACTCTAGGCGGCGCCCAAAAAAATCTCCGCGCTTGCCGTCGCGCCTCTTAATCTTCCGCTGAGCAAAGAAAGGTAGAGATTTCAATGAGGAGCGAAGATCTACACGGACGCCTTTCAGCACCCTGCTACGGGGCGCGAATCGGCCTGCCACGTCGACTCGCGGGTGAAAAGGCGTGCCAACTCAATTGCCAGCGAAGGACCGCCGCCGCTCATGATATTGAAGCCCGCCACCCGCCCGCGCAGTGCCTCCATCAGCTCCAGACTTTGACTTAGCGAATAACTTCGCGCCTGCCCATCGCTCATTGCGGCGTAACGATCCAAATAAGCATGCAACCCGCGCAGGTCGCGGATGCGTTCCTTGAGATAGCGCGCCATCGCCGCCCCTTTGATGGGCAGTATTCCCATTACGATACGCAGGGGCAGGCCGCGCACGGCATCCAGAAAATTCATCGCCCGCTCCACATCGAACACCGGCTGGGTAATCGCAAAGCGAGCGCCCGCCGCCACTTTGCGCTCCAGCAATTCCAATTCCCGCTCCCAGTTCTTTCGATTGGGATTGACGACCGCGCCCGCCAACAGAGCCGGCGCCCGCTGTAGCAGCGTCTTGCCCTCACCGGTGTCGCCCCGATTAAGCGCCTCGATCACGCCCAGCAAGCCAACACCGTCCACCTCGTGCACACCGCAAAACTCGCCGGCGCCGCGCCTGTCGCCGCTCAACGCCACCACTGCGTCGACGCCCAGGGCCGCCGCTCCAAGAAGATCGGCTTTGAGCGCAAGCAGGTTGCGATCGCGACAGGTCATGTTGAGCACCACCGGCATGCCGAGCCGATGCTTGATCATCGCGGCGAATGCCAAGGCGGACATTTTCACCAGAGCGAGCGCGTTGTCGGTCAGATTGATGGCGCTGACCAGGCCGCGCAAATCGCCCAGGCGCTCGAGCATGGGCGCGCTCACGATCCCGCGCGGCGGCGAGACCTCGATCCACAAGGCAGGAAATTTCAGTGCCACCTCGCGCTCCTCTTCAACCCGCGGCGCCAGCCATCGCCTGCTCGCGCTCGATAAGCTGCTCCACGTCGGCCGGCGCCAGGGCAAAATAGCGGGCTTGCGGATGGTGCAGAACCATGGCGCTGACCGAACCCTCGGGCTCCATCATGAAGCCTTCGGTCAGCCGAACGCCGATAGTAGCTTCGGGCTCCAACAGGGCGAATAACAAAGCCTGGTCTTCCAAACGCGGACAGGCGGGATAGCCAAAGGAGTAGCGCTTGCCCCGGTACCGGGCCTGGAAGAGATCGGTTTTGCTGAACTCCGGCGGGTCGGCAAAACCCCACCATTGGCGCAGCTTGCGATGAAGAATTTCGGCGAAAGCCTCAGCACTTTCTAGCGCCAGTACCTGCAGGATGTGCGAGCGAAGATATTCGCCCTCGGCCTTCCATCGCTCGGCCAGCGCTCGTACACCCGGCCCCACCGTGGTCACGAACAGCGCCACATAGTCGTCGCGCGGACCGACAAAATCAGCCAGGCACAAGCCGGGAGGTTGGCTCTGACGGCCGAAGCTGAACTCCCCCAGCACGCGCCCGCCGTCGCGATGATGCAGCAGCAGACGGCAACCCTCGCTGTGGGCTGGGAAAAATTGAAAGACCGCGGCGGCCCGGATCTGTTCGTGAGCAACCATCAGATCCTGCACCTCTTCGACTCGCTCGCGCAGGCGCCGGGCCTTGGGATCGCCTGCCGCCAGGGCGCGCGGCGCGTCACGCAGCCCCAGATGGCGGGTGTAGAGCATGACCGGATTGATGTATTCGAAGATCTCGCGCAAATCGTAATCGGTCAGCACGTGGCGCACGAGATCGGGCGGCACCGGCGCGGGCTGATGCGTCACAGGCGAGGGTTCGCGGGCAGGGGTCACCGCGCCAGACAGCATTGGACGCGCCTGCGCCAGCATCTGTTCGCTTTCGCGCCGCAGCCGCTGGGCCAACTGGGCGCGCCGCGCCGGATCCATTAGCTGGTGGGCCAAATCCAGACCGTTCATCGCATCGTTGGCGTAAACTACCAAGCCCTCGTATTCGGGTGCGATACGGGTACGGGTAAAGCGCGCTGACAGCGCCGCGCCGCCCACCAGCATCGGGCAATCGATCCCCGCCGCGCGCAGATCCTGAGCCGTAGCCACCATCATCTGGGCGGACTTAACCAGCAATCCGGAAAGTCCGATCATGTCGGGTTGGTAAATGCGGCAGGCCTCGATCAGGGTCTCGGGTGCGACCTTGATTCCCAGGTTGATCACCCGATAACCGTTATTGCTCAGGATGATCTCGACCAGGTTCTTGCCGATGTCGTGAACGTCACCCTTGACCGTGGCCAACACGATCGAGCCACGCCCCGCGCTCTGGCTTTTTTCCATGTGAGGTTCCAGGTAGGAGACGGCGGCCTTCATCGCTTCGGCCGATTGCAGGACTTCGGCGACGATCATCTGGTTGGCGTTAAACAACCGCCCCACCTCGTCCATTCCGCGCATCAAGGGGCCGTTGATGATCTCCAGCGGCGAGCTGGTCTTGAGCGCCTGAGCGAGGTCGCCGAACAGTCCCTCGCGGCTGCCCTCCAGAATGTAGCGCGCCAAGCGCTCTTCCAGTGGCAGTGCGGCGGATGCTTCGGGCTGGCAGCTGCGCACGGCACGAAAATGGGCAGCAAAAGCACCAATCGGATCATCGCCGCGCCACCACAACAGATCCTCGGCCAGCCCCCGTTCCTGCGCCGAAATCGAGGAGTAGCGCACCAGTTTTTCCGCATTGAGAATCGCCATGTCCAGCCCGGCTTGCACGCAATGGTAGAGCATCACCGAGTTGAGCACTTCGCGGCCGGCCTCGGGCAAGCCGAAGGAGACGTTGGAAATCCCCAGGATCGTCTTGCATTGGGGTAGTGCGGCCTTGAGCGCCCGAATACCCTCGATGGTTTCGATCGCCGAACCAACATAGTTTCGATCGCCGGTGCCAACCGGAAAGACCAGTGGATCGAAAATGATGTCCTCGGGTGCGATCCCATGCTCGCCGGTAAGCAGGGCGAATGCGCGCCGTGCGATTGCCAACTTGCGCGCGCTGGTGATTGCCTGTGCCTGCTGTGGATCTTCGTCGATACAGCCCACCACCAGCGCCGCGCCCCAGCGGCGGGCCAGTTCCACGATCTTGAGCAGCCGGGGGCCACGCGCGCCGTCTTCCAGATTGATTGAATTGATAATCGCTTTGCCCTGCAGGCGCTTGAGCCCCTGCTCGATCGCGCCCGGATCGGTGGAGTCCAGCATCACCGGAACCTTGATCTTCTTGACCAGAACCTCCAGAAACTGGCCCAAATCGCTGCTTTCGTTGCGGTCGGGGTCCTGCAGACAGACGTCCAGTACGTGAGCACCACCGCGCGCCTGCGCCCGTCCGACTTCCGCCGCCGCATCCCATTGCATCCGCGCGATCAGGCGTTTGAAGCGCCGACTACCCAGCACGTTAGTCCGCTCGCCGACAATCACCGGCCGGGTCTGCTCGTCGATCACCAGCGCTTCCAAGCCGCTGACGGCGCTGCGTCGAGTCCGTATCGGCTCGCGCGGGCAGGCGCGGCGCGCCGCCTGTGCCACCAAGCGGATATGATCGGGAGTGGTGCCGCAGCATCCGCCCGCCAGATTGAGCCAGCCTGCGGCCATAAAGCGTTCCAACTTGCTGGCCAGTAACTGCGGCGTTTCGTGATAGCAACCGTCCTCGTCGGGCAGGCCGGCATTGGGCACGCACGCTACGGGAAAGCGCGAAATCGATGCCAAGGTGCGCAGATGGTCTGTCATGAAATCGGCGCCGGTTGCGCAGTTGAGCCCTATCCAGAGCAGATCCCGATGAGCCAGGGCGACGTAAAAGGCTTCGATATCCTGTCCAGCCAGTAGTGTTCCGGTGGTCTCGATCGTCCCTTGCACCGCAATTCCGACCTCAACCCCCATCCTGGCCATCGCCCGCTCGATTCCCAGCAACCCCGCCTTGACGTTGAGGGTGTCCTGCACGGTCTCCAGCAAAAGCACATCCACGCCGCCTTCGATCAGCCCTTCGGCCTGTTCCTGGTAGGCCGCTGCCAGTTCGTCCAGGCCAATGCCACCGGTGACCGAAATGGTCTTGGTGGTGGGTCCCATCGCGCCCGCCACGAAGCGCGGCCACTGCGGGGTACTGAAGGCGTCGGCCGCCTGACGGGCCAGCGCGGCGGCCGCGCGATTGAGCTCGCGCGCCTGATGCTGCAGGCCAAATTCGGCCAGTACTATGGCGTTGGAGCCAAAACTATCGGTTTCGATCAGGTCGGCGCCCGCTTCTAGAAAGGCTCGATGCAGGCCGCCGATGGTTTCGGGTTGAGTCAGCACCAGGATCTCGTTGCACCCCTCGCGCGCCGCACCGCCAAAGTGCTCCGGCCCAAGGCCCCAACTTTGGATCGAGGTGCCGAGAGCGCCGTCTATAACAAGAATACGATCCGTCAGACATTGCCGTAACAGGTCACTTTTTGAATGAATCTTGCTCATAAGTCCGGTAAGACGCTTAACAATCTAGCTTTACTCGAGTTAACGGAAATAGATTGCTTTGGTCAAGGCGCAATCGTTGCGAATATCATGTCAAACGTGCTAGCTTCAGCAATCTGTTGGGGAAAAAACGGCTTGATGGGGTGATTTATGCTAGCTCGTGGCCTTGACGAAATCGATCGCAACATCCTGCGCCAGCTTCAAAAGGATGCCGCTATCCCCAATATCACGCTCGCCCGCCGCGTCGGCCTGTCACCCTCGCCCTGCCTGCGTCGGGTCCAGCAGCTTGAAGAAGCGGGGGTCGTGCGCAATCGCGTTACTCTGCTCGATCCCACCGCGGTGGGGTTGGGGATGAACGTCTTTATTCAGGTCGAGCTGGAAAAGCAGACCGAACGCACCCTGCGTACCTTCGAGAAGGCGGTTATTGAAAACCCGCAGGTGATGGAATGCTACCTAATGACCGGCGAAGCCGACTATCTGTTACGGGTAGCGCTGGCCGACATGGAAGCCTTCGAGCGCTTCGTGGTCGGCTTCTTGACCCGAATTCCGGGAGTGGCCCGGGTGCGTTCCAGCTTCACCATGAAACAGGTCAAATATACCACCGAGCTACCGATCTGATCCGCCCTGATGCGAGAGTTCCAAGGCGCTTTGTCAGCTCGCTGCCCATTTTGTGCCTGCTAGGGTCGGCGAGCTATAGCAAAAGCGATGCCCCCGCGGCAGAATCGCGCCTACCGGCGCCGCTCGCTCGTAGAGAGGTCACATAAGGAGGGGTCGATGAAGCGGTTTGTCTGTATGCTGATTCCGAATGTGCTCGGTACCATCGTAATTTTCGCTGGCTTCGCGCTGAATGCGCACGCCCAGCACGTGGGCATCGGCGCGATGGCATTCGCGCAGGTTTTCGGCCGCGCACGCGGCGGCAATCTGGCTCCTTGTCGCGAGATCTACGACCCCTATCCGGAGTTCAACGGGATCGGTCTAGACCCTGCCCACAACTTGGCGGCGATGAGCGACACCAATCTCAAAAGTCTGTTGGTTTATTCAATGAACGCGGGCGGCGCCGACGATGCGGCACTCACCCCCCATCTGCAGCAAATCAAGGGGCCCGACACCTATATCTCCTACGCCGCGGGAGTGGCCTTCGACCCCGTGCGCCACGAGCTGTGCGTGACGGAGAACGATATAGGCGACGACGTCGCCTGTTTCCCATACGGGGCTAACGGAAATTCCCAAGCTCAGGTGCTGGCGGTTCCACACGGCGCATACGGCCTGGCCTTCAGCCAACGGCTCAAGCAGATGGCGGTGGCGGTCGAACATAACGAGCAAATTATTTTCTATCGCACCGGAGCCACCGGCGCGCAACTGCCATTGCGCGCCATTCGTGGCCCACATACCGGGATGGCCGACCCTCACGGGCTTTACTGGGACGAAATCAACCATGAAATCGCCACGGTAAACCATGGCAACTGGTCACAGGCTTACTGGGATCTCGATTATCCGGGCGGCGGCCACTATCAACCTCCCTCGATTACGATTTTCGCCGAGGACGCCAAAGGCGACGCCGCCCCTCTGCGCACGATTCAGGGCGCGCGCACCCAGCTCGATTGGCCCACCGGGATCGCCGTCGACACGCGCCATAACGAGATTGCGGTGGCCAACACTGCCGGCGGCTCGATTCTGATCTTCTCCCGCACCGCCCGCGGCAACGTTGCTCCTGTGCGCGTAATTAAGGGTCCGCGCACCGGAGTGACGATTCCCATGGGGGTGGCCTTTGATCCGATGCACGACCAGTTGTGGGTGGCCAATTTCGGCCATACCGCGTTGGTTTTCGACCGGCTGGCTCAGGGCGATACGCCCCCGCTGCGAGTAATTCGCAACGCGCCGGCGGGCACGCCGATGGCGGGTTTCGGCAATCCTTTCACGATCGCCTACGATTCCAAGCGCGACGAACTAATCGTTCCCAATTGAGTGACCGATCCCAGGATCGGGGCCTTTGCCAGGCTGGCAAGCGGCAACGTCGAACCCAAGCGCACGATTTACGGTAACGTCAGCAAGCTCACTCGCGTAGCCCACGGTATCGCTTACGATGCCGGGCGCGACGAAATCTGGGCCAGCGAGCCGCTGGCCAGCTCAGTGGTCGCTTTCGCGGCCGGAACCGCCGGTGAAGTCCCGCCCTTGCGCGTGATTCAGGGCCCCAAGACCCAGATCCATCAGCCCTGGGGGCTGCAGGTCGACGATCTCCATCACGAACTAGTGGTCGCGGATCACGCCACCAGCAGCATTTTGGTCTTCCCCTGGGACGCCAACGGCAACGTCGCTCCCCTGCGCGTCATTGGCGGACCGCGCACTCGGATGCGGGCACTGGCCGATGTCGCCGTCGATCCGCGCCGCAACCTGCTGGTCGCGGTGACCTATTCGCAAAACCTGCCCGGCGGGGGAGAGACCGGGCCCTTGACCGCCAAATTCGAACAGGCCGAGACGGCCCAGCCCGGCGGCATCTTTATCTTCGATCGCACGGCCAACGGCAACGTGCCGCCCAAGGCGCTGATCGCAGGTCCCCATACTGGTATAGGCACGCCTTCGGGCGTGCAGCTCTGGGGCGGGCGGATTTACGCGGTGGTCGGCAACGCCGGTCACGAGGACCCCTATGTGCTGGCCGGCGACTTGCCACGCAAGGGCTGCATGGGGCCACCTCCACCCTCGCTCACCGGCGGCAGCCCCAATGCCTTCATCGGGGTGTGGAAGATTACCGACAACGGCGACGTGGGACCAATGTACGTTATTCACGGGCCGGCCTCACAGATGGTGGCTCCGGTTGGCATTGCGCTCAACCCGCGCGCGGGCGAGCTCTATGTCACCGACGGCGGGGTGGGCGCGACCTTTACCTTTCTGGCCCCGCAATTCTTCTAAACCGGGCAGTGCTTTGCTGTCGCGCCGCGGCTTTGTAGGCTAGAACGATGGACAGCGGCGCACTGCAAGCTCATGTCGGGCGGCTGTGGCAGGACTCGATCCTGCCCGAGCTGATTCAGTACATTCGCATTCCGAACCAATCACCGGCTTTCGACCCCGATTGGCAAAGCAATGGCCATATGGATCGTGCGATCGCGCTCTACGAGCGCTGGGCCCGTGGATGCGGCTTGCGCGCGACGACAGTGGAGGTCGTGCGCCAGCCCGGCCGCACTCCCCTGCTATATATTGAGGTGGACGGCGCGGGCCAGGAATGCATCCTGCTCTACGGCCATCTCGACAAGCAGCCCGCGATGGGCGACTGGCGCACCGGCTTGGACCCTTGGCAGCCGGTGCTGGAAGGTCAGCGACTGTACGGCCGCGGCGGCGCCGATGACGGCTACGCGATGTTCGCCGCGCTGGCGGCGCTCAGCGCGCTGCAGGCCCAGGGCGTAGCACACTCGCGCTGCGTGATCCTGATCGAAGCCTGCGAGGAAAGCGGTAGCCTCGATCTCCCCGAATATGTCGCCCATCTGGCTCCACGGATCGGACCGGTAGGCTTGGTTATCGCGCTGGACTCGGGTTGCGCCGATTATCAACGGCTGTGGTGCACTACCTCACTGCGCGGAATAGCGGGTGGCACGTTGCGGGTGGCAATGCTCGACGAAGGAGTGCATTCAGGCAACGCCGGAGGCGTGGTCGCCGATACCTTTCGAATCGCGCGTATGCTTTTAAGCCGGGTGGAGGATGAACGCAGCGGCACCATCGCAGCCCCCTTCAACGCACCTATCCCGGAGGTACGTATCGGGCAAGCGCAGGCGGCGGCGGCAATCCTGGGCGACGCGCTCTGGCAAGCTTTCCCTTTTTTGCCGGGCGCACGCCCGCTCAGCTACGGCCACGAACTAGTCCTGGATCGCACCTGGCGGCCGGCGCTGGCGGTGATCGGCGCCGAGGGCTTACCTTCCCTGGCGCAGGCGGGCAACGTCCTGCGCCCAGCCACCGCGCTGAAGCTTTCGCTGCGACTGCCCCCCTCGCTCAACGGTGCCCAGGCAGTGCAGGAACTCAAGCGCATCCTGGAAGCGGATCCGCCGTTTGGGGCCACGGTCAGCTTCGAGCCCAACTGGGGCGCAAGCGGTTGGGATGCCCCGCCGACCGCGCCGTGGCTGGAGCAGGCCTTGGCGCGAGCTTCTCTGACCTATTTCGGCGCCACGCCGGCCGCCGTGGGCGAAGGCGGCACCATCCCGTTCATGGCGATGTTGGGGGAGCGCTTTCCCCAGGCCCAATTCTTGATTACCGGCGTGCTGGGACCTGGCTCCAATGCCCACGGACCCAATGAATTTCTCGACCTGCCCACGGCGCGCAAGCTGACCTGTTGCGTGGCGGAGGTGATCGCCGCATATCATCGGCGCTGACCTTTGGGCCCTTAGTGCGGTGCGCGCCAGCCCTTGAAAAACAGTATCAGAGCTGAGGAATTTGTGATTACCCCCAGGGGTTCGTATTCTTCTCACCCGCTCTTTTGCGGGAGGGGGAACAGCGCGATGGCGGCGCGCTTCTTCCAGCCAGCGTGACGCGCGGGCGAGGCGGCGCCCGCCGCGCGGCGTCCAATCATTTTCGCTCTGTACTAATTGGAGGGGCGACGCGGATCCCATATTTATACAATTTGTAGGACAGATCGCTGCGAGTGATACCCAGGCGGCGAGCGGCAGCGGCTTGCGCCCCACCGGTAGTCTTGAGCGCGCGCTCGATCAGGGCGCGCTCCAACTCGTTCAGCAACCCGCGCAACTCTATCGGATCGGGGATTAGTTGAGCGATTTGCTCGGGCAGCATTAGCGCGGCCTGGCCTTGGCCGCGCTCGGCCGGAACTGGAAAACTTTCCGCCGCGATCTCCGCGCCGGTAGAGAGAATATAGGCGCGTTCGATAAGATTGCGCAGCTCGCGGACATTGCCGGGGAAGTCGTAGTTCATCAGCACCCGCATCGCCTCAGCGCTGATTCGCCGCGGTGCCATCTTGAGTTCGCGCGCGGCGTGAGCCAAAAACAACTCGCACAGGTCGGGAATATCTTCGCGCCGTTGGCGCAGCGGCGGGATATGCAGCGGCACCACGACCAAACGATAGTACAGATCTTCCCGAAACAGGCCGCTGCGCACGCGCTCGGCTAAGTCGCGATTGGTGGCCACCACCAGCCGTACATCGACCTTGCGGGGTCGGGTCGAACCCAGGCGGGTGACCTGGCTGTCGGTCAAGACCCGCAGCAACCGGCCCTGGGCGGCCAGCGACATGTCGCCCGCCTCGTCCAAAAACAAAGTGCCCTCATGGGCAGCCTCGAACAACCCTCCGCGCGCGCGGTCGGCGCCGGTAAAGGCGCCCCGTTCATGGCCGAACAGCTCGCTCTCCAGCAAGCTCTCGGGAAAAGCTGCGCAATTGACCGCGATAAAGGGCTTGGCCTCGCGCTCGCTGCGCCGATGAATTTCGCGAGCTACCAACTCTTTGCCGGTGCCGGTCTCGCCGCTGATGAACACGGTGGCGTTGGTGGCTGCCACCCGGGCAATCTTGACCCGCAACTCGCGCAAGGCGGGAGAGTTGCCGCGAATCTCGGAACTGCCCTCCAGGCGCACCACGGTGTCGCGCAACCGTTCGTTTTCGCGCAACAGTGCGGTGCGCTCGATCGCGCGCCGCACCGCGGCCAGCAGGACTTCGGGCAAAAAGGGCTTGGTAATGAAATCGAACGCCCCCCGGCGCATGCTCTCTACCGCCAATTCCACGGTGGCGAAGGCGGTCAGAAAAACCACCGACACTGCGGGCGCCAGCTCCCGCGCGCTGGCCAACACTTCGAGCCCTTGGCCGTCGCGCATTTTTTGATCGGTGATGACGGCATCCAGGGTTTCCTCGCTCAGTGCCTGACGGGCCTGCCCCACGCCTTCGGCTTCCACCACCTGGTATCCATCCTGGCGCAGGTTGGAGGCCAGGATACGCCGCATGTTGGGCTCGTCGTCGACCACCAGGATTTTGCTCATGGGCGGCTCGTGCCGTTGGCGGCGCGCTGCGGCAACTCCAGCGCGAAAGTGACTTGGCCGGGTTCGTTGCAGGTGAGTCTGAGATCGCCACCGTGAGCCCGGGCGATGTTTCGCGCGATTGCCAGTCCTAGCCCACTTCCCGAGGATTTGGTGGTGAAGAAGGGCTCGAAGATGCGGGCGGTGGTGGCCGGAGCGATAGGCCCGCCACTGTCGCTGACCTCCAACCGCAATATCCCGCCGCCATTGCGTGCCGCCAGAATCACCGGTGCTCCCGGCGCGCCAGCCTCCAAGGCGTTAAGCACCAGGTTGAGCAGGGCTTGCTGGATCTGGCCCAAGTCGAAGCATCCCTCCAGTGCCGACTCGGCGTTAACCACAATCTTAGCCCCGCGCTCGGCTGCATAGGCAGCCGCCACGGTGGCCACGTAGCCCAGCAGATCGGCAACATTGGCCGGACCGCTCTGCGCCACCCGCGGTCGAGCGTAGGCCAGGAAATCGCTGGTCAGGCGCTCCAGCCGGGCAGCTTCGTTAGCTGCGATAGAAAACATCTGGTCGCGATCCTCGTGCCCGGGAGCAAGGCGCGCCGCGGTCGCCAGGGAGCTCGAGATCATCGCCACCGGATTGCGGATCTCGTGCGCGATCGCGCTGGAGAGCCGGCCCACCGCCGCCAATTTTTCTTCGGCTAGCAGCCGCTCGCGGGTTTCCTCCAGCTCCTTGAGGTTGCCACGCAATTGACGTTCGCGCTGACGCAAATGGTTGACCAACAGCCAAACGATAACCCCCATCAATGTATGAATCAGCGAAGAGGCGCCGGCCTCGATGTATTCGTCGGCATCCAAGGTATAAATCGAAAAAAAGGTAAAGAAGTTGGCTATCAGAATGACTGCGATGGTTGAATACAAATCCAGGGTGAAAGCGGCTTCGAGCACCGGCAAAACCATCAAGATGTAATATTGATTGTCCTGCCCGCGCGTCAGCGTTGAGAGGATTGCGACCAGCCCGCTGTTAAGCAGCACCGACGCCCACACCATCGCAATCAAGATCCGAGGCCTGGATAACTGCGGCGGTAACGCCAGCACCAGGAGCAGTATCGCCTGCACGGCAAAGCCCGCGCCCAGCGTAAAGAAGACTGCCAGATTGGTAACCCCGGAAGCGAATGCAAAACCGAGCTTGATCGCGGTATAGACTACGATAAGACCCAAATTGAGCGCGGCAAAGACTAGAATCTGGCGTCGCAACGAATCGGGAGGGAACGCGCCCTGAATACTGGCGCCCGTCTGGGCAGGAATGGGTGTATGGACACTCATTAGGCGAAATTGTGGCTGCCTTGCCCGATGGTTTCAACTGCTTATGAACAAGACCACCGGTCGAGTCGTAAAACGTTTTAAACCAAAGCTTTTTTGGCTCTTGGCATTTGAGCGCTCGATCCAACAGCCGCGGTGCAAATTTTCGGACGTTAGTCAAAACTTTAAAACGCCGATAAGGTGAATGCGCGCGCCATCGCGACCTGGAGGCTGGCAAGGATTTTGCGCAACTTCGCGGTCGATCAAGTCTCGCGAGACGGCGGATCTGCCTGACTTGCGGTAGAGGGTAGGTGCGAATCAATATAGCAAGCATGAGATCGCAAAATTTTTGTGGGAACGTGAGTCAGCGCGAAGCGATGGGGTTGAAAGCCGCGCGATTTCTGCTTCAGCGGAGCGGACCAAAACGGACGGCGCTCGTGCACTATTTAATTGCCCCTGGGCTTTGAATGAGTTGGTCAGGGTCCGTTAAGGCGAAGCTCGAGCAAGAGCGGCAGGAGGGCGCGGGCGCGGGCGATTACGCCGCCCACGTCAATCCGCAATGGGTGCGGCTGCTCGACGCCCTGGGCATGAATGTGCGCTACCTGCGATGCCGCGGCGCGGAGCTGGAATGCGCCGACGGCCGCCGCGTCCTGGATTTCCTTTCCGGCTATGGAGTGCACAATGCCGGCCACAACCATCCGCGAATTGTCGCCGCGCTGCGGACCGAACTGGCCGCCGAAGGGCCGGCGATGCTGCAAAGCCATGTTCCCGAATTGGCCGCGGCGTTGGCGGCACGGCTGTGTCAACGCGCCGCCGGGCGGGTCAATAAGGTCTTTTTCTGCAGCTCGGGTAGCGAGGGCATCGAAGCAGCGCTGAAATTCGCCCGAGCTTGTACCGGCCGCACGGGTATTCTTTACGCTCACAAGGCTTTTCACGGCCTGACCTACGGTGCGCTTTCGCTGATGTCCGATCCATTCTGGAACGCCGGCTTCGGTCCGCTGCTCCCGGGTGCCCTCGCGCTACCCTTCGGCGACCTCCCCCAATTGGCTCACCAGCTCGCCACTAAGGCCTTCGCCGCCCTGGTCCTGGAGCCGATTCAAGGCGAAGGTGGGGTGGTCTTACCGCCCCAGGATTACCTGATCCGCGCGCAGGAACTGTGCCGGCGCTATGGCACCCTATTGATCTTGGACGAGGTTCAAACCGGACTATATCGAACCGGTCCATTCCTGGCCGCCCATCACTTTGGCGTCGAACCCGATATGGTGGTGCTGGCCAAGGCGCTCAGCGGCGGCTTGGTGCCTTCGGCCGCAGTGCTGATGAGCGAGCTAGTTTACAAACGCGTGTACAGCTCGCTGCAACGCGCTCTGATTCATACTTCGACCTACAGCGAAAACGCACTGGCCATGAGGGCAGGGCTGGCCACGCTGGAAGTGCTGGAGGACGAGCAGGCGGGTGCACGCGCGCTGCAATTGGGTGAGCAGTTGCGCGCGCAGCTGCGCCAGCGCTTGGCGGGCTTCGAGATGGTGGGTGAGGTACGCGGCCTGGGGCTGATGAACGCGGTCGAATTTCGCCCGCCCCGGCGCCTGCGCCTGCGGGTACCGTTCGAGGCCTTCCGGCGGATTCATCCCGCCATGTTTGGCCAGGTGTTGGTGATGCGCATGTTTCGCGAACACGACATTTTATGCCAGATATGTGGTAACAATTTCATGGCCCTGAAAGTCCTGCCACCCTTGACGATTGAGCCCCGCCAGATGGAGCGCTTTGTCGCGGCGCTCGGCAATGTGGTCGAGCTGATGCACTCGCGAGCCAGCTACTGGAGCGAAGCCTTGGCGATGGCAGGGCGGGTGACAAATATCCTATAGGATAGAAGTTGGCTGGGGCAGCCCGAACGCCTCCGCTCGCCAGCGTCGTGGCCACGCGACGGGCTGGGGGCTGGATTACGTTCAACCGCTTGTAACCAAGCACGCCGCGCATGCGCGGGTGACGGAAATTTGCCATGACCATTGCCAGTGTCGCCAGTGCCCTGCCCCGTAATCGCTACGATCAAGAGACCATCACCGCCGCGCTACAAAATCATTGGGCCGGCCGGCTGGCGCGCCCTCAATTGCTGGAGCGCGTACATTCGCGCGCCGGCGTGGCCACCCGTTATCTGGCCTTTCCGATGGAGCGGTACGCGCGCTTCGGATCGTGGGGCGAAACCAACGCCGCCTGGTTCGAGGCGGCTCAGGAATTGGGCGAGCGCGCCCTCAGCCTGGCGTTGGAGCGCGCCGGCCTGGCCGTAAGCCAGCTTGACGCGCTGATCGTGGTCTCGGTCACCGGCATCGCTAGTCCCTCGCTGGATGCGCGTCTGATCAATCGGATGGGCCTGCGCTCCGACCTCAAACGCACTCCCATCTTCGGGCTGGGCTGTGTCGGCGGTGCCGTGGGCCTGACTCGCGCCGCCGATTATGTCCGTGCCTATCCCGGGCAAGTGGCCGCCTTGCTGGCGGTGGAAACCTGCTCGCTGGCAATTCAACGCGAGGATTTCTCCAACACCAACCTGGTCGCTACCGCCTTGTTCGGTGATGGCGCCGGGGTTGCGCTGCTCACTGGCGAGGACCGCGCCGCGCATGGCCCCCGCGTCCTGGATTGCCATTCGGTGTTTTACCCCAACACCGAGGAGATCATGGGCTGGAACATTTCCGAACACGGCTTCGGAATCGTGCTGTCTCCCGCCCTGCCCGATCTCGTTCGCGGCCGCCTGCGCACCGATGTCGATCGCTTCCTTAACCGCCATTCGCTCAAACGTGCCGATATTGGCAACTGGTTGATTCACACCGGAGGCCCCAAGGTGCTTGACGCAATGGCTGATGCGCTGGAGCTGCGTTCGGATGCGATGGAGGTATCGTGGGACTGCCTGCGGCGCTTTGGCAACCTGTCCTCGGCCTCGGTTTTGCTTGTGTTGGAGGAGGTGATGCTCAACCGGCGCCCGCCCGCGGGCACGCTTAGCCTGCTACTAGCGCTGGGCCCAGGCTTTAGTTCGGAAATTATCTTGCTGCAGTGGTGAAAGGATACCGAGAATTTGACAGGGCTTGACGTGTTGGTTGTAGGCGGCGGGCCCGCGGGTCTGGCTGCCGCTATCGAGGCCCGGTTACAGGGGCTGACGGTAGTGGTTGCCGATCGGGCGAGCCAGGGGCCGATCGATAAGCCGTGCGGGGAAGGGGTTTTGCCGGATGGAGTAACAGCTCTGGCGCGGTGGGGAATCTTTCCCCATCCCTCCATCGCCTTCCCCTTTCAAGGCATCCGCTTCATCGATTGCCCTTCGGCGATCCAAGCCGAAGCCTACTTTCCCACCCATCCCGGACTGGGCATCCGGCGCGACGTGCTTCATCGCTTGCTGCTCCAACGCGCCACGGAGTTGGGCGTGAACATGCGTTGGGGTGCCAAGGTGCACGACCGCGGCGGCCAACTACACCTTGGCGGCGAGCGGATCGCGGCGGGAGCGATTGTGGCCGCCGATGGACTTAACTCGCGCATGCGTCAATGGGCCGGGATCTCCGCACGCGTGCAGCGGCGGCGGCTTGGCTTTCGCCAACATTTCGGGCTAGCTCCCTGGACCGATCTAGTTGAAGTCTATTGGCACCGCCGCGGCCAGGCTTACGTAACACCAGTGGCACCGCGCACGATTTGTATCGCGGTAGTGGCCGACCCACCAGGACTGCACATTAACGAACTGGCGGCCTGCTTCCCCGCGCTCGCCGCACGCTTGGCGCGTGCGCCTCGGCTCGGCGCGCTCGCCGCCGCTGCCACCTACACCACCCACGTAGGCCGCGTGGCTGGACCGAAAATGGCTTTGGTAGGCGATGCCTCGGGTGCGGTGGACGCGATCTCCGGTGCGGGTCTATCCCTGGCTTTCGCTCAAGCCCGAGTGCTCGGCCCGGCCCTGAGCCAGGGCGAATTGGCCACTTACCAGCGCCACCATCGTCGGTTGAACACACCGGCGCGGCGGATGGCGCGGCTTTTGCTGCTTATGGGCGATCACGGCTGGCTACGACGCCGGGTGCTGGCGGTTTTGGCGAGTAATCCGGCGATCATGACTCGCCTGCTTGCCGACCACGCCGAGCGCCAGCCGCGCGGCACCATTGACCTGGTCGCCATGGCCGCCCTGGGTTGGCGACTGTTGACTGCGGCTCCTGGGAGCCCTGGCTTATCGGTAAGCAATTGATGCGTTGCACTCCCACGCTTTGTGTTCTTTTGACCTCACTCGTGCTGGCCGCTGGGGCGGCTCGGGCGGCATCGTCCATCGCGCTGCTCGAACTCGATCCGGCAAAGACCCATGTCAATTTCACTCTGAACACCACCGTGCATACAGTGCACGGAAGCTTTCAGCTCAAGCGCGGGACGATCTGGCTCGATCCTGCTACCGGAAGCGCGCAGGGCGCATTGGTGGTCGACGCGGATAGCGGTCAAAGCGGAGACGGTCTGCGCGACGCGAGGATGCGCAGCAGCATCCTGGAGACCAGCCACTTTCCGGAAGTCACCTTTATTCCCCAACAGGTTCAGTTCTTGGGCCCGCCACAGGGCGATTTTCGCGCCCGTTTGCGCGGTTTGATGAGACTGCACGGAACCTCTCATCCGATGACTATCGAATTGCTGGTGCATAACGAGCGCGACTTGATCAGCGCCAAAACCCGTTTCGTGATTCCCTATGTCGCTTGGGGCCTCGAAGACCCCAGCGTGTTGTTTTTAAAAGTGAGCCCGGCCGTGACCATCGACGTTCAGGCCCATGGACAGGTGCGCTGGCAGGCCAGAGGTCCGGCCGCACATAAGGTTCTGCTATATGATTCCAGCTCACCTTGAGCCTGAGACGACGGAGCCTCACCCATGAGCCGGCTGACATTACCCGCAGTCCTGATTACCTTGCTTCTCGTTGGCGCGCCCTCGGCACGGGCTCAGCCGGCCACCCAGGCTGATCAAGGGCACCAGCTCTTCGAGCAACATTGCGCTTCCTGTCACGGCAATGACGGACGGGGCAACGGATTTGCCATCACGGTGCTGGCCATGACCGGTCTAGTCAGGCGTCCGGTCGATTTCACCAACGCCGCCGCGATGAAGAGGTGGACGGACGAACAACTCGCTCAAGTGATTGGCAAAGGTGGAAAGGCGACGGGCAAGTCCAGTGCGATGCCGGCCTATGGCGACAAACTTACCGCTCACGACATTGCAGATTTGGTAGTTTATATTCGTTCGCTTTCTAAATAAGTCACCGCTCTCGGACGATTACTCAAATACGGCGCACCCCGGCTGACTAATTCGGCGGCGGTCGCCGAAGGCGGAAAAATATGACGATCGTATCAGCCACATCGGTCGTCTACGAAGCAACGCTCATCGCGCTGACTATTACCTTGACGTGGGGAGTCGATACGAACGCACAAATCGCCTCCTCCGGACCGGCTACATCGTCCTTTGCTTCAGTGGTACAGGAACGCGACGCCACCATCGAGGGCGGCGCGATCGGCGCCGTTGCAGGCGCCTATGCGGCGGCTTGGCCGGTGTTCGCGCAAGGCGCTGGCGCTGGCCGTGGCGGCGCCCTGCCCTGGATGGCGGCCGGCGCGGCGATCGGCGCGCTAGTAGGCGGCGCCGCAGGTTATTCAGTCGAACATCGCTGGCCGTGGTTTTTGACGACGCCGCGCCTGCCAGTCCTCGGCTCCGGCCCCAGTTTGCTCAGCCCAACGCGCGGTCAGATTGACCTGCAAGTGGAAGGGATGTTCGGCTTCACCGGACCGGGCAGCTTGGTGCGGGTGCGGGAATTCTCGCTTCAGGGAACCGGACTTGAGTTCGGCAACCTGGGCTTGAGCCAAGAGCAGATTCCTAGCCTCGATCTGCGCTACTGGATAAGCGAGCGTAGTGCCTTTCATTTTCGCTTTCGTTATTTCGCGATTGGCGGTAGCCACTTTCTCAGTTCGCCGGCCTATTTCAACGGCGCGACCCTCGCCGGCAACCAGACCCTTGACACCAGTCCTGACTGGTACGCGGGCGGCTTCTACTATGAGCATTCCTTCCGTTCCTGGTACGCCCCGTACGAATCCCGCGCGCCGCGCTGGCTTCAGCGTTGGGACGTGCGGGGCCTGGTCGGGATCGATTTCACCTACATCAATTTTGTAATTGACGGCGGCCACGCGCCGGTAGTGGCGAACTCGCACGGTAAAGAAACCAAAGAGGATTTCTATCATCAGTCGATGCCGATGCCGACGATCGGAGTGGAGGCCTACCGGCCGCTGTCGGAAAATTTTTACTTCAACGGCGTAATTCAGGGTAATTGGATCAATCGCTGGAACTCCTTGCGTAACGAAGGTGGCACGGTGTGGGCAGCCCAAAGCAACATCGAAGCCCATCTGCGCATTTACTTTTATAAACCCGACCTGCTCGGTCCGTTTCAGCCTATGGTGGGGTTTTTCTATTACTACTATCGTCAGCTGGAAACCTCTAGCGAGGACGGTAATTTTCTGCGCTGGTCGGCGTTTGGACCCGAGATCGGCCTCGACGTCAGTTTCGATACTTAAAGTTTCGATACCTAAATTCAGGAAGGCAAGCATGACAGCGTGTAAGAGACGTCCCCAGACCGTGCTTTGCGGCGCACTCGTTCTAACCCTGATCGCAGCGAGCGCGCAGGCCCAGAGCATTCCCCCGCCGCCCAAATTGTCTACCGTAGGCTCCGAACTCGGCTCGGATTTCAAATACCTGGTCAACAACGTCAGCGAGGACGCGATCGATGTGGTTAGGTCACCATTGCATATCAAGGATACCGAAAGCTGGATCAGCAACCCGCGCTTTTACCTAATTGTGGGAGGGTCGTTGGCCTTATTTGGCGGCGCCTTCGCGATGGATAAGGTGATGAAAGCCAACCTGCGCAGCATGTCCCCCAGTGACGCCACCTTATTGCAGGATATCAGCTATGATTCGGTCAGCGTGGGCACTGGTCTGATGTACGCCTGGGGGCTCTACAGCGGCGACGCGCGGGCGCGTCAATACGCTATCACGGCCGGAGAAGGCGCCGGCGTGGCCACCTTGGCGGATATAGGTATCAAGGCCGCCTTCGGCCGCTTGCGCCCGCGCCAGAGCTCCAGCCATTTGGCATTTTTCGACGGCGGCGCTTCCTTTGTATCCGGCGACGTCACCCCCATGTTCGCCCTGGCAACCGGCGTAAGCGAATACTTCGACAATCGCTGGTATGTGGCGACACCGGTTTACTCGCTGGCCCTGCTCGATGGCTTCGGCCGCATGGGGCACAACGCCCATTGGTTCTCCGACGTCGTGGGCGCGGCCTTGCTCGGCACCGGTACCACCGAATTGCTGTTGTGGATGCATAAGCGGCACGAAATAGATCCGCATCGGTTCAAGATCTTTGCGGTTTCGGCGCCCACTCCAACCACCGCCCAGGGGAATGTCATGCCCACCGGTATGGGCTTTGCGTTTGCCTGGTAGTAAACAAGCAACCCATGAAGGGCGCTTGGGGGAGTCTTCAAACCCAGCTGGGTACCCTTCTTCAACAAAATCCCAGCGCTGAGCAGATTTAACATAGCGGTCAACGAAAAAGCTTGCGCGCGCGTCTAAGCTGACGTACGACCCGATCGGCGGCTGCGTGCAATACCGAGTCGGGCGTTAGCGAGGACCAAAAAATCGAGGAATGAGATGAGGATGCCAAGGTCTGGACCGGTGAACGAGTACGAAGCAGCCGAAGAGCCAAGCCCGTTGACCGCGATAGCGGATGAAGCGTGGCCGGCGGCAGTCACCCCTGAATTGCTGCTTCCAGTGCAATACTTCGCACGGCTGCGCCGCCGCCACGCGCTTGACGGCGAGCGGCTCCTGATGCTCAGTGTACTCGACGACGCGATCGCTTGTTTGATCGCCCGGCCGCGGCTGGGCGATGCCAAAGCCCAGCGCTTGGCGGCAGAGGCCAAGGCCTGGGTCGATCTGCACGACAGCGCATGGCTGTTTTCCTTCGATAACATTTGCGCCGCCCTCGACCTTGACCCCGATTATCTGCGCGCACGCTTGCGTCACTGGCAGGAACGGTGCGCGGACGAATCCTCGACCAGTCCGGCTACTGCTACCCGGCGCCGGAGCCGGCGAAAAGTCTGCTCCCCTGTAATCAGCGTGGGTTGAGAGCAAAGCTCGCCGGCTGATTGGCTCAGGCCTGCAGTAAACGACTCCCGAGCCTGCCGCGTCAAAATAGACGGCGGAAGTTGAAGTTTGGGCCGCCGGGGAGCCATCGATATGAAGCTGGGCCAGGCGCGATTTTGGATAATCACGGCAGCTTTGGCGATCACTCTGACTGGACTGGGATGTTCCTCCCAACCCATGACGACCGGCGAGGCGGGAACCCTGGGCGGCGGTGTGCTGGGAGGCGGAGCCGGCGCGCTGATCGGCGCCGCGGTCGGCCATCCGCTGGTGGGAGCCTTGCTCGGCGGCGCGCTAGGCGCCGGCGGAGGCTACATGGTGGGTAATTCAATGCAAAACCAGCAAGCTCAGCAGGCGCAGGCCCAGAATCAACTCGAGCAGCAACAACAGGAAATCGAGCGGCAACGCCAGGAACTGGAGCAGTTACGCACTCAGCAGGAAAGCGAATAACAGCTAAGGCTAAGACTTCGGCGCAGGCATCCGTGAGGTCGTACGAAGTTCCTGCGCTCAGACGACCAGCGCTCGCGTCACCTGCGGTGAAATTACCAACCGGCGAAGAACAAGCCCACACCGGTGCCGGCCGGGGTGCGATAGATTGCCAGATATTCGCTCCATCGAATAGAACGATCTCCCAGCATCCCACCCAGTGTTATGTAAATGCGCAATTGCCCGTTTTGCCCATTGAGGTTGCTCACCGGTACGCCGCGCAATAGCTCGGGCTTGCCTTCGCGCAACCCCCGCACTACCTGACCGTCGAGAGGTTCGTTGACTGTGAAATGGCACAGCGAGGCCGATGATACTATGGCCACTCGCGTTCGCCCCGCAACGCCATCCAGTGCCGCGGCCAGTGCTTGTCCGATCGCATAACAGCGGGCCGGCGGAGGGATATTAGGTTCCATCATCACGTTGATCGCGATCGGCACCACCGGGGTGGGGTTGGCGCCGAGAAGCCGCATTGCCGGGTAGGTAAAGATGTGGCCGAAGCCCAGGTTGGCCGGATTGGGCAATTCCTCGGAGTAGGCCACGTCGGCCTGGATGGCCAGGCGCGCCGCCAACTCGCGCGCGAAAGTGCTGGCGACGGGAAACTCGCGCTGACGATCCTGACCCCAGCCCGCGGCCTGATCACGCATCCAGGCCGGCGCGTCGGGCGGCAGCGGATGGCCGCGCGCGATCATTTTGGGCCCGCCGAATATGTACAGGCTGGGCTGATTGTCCAACCCGAACAGATCACGCGAGACGTAACTCAAAATCACCACGACGTCCGGCTTGGCGGCGGCCAGCTCGGTGGTCTGCCGCTCCAGCGCGCGCTGAATCTGCGCGTGCTGCTGCTTGAAGTGCTCAAGGCTGGCTTCCTGAGCGTAGCGCTCGCCGTTAAGCTTAACCAATTGCTCATAGCTGATCGTGCGCCCCTGTAGATCGTAGAGCTGCGGGTTTTTCTTGTCGGTCTCGGCGTACATCAGCCATTGCTCAGGGCTGAGGATCAGCATTGGGCTGTTGGCGCTCGCAAGCGCGGTCACGATTTCGGCCATCGCTCCTCCTCTCCTTTGCATCAGACCGTACCGCCGACCCGGGGCACGGCGTTGCTCGATTGGCAGGCTATGGAAAAAGATCGCGCCTCCTGCCCCTTCTCTTATATACCCTTGGCGGAAAATCAAAGATCAAGGGAAAAAGTCAGCTAGGCACCCGCAGCCAGCGCTGGCCGGTCTACGGTATTTTCCTGAACTACGTCGTGGCCGGGCACCGGTACTACCATCCAAGTGGCTAGGATACCTAGCATGGCAAGGCTGGCCGATAAGTACAGCGCGGGAAGGTAGTTGCCGTTGAGATCAAAGATTCCCCCCGCGATTACCGGCCCCAGCGCCCCGGCCACCGATGCGAGCAAATGGAGCAGCCCCACCAGAGTGCCGAAGGAGCGCATTCCGAGCGCGTCGGCGGCGATCAGAGGGGTAATCGTGTTACCGATTGGCCCAGCAAAGGGAAACAGCAACAGATAGGCTCCCGCCCACAGCATCCCGCTGCCGTGAGGATTGGCGTGATGGAGTGCAATCAGGGCCAGACACCAAATCGCTAACGCCAGCATCATGGTGGATCGCGCTCCGATCCAATCGGCCAGCAGCCCGTTACCGACAAAGCCGATAAGCGAAAACAGGGCTTGAATGCCGAATAGGGTGGCGGCACTGCTTTCGGAAAACCCGTTGCTCACCAGGATCGGCACGGCGTGTACGAATATTAGGTACCAGGCCAGAGAAAAGCAGCAATGCAATAGCAGGATGAGCCACAAGGAGCGTGTGCGCATGGCTGCCTTCAAGGTCAGGCCGGGCTCGGCCTCGCCCAAATGCCGATTTCGGTGGCCCTCGGGAGGGAAAGTGCGGATCCATAGCAGCACGGCCGGCACTACCACGAGCAGCATCGGAATTGCCATCGCGCCCATCGCCAGGCGCCAATCGTGATGAAGCAGCAGGTGGCCAATGATTATTGGAGCGAAAAACAATCCGACCGACATCCCGCCCATGGTCGCGCCCAAAGCCAGCCCGCGGCTTTGCGCAAACCAGTTGGCAGCTACCACCGTGGTCGGGATGAGGGTGCCGGCGGCGATCCCCACTCCCACGATCGCGTAGGCCGCGGTCATTAGGCTGAGTGAATGCGCGTGGCTGGCCAACAGGTAGCCGGCAGCGGCGAACAGGGCGCCGGCGGCAAACATCCACTTGGCTTCGATCCGTTCCAGCAGCCATCCTGCCAGCGGCGACAGGAAGCCCGCGGTCAGCGCCGAGGCGAAGGCGAGTTGCGAGATTTGCGCGCGTCCGCAATGGAATTCACGCACCAGCGGCAGCAGATAAACGCCAAAAGTGCCATAGCAGGGCGCAAGCAAGAAAATCATAACTATCCACAGGCCGGCAAGAATCAGCCCGCGCTGGCGTTGCAATTGGGTCATCGAATCGACTCTTTCCGTGGCCCCTCCCAGGCACGCTTATATCAGGTGAGTACCAGCGAAGAACAAAGCTATCAGGATCAGCATCGAGCCGGCCGTCACTTCGGCGATAGTTTCGTAGCGCTCGCCCAGGCGCGCACCAAAACTGAGGCCAGTAAGGGTGAACATAGTGGTGGTGAGGGAAACCGTCAGCAGCAGGGGTGCAAGCGGAATACCCAGAGCGGGTAGCGCGATACCCACGCCCAGCGAGTCCAAGCTGATTGAGAGCGCGGCCAGCAACAGGGCCGGACCGCAACTCAAGTCGAACTTTTTGTCGCGCTCCCCCCGCCCAGCCTGGTAAACCATCAGCGCGCCGATCAGTGCGAGCAGCAGGAGGCTGGCATCGCTGGCGATTTTGCCCAACAGCACTCCTGCGCCAGTGCCCACCAGGTAGCCTAGCGCCTGCATGACGATTTCCGCGGCGGCAAAAGCTGCACCAACCTTAAGCCTGGCGCGCGGCGCAATACGGGTAACGCCGATGCCGATCGAGAGCGCCAGGACGTCGAGCCCCACCGCCACCGCCAGGGTACAGAGTTTGGCGAGCAAGCCTATCTGGTTAGTTACAGGCAAGCGGATGAAGAGACTGGGTTAAGCACCACCGCAAGTAACCTCAGCGAGCTGGGCTAAGGCGACAATAACGACACGTCGCAGGCGGTTGCACCCTCACCCGCGGCTCACGCTGGTTGCACAAAACAGGCAACCGGCGCGCAGCATCGTCCCACTCCCGCAAAGAAAAGCGGACGCGGGGGAATACAAACGCAATTAATCTTCAACACTGGCGACCGACAATTGCGACTCTGAGTGCAAGTTTATTTGGCATAAAGGCTACTGATTCCAGAGCTGACGGCTGGCCAGCCGTGCCCCCTGCGCCATCGCCTCGAACTTAGCCCAGCATATCTTGGGATCGCCGACGCGATGGCCCAGGCCGCAGTCAGTGCCAGCGATCAGGTTTTCGCGTCCCACCACTTTAGCTAGCCGCACCAGCCGCTCGGCCACCAGCTCGGGATGCTCGATAAAGTCACTGCAATGGCCGACCACCCCGGGCATCAAAATCTTGCCCTCCGGCAACTTGACCGATTCCCACACCCGCCACTCATGCTCGTGACGTGGATTGGAGCCCTCGATGGAATAGCATTGGGCACGCACGGCCAAAATCAAATCCACGATCTCGCACAACGCGATATCGTATTTGTGCGGACCGTGATAACTGCCCCAGCAGGTGTGAAAACGCACCCTATCCTCGGGCAGGTCGCGCAGCGCGTGGTTGAGCGCATCGACTCGCAGCCGGGCAAATTTGCGATAGGTCGCCACGTCCATTTCGGGGTGCATCTGCCAGGCGTCGGGCAGATCGGGATCGTCGATTTGCAAAATGAAGCCGCCCTCGACGATAGCGCGATATTCCTCGCGCATCGCCTCGGCGATCGCGGTCAGGAAGGCCTCCTGGCTGGGATAATGCTCGTTTAAAAGCCAATGCTCTATGGTACCGGGGGCCACCGATGGCAGAAAGGCGTCACTGACATCGGCCCCCGCCGTCATCAGCGCCGCTTTGAAGTTGGCCACATCGGCGGCGACCCCCTCCTGACCGATATATCGGAGCGGGCCGACACACACTGAATGAAGCGCTCCAAAGCCGCGCCCGCGCCCTGCACCGCGTTCGAAGTATTCGGGGAATTCTTGCGCATCTCGGGCATAAATGGTGATGCCACGGTTGGTGGGAGTTTCAACCTCGCGCTGCTCGACTCCCGCCATCCGCAGCCGCACATAGTTGGTAAAGTTACCTTTGGAGAATTCACCGTCATTCACGACGTCGATTCCGCACTGCACCTGCTGGCGCACCACTTCTTCAATCGCGCCGCGCAGACGCGCATTCAGCGTTGCGGCCTCAACCCTGCCACCTTCTTCTCGAGCCAGGACCAGGTCACGGACATCGCTCGGCCGGGGCAAACTGCCGGCGTGCGAGCACAGGATGCGATCGATGCTTCGTCTCATGGTGATTCTCTGACCTCAAGGCTGACCCGCGTGGTCAAAATATTAGGCTTTGCGCCGCCGCGGAATCAAATCGACCTGGCCTCCGCATCCCAAACCTGTTCACATGGGATCGAGCACGCCCTTTTTTTCGTCATTTATTCGCCTGTGATACAGGGCTGCCGGAAAAAGGCCGGTTAGCACTCTCCTATCGAGAGTGCCAGTTGACAGAAGGCAGATTATGGTTAGCTTGGGTGGCGAGTGCGGCAGCTCTGTCGCCAGCAAGCCAAGGAGGTGGTTCTTAAACCATGAAGATTAGACCGCTGGGAGATCGGATCCTGGTCAAACGGATTCAGGAGGAAGAAAAGACGAAGGGGGGAATTATTATCCCTGACACCGCCAAGGAAAAGCCCCAGGAGGGCAAAGTGGTAGCGGTGGGCAAGGGCAAGACGCTCGATGACGGCAAGGTGGTACCTCCCGACGTCAAAGCGGGGGATCGGATTTTGTTCGGCAAATATTCGGGCACCGAGGTCAAGATCGAAGGCGAAGAGCATTTGATTTTGCGCGAGGACGAGATCGTCGGAGTGCTGGAGTAAGGCGCGGCGCGCGCGGCTTAAGCTTTAAAGCGGAGGAGAGAGAATACACATGCCTGCCAAAATTGTACGTTTCGGTCAGGAGTCCCGCGAGAAGATTCTCAAGGGCGTCAATGTACTGGCCGACGCGGTCACGGTTACCCTGGGCCCCAAGGGGCGCAACGTCGTATTGGAAAAAAGCTTCGGCGCTCCCAACGTGACCAAAGACGGCGTCACGGTAGCCAAGGAGATCGAGCTCGAAGACAAGTTTGAAAACATGGGCGCCCAGATGGTCAAAGAGGTGGCCTCCAAGACCTCCGACGTAGCCGGCGACGGAACCACTTCGGCCACCGTGCTGGCGCGCGCCATTTTTACCGAGGGCATCAAGATGGTGGCGGCGGGTCACGATCCGATGTCGATCAAGCGTGGCATCGACCGTGCGGTGGAATCGGTGGTCGGCGAGCTGAAGACCATGTCCAAACCCACCAAGGATCGGCGCGAGATCGCCCAGGTCGGCACCATTTCGGCCAACAACGACTCCACTATCGGCGAAATTATCGCCGAGGCAATGGAGAAGGTGGGCAAAGAAGGGGTGATCACGGTCGAAGAAGCCAAGGGGCTGGAGACCACACTGGAAGTGGTCGAAGGGATGCAGTTTGACCGCGGCTACCTTTCGCCTTATTTCGTCACTGATCCCGAGCGAATGGAAGCCAAGCTGGAGGATGCCTACGTCCTGATTCACGAGAAGAAGATCTCGGCGATGAAGGACCTGCTGCCCATCCTGGAGGCGATCGCCAAGACCGGCAAGCCCTTCCTTCTGATTGCCGAAGATGTCGAGGGCGAGGCCCTGGCCACCCTGGTGGTCAATAAGATTCGCGGCACCCTGTCCTGCGTGGCGGTCAAGGCCCCGGGCTTTGGCGATCGGCGCAAGGCGATGCTTGAGGATATCGCGATTCTGACCGGCGGCAAGGTGATCGCCGAAGAGCTGGGGATCAAGCTGGAGAGCGTTACCCTGCACGACCTAGGCCGAGCCAAGCGGATCGTCTCCGACAAGGATAACACCACGATTATCGATGGCGCCGGCAAGAAGGCCGACATCGAGGGCCGGATCAAGCAGATTCGCGCGCAGATCGAGGAGACCACCTCGGACTATGATCGCGAAAAGCTCCAGGAGCGGCTGGCCAAGCTGGTCGGCGGCGTGGCGGTGATTCGCGTGGGCGCGGCCACCGAAGTGGAGATGAAGGAGAAAAAGGCGCGGGTCGAGGACGCCTTGCACGCCACTCGCGCGGCGGTCGAGGAAGGAGTGGTCCCCGGCGGCGGCGTTGCCCTTATTCGCTCGCTGGCGGCGCTGGACAGCCTGCGGATGTCCGACGACGAGAAGGCCGGCGTCAACATCGTGCGCAAAGCGTTAGAAGAGCCTGCCCGCTGGATCGCCACCAACGCCGGCTGGGAAGGCTCAATCGTGGTCGATAAGATCAAAAACAGCAAGGGCGCCTTCGGCTTCAACGCCTCCTCCGAGGAGTTCGAGGACCTTATGAAGGCGGGCATTATCGACCCCACCAAGGTGGTACGTAGTGCCTTGCAGAACGCCTCTTCGGTTGCCGGCTTGTTGCTGACCACCGAATGCATGGTGGCGGAAAAGGCCGAAGAAAAGCCAGCCGCGCCGGCGATGCCTCCGGGCGGCATGATGTAGCCAGGCAACCACGGCTGAATGACGGCGGCGGCACTCTTGCGGTGCCGCCGCCTTTTTTTGCCCACAAAAAGCTGCTTGACCTGGCGAAAGACCCGATGCGAAAGTTGACGCTGGTTCTTCGAACCCGCGCACAAGCGTAGAATCGAGCTTGACTTTGCCACCTGGAGCATAGGCGTGATCGTCGTTATGAAAGCGCACGCCACTCCCGACCAGATCGGGAGCGTGGTGACGCGGGTTGAACAGGCCGGCTTTCAGGCCCATCGAATCGTGGGGGTAGAACGCACGGTGGTGGCCTGTGTCGGCGAGGAACGGGGCAAGGACGAGCTGCAGCAACTGGAGCAGCTGCCCGGCGTGGACAGCGTGATGCCGGTGCTACGCCCCTTCAAGCTGGCTAGCCGTGAGCTTCATCCCGAGGGCACCAGAATTTCGGCGGGTGGGGTGGAAATCGGCGGTCCGCGAGTGGTGGTGATGGCGGGGCCATGCGCTGTGGAAAGCGGCCCGCAGGTCTCGGCGGTGGCACGCGCGGTCAAGGCGGCCGGCGCCCATATGCTGCGTGGCGGCGCCTTCAAACCCCGCACTTCGCCCTATTCCTTTCAGGGACTTGAGGACGAGGGGCTGCTGCTCCTGGAGCACGCCGGGCGCGAGAACGGCCTGCCGGTGGTGACCGAGGTCATGGACACCCACGACATCGAGCGGGTGGCCGCCCATTGCGACTTGCTGCAAGTCGGCGCCCGCAACGCGCAAAACTTCGCGCTCCTGCGTCACCTCGGCAAGATCGATAAGCCTGTCCTGCTCAAGCGCGGCATGTCCACTCGCTTGGAAGAATTCGTGATGGCTGCCGAGTACGTGCTGTCGGCCGGCAACCATCAGGTGGTGCTGTGCGAGCGCGGCATCCGCACCTTCGAGACCGCCACCCGCAACACCCTGGATTTGACCGCGGTGCCGGTGCTCAAGGAATGGACCCATTTGCCGGTCGTGATCGATCCCAGCCACGGCACGGGAATCTGGTCACTGGTCACTCCGATGGCGCTGGCGGCAGTGGCGGCGGGCGCCGACGGCCTGCTGATAGAGGTTCATCCGCAGCCCGAGCAGGCGCTCTCCGACGGCCCCCAGCAATTGCGCCCCAGTCGCTTCGCCGATTTGATGCGGGCGCTGGCACCCGTGGCCGAGGCGGTCGGCCGCCATTTATAGCCCTGGAGCTCAGCCAAGGCTCAACGAGGAGGATCGTCCGTGCGCGCCACCGCTATCAATTACCATGCCCTGGTCCAACCCGATCGCGTACATGGCAGCCTTTATACCGACCCGCGAATCTTCGCTGCAGAGCTGGAGCGAATCTTTTATCACGGCTGGGTCTACGTCGGTCACGTCGGCGAGGTTCCCGAGCCGGGCGACTTCTGCACCAAACGGATCGGCTTGCAACCGGTGCTGATGGTGCGCGACAAGAACGCGGAGGTCAACCTGTTTATCAATCGCTGCCGCCATCGCGGCGCGCAGGTCTGCGTCGATGAGCGCGGCAACTTGCCGGCGCTGCGCTGCCCATATCACGGCTGGACCTACCGACTGGATGGCAGCCTCAGCGGGGTGCCCTTTCCCGACGCTTATGACGGCACCGCCTTTCGCCGCGACCAGATGGGATTAATCAAGGTGCCGCGCGTGGAGCAGTATCGTGGCTTCGTCTTCGCCAGCCTAAGCCCCATCGGCATCACTCTGGCTCAGCATCTGGGCCGCGCGGCCGAACAAATCGATCGCTTTGTGGCCTTCTCCAGCGGCGAGGAAGTGCTGGTGAACGGAGGCGCGAGCAAGTATGACTTGCGCGCCAACTGGAAATTACCGCTCGAGAACGCGGTTGACGGCTATCACGCAATCACCCTACATGCCTCCTATATCGGCCTGCTCGAAGAACGAGCGCGAATAGCTGGCGCCGCCGACAATTACAAAGGGCAATTCGCTGGCAGCCAATTCGCCGCTACCCGCGACCTCGGCGGCGGCCACGTGATGCTCGACTACTGGAGCCGGATGTACGACGCGCTCAACGGCGAACCGCTGCCCGAGGTACGCCCCACCACCCCCGCCGGCCAGCAGCACTTTGAGGAACTGGTCCAGCGCTTTGGTCACGAACGCACCGAACACAGCCTGACCCAGGGTTTCACTCATACCGTGATTTTTCCCAACATCGCTTTAATCGGCGTGCAGATCCGAGTCATTCAACCGGTGAGTCCAGACTACACCGAGGTCTCGGCCTATCCGACCCGGCTGGCATGGCTGAGCGATGAAGTTAATGCGGCTCGACTGCGCGGTCATGAGGCATTTTTCGGCCCGGCCAGCTTCGGCGCTCCCGACGACCTCGAGATCCTGGAACGTGTGCAAAAAGGGCTAGCTGCCGATCGGCTCGACCCTTGGCTGCGCTTTTACCGCGGGACAGCGCGCGAGCGGCGCGATGTTGACGGCACCACCGTGGCCGCGCGTACCGACGAGTTGACCCAACGCGGGATTTGGGCGCAGTGGCTCGAAGTGATGAGTCAGCGGCCCACCCGTAAGCCTCGTGCCCTCAAAGACACGGGTTCCCAGATGACCGCGCGAGTGCCGGCGCCACGCCAAGCCCGAGAGCCACGTCATGACCATTGATCGCACCAGGCTAGAACGGTTCGTCTTCCACGAAGCACGCCTGATGGACGAGCACCGCTACGACGAATGGCTGACCTTGTGGGCCCAGGACGCACGCTATTGGGTGCCGGCTGGGGCTGAAGACAGCGACCCCAGCAAGGACGTATCGTTGATCTATGACGATTACGTCCGCCTCCAGGGACGCATCTCACGACTTAAAAGTGGAGTGGCCTACGCGCAGAGTCCGCGCTCGCGCTTGTGCCGGGTGATCTCCAATTTCGAGTTCGACGAGACCCCAGCAGGCGAGGTCGTGGTGCGCTCCAACTTTCTTTTGGCCGAGCAGCGTTTGGGCAAACAGGATCTGTTCGCCGGCAGTACCACCCATCATTTGCGCCCTTCGGAGGAGGGTTTCAAGATAGCCAGCAAAAAAGTGATTTTGATCAACAGCGACGCCTTTATCGACAACCTGACTTTTCTGCTGTGACGCATAAACGACTTGCGGCAACGCGGCCCTTCGCGAGGGATCTCGAGGCTGAACAAGCCCTCTTTCACCTGAAAACGTGCGTGGCAAGTTTTCAAGCGCCCGCTCTCAACTTGCGCCTTGTAGTCAAGGCGTCAGGCGCGGCGCAGTGGGCACAAAGGCGCCCCCGCCCAATCCCTTGTCCGCGTACAGAACTAAACGCCTAACCTCTTATTCGCGATGATTGAGTTTGTAATGTTTGACGCCGATGGCGTCCTGTTCGAATCAGTCCAGTCCAATATCGCCTTCTACAACGCGATTTTCGCCCAAGTCGGGCAACCCTGTCTGGAGCCGCACGAGCAAAGCCAATGCATCTTCATGGCTACCCGCGAAGTTTTCGCCCAGCGCGCGGGTGCCGACCTGCACTTGCGCGAACGGATGGCGGCGGTGGCGGCCGAGCTGGATGCGGCCCCTTTCTTTCGCCTGCTCCAACCTCCCTTCGAACTGCGTCCGTTTCTTCACCGCTTACGCCAGCGTTACAAGCTAGGTTTGGCCACCAACCGCTCCACCACCGTTCCGGCTCTAATCGAGCACCTCGACCTGCGCGATATTTTCGACGCAATCACCTGCCTGCAGGATGCGGTCGCTCCCAAACCCGCGCCCGATCTACTCAATCTGTGCATGAAGCGCGCGGGAGTCGGCGCGGCGCATGCGATTTACGTCGGCGACAGCCCCATCGATAGCGAAGCGGCCGCAGCGGCAGGAGTCGGCTTCATTGGCGTCGGTCAGCGGGTGAGCACCCCACATCGCATCGAGGCTCTGGCAGAATTGCCCGCACTCCTGGAGCGGCTGGATGCACGCGTCTAGCCGCTCAGCGTAGCAACACTGACCAGTTGATGTGCTGATGCAGTACGAAGTTGAACAGCCCGAACAGGGCACCGAAAATTGCGCCGAAGATTCCGCCGTTGACCCGAATCCAATCCAGATGGGTGCGGGTGCGGCTCTCGATCTGATGGCGGATCTGCTCGTCGTCCAGCCTCATAAGATTTTCCTTGACCATCATCGCGATTTGGCCGCGAGTCGCGGTAACCGCGTGATCGACCAGGGTATCGATAAGCCGTTCGGCGGTCCCTCGGGTCGCGCTGTGGCGCTGTTGCAGCTCTTCCCCCAGCGCGTGAATTCGCCCCTCCAACTCGCCAATCAAGGCGGCATTGGCCGGCAGGCCGACAATCAGCTCGCGCAGCTCGCCGGCGATGCGGATGCTGAGATCACGAAAAGTCAGCAGCCCCACGGAATTGGCGACCCGGACCGGGCGCGGAGCGGCGGCGCGTAGACGGGCCTCGAAGAAGTCCAGCAGTTTTTCCGATTCCACGTAACGCGCGAGGTTCTGGCACAAGCGCGAGAGCTGGCCGCCCTCCAGCAGTGAGCCGGCGGACACGCCCTCCAGATAGCGCCCCAGCCGGTTGACCAGCTTGAGCTCGCGCAGCTTGCGTTCAATCATCTCGGGCGTCAGCCACTGGGTTTCGATGGTTGCCGCGATTCCCTCGATCAGCTTCTGACGGTTGCGCGGCAGAACGCCCGAGTTGGGCAGATACCAGCGCTGTTCGAAAATCATCTTGAGCGCGATGTAATCGCACATCCCGCCCACCAATGAGGCTTCACCCACCGAGCGGGTCAGCACGCCCGCACTCCGCCAGGGGGTCAGCTCCACCACCAGCCAGCTTGCCGCGTAAACCAGCGCCGAAAGCAGCAAAGTCAAGTTGCCCTTGTGCGCCTCAATAAACGCCAGCCAGCGCGCCGGGGGCTTGCTGACTTCGATCGCCGGTCCCGCCATCAATTCCATCCTGTCACCAACCATACTATCCGATCGCACGGGCGCCGCCTGCCACTCCCGGGCGATTGAAGCAGACCTAAATTGCGACAACTGGCCCACGCTGATCGGCCAGGCGGAGGCGACGGTGAAGCAGGTAGATCAGGACGGGCTGGAAGATTCGAGTAACCAAGATGATTGCCAACGCGCCGCCGATCACGACGATCGCAAGGGGACGCTGGGTCTGGGCCCCGATGCGGGTGGAGAGCGCCGCCGGCAGCAGTCCGATGGCGTCCACCAGCGCGGTCATGATGATGGCGCGGAAGCGGCGATCGGAACCCATGACGATAGCCTCTTTGAAGCTATGCCCCTCTTCCCACAGTTGCCGGATATAGAAACTGAGCAGGATGCCGTCCATGACCGCGATGCCAAAGATGGAGATGAAACCGACCGCGGCCGAAACGCTGAAGGGCACGCCGGTCAGGTACAGAGCCACGATTCCGCCCAGGCAGGCGATCGGGACCTGGGCCATGATCACCACCGTGTCGACCAACGAGAGGGTCGCTCCGTAGAGCACGCCCGCAATGAGCAAAAGCGCGATCGGTACCACGATTTTCAGCCGCTCGTTGGCCTGGTGCAGTTCCTGCCATTCCCCGGCCCATTGCAAACTGACCTCGCGCGGCATCTTGACCTCGCGTTCGACTTGACGGCGCGCGTCTTGCACCGCGCTTTGAAAATCGCGCCCACGCACCGCGAAACGCAGCGGTACGTAGCGCTCCAACCCCTCGCGGTAAATAAACGAGGCGCCTTCGGCCACCCGAATGTCGGCGACCTGCGCCAGTGGAACGTAGCCGCCGCTGGGAAGACTGACTCGAATTTGGCGAATCGCGTCCAGGTTGGTGCGATATTGCGGTTTCCAGCGCACTACCAGGTTGAAACTGCGATCGCCCTGCAGTACCTGGGTCACGGACTGGCCGCCAATGGCGGCCTGAATCACCGCGTTAACGTCCCCCACGTTAAGCCCGTACCGTTCGCAGACCTCCCGATCGGGTGTAATCAGCACGTTGGGCTGCCCCAACGACCGATAGACCGCCAGGTCGGTGATGCCACGCACGCGGCCCATCACCCGCATCACCTGATTGGCCACCCGCTCGTCCGCCGCCAGGTCTGGACCGAAGACCTTGACCGAATTGGTCCCTTTAACTCCCGACATCGCCTCGTCAACGTTGTCTTCGATGTTTTGCGAATAGCCGAAAGACACGCCGGGAAAGGCGCGGCGCAGGCGTGCGTCCATCTGGGAGACCAACTGGACCTTGCTCAGTCCGCGCGGCCACTGTTCCTGCGGCTTGAGATCGACACTGAATTCAATGTTGAAGAAGCCAGTGGTCTCGGTCCCGTCATCGGGACGTCCCAGTTGCGAGACCACGTTGGTAACCTCGGGAAAAGAGCTGAAGACCGCGCGCATGCGGTTGGCAAGCAGCGCGCCGTGATCCAGCGATATGGTCAACGGCATCGTGGCCCGCGCCCAGATATTGCCCTCTTCCAATTTGGGTAGAAACTCGCCGCCCAGGCGGGGGAAAAGCGAGAAGCCGGCGGCAGCCAGCAGCAGGATTATGGTCAAAGTCAGGCGCGGCCAGCTGAGGGCGCGCACAAAAATCCCATGATAAAAGCGGCGCAGCCCAAGCCAGATAAAGTTGCGCCCTTCCCGGTCGCCACCTGCCAGCAGGTAGGAGGCCAGCACTGGCGAAAGCGTGATTGCCAGCACAATCGCGGTACCCAGCGCATAGGCATAGGTGTGCGACATCGGTGAAAAGATCGCCCCTTCCACGCCGCGCATCGTAAACAGCGGCAAAAAGGCGATTACGAAAATCAGGGTGGAGAAGAAAATCGCCCCGCCTACTTCCTGCGCCCCGCGCTGTACCCCCAGACCGTCGCGCGGCGTATCGGTGGCGGTCAGATGGCGATGGATGTTCTCGACCACGATCACGGTGCTGTCGATGATGATCCCGAAGTCGATGGCGCCCAGCGAAATCAGGTTGGCGGCCGTCCCGTTGTAACGCATCAGGATAAAGGCCCCGCACAGCGCCAGCGGAATATTCACCGCGGCAATCAGCGCGGCGCGCACATTGCCCAAAAAAAACACCAGCACCAAAAACACCAGCACCATTCCGACGGTTAGGTTCTCCAGTACCGTTCGCAAGGTCGTGTCAACCAGACTGGTGCGGTCGTAATAGGGCACGATGCGATAGTTGGGGGGAAGCAGGCCGTTGCGGTTGAGCTCCGCGACCTTGCGCTCGACCCCTCGCAAGGTCGGCAAAGTCTTGCCGTACTTGCGCATCAGCACGATCCCTTCGGTGACCTCGTCGCGCCCGTTCATCCCCACCGCCCCAAGACGCGGGGCATAGCCCACGCTGACATCAGCGACGTTGCGCACGCTGATTGGGGTGCCCTTGTTGGCTGATAGTACGATATCGCGGATATCGCTCAGGCTATGAATCAGGCCAATCCCACGCACATCGAAGGCCTGTTCACCCACGGTCAGGTAATTGCCGCCGGCATTGGTATTGGAGTTGGCGATCGCGCTTGTCAGCGTGGAGAGCGAAATCCCGTAGTGCTGGAGCAACTGGGGATCGACGTCGACGTGATATTCCTTGGTCAGCCCACCGAAGGTGCTGACCCCGATCACTCCGGGCACGGTCTGAAGCTGTCTGGCCACTACCCAGTCATTGATCGTTTTCTCCGCGATCATGTCGTGTTGCGGGCTTTCCACCGTGTAGCGATAGATCTCGCCGATTGGATTTTCCGGCGAAATGCCCGGCGTGATCCCCGCCGGCAGGGTCACGAAGCTGAGGTTGTTGATGACCTCCTCGCGATCCCAATAATAGTCGCTGTCCCAATCGAAATAGCAGCGAATATCGGATAGGCCGAAGAGCGAGATCGAGTCCATCCGCACCAGCCCACGTGAAGTGCTTACCGCGTATTCGATTGGCACGGTTACAATTCGCTCTACCTCCTCGGCCGACAGGCCGCTGGGCAGGGTCAAAACCTCCACCAACGGCTGCACCGGATCGGGGTAGGCTTCGATATCGAGCCGATGGAAGGAAAACATTCCCGCGACCAGCAGAGCAACGGCCAGACCCACCACCACCACACGCTGGCGCAAGGCCAATTCCATTATGGCCGGGATCATCGCGGCGCCTCAGGCACCCACGCCGTGGGCCTGATGCCACAACGTATCGACCTGGATCGACTCGCCTTCTACCACGCGGTCGCCGGCCACAAGTCCGCTGAGCACTCGCACATAACCCTCTCTGCCCCACGGACCAATAGTCACCCGGCGGCGCACCACCCGGCCCGGCGCAGTCTCGACATAGGCAAAATAGGCGTTGACATCGAAGACCAGAGCAGCCTGTGGCACCACCAGCGCCTGCCCCGGGCGTGTAACGATGCGGACCCGGGCCAGCATCTCGGGCTTTAGCTTGAGTCCGGGATTGGCCACCTGGCAGCGCAGTTGGGCCGTATGGGTATCCGGATCGATCGCCGGGCTGATGCGCGCCACCACGCCTTTGAACAGTTCACCGGGAAATGCCGGGGTTTCGGCGATGAGCTGCTGACCGACCCTCACCCGCGCCAGATCGTCCTCGTAGACGTCGGCGGTGATCCAAACCTGTTCAAGCGTGCCCACGGTAAACAGTTGATCGCCGGGATTAACCAAGGCGCCGCGCAGGACCTTTTTTTCCACCACCGTACCGGCGATTGGCGCACGCACCACGGTGGTCGCACTAGGCACACGCAACGCGGCGATCTCCTCGGGAGGCAATCCCAGCAACTCTAGTTTGCGCTGCGCCGCGGCCACCATCGAGGCTCCCAACTCACTGGCGTCAGGCCCCAACTTCATTTGCGCGGTGGCCCGCGCCTGCAGGTATTCGGCCTCGCCGGTCATATAGTCGGGACTGTAAAGCGTTACGATCGGCTGGCCTCGCCGCACGTTATCCCACTGCGACACCCACACTTGTTCGACCCGCCCGGCCACTCGCGACGCGATCGTCGCGACCCGGCGGTCGTCGAAACTAATCTTGCCCGTGGTTTCCAAAACCCCGGGCTGAAGCACATTGTGGACCTCCGCCAGGGTCAACCCCTCAATATGGGAAGGCAGCCGCATCGCCTCTATACCGTCAGGTTGACGCAGCAACTCGGGCAGGACGCTGACTTGTGGTTCCTGAGCTTGCGCGGGTTTGAGGCGCCCCCCATCGCAGCCCGCCAGCGCAAGCAGGCCGAGCAAAGTGGCAGCCATCGGCGCCGCCCACGCAATTGCTTTAAGAAGCGCCGATTTTTGGATTATTGGCACCAACCGAAACCTTCCCATACTTCGAGGTCCATAACTTATACATCCACTGGCATTTCGCTCTGCCTTGGGCACAACTGACGTAGTCGGTCGCGCCAATGCGAGCGATTTAGGGAATGAGGCGTGATTTTCAGTTCGTAGGAGGCGCGCGTTCGATGGCGAGCGCGCTGGCCGGCTCGGCAATGACAATATTGCCGGCCCAATCCTGGCACCTAGCGCAGCCACCCGCATCTGCAATCCAGGAGCGCATCGGCGCCTCCTGCCATGGCCGATGCGGACTAGCCAGCGCAATCGACGAGGGCGGTACCCCCCGCAAAGGCGCCTGGTATTGCGCTGCGCCGGGCAACAATTCGCTGGCCATCGCAATCAAGCCCGCGACTTGAAATTCCTGAGGGGCCGCAGCTACCGGCATCGGCAAGAGGGTCAGCGCGCAGGCAATCAACGCGGTCCCAAACCCTCCAACATATCGCCGCACCCCAGATGTGTGTTTCACATCGCACCCAGCTAGTCGAGTCTAACACGATTCTTCCAGACAGGGCAGGTCGCGCAGGCCCGCACGACCAACCTGCCATATCGTATATAAGCGGGTTCGACCCAGGGTCAAGCCGAGTTTTAGCCGCGCGCTTGGAGGCTTGGACTGGCCAAGACCAACCCCGCGCGGCTTCTCCTAGCCGTCAGAACTGTCATCGCCGGAGAGATCCGGAGGCGCCACGTGAAGCAGTACCGTAACGCTGTCGCTGCCGGCATTGGTCACCCACAGGTTGCCCTGCTCATCCACTGCCATGTTCTCGGGCTGCGAACCCACCGCGAAGGTGGCGATAACGGCGCCGCTGGGGCTGAGCTCCGTAACATTATTGGAGCCTTGATTGGCGACAAACACCTGCCCCTGCCCAGCCCGATCGATAGTCACCCCGCGCGGGGTCGAGCCGACTGTGAAGGTTCCCATCAGATTCCCACTCTGCGACAGCTCGGCCACCGCCGCGCTGGCCGAAACCGATTGCCACAGGTTGCCGACGAGATCGATCGCATTGCCGGTAAGTTTCTGCCCGACCACAAAGGTCCCTACAATATTACCGGCGGAGGTGATCTTGGTCACCGTGCCGCTGCTGTAACCCGCGACCCACAGGTTGTCCGAAGCATCCTCGGCAATCGCGTGCGGATTGGTATTGGAAGGCAGCGCCACCGTGGTCAAAATATTGCCGTTGGGGCTGATCTGGACCACGTTATCGGCGGCTTGATTGGTAACCCAGGCGTTGCCCTGGCTATCGAAGACGGCATGCTGGGGCTGGGTATCGCCGGGCCCAGTCTGATAGGTATTGATAACCTTGCCGCTAGCGCTAAGCACCGTAACGTTGCTGCTGCCCGTGTTCTCTACCCAGATCTGACCGCTGGTGAGCTGGCCCGCGGTCCGATTGATCTTGACCCCGTGTGGTGCGCTGCCCACGGTTATGGTCGCAATCACCGCGCCGCTTGGGGACAGCTCGGTGACCGTGTTGCTATCTTCGTTTGCGATCCAGGCGTTTCCGTCGGCGTCGATCCCGATTCCCTGGGGCAACTCACCGCCGGTGGAGAAGGTTAGGCTGGTGGGGGCCGGGGTGGAGCTACTACTGCCACTTCCGCAACCTGCCACAACCATTCCCAGTCCCGCGGCGACCGACACCACAGCCATCCAACGTGATTGAATGACAAGAGTTTTCAAGCACCCGCCCATCGCCCTCGTCTCCTTTGCCCTCGGGAAGAAAGCTTATTCTCCGAGAAAAGCGCTAGATTGTTACACTTTATGCTCGGACTACTCAATCAGGGATGCAATCTGCTACCTTTTCCCCACACAGCGCGCTTTCTCATCGTGTTCGCCATCAAGCAGAGCTTGCGAAGCTGGTGTTGTCGCCCCTCGTAGATCACAATAGCGTCCTAATGAACCGGTTGGAGGCCGAAGACGCCGATTTCGGCAGCTCCCCGGCACAGGGGCGGAGCAGGTCGGAAACGGTCACGCTGCCCATGCTACCGCTGCTGGTTATCGACGGCGGGCGCGCCTGGGCCAGGATCGATTGGCACGATCTGTGGGGCCATCGGGACCTGTTCTACTTCCTGGCTTGGCGCGACGTTAAGGTTCGCTACAAGCAGACCGTGCTTGGGGTGCTGTGGGTGGTGCTGCAACCGCTATTGACAATGGCGGTCTTCACCCTCCTATTTGGGCGGCTCGCCCACCTGCCCTCCGACGGCCTCCCCTACGCCATTTTTTCTTATTGTGGCCTGCTAGCCTGGAATTTCTTCAACGCCGCGGTGGGAACCAGCTCTAACAGCCTGCTGGTCAGCAGCAATCTGCTGACCAAGGTTTACTTCCCACGCCTGCTGCTACCCGCGGCCTCGGTGGCCGCCACCCTGGTTGATTTCCTGATTGCGGCACTGCTGCTGTTGGGATTGTTACCCTGGTACGGCATTGCCTTGCGGCCCAAGATGCTGCTGCTCCCCGCCCTGGGACTGATCGATGCGCTGGCGGCGCTGAGCGTCGGCCTGGGCTTATCGGCTCTGATGGTCAAGTACCGCGACGTGCGCTACGCCCTGCCCTTCGCCCTTCAGCTTTGGATGTTTCTGACGCCGGTGATTTACCCCACCAGCTTCGTTCCCAGCCGTTTTCGCTGGCTGCTGCTACTCAATCCGCTCACCGGCATCATCCAGGCTTTTCGCGCCGCCATCGCCGGTCGCCCGCTGCCTTGGTTGCCGCTGGCGCTAACGGTTTCGACCATCGCCGCCCTGCTGGTCGCTTCCGCCAGCATCTTTCAGCGCATGGAGCGCGAGTTCGCGGACCTGATCTGACGGCGATGAAATCGATCATCCGCGTCGAACAACTTTCCAAGCGCTACCGGCTGGGCCAACGCGACAATTATTACACTCTGCGCGACACCTTGACGGCTGCCATCCGCCTCCCACGGCGCGCCAGCACCCCGCGCCACGGCGCCCAATATATGTGGGCGCTGCGCGATGTGAACCTGGAGGTCGCACCCGGTGCCGTGCTTGGTCTAGTGGGCCGCAATGGCGCGGGTAAGTCCACTCTGCTGAAGGTGCTGGCGCGCATTACCGCGCCCACCAGCGGGCGGGTCGAGCTGTACGGCCGCGTGGCCAGCCTACTGGAAGTCGGTACCGGTTTCCATCAAGAACTAAGCGGACGCGAGAACATTTTTCTAAGCGGCGCGATCCTGGGGATGAGGCACGCCGAGATCGTGCGTCAATTCGACGAGATCGTCGCGTTCGCCGAACTCGACCGTTTTCTCGATACCCCCGTCAAACGCTACTCCAGCGGGATGTATGTGCGGCTGGCCTTTTCGGTCGCCGCCCATCTGCAACCCGAAATTCTGCTGGTGGACGAGGTGCTGGCGGTGGGCGACGCCGCCTTCCAAAAGAAATGTTTGGGCAAAATCAACGAGGTCGCGCGCGGAGGCCGTACCGTGCTGTTCGTCAGCCACAACATGACCGCCATCCAGTCGTTGTGCGATAGCTGCATCCTAATCGAAGGCGGACAACTGATTGCTCACGGCCCGCCCGCCCAGATAATCGACCATTATCTGGCTCGTCATTCCGATCGCGACGCAGGCCAGCGCTCGCTGCGCGGCCATTCCGGCCGCACCCGCAACTCGCAGGCCGTGATGACGGAGGTCGCGCTGCGCAACGAACGTGAGATGTTAAGCGGCGGCGTCGCGATGGGTGAATCGTTCTCCATCGCGGTCAGTTTCGATTGCGGCACTACCAGCCTGACGCCCTCCTTGGGCATCGCCTTGCGCAGCCCGCATGGCGACCCGCTGTTGGGAGTGAACAACAAATGGATGCGAGACTTTGACGATTCCCGTTGCCGGCAGGGGACGATCATCTGTCGCCTGGAGCGGCCGCCCCTGATGCCAGGGAGCTATTCGATCGACCTGTACCTGGGCGACGGCATGGTAGACATCGACATAATCGAGGGCGCGCTGACCTTCGAGGTCCAGCCGCGCGACGTCTTCGGCAGCGGCAAGCTCCCAGCTCCCGAATTTGGCCCCATCTACTGGCCAGCCACCTTCACCTTGCGCGACGAATCCTGACGCCCCCTGACCAGTTTCCTAGACTCCGCGCCGCCCTCCATAGGAGGCTCAGGACTAAAAAACGGCCAAGTCTGTTTCAGGGCCGGGTCGCCGGCCCTGCGCTCACTCAGGCCGCGGCGGAGGCGGGGGCGCCGGGATGGAATTCCAAACCGCCCGCGCCCGCATCCACGGTCACCCGGCTGTGCTCGTGCACCTCGCCGCTGATGAGTCGGCGGCCCAGCGCGGTTTCCAGCTCGCGCTGGATCATGCGCCGCAGCGGCCGCGCTCCGTAAACCGGATCGTAGCCATGCTCGGCGAGATAATCGCGCGCGCGATCGGTCAGCTCCAGTTCGATATGCCGCTCGGCCAGCCGCTCGCGTAGCCGGCGTAACTGGATATCGACGATCACACGCAACTCCTCTTTGGCCAACGGATGGAAGACCACGATTTCGTCGACTCGGTTGAGAAACTCAGGCCGAAAATTCTGGCGCAATACTTCCAGGCACTGCTCTTTCATCTGCTCGTAATCCTTGCCCCGAAACGACAGGATGAGCTGACTTGCGATATTGGAGGTCATGATCACGATACAGTTGCGGAAGTCCACTGTCCGCCCGTGGCCGTCGGTCAAACGCCCGTCGTCAAGCAGTTGGAGCAGGATGTTGAAGACATCCTGATGCGCCTTTTCAATCTCGTCGAACAACACCACGCTATACGGACGCCGGCGCACCGCCTCGGTGAGTTGGCCTCCTTCGTCGTAGCCGACGTACCCGGGGGGGGCGCCGACCAGGCGGGACACAGTATGCTTTTCCATGTACTCCGACATGTCGATGCGGATCATCGCCGCTTCGTCGTCGAACAGACATTGGGCCAGCGCCCGCGCCAGCTCGGTCTTGCCCACACCGGTAGGGCCTAAAAAGATAAAGGAGCCGATCGGGCGATTGGGATCCTTCAAGCCCGCCCGCGCCCGCACCACCGCGTCGGCCACCGCCGAAACCGCCTCGTCCTGGCCAACCACGCGCTGATGGAGCTCATCGTCAAGATGGGCCAGCTTCTTCACTTCGCCTTCCATCAGGCGCTGCACGGGGATGCCGGTCCAGCGTGCCACCACGTGCGCGATATCTTCCTCGTCCACCTCCTCCTTAATCATGCGCTCACCGCCGGCGCGCGCGGTCAAAGCCGCCTCCTGTTCGGCCAGCTTCTTCTCTAAGCCGGCCAGTTTGCCGTACTGTAATTCGGCCAAGCGGTTGAGGTCATAGTCGCGCCGGGCCTTTTCGATTTCTTGGCGGGTCTGCTCGATCGCCGCCTTGGTGCTGGCCAATTCCTCCAAGCCGCCCTTCTCGCGCTGCCATTGGGCCTGCAAGCCGTCGTGCCGCTCGCGCACTTCGGCCAACTCTTTCTCCAAGCGCTCCAGTCGCTCGCGCGAGGCGGCGTCGGTCTCCCGCCGCAAGGCTTCGCGCTCGATCTCCAGTTGCATGATCCGCCGGTTGACTTCGTCCAGCTCCACCGGCAGCGATTCTTTCTCGGTGCGTAGCCGTGCCGCGGCTTCGTCGATCAAATCAATCGCCTTGTCGGGCAGAAAGCGGTCGGCGATATAGCGCTTGGAGAGCACCGCCGCAGTCACCAGCGCGCCGTCCTTGATCCGCACCCCGTGGTGAACTTCGTAGCGCTCCTTGAGCCCGCGTAGGATCGAAATGGTGTCCTCCACGCTGGGTTCGTCCACCAGCACCGGCTGAAACCGCCGTTCCAGCGCCGCATCCTTCTCGATATGTTTGCGATACTCGTCTAGGGTGGTGGCACCGATACAATGCAGCTCACCGCGCGCCAGCATCGGCTTGAGCAGGTTGGAAGCGTCCATCGCGCCTTCTGCCGCACCCGCCCCAACCACCGTATGCAGCTCGTCGATAAACAGGACAATCTCGCCTTCGCCCTGCTGCACTTCCTTCAGAACCGCCTTAAGCCGCTCCTCGAATTCACCGCGGAATTTCGCCCCCGCCACCAGCGCGCCCATGTCCAGCGCGACCACGCGCCGGTTCTTGAGCCCTTCGGGCACGTCGCCACGCACGATCCGCTGCGCCAGCCCCTCCACGATCGCGGTCTTGCCGACTCCCGGCTCGCCGATCAGTACCGGATTATTCTTGGTCCGGCGCGACAGCACCTGGATCACGCGGCGGATCTCTTCATCGCGCCCAATCACCGGATCGACCTTGCCCGCCGCCGCCAGTTGGGTCAGATCGCGCCCGTAGCGCTCCAGCGCCTGGTAGGTGGCCTCGGGATTGGCCGAGGTCACCCGTTGATTGCCGCGCACCTTGCGCAGCGCATCCATCAGTTTGTCACGAGTCAGCGCCAGGTCCCGCAGCACCTTGCCCGCCGCGCCGGGCTCATCGAAAATGGCGAGTAGCAGATGCTCGATCGAGACATATTCGTCTTTGAGTTGGCCCGCTTCCTGCTCCGCGCGCGCCAGCACGCGCGACAGCCGCTGGGTCATATAAACCTGCCCGGCGTCGGCACCCGAACCGCTGACACGCGGCAGCCGGGCTAACTCGGCTTCCAGCCGGCTGGCCGCCTGTCTGACGTCCACCCCAGCCAGCTTCAAAATAGATGGCGCCAGCCCGGACTCGTCCTCCAGCAGCGCGGCCAGCAGATGCTCGACGTCCACCGCCTGATTTTGCCGGCTGCTGGCCGCTGATTGCGCCCGCCCCAAAGCTTCCTGGGCCTTTTCAGTATAACGATTTAAGTTCATGTCTTTTGAGTTACGCCTAGCCCCTCGCTTGGTAAAGAATTTAATCACGCTGGACGTAGGCGCAACCGCGAGAGTTGGCCCCGGCCAGCAGTTTTGCTATGCCCAAGCCAGGCGCTGAGTAGAAAATGCCTTATTCACCAACGAGGCAAGCACGATGGAAATCAGGCTGACGGTCAATGGCGTGGCGCGAACCGACCAGGTCGAACCCCGGCTCTTGCTGGTCCATTATCTACGCGATCGGCTCAACCTGACCGGCACTCACGTCGGTTGTGAAACTTCCTTATGCGGGGCCTGTACCGTCTTGCTCAACGGACGCGCGGTCAAGGCCTGCACGATGCTGGCGGTTCAGGCCCAAGACTGCCAGGTCACTACCATCGAAGGGTTGGCGCCAAGCGGCGAATTACATCCACTGCAAGAGGGTTTCTGGAACGAACACGGCCTGCAATGCGGCTTCTGCACGCCGGGCATGATCATGACCGCCGCCGACCTGCTGGCACACAATGCTGACCCTGACGAGGCCCAGATAAGGCGCGCGTTGGAAGGCAACCTGTGCCGCTGCACCGGTTATCAGCATATCGTCAACGCCGTCAGTTACGCGGCCCAGCGCATGCGCCAATCAGGCTGAAGGTCCAATCCATCAGCTCAGCAAGTCGGCCACCAGTTTTCGGCAAGGAGACAATCCGATGGCGGTAGTACCTAAATTTGTCGGAGCGCGAGTCAAACGGCGCGAAGATCCGCGCCTAATCGCGGGCGCCGCTACCTACTGCGATGATGTGCGATTGCCGGAAATGGCGGTGGCGGTAATCATGCGCAGTCCCTACGCCCACGCCCGTATCCTTTCGATTGATTTGAGCGCCGCGCGCAACGCCCCCGGCGTGATCTGCGCATTGTCTGGCGAGGATCTCAAGGGCCGTATCGGTCCCCTGCCCTGCGTGGCGCCGGTGCCCAAACTACCCGACCATCCGGTGCTGGCGCGCGGCAAGGTGCGTTTCGTGGGTGAGGCGGTGGCGGTGGTAGTGGCCGATAATGCGTATCACGCCCAGGATGTCCTCGATCTGATCGAAGTGCAGTACGAACCGCTGGATGCGGTGACCGACCCCGAAGCGGCGCTGGCCAAGAACGCCCCCTTGCTCCACGAAGAGCTGGGCAGCAACCTGGTCTCCGCCTCGCAGGTTCCGGGCCGAGTCGATGCCCCGATGCGTGAGGCCGACG